>Ga0067045_1030775_pt1 | contig 14125 bp, 14 predicted proteins | sample TerdegcTABiofilm_FD_59184 | JGI IMG/M metagenome (GOLD analysis project Ga0067045, IMG submission 59184) | Combined Assembly of (Gp0054472, Gp0054536) Wastewater bioreactor microbial communities from Singapore -Terephthalate degrading...
CAAGATAGGTTCATATACCTGTCTGCCAAAGGCATGATAATCCTTAATACCAGTAAAACCACGATTCCAGGTACCACCATACTTTCCAATGCTTTCAATTGGCTCTACTACCAGTGGTTCTTCAGGTAATCTATCTTCTACAGGTGGTAATTTTCCAGCTTTGACTAATTCAGCTAATTGTGGAGCTTCTTGATAGGCTAAGGAAGTAAAACTAAATCCTAATGACATTATCAACAATAGAAATAATAAACCCAAAAACCTTTTCATTATCCTTTTCCCTCCTTGAAAATTTAAAATATAAATAATTGTTTTTATATTTTTACATTTTACTGGTGTCCTCCCTTTTTATCACCCCCATCTCCCTTAGGTTACTTTGGAAAAATGCTCATTAAAAACCAACAAAATATCTGTTATATATTGCACTCACCTGGCAGGTTGTGTTAAGTTTATTATATCATTCTCCTGATTTTATTTCTATGGACTAATTAATTAATATACCAAAGCTTTTAATAAAGAGTGTTTCTAATCTTTATAATTAAAATGATCCCCCTACCTCATTAACAAAGGCCTCCAGATTCTCTGTGGAGACACCTGGGGGCATTCCTCCTCCACAAGATAAAATAATACGTGAGTCACCCTTTATTTTCTCTAATTGTGCTTTAACTGCTAATCTTACTTCATCTGGTGTCCCCTGAGCAAGAACATCACGGGGCGGGATATTACCTACCAGCACTACATAGGGACCACATAATCTTCTCATCTCACCAATATTATTATCTATACCAAAATTCAACATATTTATCCCTATCTCAGATAAAAAAGGAGCACATACTGCGCAGGAAGCATCATTATGAAAGAATCTTATTTTAAGCGGAAAATGCTTAAAAATTTGCTTTAGTCTGGGATAGGCAAATTCCTTAAAATCATCTTTTCCCAAAAAACCTACCAGATCATCTAAAATCATAATACCCTGCATAGAAGGAAAGTTCTGAAGTTGATACTCCAACCAATCACATATAAAGTCAGTAACAACCTCTAAGAGATATTGAGCTTTTTCTGGTTCCAGTTTTAAAAGCATTAAAAATTCTGTGGTACCTAACAGGAAACTGGCAACATTTAAAGGACCACGGGAAACGGCGAAAGGATAGATATGACCAATTTTATTTACTCTATCCTGCATAAGCTTTAAACGATTCACAACAAAAGGAAGAAGGCCATCAGTAGCGGGATTAGGTTTTGCCAGGTTGCGCAAGTCATTATCAGGAAAAATCAATTTTGCCACATTGGGAAAATCGTTAGGTGGAAAAATACATTTTGCCCCAAAGGCAGAAGGCTCAGTACACATTCCATATTCAGCCCAGAATCCTGGCAAAAATATTATCTCAGGAAAGGTTTCTATGGCTTTCTTATTGGCTTTAAACCACAATTCGTCACTACTGTAATAATTAATAATAGGAATATTAAACCAACCAGGTAACCAGGGGCTATCAATAATAAAACCAATTGCCGGCTTTTTAACTTTACCTTGAATAATATCACATAATAAACTAAACTGTTCTTCGGTCATTTACATTAACCTTTAAATATTTTAAATTTCTTTAATTGATTGAGATAATCACCAGAATTACCAGCACTCTTATTTCCAAAATTGATAAATAATTTAAAACCTTCTCTGCCAGGCTCAGGATAAAAATCAGTAAAACCCTACTACTTTGCTTATCAGGTTAATGTTATTCCTTATCCTACATTATTTTATACTATATTAGATCTTGTTTTGAGGTAATATATGGTCATTTTAGGTAATTATTTGCCTTAATTATATCATATTTACATCACCTTAATTAACTGATATAAATAGTAACCTTTTAATTTAATTTGATTGGTAAGGAAAAGTTTCCAGACTATATCATAATTATATAATAATTGCTATAAAGTTATTAAATTATTGTATATCAGATATGTTTAAAACAATAGATCTTTTTCCACAACCAAGAAAAGAGAAGAAACTTCCTATTATCCTGAGGTGTGGAAGGGATTTACATATTTGAATCTATAGGTAAAATCAAAAAAATAACTAATCTACGATGAGTACCACGATATTGACTTATTCTGCTGGACTAAGGGTGGGTGAAGTGATAAAATTTATTTTATAGAATATTAATGTAAAACATAAACTAACTCATATAAAAAAACAAAAGATAAAAAGAATAAAAATAATGAATGAAATTATTAGATAATTTTTTTGCTATGCTTTAATTGACTGAAATATAACTAAGAAAATAAAGCACTCAGTTTTCTGAAATTATAGAAAGATATGATATAATGAGATAGAAAAATAGATAAAGGCAAGTTTATAACAGAATGTATCTGGCTTGTGTTTTGTCCTTAATTAAATTGCCTTTAATGACTTCAGATATATTCAAAAGTTTATGGATTTTGATGTTTTTGAAAAAGAATGGTAACTGCTTCTATATCCTCAATATTACCTTATTACTATAAAAACCGCCACCGAATAGTACAGCTTTAAAATTTAACTAAAATTAGCACAATATGAATTGACATCTTTATTTTAAAATGATAATATCTATCCAATTTAATCAATAAAAACTATACAAGAGTATGCTTTGAGAAACTTTATGTAATTTTCAGAAAGTGTTTTTACCATGAGATTAAAAGAAAAATTAGCAAAGAAAAGATTTGTTTTTACTGTAGAGTTAGATCCTCCTCTTAATATGAATATTGACTATCTTCTGGAAAATATTAAAAAATATTTAGGTATAACTGACGCTATCAATATCACCGATTGTCCCTTAGCCTGTTTAAGAATGAGTCCCATTGCTCTATCTCACCTTATTCAGGAACAGATACATTTAGAAACCATCTTCCATATAACCTGTAGAGATAGAAATTTACTGGCACTAAAAGCTGAATTACTGGGGGCATATGCTTTAGGCGTAAAAAACATCCTGGCTCTTTCCGGAGACCATCCCAAAATGGGCGATCATGCTCAGGCTTCTGCTGTTTTTGACGTTGATTCTATTGGTTTAATTAAGATTATTCAGGAACTAAATCAGGGGGTTTTTTCCAGTAACAAAATTTCTGATTATAAAACTGACTTTTTCACTGGTGTGGCAGCAAATCCGGGATATAAAGAATTAAACAGGGAGTTAGGTCGATTAGAAGAAAAGGTATCTAGCGGAGCAAACTTTATCCAGACTCAACCCATTTTTAGTAGAAAAATCCTGGAGGATTTTCTCAAAATGACTGAGCATATAACTATTCCCAAGATTATTGGTATCATGCCTTTGAGAGGTAAAAAGATGATAGATTATATGGAAAAAAATCTTCCCCATATCTTTATTCCGGACAATATAAAAAATAGAATGTCTAACTCCGATATAGAAGAAGGTATAGTTATTGCTCAAGAGTTAATCAGGGAATTTTTAACTATCAAAGAGATCGCTGGTATCCATATCTTTCCTATGAATAAATTATCAATAATTCCCAAACTAATAGGTAATAATTTTGAGGAACAGTTAGATTTTTATTCACCTAATATTTTTTCCAGAGTAGATATAAACTGATAATTTTGTCTTTCACTACCTATGGTTACCCTGACATACGTGGGGCAACCCCAGATCTTTCCAGAACGAACTAAAATACCCCTACTCATTAACTTAGAACAGATGGTATCAGCATCACGTTGTAAATCAACAAAGATAAAATTTGCTTCAGTCGGAATATAAGATAGATTTAATCTTTCAAATTGCTGGTAGAGAAATTTTTTGCCCTGTTTATTGGTTTTTATCAACTTTTTTCGGTAAGCATCATCTTTTAAAACAGCCCGGGCTGCAATTTGAGCTAAACTATTGACTGAATAAGGAGGCTGAACCTTCTTTAGCACCTCAATTATCTTGGGATTAGCCAGACCAAAACCCACTCTCAGACCAGCCATTCCTCCAATTTTGGAAAAGGTACGCAATACAATTAAGCAGTACTGCTTATCTTTCAGCAACCCTATACTATCTGGAAATTCTTTGCTCTCTACAAAATCAGCATAGGCTTCATCCAGCACAATCAAGATATGGGGTGGTATTATACCTAAAAAATCTTCTAATTCCTTATGAGTAAATATTGTTCCATTGGGATTATGAGGATTACAGAGAAAGATTATCTTGGTTTTTTCAGTAACTTTATTTTTAATTTCCTTAAAATCACAGCAATTGTTGCGGAAAGGAAACCTAATTAATTTACCTCCATTCAATACTGTTACACTCTCATAAGTTTTAAAACCATATTCCCCCACAATAACCTCATCGCCGGAACTAAGAAAAGTGTTTCCTAATAAGTAGAGCAATTCATCTCCACCATTGGTAATAATAACCATATCAGCATCAAGTCCTAAGAAGCTGGCAATTTCCTTTCTAAGCAGGCTACATGAACCATCAGGATATTGATGAATAGAATTTAAAGCTCTCTGTAAGGCATCTCGAGCTATTGGTGAAGGCCCTAAGACACTCTCATTAGTAGAAAGATTTATTATGTTATCCAGATTCAGCTCTTTTTTTATCTCTTCTGTGACTTTACTCGGTATATAGGCTTCTATAAATTGCACTTCTTTCCTTAATAAATTTTCAATATTCATCTTTTAAGCCTCTCCAGTTTGTTTGCTAATCGCTTTTTTCCTTCTTTTCTTTAGCTCATCTAGAATATCCTGATAAGATATATCATAATAGGCCAGGGCAACCAGGGTGTGAAACCACAAATCAGCCGTTTCATAGATAATCTGTTTCTTATCCTTATCTTTTATAGCAATTATTACTTCTGCTGCCTCTTCAGCAATCTTTTTAGGCATTTTATTTTCGGGACTATGCATAAGACTGCAGACATAAGAATTAGGTATATATTCTTTCTTTCTCTCCTCTAACACACCGGCCAGTTCATCTAATATATTTATATCTGAGTCCTGCTCTTGTTTCTGGAAATCAGAAAAGTTATCACTCTTATCATATAAACCTCGAAAAAAACAAGAATAATTACCTGTATGACAAGCCACTCCCTTCTGTTCTACCTTGACTAATAAGGTATCATAATCACAATCTACTATAATTTCTTTAACCCTTTGAGTATGACCTGATGTTTCTCCTTTCCTCCATAATCTCTTTCTGCTACGGCTATAAAAGAAGGTCTGTCCGCTCTGTAGAGTCTTCTGCAAAGACGATTTATTCATATAAGCTAACATCAACACCTGTCCATTGCTAATATCCTGAACAATAGCCGGGATAAGACCTTCCTGATTATAATTCAATCTTTCCAAAATTTCCTTATTTATTCTCATTACTTATCTCTCCCATCTTATCGCAATGCCTCTTTCTAATAAATATTGTTTTACCTTACCAATAGTAATTTCTTTGCGATGGAAAATAGAAGCAGCCAGAGCAGCACTGGCTTTTCCCCAAGTAAATACTTCATAGAAATGTTTTTGTTCTCCAGCACCTCCTGAGGCTATTACAGGACAACTGGTCTTTTCTACTACCTGTCGGGTCAGCTCAATATCATACCCCTTTTTGGTTCCATCACAATCCATACTGGTTAGTAAGATCTCCCCGGCACCTAATCTCTCCACCTCCTGCGCCCATTGCACAGCATCTTTAGCAGTAGGAGTCCTGCCTCCATGAATCATTACTTCCCAGAAATCTGCCCTTCTTACCGCATCAATAGCTACTACTATAGTCGAACTACCATAACATAAAGCTGCTTCCTTAATTATTTCAGGATTTAATACCGCTGCAGTATTAAGCGATACCTTATCAGCTCCTGCTCTCAGTAATTGATGTATATCTTCTATACTACTGATACCCCCACCCACAGTAAAAGGAATAAAGATTTGCTCGGATATTTTCTCCACCAGATCGATAAGAGTTTTTCGTTCTTCCCAGGAGGCAGTAATATCAAGAAATACTAACTCATCAGCTTGTTCTCTCTCATAATAGGCCGCTAGTTCTACCGGGTCTCCTTCATCACTCAGATTAATAAATTGTACTCCTTTTACCACTCTACCTGCTTTAACATCAAGACAGGGAATAATTCTTTTGGTTAAGGGCATTTTCACTCATCCTCCTCAGAGAATATTTTAAGGGCGTCGGCTAAAACAATATCTCCTCTATAAAGTGCTTTTCCAATGATTACTCCTTCCAAACCAAGTTCTTCCAGTTCTTTTAATTGATGCAAATCATTAATACTCGAGATACCCCCGGAGGCAATTACCGGTAATGGACTTTTTGTCAAAATCTCTTTAATCATAGCGATATTTGGTCCTTTCATCATCCCGTCCCTCTGAATGTCAGTATAAATAATACGTTGGAAACCCAGCTCAACCAAATAGCCAATAAACTGAGTAATAGTCTGGGAAACCTCCTTAACCCATCCCTGTATAGCAATATGATTATTTTTAACATCAACTCCAGCTACCACCTTATTACCAAATCTGCGGATAATATCCTTAATCTTTTCTGGTTTCTGTTTTAATAGGAAGGTACCCAATATCACCCTAAAGGCACCATAATCTAAGTACTCCTGGATAACGTTCTCATCCCTGATCCCGCCGCCAACCTGAACGGGAATATTAACCTCTTCTAATATTCTCTTGATAATTAGTTTATGGCCGGGTCTACCTTGAAAGGCACCATCTAGGTCGACAATATGAATAATTGGTGCTCCTTCCTTTACCCACTTATGGGCTATGGCACAAGGGTCTTCTGAAAATACTTCTAAATTTTCAATCCTTCCTTGTGCCAAACGAACACATTGTCTATCTTTAATATCAATAGCTGGAATAATAAGCAAGACACATCTCCCCAAAATTTTTCAATAATCTTAAACCCTGAGTACTACTCTTTTCAGGATGAAATTGAACTCCGAACAATCTATTTTTACTTACTACTGAGACAAAAGGTTGCTCATAATAAGAACGAGCCTTTATGACCTCTTCTGACTCTGGAATACAGTAATAGGAGTGCAAGAAATAAAAATTACTACCATTTTTGATTCCTGAAAACAAGTTACAATCTCTTTCTAATTCTTTCTCACGATAATAGAGTTGATTCCATCCCAGATGAGGAATTCTCTGTCCCTGAGAAAAACGAACTACTCTCCCCGGTATAATATCTAATCCCTGGTATAACCCATTCTCTTCACTATAAGAAAATAACAGTTGCATTCCCAAACAGATTCCCAAAAATGGTTTATTCTGGGCTACCACTTCCCGCAATGCTTTATCTAATCCTTTTTCCATCAAAACCTTAATAGCATCTCGATAGGCACCCACTCCGGGCAAAATAACTCCCATAGCCTCCTTAATCTCTTCAATACCATCACTGAGCTTGACGGGATAACCTAAATAAGTTAAGGCCTTTTCTACACTCTTTATATTTCCCATCTGATAATCAATAAGAACAATCTTTTTCTCCATCATCTTAAATCAAAGTACCCTTTGTAGAAGGGGTATCACCTTCTAATCTTTGTTCCTGACTGATAGCCTGATCTAAGGCTCGAGCAAAGGCTTTGAAAACTGCTTCCATAATATGATGGGTATTTTCTCCTTTTATTAAATCAATATGCAGGGTAAAGCCTCCTTCATAACTGAGTGCCCTAAAAAACTCTGACCAGGATTCCCCTTCAATAACACCAATGTTTTTTAGTTTTGCATCAGGTAGGTCGAAAAACAGCCTTCCTCGACCACTTAAATCCAGGGCAACTCGAACCAGTGCTTCATCCATAGGTAACACAAAACAACCAAAACGTTTTATCCCGGCTTTCTTGCCTAAGGCTTCCTTAATAGCCCTACCCAGACATATACCCGCATCCTCCAGACAATGATGGGCTCCAACTTCCAGATCGCCTTTCAGGTCCAATTCCAGATCAAAAAATCCATGTTTAGAAAACAAAGTAAGCATATGATTAAAAAAAGGTAATCCACTTCTGATATGGGCATCTCCTTTACCATCAAGATTAATACTTAAACTTATCTCAGTTTCAGTTGTCTTTCTTTTTAGTGTGGTCATTCTTTTTTCCAAATAATTTTCCTCCTGACCATTTATATAATATTAGTATTGGTAATATGGTTTAACAAGAGTATAATCTGGTTAACATTCTCACTTAATAAATCAACACCTTTCTGTTGATAAGCCCTATCCCTCTCCTTATTTGTCAAAGAATCTTCTCCGGTAACAATTGCTGAAAGATACCTTGATTCTTGGTACTTACGATTTATATTATATACGGTTAAATAATCATCCATAGTATCACCGATAAAAAGACCTTTTCTGGATTGAAAATGGTTGCTCAATATCTCCAGACCCAAAGGTGAAGGTTTTCTAATTTTATCTTCTGCAGTTATGATACAGTCTGGAGTCAACCACATCTGCCAGCCCATTTTTTGCAAAATATAATTTGTCTCTGCTTGATTCCTACCGGTATAAATTCCTACCTTATAATTCTTCAGAACCTGTTCTGATTGCTGGTTTATTAAAATTGACTCCCCAGCCATATTACCTTCAACCAAACTGATTAAGCTGGGTTGAAAATGATAGAAGTTATAACAATGCCTCTGGCCAGCATAAAACTCTTTAGCCAGGCGAAAAATCATCTCTTTATCCCAGAGAGAAAAAATCTGCTCTGCATTGGAAGCCTGTTCTCTTATCCAGCTAACCATTTTCGATAATCCACCACCATCATTAAGATGTTGTGCAATAAAATCAGAAAGAACTGGAGGTCTATCCCTTAAATCACTAGTGGTTGGTATTTGATATTCCTTTATTTTCCAAAGATAAAATAAGATTAGTGCAGCACATAATTCCCAGTCATCATTGAACCCACCAGCCATTTTAAAACTCAAGATAGTCTCTCTTTCTACCAGTTCGACTTTCGGAGGTATTTTTATGATATGGGTAAAATAATACTGCACAGCATCTTTAATAGTCTGGTAATAAGACAAAGCGACATTAACTAATACCCCATCAATATCAAAGATGATAGTATCAATTTGAGATAAGAAATAGTAACTATCCTTTTTTATCCAGACTCCCGCTATGAGCCGATAATCATTCAACAAATCTATCCCTCTCCTGTTTATTAATTTTTTTTCTTACTCTTAAGGCATAAGCATGAGCAGATAATCCTTCTAATTCCGCAAAAAGGGCAATCTTCTCCTGGTCTTGAAGCAGTTTATCTCTACTGCAAAAAATAATACTGCTTCTTTTTAAAAAATCACTAACTGACAAAACAGAAAAATGATGGGCACCACCCATAGTAGGTAAAATATGATTAGGCCCAGCCCAGTAATCACCAAGCACTTCAGGAGAATAAGGCCCTAAAAAAACTGCTCCAAAATTCTTTATTTCTCCTAGATAAGACCAGGGATTATTAACTAACAGTTCTAAATGTTCTGGAGCAAAGTTGTTAATAAAATCCAAAATTAGACTTGCATCTTCCGCAATAACAATTTTGCCCTTCCCCTTAAGAGCTTTTCTGATAATATCTTGGCGTGCAAATTGATTTAATTGTTTATCGATGCTCTTGGCCACCCTTTCTGCCAACTTATTCGAAGTTGTAATGAGAATAGCTCTGGCTTGCTCATCATGTTCAGCCTGAGAAAATAAATCTGCTACAATATAATCAGGATTTATACCCTCTTCAGCCCAGATAAGTATTTCACTAGGTCCAGCTAGCATATCTATATCCACCTGTCCAAAGACCTCTTTTTTAGCTAAAGTAACATAAATATTACCGGGGCCTACGATTTTATTAACTGCTCTTATTGTCTCTGTACCATAGGCGAGGGCAGCAATAGCCTGCGCACCACCCACTTTATATACTTTGGAGATTCCTAATAATTGTGCTGTAGCTAACACATATGGCGATATCTCTGTCTTATTCCCCAGGGGCGTAGTAACTATAATTTCTCCCACACCAGCAACCAGTGCCGGAACGGCAGCCATTATTAAAGAAGAAGGATAATCTGCCTTACCTCCAGGTACATAAATTCCTACTCGATCTAAGGGCTGAATCAATTGACCCAAAATTATACCCTTCTCCTGTTGGGCAATCCAGGAATTTTCTTTCTGAGAGAGATGGAACTTTTCAATTCTTTCTATGGCTTGCTGAATAATACACAGTAATTCTGGCTGTATTTTCTCCTTGGCTTGAGCAAACTCTTCCTTGCTTACTGCTAATTCCTCTGGTTTAAGATTGTTTCCTTCTAATCGGTGAGTAATTTCTAATAGACCTCTATCTCCCTCTTCTTTTACCTGAGAAATGATATCTTGAACCGTCTTTTTTACCCTGAATAGTTCTTTTTCAGGATAGACAGTTTTTATACTATCCAATACCAATTCTCTATTTGTTCTATTTAAAAAAATTGTTTTTATCATATTATATTAATTTACCTTATTTGGTCTTCCACTTTTTTTATTCTGGAAATACTTTTTTCTCTACACTCTGCCGCAAACACTGAACTAACTGCTGAATTTGTTTATACTTAGTTTTATAGCTAATGCGGTTGGTAATCAACCTGGCACTAATATGAGCAATATCATCAATAATCTTTAAATTATTCTGACGTAATGTTTTTCCAGTAGAGACCAAGTCAATAATGATATCGGCTAAACCAACCTGAGGTGCAAGCTCTACTGAGCCAAAAAGAGTGACAATTTCTCCATAGATGCCTTTCTCAAGACAATAATTTCGACTAATATTAGGATATTTGGTGGCAATCTTCACTGGAAATCCTTGTTCTATGTAAGCCATTACCTCTTCCCTGGGACGAGAGCCCGCTAAGACTATACGACAATTCCCGATGTTTAAGTCCAGTAATTCATAAACATCTTTTTTCTCTTCCAGTAACATATCCTTACCCACTATACCTATATCTGCTACTCCACATTCTACATAGGTTGAATTATCTTTAGGTTTAGTTATGATAAAACGAAAGGTATTATCTCGGTTAAAAAATATTAGCCGTCTATCCCTTTTACTATCATATTCCAATAAACCAAAATAACCGGTTTTGGTTAATAAATCCATTATAGGTTGAAAGAGACGACCACTGGGTAAGGCTATGGTTAGTAGCGAATTACTATCAATACTCATAGGAGACCTTCTTTTCTGTTTTCATGAGCAAATCATATTGGGTTACTTGTGTTAAATCCTCCCTATTAATATCAAGCAAATAGCGTATTCTTTTCTTCTTTAGATATTTAAACATTTCATCTGTAGAACATTCTTCTAGTAATTCTATTTCTACTGTGTTATTATCTTGTCTTAATTTCTCAGCTAATTTATAGGCCAAACCTAACAAATCTCTCCTGTAGCGAATATAATATTTTTTACTATCCCACCGCTCTTTATTAGCCTTCTGTTCCTGAGTTAATACCTTCATTAATTTTTCGATATTAATCGCCACACCAGTGGAAGGAATATCCTGGCCAAATTTATGGCACAAAAAGTCATAGCGTCCACCTCCACAAATTGCTGACCCAGAATAATTAGTATATCCCTCAAAGACCATACCACTATAATAATCAAAATTGCGGATGATACCTAAATCAACAAGGATAAATTTATCCATCCCCCAAATTTTAAGATAATTATATACTTCTTTTATTTCCTGTAAGGCTTGCTGGGCAGTGGAGTTGGTTACTCCAAAAATCTTCTCTGCCTCTGTAATAATAGAGTGATCACCACGCCAATGGGGAAGATGCAAGATAGTCTTTTGCTGCTCCAGAGATAAATTGTATTGGAATAACAGCTTCTCCATTTGCACAAAATCTTTATTCATAATGGTATTCCGCAAATTTCTTTTTTCTTCTGACTCTAAGGGTAGTTGATCCATAACTGAATTAAAAAATTTTGCACTACCAATATCAAGATAAAAACTATTTAGACCAGCAGAGCAAAGGGCTTGAATAGCTACTGCAATAACTTCCGCATCAGCAAGTCGATTATTTATGCCCAACAATTCGATCCCAGCTTGATGAAATTCCTGTTGCTCTTCAGTCTTATTGGTAATTCTTCTAAAAACATTATTTAAATAATAAAATTTATAAATACCTTTTCCTCTACTGGCTAATTTTGTCGCTGCAATACGGGCAATTGGTGTAGTCATATCAGGACGTAAAACAATTACTTCTCCATCTGTGTCCAAGAATTTAAATAATTGTTTTTTCAGTTCAAGTCCAATACCTGGCACTAAACAATCGAAATGTTCCAGGGTTGGAGTATCTATCTCCTGATAACCCCAACTTTGGAATATCTTTCTTATCTTTTCTTCGCAAAATCTTCTGCCTTCTAACTCTTCGGGCAATATTTCTGAAAAACCCTTTACAACATTCATCAATAACCTACCTTTACCTTTACTATTTTCTACCTTAAATATGCAAAAATATCTAAAACAAAACTAGGATTTATCTATTCATTTATTTAAATATTTATCAAGTTAAATAATTAACAATTGAATTGTATAAATTATAACATTAAATTAGTTAAAGTCAATACCTCAAATTGCTTAATTAAAAAATAATTGAAGAGGTGACTTTATCTAGAGCCTCAATTGCAGTGATATTACCATTTACTGAATGTAGGTAATAATAGAGATTATAAGAAATAAATCATCCCATAAATGATGTATATATCTACATTATCAATAACGGAGGAAACCATGATTAAAATGGTTTTTTGTTAACCTTAAAATATTACCAATATTTAAGGAATATATGGGTTTTTGATTATAGCAGCTTAAAAGAATCACTCAAAAAATCCAATTATCTCTTGGAACAAAGTTAAAATTCGCTTGTGTTTGCTTATCTAAAATGGTATATTTAGGCCAAAAATTGTATAGTTATTGCTTTTATTATTATTAAACATATTGACAATAAACAAATCATGCTATTAATTGAACTATATTCTGACCGTCTGTGCAATCATGCCATTATTAAAAATAAAATAGATTTGACTAATAACATATAAAATAGTTAGAAAGCTTACACCTTTTCCCAAAATAGTAAATAATCATCTATCTCCTCTCTCTATCTTCTTGGAAAATGTAAAGACTGCTCTTGCTGCTAATAATACTTATATGTTTCAATCTCTTGTTTTTTGGATTCAAGAATATTATTTGCCTTTATTCGTGATAGATTAATGGATGGCCAGTGTGAATAATAAGAAGCATCTCTATTTTGAGCACGCTGATACAACATATGGACCAGGTCCTTTCTTGTATCCTGATCCAGAATACCTAATGTCTCAATAACAACAGGTATGGCATCATCTGATAGGGAACCTAAATAATTAATGTCAATTTTCCCTATTGCTTCAAATCTCTCGATATTCTTTCGAGCAATAAAAGCATCAGGATTCATAAAATTCATAATAGCTAAAAATAATACTATTGAGATAAATACACGAAATGCAAAACTACTTTCCCTATTATCTTGATAAATTTTATAAAAAAGTAAAGAGAAAATAACTGCTAACAAAATAATAAATGCATGACTATAAAGCCTCAAAGTGGTAAACCCATAAGCATCTTCGTAAAGAGATAAACGGATAAAAACAGAGATCATTACCAGTATTAACTGAATAAATAAGGCAGTACTTAAAATTTTAAAACTTTATATGTTCAGATTCTTTTTTAATCACATATTTTTCTGTAGTCAAAAGTATTAGTAAAGAAACAACCACTACTACTATTAATTCAAAAAAGCCTCGTCGTGCGTATTGGGCATAAGTAAACCCTTGCCTAGATATATTGCTTTCACCACCAAAAAGATAAGTCAATTGAACAAGTATAAAAATAGAAAATAAAAAATTTATCGAGCCCAGTATAATAGAGCTTTCTATTTGCCCAACAGAGTGCTTATTACTATTTTGCTGTACCATAGGCTTAGAGTCAATCCCAATTTTTCTGTAAAATTAAGTTACCACCAATTCCTCCTGAGTCTTGACTCCTTCCTTCATCTGTTTAATCTCTCTTAAGAGTTTATCATCTTGATCTGAATTTTTATCATCTTCTGAAATCTTCATATACCTTCTACCGGTCTGCCATTCTTCATCAATCTCCATGAGCCTC
>Ga0067045_1030777_pt1 | contig 14124 bp, 9 predicted proteins | sample TerdegcTABiofilm_FD_59184 | JGI IMG/M metagenome (GOLD analysis project Ga0067045, IMG submission 59184) | Combined Assembly of (Gp0054472, Gp0054536) Wastewater bioreactor microbial communities from Singapore -Terephthalate degrading...
CCCCCGGAACTGCTCTGAATAAACCAACCGCTTCCTGCATAGATACCCACATGGGTGGCGGTCTGACCGTTGCCCCAGAATAGCAGATCCCCCGGTTGCATGGCTGAAGTTTCGACTCTTCTGCCCACCTGGAACTGTTGATCCGCGTCTCTGGGAATCACATAACCGTAGTAGCGATAGACTATAAAACTCAGTCCGGAGCAGTCGATGCCCCTACAGGTCATGCCTCCCCACAGATAGGGAGTTCCCTGGAAATTATAGGCAGTCCGGGCAAGAGCGCCGCCGTCCTCTTCTGCCGGAAAGGGGTATTCCCGATGAACCACCGCATCGTCATAGAGAACCCATCCTTCCTCTCCGTCCTGGGTCTTGCAGTGGAGCCAGTAGAAGGGTTGTCCGTTGCTCTTGTGATTTACTTTATCTTCTTCATAGCCCAGGTATCTGAAAAAAGTGCCAAAATATACCTTTGTTCCCGGTGAATTAAGTGAGGGGTTTTTCATGAAATTTGCAGAAGTCCTCTTGATAACCGCCCATGAACCTCCCTGGGTTTGATAGTTTTTAACCATCTTTATCTGAGATGTAAAAACCCATCCCGGATAGCCCGAAGGATCCCGGTACTGATCCGGTATCAGCACTTTCGACCAGGTTCCCTGATTCTCCGTCACCAGAACCCGATCATTGAATAAGACCTGGGTTACCTGTTCCGAGGACATGGAAGGCTGGGAATATACAGACAACACGGGACTTTTCACCACCGCCGTCGAATAAGATGCGGATTGAAGGGAGATGGTAAATAATATAAAAAACGCCAATAAAAAGAATACCAATAAAACGGCTTTGTTTTTTAATTTCAACATATTCATAATACTAACCTTGATTTATATTAACACTATATTTTATTGCTAATCGAAATTGGGTTCCTGTAGATACTGTAGCGAAGGGCTTTAACCCTTCTTTGGATCTGCTATTCCTTTTTAATTCCTTTATCCCCTTTTTTTTAAGAATAACGATATTATATAATAAGAATAAGATACCGAACAATCCTCCGCCGATGGGGAGCCAGTCGCCCAGCATGGTATAGAGGGTATGACCGCAATCTCTTATATATATGCTTTTCTGGAATTCAAGCTTTTCCCACATAGGGGTCTGATGGGTGATTCTCCCCCAGGGATCCACCACTCCCGATATGCCCGTATTGGCGCACTGGATCATCCAGACCCGGTTCTCCACCGCTCTGAACTGCGACATGATAAAATGGATCTTCGCCATGTTGGTTCTTTCAAACCAGGCATCGTTGGTTATGGCGATGAGGAATTGAGCTCCATCTTTCACGTTTTGACGGGCAAGACGGCAGAACATGGACTCAAAGCAGATCAGCACCGAGAATTTACCGTAGGGAGAATCGAATACTTTATGCTCTTTGCCGGGAACATAACTGGAAGTTCGGTCAAATATCGCATATTTACGAAAAGATTCCGGCAACGGCAGATATTCCGCAAAGGGAACCAGCAGGTTTTTATTATAGGGAGGTTTATCAATCTCGCCGTCGGGTTTGACCAGCACCACTGAATTATACATCTCTTCATGTTTTTTATCCCAGGTGATGACCCCCGTCAGGAGATAAACGTTATTCTCCTCCACCACTTTCTTGATGTAGTTGGTGATTTTTCTCTTTCTCAGGGGGTTGATGTCGGGAATGGCGGTTTCGGGCCAGATCACCAGTTGGGAACCGCTCCGGGAAAGTTTTTGGGTTCCTTCCTCCAGCATATCCAGGGTGGGTTGAAAATAATCCGAATCCCACTTCTTGTCCTGGGGGATATTGGGCTGAACCACGCCTATCCGCACGCCTTTTCCCGATTCCTCATCCTGATAATCCGTTACGGGGATTGAAAACTGTCCCCACAGCAGAAGAGCCGGCAAAAGAATGAGAGTCAAAGCCCACCCGTTCCTCAACTGGGGATTGGGTGAATCCTTATCAAAAATTGATTTCAATAAACCAATCCACCCCCCGCCAAAGGTTGTAGAGACGGTTGTGGACGGGGTTGCAGTTGCAGATGAGGTTGTGGACACGGTTGTAGGAGGACTCTCCAGAGTCCGATTCCCCTCCTCTGTTGCAGTTGCGGTTGTAGGAGGTTTCTCCTGAAGCCGATTCCCCTCCTCTGTTGCGGTTGCTGTTGCGGTTGTAGGAGGCTTCTCCTGAAGCCGATTCCCCTCTGTGGTTGCGGACGCGGTTGCGGTTGTAGGAGGTTTCTCCTGAAGCCGATTTTTTCCCTCCTCATCGGGTATAAAAGCATGCGAACCTGTCTTACAGAACAGGATAGTTTCTGCAATCAAAATATTTATTAATACCAATATAAAAGATACCCCATAAACCCCTGCCAGGGATGATACCTGCATGAGGGCGGGGAAGTCGTGCTGGGTTAATCCCATGATTGCCCAGTCGTAGCCGATAGGTCCCTGACTTTTGACCCACTCCAGAAAGACCCACATCAGGGGAGATATAACCAGCCTCTGCCATGATCCTGCGGGATAGAGGGTAGTTATCCAGCCCCAGACTCCAAAAAACAGAGCCCAGAAGAAACTCCAATATATATTCCCTCCCAGCCAGGGTTCCCATCCGAAGATCAGAAACCAGGTTCCGGTACTCAAAAAGACCGACAAACTGAAAGCCCAGCCCCATAAAAGCCCTCTCTTAAAGCCTATTCCCTCTGTAGCTATGAGAGCGGGAATCAGACCGATCCAGGCAAGCCAGCCTATATCGGGCAGGGGATGAGCCATATATATAAGAACCTCCGACAACCCCAGCAGAAAGACCTTCTTCCCCGATTCCCTGACTACGCAGTTCCAGTCAATCTTCTTTTTTGGACTTCCATTCCCGGTATTCCCGCTATCAGAGGGTTTTCCGGTTTTTTCCTTCCCTGCGGTTTGAGTATTACCGTCATCTTTTCCGTTTTTTCCCTTACCGTCATTCTTCTCGTTTTTGGTATTTTTGTTGTATTTCCTGTCTTTATCGTTATCGGGTGTTTTATTCTTTTGTTTTTTATTGGCCATATATTTCATCCTCGATGATGTGCATTTGAGTGGTTATGATTTAAGTTGTTGTAATTTATTTTTCTTCTCTCCGTTTTCTTTATTTTCGTCAAGATTGCGCAGGTAGAGGCAGATTTCCTTACCTCTGAAAGGGAGGGTCTTAGCCACCGAAAAGCCCAGTCGCTCCAGTAACGCCCTGGATCCCCGGTTGGTGGTGTGGGTGGTAACTTTTATCTTGTTAAGACCCTTGCCCTGCAACCAGTCGATGCACGCCTGAACCAGATCGTCGGAAATGTTCCTCTTGCGGAACTCCCGATCAATGGCGATAAAAAGGAATTCACCGTCCACACCGGGTAAGTCCGCCAGTTTGGAGTAGGTGAGGGTTTCCCAAATTTCGGTTGCGCCTGATGGGGTCTTTAGCAGATAGAGGAGAGTCCGCCATGCAAACAGAGGAAAATTCTGCCACATGACCTGCTTCAACAACTTGCCCGCGTCGGTGGTGGCGGTGATGAACCCCACGGTTTTGCCCTCATCCTCCCAGACATAATTTATGGCGGTATCCAGTTTCATCATGGTGCGGTAGAGGGCAAACATGAACGGCTCCCCCAGTTTGGGAAAAAGAGCGGCGGGAATATATCCGGCATGAAGTTTTATTACTATGGGTATATCTTTTTCTTCCATTAATCTGAGCATTAAATTTTCTCCTCAAGGATTTTTTTGGGAATAGGATTGAGTCGCTGTAGCGAAGAGTTTTAGCTCTTCCAGTTCATTAAAATCAGTAATTGCCACCGGATGGACGCCGGTTCTACTGTTTTATAATCAACACTGGCAAGGGAATAACTTTATCTCTTCTTTTGGGGTTAGAATTAGTTATATTCGATGGGAATCCTTTTTGGAAGGGTGATGGAAAATTTTTTTTGCGGAGCCGAATCCTTTTGACCTTATACTACATCTATAGTGGTAGATAAGTTGAGTGGATGAGACTAAATAATATTAAGCCCATACATCAGATTCATACCCTCCTTAATGAAAGGAGAGTCAGGAGTTACGCTCAAATTCGAGGAAAACCGCATAAAATCGTCATCCTGAACTTGTTTCAGGATCTCTGGCAATCGGCATGAAATCTGGGTTTTGATATAAAATGGCGTAAGTCCTGAGAGTGAATCCAAAACTTATCAAGGAAGGACTAAAGTCCTTCGCTACAGATTCGCTACAGGTTTAATACAGGTTTAATACAGGAATTCGACAGACTATATTTGTAGTGTAATTTTTCTTAAATCAATAAAATAAACTGAATAAATAAAATTTTTGGAGGTGTTTATTATGTTCAGTCTTATTCCCAGAAAGTCTATCTTCGTGAATCCTTTCAAACTTATGGAAGAGAGTTCCAGCAGTTTAATGAAGGACTTCTTCAGCGATTTTCCCTTTAAACCCATGTCCGAGGGAAGTCCCTCCTTCAACATCTATCAGGACAAGGACCAGATGGTGGTGGAAGCCTCGGTTCCCGGCTATAACAAGGAAAATATCACTGTGGAACTCAAGGACGACATGCTCACTATCAGAGGCGAAATGAAGGAAAATACCGAGAAGAAAGAAAAGGAGTATGTTTATCGGGAATTCCACTCCGGATCCTTCAGCAGAAGCATCCGTCTGCAGGAAAAAGTGAAGCCCGAAGACCTGAAAGCCAGATATAAAGACGGCATCCTGGAAATCCGCCTCCCCTCCGCCAAAAAGGAAGAGGAAAAAGAAAAGACCAATATCATAAATATAGAATGACGGATCCCCGGCAATAAAAAGAAGAAAGTCAAAATTAAAGTATTCATTCAGTCTCCCCGTCATTCCGAACCCGTGAAACAAGTTCAGGGCAGGCTTGTTTTGGAATCTGAGGCACAAGATATTGTATAGATCCTGAAACGAGTTCAGGATGACGTGGTTCTCCGCCAGAGGACTGAATATATACAAATTAAATAGATGTAAATGAATAAAAGTGAATTAAGCCAGGTAGTAAAACACAATCAGACCCCTCCCCCTTCTGAGGGGTTTTTTTATTTATAAAATCAGGAGTTACGCTCAAAGGCGTTCCCCGGGTGTTTTTTTGATGTCAACCCGGATAAGTCCTGAAACTGCAACCAGCCTTTCAAAAGGGTTTAAATATCCCTTCCCTTTCTGAGTAGATCCAGCACTTCCTGGTGGGGGATGGCTGGGCAGTAGCGATCCAGACGGCCGCTCATACCGTTGGAACAGAAAATGGAGTTCAAGACCGCTTCCTCGGTGGCTTCGATTACCGCTTCATAGAAGGGATTAATATAAACATCACTGATAAATTTGATATTCAAATATTTCATTTTGCCTTTTTCTTCTCTTAAAAGCCGGTTGCCGGTGCTGAAGGCGATGATAATCTCCCCGCTGGTGGATGCGGCATGGGAACCGACTCTTCCCAGTCCCAGCGCGGCTCTCTTGCATATCCGGTTTAACTGACTGGGGAGTAGAGGAGCGTCAGTGGCTATTACCACGATGATGGAGCCGTAACTGACCCCTCTTCTTCCTTTCTGGGGAAACATCTTATCCAGTTCCCTTCCCACTACCGAGCCGTCTATGGTGAGATTTCTCATCTTGCCGAAATTGGAAAGAACCAGCACCCCAAGAGTGTAATTCCTGTCCTCCATAGAGAGAATCCGCGACGAAGTGCCGATGCCTCCCGCAAAGTCGCAGGTGGTCATACCCGTTCCCGCCCCTACGGAACCCTGGGCGACCATACCTCCCTCGGCGATTTCCAGAGCTGTCATGGCATCTTCAGGCATGTTTTTCATGATTCGCACATCATTCAAAAATGAGTCGTCGGTTTCACCTATGACGGGAATAATGACGTCGGTTTTGGTTCCCAGTTGGGGATATTTCTGGATCATATAGCGAATAACCCCGCTGTGAACCTGACCTACGGACATGGTATTGGTAAGAAGAATGGGAGTTTCCAGCCAACCCCATTCCATGATCTGGGTCAGACCCGACATCTCGCCGATGCCATTCAGAACGAATCCGCTGGCCACCAGGTGCTTATCGAAAACATTGCCTCCTGCGGGCATGATGGCGGTTATTCCCGTTCGCAGACAACTTCTTTCTCCCGTGGAGGGAACCTTCACATCATCCTCGATATGGGTTACATGTCCAACCCGGATCCCTTTTACATCGGTAATGGCGTTATAATTGCCGGGTTTGAACCGACCGATCTTTATCCCCAGTTCCCTGGCAGTGGGTCTGCCCTTGCTTTTCCCCTCTTCCGCCTCCCCGTTGAGAATCTCGACAACGGGCAGGGATATTTTGTTCCTTCTTGTAGAGGATTTCAGTATATATTCGATAACTTCATTATATTCAACATCTCTGGAGGCAGCGGCGGTTATAACTTCTCCCGCGGGATGAAGAGAGGGCAAAAGGTTCAGTCCCAGAAAATATGCCAGACCGTCCTCTCCCAGTTTGATACTTATTCTGCCGAAATCGGGGCACTTGATCACCGACAGCAATTTTCCCGCCAGTGCCATGACCGGGGAGCGTTCCTTCTTCTCCAGTTCCGCCGGATGGATCCCGCTAATCCGCCTGCCCGATTCGGTGCACTGGTGAATATCACATTCCTTCTCCCGCTTTTCCCCCCCGTCGGACTCGTATTCCAGTATCCCCAGCAGTTTGCCGGGAAAACTCTCCAGAAAGGGAACCACAAACTCTTTTCCCTGAATGAATTCCTCTATAAGAAGCCCTTGATGATTTTTTTTCAGCTCCTCTTCCAGAACTCCCTTCAATTCCTCTTCTGTGGCAACTACCAGATTGGGGAACACATCTCTTCCCACCCCCTCGGAGTTGGGTTTTATTATAAGGGGATATTTTAAGGAAGACGGGATCTCCTGTTGTGAAGAGGTGAGCAAAACTCCTCCGGGAGTCCGGATTCCATGAGCCGATACCACAGTTTTTAACAGATTCCGATCCAGATCCGGCGAGAATAGAGAAAAATCCCCCCCGGTGAAAGGAATAGCCAGCAGTTCAAAGAGTCGGGGATAAAAAGTTTCCCGGTTCCCCCTTGCCAGATTGAAGATGAGATCCGGTTCGCTTTTGACCAGTTCATCTACGAACTCCTCGGGTTTTTCCGACACTTTTATTATAGATACCTGATGCCCTCCTTCCTCCAGACATTTTTTAACCGTATCCACTTCTTCCCCTATGGGAAAAAGCGAATATATTTCCTTCTTATTTTTTTTTTGCTCTAAAGTAAAAGTAATGGTTATTTTCATTTTGTTTGCCTTGTGTTCTTTCTGATTGTAAGGGATTTCCATGGTTTGATTATCTGTCTCTGTTCTAACCTCTGGTAAAGAATCATTGTGAGTCTGATAAAAAATTTCCGATTGGGAATCTCACCTATTTGACAGACCTGAAAGTCTGAACTACAGAATTTCGGAAATTTCTAATCAAAACTGCTATAAGAGAGGAAAATCAGAAGGCATAATTTAAACCGACTTAATTTGAAAATGTCATGTTAGCGGAAAAATCACTGTCATTGCCAAATTCATGTGTTTATTTTTTTTAATTGAATAAGAAAACTTTTATAATCATCCTCTCCCATAGGGCAGTTTATAAAATCAAAGAATTGTTCTTTGGTCTCCAGTCCTATCTGTTTTTTTCTTAATTCCATATAATGTTCGTCGAATTCTTTTTCTCCGTGACTGGTTCTGGTCCTTATGCAAGTTTTCTTTCCATGGTGATAGAGCCAGAAAATATCATGATGAGTCTTGTCTTGTTGAAATCCTTTTTTTAGTAAAGCAGTGATTAATTTGGACGTTTTATAAGTTGCCATTATCTATTTGCTCCACAGATTTGAGATCCTGCCGGACAAGATTTTTAAGTTGTATGGCATCTTCCGTCAGATCCTCATCCTTTTCGGTCAGCAGGCTGTCCACCAGAAGGGCAAATTCCTCGTTAAAATTTAAAAAAGCTTCTTTGCTGTCGTACGAAAAGGCGCTCATATCATAACGGGAGGCGGTGAATACCCAGAAATTATCCTCAATTTCCAGACTTGCTATTACGGGCTTATTTAAAAAATATAAATATTTATCCCATTTAAAAAAAGTTACTTTAAACAGGTATTTACCGCTTCCCAAGTCTAATTTGTCCCAATCTATTTCGTAGGTTGGCTGTTCCTCATATTTACCAAGGGCTTCGTCTATAGAAATACTTCTATAGGGATTTCCTTCCCACTGGGCTACTGATTTCCAGGCGGACAGAAAATCTTCGGATAAACAACCCTTTTGATTTTCTTCCATCAATTGATAAAGAAATATCTTGAGATCAGGAGTAGAAAGGCGAGAGATTATAAAGTGGACATTCTCTTCAATATTAACTTCGAGAGTTTTTCTAAAAATGAAAGACTCCATAACCTGGGTTATAGGTTCCAGGGCTTTATCGGGGAGAATGTCCACCATTCCGTGTAGAATTTCTCTTTTATCCGGCATAGGAAATCATCTTCCTTTTTCTTAGTTTTTCTATGCCTATATCTATTTTCCTTTTTTAAGTTCTCTTATCACCTCGTTGGCGATGACGTCTTTTTGAATTTCGTTAGTACCTTCGTAGATCTGGGTAATTTTGGCATCTCTGAAGTACTTTTCCGCCGGGTATTCCCGCATGTAGCCGTGTCCGCCGAATATCTGGAGGGCTTCGGTGGCGACGTACATGGCGGTATCCGAGGCAAAGAGTTTGCACATGGCGGATTCCTTGGAGTAGTTTTTATTGCCTGTGTCAATCATTCGGGCGGTTGATAGGGTAAGAGCTCTTGCCGCTTCAATCCGGGTCTGGCATTCCGCTATTTTGTGTCTTATCGCCTGGAATTGGGTGATGGGTTGTCCGAACTGAACCCGGTTGAGTCCGAATTTTATAGCCTCGTTGAGAGCTCCCTGGGCGATGCCGATAGCCTGGGCCGCGACGCCGGGACGAGCCATATCCAGGGTTTTCATGGCGACGATAAAGCCCATGCCTTCTTTTCCCAGCAGGTTTTCCTTTGGAATTTTACAGTCCTGGAAGATCAGTTCCCTGGTGGAGGAACAACGGATCCCCAGTTTGTCTTCCTTTTTGCCGAAGGTGAATCCGGGGGTATCCTTTTCCACGATGAAGGCGGAGAGTCCCCTGGCTCCCTTTTTCAGGTTGGTGGAGGCGACGATGGTATAGGTTCCCGCTTCTCCTCCGTTGGTGATCCATTGTTTGGTTCCGTTGAGGATATAGTGGTCTCCTTCCAGTCGGGCGGTGGTTTTGATGTTGCCCGCGTCGGATCCCGCTCCCGCTTCCGTTAAACCGAAGGCAGCCAGTTTTTCTCCCGATGCCAGATCCGGCAGGTATTTTTCCTTTTGCTGTTTATTGCCGAAGAGGAGTATGGGGAAAGTTCCTAGGGCATTGGCGGCGTAGGAAACGGCGACTCCCCCGCAGGCGATAGAGAATTCCTCCACCACCAGTGCCAATTCGGTTACGCCCTTGCCCATGCCTCCGTATTCTTCCGGGATATAGAGTCCCATGAATTCCGATTCCTTGAGTATATTAATAATATCCCAGGGGAATTCACCTTTTTTATCCAGTTCCCCCGCGACGGTTCTTATCTGTTCCTCGGCGATCTCTCTGGCCAGATCTCTTAGCATTACCTGTTCTTCGGTTAATAAGTAGTCCACTGTAAAACTCCTTTCGTTCCGATCCGTATTTATTTTAGTCTTCTTCTGTTCCTAACTCCCTGAGAGTGCGGGCATCGAGTTCGCAAGTTACGGGAATTCCCCGGCTTTTCTGGAACCTGCCTATATCCTTGCGGGTATTGGTGCCGATTACTCCGTCCACTCCTCCCGTGCCGAAGCCTTCTTCCTGAAGTTTTTCCTGGATGGTTTTTATCTCATCGGTAGTACGACTTTTAGTGATAGAGTCAATGTCTTCCGGTGTGAGTTCCCAGCCGGTGATGATGACGGGAGTGTCAACTTTTATTTCCGGGTGGGAGAATAGCTGATCTATATCCTCGTTTCTCATGGATATGCATCCGAAAGTCCAGTTGAATTGAAAATTCTTTCCCGCATGGATCTGGACTTCTCCGCCTATGCCGGGAGCGGGGGTCTCATCGGGTAAAAGGTTATCTTCCACCGCCAGATCATATCTTATTTTATCTATATCATTGGGATAATTGAGATCATAGGCTTTATAGTAAGTGGCTTGCGGTTGCAGGTTGGCTATTTTATATATTCCTTCGGGAGTGGAGGAGTTATCCTGATGGAGTTTTCTTTTAACCGGGTTTCTGCCCAGGACTACGGGGTAACTTTTTATAACCGTGTCCCCGTCCAGGACTTCCAGCAGGTAATGTTTCTTATCTATATGAATTGATGGATTTTCAAGATTACTCAATTCCCGATCCGGGGTCTTTATATGGACGCAGGGGCTGTAGAGGGTCTTTTCCGGGGTTACGATTTCCAGCAGGTAATAATAGTCGGTATTATCGGCTACCCGGTTATCACTGAATTGGTTCCCCTCCACGGGGATGACGGTTATGGGATATTGATCGGTGTCCAGTTCCACCGAGTCCAGGGGAGTGGTGGAGCGGTAGAGGTTGCTTTCCCGGATTTCCTTTATATCGCTAAGATTCCATTTGAGGGTAACGGAGCGGTTTTCCTCCGGGGTGGCGGTCAGTTTGATCTCCTCATGGGTATCTCTGGATACGGGAACGGGTTCGGGGGACTTTTCCGCCGACGGGCTTGCACCCGGACTACCGGGGACAGGTTTGGATTTCAGCCAGGAACATCCCGTCCAGAGAACCGTAAACAGGAGGAAAAAGGAAAGAATCAGATAATGTGCCGAGAATAATTTTTTTCTTGTCATGCCTTTTTTTCACCTTTTTTAAATAAACGAGAATTGATAAATCTTATGATATATCCCAGAGGAATAATGGAAAAGGTCAGCAGGATGATTTTGATCCAGGTTTCCGCTTCCAGGGGTTTGGTTCTGAACAATCCCCCTCCTATATGAACCATTATGATCTGGGAGATAAATATTATGGCGATTATTATAATAAAGCCCTTATTTTGGGAGAGTCCCTTGAAGGGGGACTGTTCGGATCTCAACGCCCGGCAGTTGAATTCGTTCCAGATTTGAAACAGGACGAAGGTGGTGAACAGTACCGTCTGGTTATAGAGTTCGTCTCCTATATTATTTTCTCCCGTCAGGAAGTTGGTTTTCAGCAGAACCAGGAGAACCGCCGACATGAATATTCCCGCCATAGTTATATAGGAAGCCATCTGGGGGGTGATTATATGTTCGTCTCTGGATTTGGGCTGTCTTTTCATGGTATCGGCACGGGGCGGTTCGGCGGAAAGAGCCAGGGCTGCGAAGGTATCCATGATTATGTTGACCCACAGCAGTTGAACCACCGTCAGGGGAAAATCCACTCCCAGGAAGGGTCCCAGGAAGGCTACGGTGAGAGCCACAAAATTGACGGTTAACTGAAACTGGATCAATCGTTGAATATTCTCGAAAATAGTTCTGCCCCAGTGGATACCGTTGACGATACTGCGGAAATTGTCGTCCACCAGGATAATATCGGCGGATTCCTTGGCCACCTCGGTGCCGCTCTTTCCCATGGCGATGCCCACATCGGACTGTTTTAAGGCAGGAGCGTCGTTGGTGCCGTCGCCGGTAACTCCCACGGTTTCTCTCTGGGACTGCAGGGCTTTGACCAGCCGCAGCTTATCCAGGGGACGGCTTCTGGCCACTACTTTAAGATGTTTCAGTTTCTGCGCCAGTTCCTCATCGCTTAATTTCTGGAATTCCTTGCTGGTCATTATTATATCCTCATCGGATTTGACTATCTTGCATTCCCTGGCGATAGCCCGCGCCGTATTTATATCGTCGCCGGTAACCATTTTAACATCGATTCCCGCGTTATGGCAGACTTCCACCGACTCATCCACATGGGGACGCAGGGGATCGGCAATACCGATGAGTCCCACAAATACGTGATCATGATCGGTAAAGCAGCATTCCACCGAGTCATCGCAGGCGTATTTCAGATCTTTTTGAGTGAAGGCCAAAACCCGGTAAGCCTGAGAACTGGCCGATTTCACATCATCCTTGATCTTCTGCCGGTATTCATCGATGGGGACTTTCTCGCCGTTTATAATGCAGTGGGAACATTCCTCCAGAAGAATTGAGGGAGCTCCCTTTTCGTAGCAGAGGAACCCTGTCTTATCGGTTTTTTCCGTTACGGTGATCATCCGCTTGCGGGCCGAGGAGAAGGGAACCTGACGTACCACACTGGTATTCTCCCGGATTTTGTTATAATCCAGCCCCAGATCCTGCAGAAGGTTCAGCAGGGCTCCCTCGGTGGCATTCCCTACGGTTCTGACAGTACCGTCCTCCAGGCTCTCCAGATTGGCGGTGGAGTTGACGCCGATGTTGGTTACCATGCTCTCCCATCGGGGATTATCCAGAACCTCTTTGAGGTTGTCCCGGTTATAAAGCTTGCCGTCGATATGGAACCATACCGCCTTCATTTTATTCTGGGTCAGGGTTCCCGTCTTATCGCTGCAGATAACGGTAGCCGATCCGATAGTTTCCGAGGCGGCAAGAGACTTTACCAGACAGTTGGCTTTGGCCATCTTGCTCATATTGAAGGCGAGGCTCATACTGACCATCATGGGGAGTCCCTCGGGAACCGCCACCACTATAATGGTAACGGTGATCATGAAATATTGAAGTAATCGTCCCAGAGTATCTAGGTCCCAGCCGAATTTGTCCCCCATGAGGATATGTCGGACGATAAGAGCCACAAAGATCAGAGCCGCCACTCCCATGCCCACATATCCGATCTGTTTGGAAAGGACTTCAAGTTTTTCCTGCAGGGGAGTCTGTTGTGCGTCCTGTTCCTGAAGGCTGGCGGCAATCTTGCCGATCTCGGTTTTGTCTCCTACGGCGGTTACCACAAGTTTGCCGCTGCCGTCGGACACCGAGGTACCTCTATAGACCATATCCCTGGGGAATCCCGTCTCTTTCTTCTCCGCCAGTTTGGGACTGCCCGCAGGATATTTCCTTGCCGCTTCCGATTCCCCCGTCAGGGTGGATTCGTCGATATACAAGCCGAAACACTCCAGTATCTGACCATCGGCGGGAATCTTGTCCCCCGGTTCCATCAGTACTATGTCTCCTACCACTATATCCCTGACGGCGATGGAATGAAACTTGCCGTTTCTTATAACCTTTGCCGACTCTTCCTTGATCTGATTTAAAATATCGAATTCTTTACCGCTTTTATATTCGCTGTAAAAGGATACTCCCGTAGCCAGAATGATTGCCAGAATGATGCCGATACCTTCCAGATAATGCCCCTTGAATACTCCGATGATAATCGAAAGGACGGCGGCAATGCCCAAGAGGATGATGGTGGGATCCTGAAATTTCTCCAGATATTGCTGCCACAGGGGTTTGCGGGCGGGAGGAGTAAGAATATTGGCGCCATACTTCTCCCGGCTGATTTTCACCTCGTCATCGCATAATCCGACTTTTATTCTGTTTTTATCCAATAATACGGGGGGAGTTTTTTCTGCAGTCGCTTCCTGTAGAGTCTCTTTCATATTCATCTCTCTATTCTTCAATTGGCCTGTAGTCCGCGATCACACCCAACAGTCAGATTCTCCTTCTTAACTGCCGATTCTCCGACTTATCCGGTTTTTCCACGTCTTGTCCGGCTCAGGAAGATAATTTCGTTTAATCTTCCGGAAAACCTTTTTATCTTCAGGAAGGAAAATCCCTTCAGCGAAAGAAAACCCAAAGGGTAATTCTGATGGATTTTTTACATTTTTTTTTGAATTATATGGAATAAACCCTTTCCATTTTGATATAATCTCTGGTAGATCCTCTTCGAAAAGCCCCTGGGAGGGTTCTCCCGAAATCGATTGAACCCCCTTGCGATTATAGGTAATTACAGGAGTTACGCTCAAATTCGAGGAAAACGGCATGAAATCGTCATCCTGAACTTGTTTCAGGATCTCTGGCAATCGGCATGGAATCTGGGTTTTGATATAAAATGGCGTAAGTCCTGTAATTATT
>Ga0067045_1004024_pt1 | contig 14121 bp, 10 predicted proteins | sample TerdegcTABiofilm_FD_59184 | JGI IMG/M metagenome (GOLD analysis project Ga0067045, IMG submission 59184) | Combined Assembly of (Gp0054472, Gp0054536) Wastewater bioreactor microbial communities from Singapore -Terephthalate degrading...
GTGGTGAGCATCAGGAATGTGGGTCGGGAGGTTTGCCTTTTGTCCCAGCCGGTAACCGTGGATTCGGTCGTACGGAGATTCAGGCGCATGGTTCGTTCCATGAGTCTGCAGATCAGTAGAGCGAGGACGAGGATGAGTCCGAGGGCTTCGATGCGGGATGGGGACTTCAGGAACAGTGCATTGACGAAGACAGGGTCCTTGAGAAACGCGAAGTTACGCTCCACCATGTGCTGGTCTTTGTAGATCGTCAGGAGATCTCGGGCGGAAACGGAATCGGTTCCTTCTGCGAGCGTGTTGCTGATTAAGACGAAGCATCCCGCTTCCTGTCTGAGACGTTCAACGGTTTGTTCATGCAGGGCCGCTGAGATCTTCAGGCCGTATCTCATGCTCTTGATTCTCCGAGTTCCGTCGGCCTTAGGTCGTCCCCTGTGATAGAGAGGTCGCTGTTCGACAGTCACCGTCAGCTCATGATAGGTTTGGCGAGGGATGCGTGCCAATGCCGCTTCGGCGTCCGGAAGGCAAGCATACTCGATCTTTTCCACGCTCTTTTTCAGTTTGGCTATCTCTTCTTCTTCCTTGGCAATCGCCTTGTCCACTTTCTTCTGTCGACGACGGTCATGGGCGTCGGAGTGTACCACGAGCGCTCGATACATGATCCCGTGAAGGGGGACCACCGTTTCAAAGGCACGATAAGATGCTGGCTTGCGATTGGGGGTTACCGGCTCATCTGAAATCATCCCGATCTCNTCCCACGCATCGGCTTCAACTGCCTCCTTGATAGCGGCTCGGCACTCGCCGTACGTCATGGGAAGACGAGAGACAAAGAGGAAGCCGTTGTCCCAATCGTCTATGAGTCTCAGATTCTCCTCGGTGACAAGGGCGGAATCGGCCACGTACACGAACGCCTCCTGTCCCAGGGTACGCATTCGTTCAACCATCTGAGGGATCAAGTCACGGTTGATGGTTTTGTCGGATTTGTTGCCGTCGAGGAGCTTGGAAGAGATGGGAATCCCATTGTCGACACAGAGAAGGCTGTGTACTACCTGCTTGAGATCAGGCCGATGGTTCTTGCTGAAGCCGTTGGTGATGAGGAAGGGGGAAGGACCATCCTCCTCACGGAGGAGGTAATCCCCGTAGACGCTCAGGCTCGTCACATCATGATGAACGTGAGACACGTCCAAAGAAAAGAGCCGCACTACGGCCACGGCAATGGCTCCGAGAATGGTGTTTGTGCCCACCTCTGCAATGCGGTCCAGTACGCGGCCTAAGGTGTCATCGTTGAGCTTGGAAATTGGGATGTTTTCGCCCAGCAGAAGCTCCACATCCTTGTCTGCAAAGAACTCCGAGACCCTGAACAGCGGGCTTCTTCCGGTGAGCGCATCCAGAATCAAGGCAAGCACAACCCGGCCAGGGCTCACCTCCATCTGGCATTTCACAAGCCGGTCAATCTCATCCACCAACCCGATCCGCGCCGCATACGCACTGACCAATGGAAGAAACCCCACGTTGCACATCCGCACGTCTTCGCCGCCAGCGACCATAGGGAACCTCCTTCAAAAGCTCCCCCTGCGTACCACATTCCATTGCTTCGTACAAGTCCCTGTAATCACTTTTTGTATTTAACGACGAAAAAAATACCACACCTACTGTTTGTGGGGGTGCGGAACGCGAGTGTTGACGTGAAACCTGATTCATATTTCGCATAGTTTCAATCCTTGTTTTTCTGGATACCTCTTCAGGGGAGTATAAGTGACGCCTGTGGCACCCTTTCCGTCAGAGTTTCAATCCTTGTTTTTCTGGATACCTCTCTTCAGGGTGGGGTGAGCTTCAGTTGTGTGTTGCTTGCGCGGGTGTTTCAATCCTTGTTTTTCTGGATACCTCTCTTCAGGGACGATCCGCGCATCTCTCCCGATTCCTGTTCGTGGTTTCAATCCTTGTTTTTCTGGATACCTCTCTTCAGGGGCTGTTGTTGTGCCGAATGCGACTACTAACGGCAGTTTCAATCCTTGTTTTTCTGGATACCTCTCTTCAGGGTGAGGAAGTCGTGTTCGCGCAATGGGAGAAAGAGATGTTTCAATCCTTGTTTTTCTGGATACCTCTCTTCAGGGCCCCCTCGATTTCCGCTGGAAGGCAAAGGGGGATGTTTCAATCCTTGTTTTTCTGGATACCTCTCTTCAGGGATATTGCAGGGATGAAGGCAAAAAACGAACGAGATCAAGTTTCAATCCTTGTTTTTCTGGATACCTCTCTTCAGGGTCTATGGCCGATTTATCTTACGGGCAATTGATGCAAGTTTCAATCCTTGTTTTTCTGGATACCTCTCTTCAGGGAGGAAAGACCGTGAGTTTCGGGATACTGGTTGGAGTTTCAATCCTTGTTTTTCTGGATACCTCTCTTCAGGGCGTAGTTTTGCCGATCAATCAAAATTGTCCTATAAGTTTCAATCCTTGTTTTTCTGGATACCTCTCTTCAGGGAGCGACAGGCGAGCTAGCAGATTATCCGCTTTACATGTTTCAATCCTTGTTTTTCTGGATACCTCTCTTCAGGGAATTGAAAAGATCGAAGATGCCTCTGAAGACCAGCTGTTTCAATCCTTGTTTTTCTGGATACCTCTCTTCAGGGAGGCGCCACACAACAGTACCTTTACCGCTGCCACAGGTTTCAATCCTTGTTTTTCTGGATACCTCTCTTCAGGGATCACTCTCGTCTTGAGATCCTTTGCGATGAGCTTGTTTCAATCCTTGTTTTTCTGGATACCTCTCTTCAGGGTGCAATGCGCCAGGCCATACCAAAGAGGGCGTATGGTTTCAATCCTTGTTTTTCTGGATACCTCTCTTCAGGGATAATTGAGATAGCGAAGAAAGCTAAGCCTGGGGAGTTTCAATCCTTGTTTTTCTGGATACCTCTCTTCAGGGATAGAGATCGGGCTCCCCGCGCTCTAACTCCTCAAGTTTCAATCCTTGTTTTTCTGGATACCTCTCTTCAGGGGCATACAGTACCGACACTCAGCCAAAATCCCACGCCTGTTTCAATCCTTGTTTTTCTGGATACCTCTCTTCAGGGTGCATTAGCAATGCTTATGCCATAGCCAAATTCATGTTTCAATCCTTGTTTTTCTGGATACCTCTCTTCAGGGAGTCAGGATCAGTGGGCATTATGATCACCCAATCTTGTTTCAATCCTTGTTTTTCTGGATACCTCTCTTCAGGGTTGTCGAATCCTGCACATACCCCTATCTGTAAGGCATGTTTCAATCCTTGTTTTTCTGGATACCTCTCTTCAGGGACTGATAACACTGCGTAATTATGATAATTATAACCCAGTTTCAATCCTTGTTTTTCTGGATACCTCTCTTCAGGGAAAAGGAGCTGTCCCACCGCTCGAAAATACTGGAAGTTTCAATCCTTGTTTTTCTGGATACCTCTCTTCAGGGCTGTTGCATACAGAACGCCCCCAAATTGCCGCGTTCGTTTCAATCCTTGTTTTTCTGGATACCTCTCTTCAGGGATAGCCGCAACTGAGGGGTACTTTAGGGTTTGTGGGTTGTTTCAATCCTTGTTTTTCTGGATACCTCTCTTCAGGGCTCTACCGGTTCGCCGGACTCCAACTGATTGCTGACGTTTCAATCCTTGTTTTTCTGGATACCTCTCTTCAGGGAGGACTTTGCCAGCATTGTCATATGTCTTATTGAAGTGTTTCAATCCTTGTTTTTCTGGATACCTCTCTTCAGGGTCCTTCCGACGCCAGGATCCTCTTATGGTTTGGCGTGTTTCAATCCTTGTTTTTCTGGATACCTCTCTTCAGGGCCAGATGCCAGCTGACATTCCTCAGACTCCTGGACTGTTTCAATCCTTGTTTTTCTGGATACCTCTCTTCAGGGAAAGATTAAGGAAATTAGCTAGCGGTTGCATAGCCTGTTTCAATCCTTGTTTTTCTGGATACCTCTCTTCAGGGGCTATTAAAACTAAGCAGATTCGGCTCTATCTCTAGTTTCAATCCTTGTTTTTCTGGATACCTCTCTTCAGGGGTCCTCTCGCCGGTCTAGGGACGCTAACTGACGAAGTTTCAATCCTTGTTTTTCTGGATACCTCTCTTCAGGGTCCGATAGTCCTGGCTGATGTACTCAGGGCAGACAGTTTCAATCCTTGTTTTTCTGGATACCTCTCTTCAGGGAGTAGACATGACCGGATTAAGTTATCACGATGCAGTAGTTTCAATCCTTGTTTTTCTGGATACCTCTCTTCAGGGGTGGCCATGTATGTGTGAATGTTCCTGCAGTATCAGAGTTTCAATCCTTGTTTTTCTGGATACCTCTCTTCAGGGAGGACGAATCTTGCGGAGACGAGCTATAATAGGCTGGTTTCAATCCTTGTTTTTCTGGATACCTCTCTTCAGGGCCTAGCAGCCGCGCTTTTTTAATATTGTCCCAGTGTTTCAATCCTTGTTTTTCTGGATACCTCTCTTCAGGGTTCCCCAATCACGGTTGCTCGATGGCGAGAAGCAAAGTTTCAATCCTTGTTTTTCTGGATACCTCTCTTCAGGGACCGCCGTTCGGTCTGGTTTGTGCCGACAGTAGCGTAGTTTCAATCCTTGTTTTTCTGGATACCTCTCTTCAGGTCATACTTTCTTTCTTCTTTCTTTCTAAGAGATGGGGTTTCAATCCTTGTTTTTCTGGATACCTCTCTTCAGGGGACGGAAACGATGACTCCATACATCTGCCCGCTGTGTGTTTCAATCCTTGTTTTTCTGGATACCTCTCTTCAGGGCTCTACCGTCCCACTTTCCCCCTGATTATACCCCGTTGTACGAAATTTTCGGAAGCCATTTCGCGCCCCCGGCTCCAAAAAAAACCTCTGTTCCGCCTGGTTTTCGTGAACGGCACAAAGGTCATCCCTTTGAAATGTCAGCCATTTTGTCATTCAAGGCCTCGATCGCAGATATTTCTGTAGCAGCAGTCCCGGCACGCGGATTTTGACGCGCCTCGCTCAGGAATGCGGCCGGATGTGAGAGTCTCTCTGATTTCCTGAATGGCCCGCTCCAGCTTGTCCTTCTGTTCGACACCGAGAGGGATCTCAACGAGCTTATTCTTGGACCTTGTGTACACTACAAACGCGCGAGGCACCTCGACACGAAAGGCCGTCTCCACAAGGCGTCCATAAAAGGCCGCCTGAACCACGTGAGTCTCATGGACGCGCCTGGGACACTCCGCAAACTTGTAATCCAAGGGAGCCATCGTGCCGTCATTAAGGGTAAGGACCTCGTCTAGGACTCCAATCAGTCCGTCCGGAGTCGACAGGTGCACGTTGAAGCTGCGCGCTATGCATCCCACCTTCTTTCTCAGATACCCCCTATTGACGGAAGTCACTTTGCTATGAATCTCTCGCCCTTTCATCACCTTGAAGCGCTTCTCCTGGTGCTCCGGGACTGCCAACACGTGCTCGAAGTAGGTAAACCTCGGGCAAAAGCAGTGCTCCAAAACGTCCGTGCACATTAACTCAATTATGGGCTGCTCAGAAGAATGCACTGATTACCTCATCGTTTACATAGCGGGGGTCAAAGGCGAGTCCAAGTGTCTTCACCCTCCGGAAATCGTCGGCACAAAGCGGAAAGAGAAACACACTGTCCGTCGAGGCATCTATAACTTCTCCGCACTGGAGGGCCAGCTCGTCGATCCGATTGCTCGGCAGCTTGCCGAGAAACGCGCTTTTCTGCACCCTTTGGAGCCCTTTTGCCTTGCAAAGCTTTGCCACTCTGTTTCGTTGCTTGTCATCGGAAATGTCATAAATGACCCAAACAAGGGTGCTCGTCATTAGAATTCCTCCACCGCAACCACCTCGGGATCGTGATCGCCGGTCGCGAGCAATGCCGCAATCCGGTGTGCTTCCTGTCGGAACACATTGAACCGGCGGATGGTCCTACGCCGATAGCGGATTTTCTGTTCGAGGTGCTCGTTGACTGCGCTCACCACGACAGGCTTTCCCTTTTCGTTCAAGCTCACCGCGTGCTCTGAGCGGTCAAAAAACTCATCCTTGACGTGCCGGCCGGTGAATAGTGATACGCACGTCCGCTCCGCGTAGATCCGGAATGGCTCGATGAGGTCGAACACGAGCGATGTTTGACCGTAATTGTCCGCGTGTAGGAACCCCACAAAGGGGTCAAGCCCCGCGAGTATGCATGCCTGTTCCACCCGAGAATAAAGGATACCGTAGCAATAGTTGAGCGCGGCATTGAACGGATCCTTGGCCGGTCTTCGAGACCGTCCGTCGAACCTGTACGCGCTCGGCATGATCCCTGCCAAGTTCTCGAAGTAGATCCGTCCGGCAGCACCCTCAAGCCCCATGATGGAGTTGCGTTTTTCCTCCACCGTGTATTCCGGCTCGATCTTCTCAATCTTGAGTTTTAACTCCAGGATCCGCTCGGCCCCCTCCCACATTGCTGTCTTGCGTGCCGGTCGCTTCTGGGACAGAATCTTCAGAAAATTGGCTTGGTTCGTGAGCTTCGTCGCCACCAGCCCCGACGCGATGCCAAGTCCCAGCGGCTCCTCCGCGGCCTCCAATTGCCGCCGCCTGACCACGGCCACCCTGCCGAGCCTCGAATGCCAGAACCGTCCCACCGGCTCCCCGAACTTGTCGAGGATTACCAGATCAATGTTGTGCTCCTGCGCCAGAATCACCGCCTGACCAGTCACAGCCGTTGACGGAGAAATGACAATCCTGCTTAGCTTCCCCGGCGCGATCTCCTTCCGAACCTCACCTGCGGTCAGGAGAAAGATGCCGTCCCGTTGCCTGAGCATGGTGCCAGGGGTTGTTATAACGAGCTCCATGGCGCCCCCGACTTGGGGTCTGTAACGACCGTTCCGCAACCTCTAGAAACAGCCTTTCCTAACCCAAACAGGGCAGGCAGTAAGAAGTTTGCGGAAAAACAACCGATGAATCCTGTCATCAGAGTGCCTTTCAGGAGCACCTGACGCTCCTGAAGCCAGCCAATGCTCACGGCAAGCTGTCGTTCCACAACGATTCCCAGTCCCTTGCACATGGATAAGATGTTTCCGACAATCGTCTTCTCGAGCAGGCGGCGCCTGTCTTCCCAGCAAGCCCGGCGATATTTTGCTACGTTGTTCTGGTTAAGGCCAAGCCACGGGGTAACGAATCGATAGGGTAGGAGCTCTGCTGAAGGCCCGACTTGCACTACCTGGGAAACAAGGTGAACATCAGCAACGGAAACTGATTTTCTGTGCAAGTCGACTAGAGTTATGCACTTCATCCGATCGAGCACATCTTGTCCTTCTTCGATTCCCACTACAATCAAATGTCCGTTGATGACTTTAAACTGAACGCGGGGATAGTTGTAAACAAATCCCGCCCCATAGTGATGGTGAAGAAGCACATCATCCGAGAACCGTTTGCCAAAATACCCGCGCGCCCTCACCGCGTCGCCCAGTTGCAACGGATCATTCATAACAAACGTAAGATAATCAACGTGGAGTTCCACAATCACATGAACACCGTTGCATCTCGTCCACGTATTCGCTCCAACGCGCCGGGCATTGCGTACCCGGTAGGCCAGGCTAGAATACATGTCGACTTTCCCAGCCCTTTGCAAGGTTTCCTGAATTTAATCTCCACCGCCGGCGTGGCAGCGGCATTCTCCACAACGCCGTACGGTAGCATGTTGACTATAACTCCCCTGGCCACGTCCGAGATAAGCGGGTCGACCGGATGATCCGCTATCGCTCGCGTCGCAATGGGCTTCCATGCAACGGCTTCAACGTACTCAGCCCGAACGGGAGAGCGAAAAGAGCCAAGCCGAATAAGTTCAGGGGGTCTCCAGGATTCGTCCACGACGATTAGAAAACCGAGGAATTCACATTCAGGCGCAAGGAAGTAGAGTTTGCGGTATTTGAGAGGCTGCACACGGGAGTCGATCCGCTTCAGCTCTCGGGTGGGGCCTCTCAGATTTATTTCGACGAATCCTTCCGAGTCTCCTTTGGCTACTTCTGCGCGGTATCTAACGCTGCCGATGGATCGGGCTGGTGTAGCGTAGAACTTGGGGGAGAATCTGCTGTCCACATAATGGGGGACGTTGGCGCCACCGTCTTGACCAAACGTGAGAAAAGATTGCCGTGCAACCAGTTCGTTTGTGGCAGCCGAAAAGGCACCGTTCAGGGCTGTTCCGTGCAGCACAGTCGGCGTAACCGCGGCAGACAACCCCTCCCGTGCGTAATATACAGCATCCAGAAAAATTAGTCTTACAGCCAGAATTCTCATGATGACTAATGCTCCTAGTTCTGTGCTTCGGTCGCATCCGGTAACGGCGCGGCCTTACGGCTCGTCTTACTGGCTTTTCCACGGCCGGCTTGCGTTTGCTCACCAAGGTTTTCTCGGCCTAGAAGTGCAGTGAACTCCTCCGAGACCTTCTTGTAGGCATCCTCCAGCGAGCCATTCAAGTTTAGACTACTCACGGGATTAGAAGTCGGCTTCTGGTTGGCGCACTCATAGCTTGACCAAATCTCTCGATCGACCAGCACGTATCCTTCAACCGTTGTTCTCACGCGGCCCCATTCTCGTGTGGAACCACCGATGCGGGATACACGTTCCAGGCCATCAATCAGAATGAGAGCTAGGTGAAGGGTGGGGTCCCGAAGCGTGACTACCCCTCTAAACACGGTCTCCACGGGCACCTTCACGAGTGACATGAGAGCCTGGCCGGTGGTCAGGGTTTTCTCATCGATAGCGTTTGCCGTGCAAGTACTGATATCCTCAACCTTTCTGACTGAGATGAAGGTGTCCCCCATCACCCTTGAAAGCAGGTTGTATGGGACCTTGTTAGTCGAAACTTCGCCTGTCCCCCCGAACAGGAGGCATGCAGGGCATTTCATACAAAGGTTATTTTTGAGATGGCAGTTAACGCTGATTGCCAATGAGCGCTGCTTTTCCATGACGAGGCGCCGCAGTCTTCCCTTGGTTTTTCTCCACGGTATGATGAAACGGTCCCCTAGCTGTTCGTATTTCTGCGTGAGCACTTCTTCCGGCTCGTTGGAGCGAATGATTGCGTCGTCGAGAAGCTTCATCTCTACGAGAAGCTGCAAATAGACACCTCTCGGTAAGATCTGTAAGTCAGTCAACATTTCAGTCATCTTTTTCCTCCTCGATTTTCATTAGGGCAGGATATTGCGTGAAAGTGAATACCGCCGAGATCAGGGCATTCTTTGCCCGAAGGAACTGCGTGATATCCGAATTTCTGAGGTCATGGTATTTCTCGATGATCAGATCCACGCCTTCAACAAATGCGACAAAGTCAGGATCATCACGTTTGATTTTGTCGCTAAGATGATTCCTGAACGTCTGCTTCGCAATGTCCGGACTACGGCTGTTCAGGAGCTGTCTCAGTGCCTGGGCAATCGGTTTGGATGCTGCGTGCTTGGAATCCCACCAATTCCCACCTGCCGGTCTGTCACAGTACCGAAACATCCCGCGCTCCCGATCGGCCAGGAAAGCTGCGTCCCTGAGCAATCCCTCCATGGTTATATTTCCTCCTTCCCGCCGGGCTACTACGAGCCCAGAATCTCTTAAGAAGTCCACGAAAAAGGGCAATAGATCACGCGCCATGCGCGGACGATTGCCCTCGCTTTCGGAAAATGCCGCAGCAAGGGCAACCGCCGGAGCTCTTTCCAGGAGCTGCCGTGCAAAAAGATACCGGTTCGATTTCTTACCCGTGCATCCCGCCATGAGGACGGCAGCCAAAGAACTGTAGTAGGCCTGCGCACTCGTTTCCGGATGCTTCCCAAAAAGTCCTTCCTGTTCTTCCTTTCCTACAGCGATCTCAAACCCCATGATTTTCAGCAGGTGGTATACGGGCTCGTATTTGGCTGCCAGATCGAGAGCGGAATCTTTCCTCCACTGTTGAAGGTCTATGAGTACTCCGCGATCGCCTCGGGGGAGCGGAGTAATGCGATCAGACTGTTCATCGTCTTCGTCTGGCCACGGAAACCTCATGCGAGGCGGCAAGGCAAATCCGGAGAGTTCACCGATATCTGCGGCGCGCTTGAACCTTCTCGGCAACCTCAGACCGCTAACCAGTTTCAGCACAAAGCGCGCCACAGCGGGAAAGGCAGGCGTATGACCAGGGATCCTCGTGTGTAGGTGGAGAAAGACCCTCTCGCCCCGGGAGACAGAGACGAGGTTGTCGTGCACACAGAAGGGACACAAAGCTCGCTCGTTCCCGTACCCTGATTTGATCTGAGACGATGATTGGCTTGCTGAAGAAAACCGGTCTGCCTTGGTGATCGAAACTGTAGTCGTGCAGGCACATCGCTCGCAGGATCCTTTGGACTGTTTGAATTCCTTCTTGTAAGCCTTATACCGATCGAGCTGTTCTCTAGCGTAAGCTACGAAGTCGGTTTCTTCTTGCATAGCGATCCAAGCCTGGAGATCCCTTTTCATCCCTTGACGTAAGGGTCCCTCCTCCCTCTCCGCCAGTTTGGCTAGCTGCATCAGGATATCGAAGAGCTCATCGGGTCGCAGCTTAGACGGGACAGCCGTCTTGAAACGCTCGATCTCTCTCCGATCCGGCAGAAAGGCACCGATGGTCTCACTGGAGAAAAAGGGGGCAAAGAATTCTTTGTCTATTCTGTCGGGGGCGGGCGCATTACGGGAGTCTGTGTAACGTTTCTTGGCCAATTTGTGCCAGGTAGTACTGTTGGCAAGGGCGAGGATATCCAGTAGCAGCGATTTCTTCTTCATTTGATTGAGGAGAGCACAGGTGTTCAGAATCTCAAATGCAAGTTTGAAGAAATACATTGGAGCTAGAGTGCCATCTGCAAGATTCGTCATGAGCGTACCGCGATTTGCTTCGAGGAACCTTCGTGGCAATTCTGCCGCAATGCCGCCCAGTATAGTCCCCGTGTAGCTCCTGATTTCGAGGCCGCGATGGCGCCATGTGCTATCTATGATTTCCTTCGCAACAGAACTGATGGCCAAGTCCTTCGACGGTAAAGTGAGCCCTGGACGTCCAATCATGATCGCTGTCTCGGGCAAATATGCGAGCGGCTCCCAGCCGGCGGCCCGATACAGGTTGGCTACAGTCGCAAGCACGAGATCGAGGGTCGGTGAAGAAAATCGCGAGACCTGAAAGTATGTTAGATCGAATGAGTGTTGATGTTTTGATCGCACTTCGTTGATGGTGGTGACATCCGGTCGTCGCATCGACGCGAGACGGTCTGCCTCAATCAGAATTTGCGAGAGCTTCTCAATTCGTGGGGAAGATGTCTCTACAACATCCTGTTTGGAAACATAATGGTGGGGAGCAAGAATTTCCCATGCTAGACATACTTCCTCGAGAGAAAATCCGGCACGAAGGGCCGCCGCCTCGACTGCATCGCGGTACTGCGCACGTCCCACCTTGTGTGAAACAGGTCCGGGTATGGATCCCCGCAAATAAGCCTGCACTTCACTCGTGGCCTTACCAACATCGTGAGTGAGAGCCGCAAGGTCTAGGAGGCGCGTCTCTTCCGCTGTAATGCTGGGAATATATGCAGCCATCCGCTGAGCTATCCAGCGAACCAATAGATGATGGGTCCAAAGCAGCTCGCCGTCAGATTTAGCGAGGAACCCCACCTGCGCGTCTAGAAGCGGCGCGAGATTGACCGTCGACATCATGTCTCCTTTCCGTAGTAGTAGTAGGTTTCGTCGCTCTTGATTTCCAGCTCTAGGTCATGGCTTCGCACAAAAACCTTTTCCCACTTATTCCTGAGACGTCCTTTCACCACGCCCCACAAAGGGAAAACGCGGTCTCTCAAGAGAATCTCCTCAACCCAAAAGACCGGTAGCCTCAGGTGGTCTCTAAGCTCTCTTGCCTTTTGATCCTTTGTCAGCACTCTCCACTCCTCGCACCCTGGGTCGACGATGCAATACCGTGAGAAGAGAGCCTCATCACCAAAGTAAGTTTCTTTTCTCTCCACGTCGTACAAAGCAAATGGATAACTGTCGCCTCGGAACATTTCGCCCGCTGACGATGCTGCTAGCTTTTCCTCATCGGGGTCGGAATACCTGAATACCTCGGAAAGGACTTCTTGTTCAAAAACCGTACGATCCAACTGTTCTACTCCATCAATCAGACCCATGAACCGTTTTCGCGTTATCAGATGTACTGTTCCTCGTGAACGCCTGCCGACCCTTCCCAGCCTTTGTACGGCCGAAGCCCACGTGGATGCTTCCATGACCAGCGTCCTGAAATCAAGGTCCACTCCCACCTCTATTGCCGACGTCCCCAAAACTGCGGTCCTTTCAGTCAGCCGTGCTTCCTGCTTTCTCTCGCCGGACCATTCAAGGAATGAGAGGTTGGACTTCCCTAATCTCTCCACTATAGCGTTCATGATGTGACGAAGGCGAAACAGTGAGTCGACTATTACGGCAACGGGCTTTTCACACGCGATAAGAATTGCCTCTAAGCAAGCCAGTTCTTCGTTCAGGTCATAAAGGTCAAAACCCTCATAAAGTCGAAGGTCCAAAGGATGATTGAACACGCGGCCTAGCGCGCCCTCCTTGGCTATTGACGTACCGAAACCGATTTGTATTCCGTCATACCGGTTAAGAAAGTCTTTAAGACGCTTACTCAAGAGCGGAGTGGCAGAGAGCAAAACCACTGCCCCATCCAGCCGCTCTACAATGTTCTCAACAAGCGACGCAAAGTGACCGAGATCGAAATACAAATGAAACTCGTCGAATACGAAAAGACCTTTTCTCAAATGTCTTTCGAGATGGCGGCTTCCCCTATAGAACTCTTTTGTCACAATCAGGTGCAAAACGTCCGGAGTCATCACGGCCTTGACATATTTCGCCGCGTCCGTCATCTGAGAAAAGAGTTGGTGCATCAGCTCACTTCGGGTGCCCAGTTCACGTCCTTCCCTCGCCATTCTGAGCAGCGTAGCGCCAGAGTACTCGAAGAGAACCGGCGTTCCCCTTCCGGGGGAGTCCCAAGGCAAAATCGCAAGGCCCTCGATATCATGCCTCAAAGCTGCCACCTGAGCTTGAAGCAATATTCGGGTAGGGTAGGTCAAGATGATCGGACGATTCTGCACTTGTAGAAGACTTTCACGGATTATCGTACTTTTTCCGGACCCCACAGGCGCCTCTGTCAAAATCCATCTTCGTCCTTCCAGAATTTGCTTCACCGTCTCTTCCTGAAACGGATGAAACCTTGAATTTCCGATTAGACGGGCCTTCCTCGGCAGAAGTCTCACGGCAATCCTCCTGATCGCAACCGAAGCCGTAAGGGGTTGTCGGCGAGAGTGTTTGTTCGATCGCCGGGACAAGGCTCCAGTAAGAATACCGTGCCTCCTGCTTCGACGAGAGCCGAATCAAGCACATCGTTGATGTTGTCAACTAACGGCGGCTCCGGGTTGTCGGTGGTCCGGTGGAGGAGGCTTTCGAGATCGATCGGATTGCCGCAAGGGCAAGACACTGTCGACGACGCGGTTCCTTTCGGCTGCCAACATCTCTTCACGGCTTCGGGGGATGGGGGGAATCGAGAGCCCCTCAAGCCAGTGGTATAACTCATCCGTAATTCCTATGAAATGTCAAGCTGTTTTCAGCATGTTGGGAGCTTTTTATTACGCACCGCGCTCCCACTTGTCCTCCCGTGGCTGATCCAACCACCTGTGCCGCCTTCCCGGCGCGGCCAGCTCCGCAAATCGGGGGCGGGGTCTGGGCCCTTCGGTGTTTGGTCGTCCCCCCCAAAGAAAGCCGACAATGTGTTGGAATCACAGGCCATTGTGCCTTACTGCCTCCGCGTTCCTTGGCATCATACGGACCAGTCCCCCTGACCGTCGCGCCGACATGTGACAGATGAGGTCATTCGAAAAGATTTTTTTTCGAATTCGGATGATTCCGGTGAAGCCGTCCCTTGGCAGGCTGGAAAGCCTGCACTACAAACGGGATCGCGACGAATCCGTTCACGTAGGGTAGCCTTTCAGGCTGCCATTTCTTAAGATGCAGGCTGGAAAGCCTGCGCTTACAACGGGATAGCGACGAATCCGCACACGTAGGGTAGCCTTTTAGGCTGCCATTTCTTAAGATGCAGGCTGGAAAGCCAGCACTACATGCCAGCACTACAAGGCGGGG
>Ga0067045_1030778_pt1 | contig 14120 bp, 12 predicted proteins | sample TerdegcTABiofilm_FD_59184 | JGI IMG/M metagenome (GOLD analysis project Ga0067045, IMG submission 59184) | Combined Assembly of (Gp0054472, Gp0054536) Wastewater bioreactor microbial communities from Singapore -Terephthalate degrading...
GGTGTTCAAGGGCACCAGCACGCCACCTGCGGCATGCACGCCGCAGGCAGCCACGATCCACTCGCTGAGATTCGGCGCCCACAGCGCCACCCGGTCACCGGCCTGCACGCCCAGGCTCATCAAGGCTCGTGCGGCCTGGCGGCTCAGTTGCTGCAGCTCGGCATAGCTGATGGACTTGCCGCTTTCGACAATCGCCGCGCGGGTGGAAAAGCGGCTGACCACATCGGCCAGCATGCCCGGCAAGGTCAGCGAGGACTCGGGCATCGCATTCTGGTTGGGTTTCGACATAAATTACTCCGGAAATTTGACGCGCAGCTTTTCACTGGTGGGCACGGACTGACAGGCCAGCGTCCAGTTCCTGGACAGATCCTTGGCATCCAGCACTTCGTTGTGACGAAGGTGTACGCTGCCGTCCTGTACCTGGCACATGCAGGAGGCGCACATGCCGGCCTGGCAGGAGTACGGCACGTTGATGCCGGCGCGCAGTCCGGCCTCCAGAATGGTCTCCGTGCCGCTGCAGCTGAATTCGTATTCCTCGCCGTCCAGGCGCAGCTGCACCACGGCCTGCTCGACAGCGGCCGCCACGGGAGTTGCAGCCTCCTGCAGCTGCTGCAGGGTCTCTTCGTCAGGCAGGGAGACAAAGCGCTCCACATGCACCTGATCGGCTGGCATGCCGGCTTCTATCATCGCGGCCTGTGCGGCATCCATGAAGGGGCCCGGCCCGCAGATAAAGGCCTGGCCCGCATCGGCCACCCACGGCGTGGCCCAGGCAGCGAGCTGCTTTTGCGACGGCGCACCCTGCACCGAGTCCAGCCAGTGAATGACCTGCAGGCGATCCGGATACTCGGCCGCCAGCAACTGCAGGTCCTTCTTGAAGATGACCGAGCGCTCGTCGCGGTTGGCATAGAACAGCACCACATTGCCCTGATGCTGCTTGAGCACGGTGCGCAGGATGGAGAACACCGGCGTGATGCCGCTACCACCTGCCAGCAGCAAGAAGTTCTGCGACAGATTACGCGGCGAGAACAAGCCCGAGGGCGGCATCAGCTCGATGGAATCACCGACCCGGATCCGGTCGCACACCCAGTTGGAGCCTCGCCCCTTTTCCACGCGCTTGACGGTCACGCGCAAGGCATCGTCGAGCGTCGGAGCGCTGGACATGGAATAGCAGCGAGGCACATAACGTCCTTCGATGGGCAGACGCAATGTCAGAAACTGGCCAGGCCGATAGCTGAACTGCTCCGCCAGCTCCCCCGGCACTTCGAAGACGATGGACTTGGTATCGTGCGTCTCGTCAATCACTGCACGCACACGCAGCGGGTGGTAGCGCGATGCGGTTGTCATGGCTTCACTGCTCATTTCTTCTTACCCCTTACTCACTCTTTCTGTGCCGTCTTGCAGCGGCGCCCCGGCGCAGGATCGCCCCCCCCGATTCAAGGGGTCAGGAACTGATGCTTTCCACAGCGGGTGCCTGCTGTCGCGCGGCCTGGCCGGCCAGGGACTTGTCATCCTCAAGCGCCGCAGCCTTGCCGGCACGGCGGCCCGAGAACACACAGTCGGCCAGAGACAGGCCACTCACATAGCGCGAGGAAGCCACGCCGATGGCGGTACGCCCTGCGGCATACAGCCCAGGAATGTCCCGGCCTGCACCATCAATCACCGCACCGTTGTCCTCGTTGACCCTGAGACCTCCCAGACTCAGCACGGCCAGCGGGAACATCTTCTGGCTGATGGAGATATCGATGGCAAACAGCGAACCACCCTTGAACTCATGGCGCATATCCCTGGACTTGCCCTGAGGGTCTTCGATCTCGCCGCGAGCAGCGGCATTGGCGCCGTCAAACTGGCGCTGCAGCACCGCCGCATCCATATCGAGCTTGCGGGCCAGATCGGCGACCGATCGGCCCTTGATCGCGACCTTGTACATCAGCGCCAATGCGGGCATGGACTGGAAAGCCCACAGGCCTCCAAACAGGCACTGCCAGGCGGCCTGCCTGCGCAGCTTGCCGTCAATGATGAGCCAGGCCTTGCCGCCCTGCTTTTCCATCAGTTCGTAGCCGAGCTTGGCACCGTAGACCTGTTCGTTGCAAAAGCGCTCGCCGCGGGTGTTGACCACCAGACCTTTGGGCCAGACCGAGGGCGGCGTGATGAAGCGCCAGGCCGAGATATTGTTCAGGTCCTGGGCCACCCCTCCCACGGACAGCCCGAGCCGCAGACCGGAGCCATCACAGCCCGCCGCACCGGTCAGCCAGCCAGGCTTGTAGGCCGGCGCATGCCGATCCAGCAGCTCCGAATTGAAGATATAGCCACCGGTGGACAGCACCACCGCCTTGCGGGCGCGGATATAGCGCTTCTCGCCGATCTCGCTTTCGATCTGTGCCGCTTCGCGGCGCCCCGCCTGGGCTCGTGGCGCCTGATACAGACGCCACTTGGCCACCAGTTCGTCCAGCTTCTTATGGCGCTCGGTACGTGGATCGCCTTCGGGCAAGACCATCACCTCCACGCCCAACACGCGGCCGCTGTCCTTCTCGCGCACTAGGCGCTGGACGCGAGCCTGCGTCAAGGTACGGGCTCCGTGTGCCAAGGTGGACTTCTGCAGCGCGGCGAAGAACGTCGCTCCCGACTGCCCCTTGGCCACCACGCGATGACCGCGCGGCGCGGGCTTGCTGCTCAGCTGGGGGTTGCCGTAGGCCGGCACGACCTCGTTGCCCGAGTAGTAGAGATACATGCCGTCGGCCGGATAGGATGTCTTGTACGATGGCATGGCGGATGCAAATGTGGCGCCCTGCTTCTCGAGCCAGTCGAGGTTGTCCACGCTGTCGCGGCTGAAGCGGGCCAGTGTTTCGTCGCTGACCACGCCATTGACCTCATGCTTGAGGTAAGCCGCCATGGCTTCGGGCGAATCCTCGAAGCCGGCCTCCTTCTGGTATCTGGTGCCGCCGCCGGCATAGACCACGCCGCCGGAAAGCACACTGGCACCACCGCCGCCGAAACGGTCGATGACCAGCACCTCGGTACCTTGCTCGCGTGCCTCGATGGCTGCGCTGGCGCCTGCGCCCCCCCAACCGACAACCACCACATCACTGGCATCGGACCACTGGATCTCATCGGCCGAGCGCACATCCAGCGCAGCCCTCACGGGATTGACGGTGCTGACGAGTTTCTTGGAATTGGACATCTCCACGCCTCCTTCCTAAATGGCCTTGCCCAGCAGATGCGGGTTCTCGAGTGGCAAAGGCTTGCCCACCATGTCGGCCACGGCGCGGAAGGCGAAAGTCATGGCTGGCCCCAGGGTGGAACCAGCACCGGCGTAGGCCGGCCCCATGACGGAGGCGGAGTTGTTGCCCACGCAGTACAGGCCTTCGATGATCCGGCCCTGGGTGTCGATCACACGGCCTTCCCTGTCGGTCAGCAGCCCGCCCTTGGTGCCGATCTCGCCGGGCCACAGGCGCATGGCGTAGAACGGGCCTTTCTCGATGGGGCCGAGGTTGGGATTGCCAAGTCGCGGATCGCCGTAGTAGCGGTCGAACACATTGCCGCCGCGGTCGAAGTCCAGATCCTTGCCGGTCCTGGCATATTCACTCATGCGCCGAGCACTGTCCTTCAGCCCGGCTGCATCCACGCCGATCTGGCGCGCCAGATCCTCCAGCGTCCGGCCCTTCCAGTAGACATTGTTCAGCCAGCTCTTGCGCAGCTTGCTATCCGGCACGGCGGAGCCGGGCATCAGAGGACCCATGGGGTTTTGCGCGCGGAAGCTGGCATCGAACACAATCCATGCAGGCACGCCGCCATTGCCCTTGGCATGCTCGGCCAGCATGGCCTGCTGGAACTCGGGATAAGGGCCGGATTCATTCAAAAAGCGTTGCCCTTTCGCGTTGACCACCATGCAACCCGGCAGCGAGCGCTCCACGAAAATGCCGCGGAAAGCGGGTTCCTTGGGAACGTCCATGGTGGGTACGCCCCAGGACCAGTCCATCAGCGCCAACTGCGCACCCACAGCCTGGCCTGCGCGATGGGCATCGCCGGTATTGCCGCCCACAGGGGTGGCCGTCCATTCGGCCCTGGAGGGCTTGTTCAGATACTGGTCGCGCATTTCCTGGTTGCGCTCAAAGCCACCGGCGCCCAGCAGCACGCCACGCCTGGCCTTGACTTGTGTGCGCTGACCATTCTTTTCAAGGACAACTCCGGTGACACGCCCCGATGCGTCCTGCACCAGCTCCTTGAGCGGGCTATTGCTCCGCAGCTCGACACCCGCCTTGTTGGCCGCGGTCAGCAGACCGGCAATCAGCGCCTGGCCGCCGGTCATACGGCGATCACGCTTGGTCTTGCGGCGCCAGGGGTAGTCCAGGAAATACCTGAGCATGATGCCGAGGATGGTGAAGCGCGACTTCAGCTCGCGCGACAGCATGGAATGCGCCTCGAAGGCGTTGATGCTCATGCGGCCGAACAGCTGATTGCCCGGAGGGCCGGGGCGCATGGTCTCCAGCGCAGCCACGCCCAGCTTGGCTGCATTGAAATCCACCGGATCCATGGTGCGGCCACCAGGCCTGGAGCCTTCGATATGGGGGTAGTAATCCGCATACTTGGCCATGGCACGGTAGGGAATGCCGATCTGGCGCAAGTACTCGGCCATCTTGCTGGCGGTTTCCACATAGGCCAGTACGCGGTCGTCGGTGGCCATGCCGCGCACGCAGCGCTTCAAATAGCCGAACGCAGTTTCCAGATCATCCTGGATGCCGGCATTTTTCTGATCGTAATTGACCGGAATCCAGATGCCGCCACCGGACAGGGCCGAGGTACCACCAAACAGTTCGGTCTTCTCCACCACCAGAGTCCTGAGACCCTGCTCCTGCGCACGAATCGCGCCCAGCAAAGCGCCGGCCCCCGAGCCCACGACGATCAGGTCATATTCCTGTTCTGCCATACCTTGTCTCCGAAATATTTGTTTTACTGGATGGGCTTCTGCAAATACCTGCATGCGGCGGCAGCCCCTGCAAAGACCACCACCGCACTCGCAATCAGAGCGACTTACACATACGCTTCTTGGTTAGGAATACCCAGTACATGCGAGCCATAGGCACGCACATAGGCGTCGGTATTGTTCGCGATATGGGTACGGCCCTGATGGATGTCGCGGAACACACGCTCGATGGGGTTGCTCTTGAAGGTGCCGCTGGCAGCGCAGGCGCGCATCATCTCGTTGACATGAAAGCCCGTGAGCTTGGGCACATGGGCAGCTTGCGCACGCTGCAGCAGGCGCTCTTGCAGCGACAGCTGAATGCCGGTCTTGGCAGCATCGACGATGCGGGCGTAGTTGCGGAACAGAACCAGCTTGAGCTGGTCCAGTGCAATCGTGGCCTCGGTCACTGCCGTCTGGGCGTTCACGTCCTCAGCCATCTTGTTTCCATGCTTGCCGACATGGGCAGTAGCGCGCTCGGTGAAGGCGGCAATCGTGCCTTCCAGTGCGCCCAGGCATGCCGTGGACACGGCACGCTGGAACACATGGGTAAACGGGATACGGAACAGCCAGCCCGAGTTTTCCTTGCGGCCGGGGCAGCCCACATCGCTGTGGTCATTGGTGTACTGGATGCGGTGAGCGGGCACAAAGGCGTTTTCCACCACGATGTCATGGCTGCCCGTGCCGCGCAGCCCCAGCACATCCCAGTTGTCCTCGATGCGGTAGTCCGACCTGGGCAGCAGAAAGGTCACATGCTCCATGCCGGGCGTGCCATCACGGTTGGGCAGCAGGCCGCCGAGAAACAGCCAGTCGCAATGCTTGGAGCCGGTGGAAAAGCTCCAGCGACCGTTGAACCGGAAGCCGCCTTCCACGGGCTCGGCCTTGCCGGTGGGCATATAGGTCGAGGCAATGCGCACGCCCGTGTCCTTGCCCCAGACATCTTCCTGCGCCTGCGCGGGAAACAGCGCCAGCTGCCAGGGGTGAACACCGACCACGCCATAGATCCAGGCCGTGGACATGCAGCCCTTGGCCAGTTCCATCTGCACGCTGTAGAACACACGGGGATCCATTTCATAGCCGCCCCAGCGTTTGGGCTGCAACACACGGAACAGACCTGCCTCGGCCATCTCCTGAACGGTTTCGTCGCTGATCTTTCCTTCGCGATCCGCCTGCTGGGCGCGGGCCGCCAGCTTGGGCGCCAGAGCCTTGGCACGCTCGATCACGGCCAGCGCATCGGGGGTGAGGTAGTTGTCTGTCATTGTGTTCATTCAGGTCTCCGGTTGCCGCTCCACCGGACGGCTTGTGGTGTGGTGGGCAAGGCTTCTCGCCTATGACAGAAATGCTCGCACCATGCAATTTTCCGTTCATCGTCCGATCAGACTAACGATGACGCAGGCGTTTGCGGAGCTTTCAGGAACTGGATCGGATGCAGCAAAAACACAGGGCCTAGGACAAATACCAGTCCCGGTTTTTCCCTGCTAGTCCAAGTGAAGGATTCATCAAAACCCCGTTCGCAGCACTCTTGCAGCAAGGAGACATTCACCTCATGCAAAGTACTGCAGCAACCTTCGACCCCAAAGACTTTCGCCGCGCCCTGGGCATGTTCGGCACCGGGGTCACCATCGTCACCACCCGTGCCGAGAATGGCGAGCCTGTGGGAATCACCGCCAACAGCTTCAATTCGGTTTCGCTGGAGCCCCCCATGGTGCTGTGGAGCCTGGCCAAGAACGCGCGCAGCCTGCCGGTGTTCCAGAGTGCCAGCACCTGGAATGTGCACATTCTCTCCAACGAGCAAGAAGCACTTTCCAACCGCTTTGCACGCGTCGGCGAGGACAAGTTCTCGGGCCTGCCGCTGGACTCCGAGGAAGCCCATGCCCCGCTGCTGCAGGACTGCAGCGCACGCTTCCGGTGCAAGACAGCCTTCCAGTACGACGGCGGCGACCACATCATCTTCGTGGGCGAGGTCACAGGCTACGACGCCACCCCTCACCCACCGCTGCTCTATGTGACGGGCGGCTACGCCATGGCTTCGCGCAAGGCAGGCCCCGTGGCCAGCGAACCTGCGGCCGACACCAACACTGCCTATTCCGAAAACCTGATCGGCTATCTGATGGGCCGAGCGCACTTCCAGTTTCTGAGCGGCCTGCGCAGGCCCATGGCGGCATACGGCATGACCGACGCCGATTTCTACGTGCTCTCGCTGCTGAGCATCCAGCAGCCCCAGTCGCCTGCCGAGATTGCCTCTCACATGGCCTATACCGGCACCGATATCGGTGCCGTGGCCCTGCAGTCGCTGATCAGCAAAGGCTGGGTGGAGGAAAGCCGTGACCGCGCCGAGTCCCTGCAACTGACCGCGCAAGGCAACGAGTCCATCCTCCATGTGCTGGCCGCCGCCAAGGCCGTGGAAACCGATCTGATCGCCAGCCTGGGCGAGATGGAAGCTGCCACCTTGCGCAATCTGCTCAAGAAAGCCATTGCCGCCACCGACCCCGGCCTGCCCAAGCTCTGGCAGGCCAAGGCCTGAGAGCAGGCCCCAGCAACGACTCCTCACCCGAAGGCAGGAGACAGCCTTCGCCTACCCACTCCAACCATAAAGAACAGAGATGAGCACTTTTTCCATTCCCGAAGGCAAATATGTGGACATCGGCAATGTGGCCGGCCATCCCCAGCGCGTGCACTACCACGAGCAGGGTTCGGGTGATCCCGTCATCTTCCTGCACGGCGCCGGCACCGGCGCCAGCGGCTACAGCAACTTCAAGGGCAACTACCCTGAATTTGCGGCAGCCGGCTTTCGCTCCATCGTTCCCGATCTGCTCGGATACGGCCTGTCGTCCAAGACCGAAGAGCCCAGGCAGTACGACATGGATTTCTTCATCGCCGGCGTCAAGGGGCTGGTGGACCAGCTGGGCCTGAAGAACATCACCATTCTGGGCAACTCGCTGGGCGGCGCCGTGGCTCTGGGCTATGCGCTCAAGCACCCCGAAGACGTCAAGAGCCTGATCCTCATGGCACCCGGTGGCGTGGAAGAGTTCGAAGCCTATATGGCCATGCCCGGCATTGCCAACATGTTCAATGTCTACAAGTCGGGCAAGACGGGCCCAGAAGCCATGCGCGCCGTCATGAGCATGCAGGTGGTGGACCAGGCGCTGCTGACCGACGAGATCATCAATGAGCGTGCGCCCATTGCTCTGACCCAGACCGAAGCCTCGCGCCAGCGTCTGTATATCCCCAATATGACAGAGCAACTGCCCGATCTGAAGTGCAATGTGCTGGGCTTCTGGGGCATGCAGGACGCCTTCAACCCCGTGGGCGGTGCCGACAAGCTGGCCAAGGGCATCAAGAACTGCCGCGTGGTGCTGGTCAACCAGTGCGGCCACTGGGTGCAGGTCGAGCATCGCGAGATGTTCAACCGCACCTGCATCGACTTCATGAAAAACGGTTGAATCCATGAGTACCACCGAACTTGATCTGCCATTCATCGAAACTCAGGGCCGGCGCCTGTATGACGCGCTGCGCACCGCCAGGACGCTGGCACCGCTGACGGACAGCCACCCCGACATGACGGTGGAAGACGCCTATCACATCTCCCTGCACATGCTGCGCCTGCGCCAAGCATCGGGCGAACATGTGATCGGCAAGAAGATCGGCGTGACCTCCAAGCCCGTGCAGGACATGCTGGGTGTGTTCCAGCCCGACTTCGGATTTCTGACCGACTCCATGGAATACGAGGACGGCGCCGCCGTCTCGCTCAAGTCTGCAGGCCTGATCCAGCCCCGCGCCGAAGGCGAGATCGCCTTCATGCTCAAGAAGGACCTGCAGGGCCCGGGCGTGACCAAGGAAGACGTGCTGGCCGCCACCGAATGGGTGGCGCCCTGCTTCGAGATCGTTGATTCACGCATCAACGACTGGAAGATCAAGATCCAGGACACCGTGGCCGACAACGCATCCTGTGGCGTCTTTGTCATCGGCAAGCAGCACACCGATCCGGCCACTCTGAACCTGGCCGCTGCTTCCATGCAGATGAGCAAGAACGGCCAACCCGCCGGATCGGGCCTGGGCAGCGCCGTGCAGGGCCACCCTGCCGAAGCCGTGGCCTGGCTGGCCAACACCCTGGGCGCTTTCGGCATCCCCTTCAAGGCAGGCGAGGTCATTCTCTCGGGCTCCCTCGCCCCGCTGGTTCCTGCCGCTGCCGGCGACCGCTTCGAGATGGTCATCGCCGGCATGGGCAGCTGTTCCATTCAATTCACGGAGTAAGACACCATGACGCAAAAGAAAATCAAGTGCGCACTGATCGGCCCCGGCAACATCGGTACCGACCTGCTCATGAAACTGCAGCGCTCCCCCCTGCTGGAGCCTGTGTGGATGGTCGGTATCGACCCCGAGTCCGACGGTCTCAAGCGCGCCCGCGAAATGGGTATCAAGACCACAGCCGAGGGGGTGGACGGCCTGCTGCCTTTCGTCAAGGAAGACGGCATCCAGATCGCCTTCGACGCCACCAGCGCCTATGTCCACGCCGAAAACAGCCGCAAGCTCAACGAGCTGGGCGTGCTGATGATCGACCTGACGCCTGCGGCCATCGGCCCCTACTGCGTGCCCAGCGTGAACCTGTCCGAGAAGGTGGCCGGAAAGGCCATGAACGTGAACATGGTCACCTGCGGCGGCCAGGCCACCATCCCCATGGTGGCAGCCGTGTCGCGCGTGCAGGCCGTGAGCTATGGCGAAATCGTGGCCACGGTGTCCAGCCGCTCCGTCGGCCCCGGCACCCGCAAGAACATCGACGAGTTCACCCGCACCACATCCGGCGCGGTCGAAAAGATCGGCGGCGCACAAAAAGGCAAGGCCATCATCGTCATCAACCCCGCCGAGCCGCCTCTCATCATGCGCGACACCATCCACTGCCTGACCGTGGATGCGCCGAAAAAGGAAGAGATCGAAGCCTCGGTGCAGGACATGATCAAGGAAGTGCAGAAATACGTGCCCGGCTACAAGCTGGTCAACGGCCCCGTCATCGACGGCAACCGCGTCTCCATCTACATGGAGGTCGAAGGCCTGGGCGACTACCTGCCCAAGTACGCCGGCAATCTGGACATCATGACCGCCGCCGCCGCGCGCACGGCCGAGATGTTTGCCGAAGAAATCCTCGCCGGCCGCTTCGAGCTGGCCGAAGCGGCCGTTGCCGCCTGATCAAGGAGAGAAGAACATGTCCCTCAAAGGTAAGAAGATCACCGTTCACGACATGACGCTGCGTGACGGCATGCACCCCAAGCGCCACCAGATGACGCTGGAGCAGATGAAGTCCGTGGCCTGCGGCCTGGACGCCGCAGGCGTGCCCCTCATCGAAGTCACCCATGGCGACGGCCTGGGCGGCAGCTCGGTCAACTACGGCTTTCCTGCGCACACGGACGAGGAATACCTGTCCACCGTCATTCCGCTGATGAAGCAGGCCAGGGTCTCGGCCCTGCTACTGCCCGGCATAGGCACCGTCGATCACCTGAAGATGGCCCATGATCTCGGCGTGTCCACCATCCGCGTGGCCACGCATTGCACCGAGGCCGATGTCTCCGAGCAGCACATCTCCATGGCCCGCAAGATGGGCATGGACACCGTGGGCTTTCTGATGATGGCCCACATGAACAGCGCCGAAGGTCTGGTCAAGCAGGCCAGGCTGATGGAAGGCTATGGCGCCAACTGCATCTACATCACGGACTCGGCCGGCTATATGCTGCCGCAGGATGTGAAAGAGCGCCTGTCCGCCGTTCGTCAGGCCCTCAAGCCCGAGACCGAACTGGGCTTCCATGGCCACCACAACCTGGCCATGGGCATCGCCAACTCGCTGGCGGCGGTGGAAGTCGGGGCCAACCGCATTGATGCGGCAGCGGCCGGCCTGGGCGCAGGCGCAGGCAATACGCCGATGGAAGTGCTGGTAGCCGTGTGCGCGCGCATGGGCATTGAAACCGGCGTGGACGTGTTCAAGATTCAGGACGTTGCCGAAGACCTGGTCGTGCCGCTGATGGACTTTCCCATCCGCATCGACCGCGATGCGCTGACTCTGGGCTATGCCGGCGTCTACGGCAGCTTCCTGCTGTTTGCCAAGCGTGCCGAAGCCAAGTACGGCATCCCCGCGCGCGAGCTGCTGCTGGAGCTGGGCCGCCGCGGCATGGTTGGCGGCCAGGAAGACATGATCGAGGACACCGCACTGACCATGGTGCGCGAGCGCCAGAAGCTGGTACCGAAGGTGGCCGTGGCTCCCTGATCGCCTGACTTCACATTCTCTTTGCCGCTTTGTATCGGGTTCAGCGGCTGCTTGGGGCAGCCGTTGAACCCTTTTTTTGCGGCATCGTCCTGAGCGTCGGGCCTCCATCCATCCAGCCCGTCGGCCCTGGCAGCGACTCTGACCCTGGCCACATTGTTTGCCGCCAGCGCAAAAGTTTCGCCCGAGGTCTGGAAGGACTTGCCCCACGATGCATGGCAAGACCATGCCGACGATGGCGAATAGACCAGCCCGACGCGCGGGCTCCAGGCGGTGTCCGTGCGGCCCAGATCCGGCCTGCCCGGCTGGCGCTCATGCGTTTCCTGCTGGAAACGGTCATAGCGCACGCCGGCCAGAGCCTTCCAATGAGAGTTGATGCTGACCAGATCCTGCAGATACAGGCTGGCCACCTTGACGACGCTGTGGTTGTCCGCCGAAGGCTTGCCGTTGATGCGCAGCGGCAAGTCGGCAGCACCGGATTGAACCGCGAGACCGTCGCCACATTGACCTGGCTGTATGACAGCAGGTCCTTGCTCTGGCGACCGAATTCGAAGCCGTACAGCAGCTGATGCTTCCTCCCCGCCAGCTCAAGCTTCTGGGTCGGTTCGGTCTGGTTGAACAAGCCGCTCCCATCACGCTGGCCATTGCCCCGGGTCAGCGATGCGCTCAGGGCCTTTTCATTGACCGAGCCCACGAGCGTGTTGTTTCTATCCAGCGGGTCATCGCAGAAGCGCAAGGCATTGCGCAAGGACAGGCTGTCGCTGATACGGTGATTCAGCGTCGCACCCAGCGATGCCACTTCGGCACGGCTGACATCCACATCCCTGGCATTGGCCGCGCCGTAGCAGGTGCCAGGCGACACATTGACAGCTCGGCCCTGGTACGCGGGGATACCGAAGTCCGTCAGGCGGCTGTCCTTCAGATAGTCGGCCTGCAACAGCACGCTGGTATCCGAGCTGGGCTTGATCAGCACCGATGCCGCTGGCGCCTTGCTATCGGGAAACTGCCGGTCGCGGTAGCTGTCGGCGCGCTTCATGGCGCCGGACTGCACTGTCCTGTGGCGCGCGCGCCAGGTCGAACTCACCACGGCGCTGGTTCCAGCGCCCCATCGAGGTCTGCCGGAACTCAATAGCCTGATGCAAAAACCGCGCTCCAGGAAGTCTGGGCACTGGCCAGCACGATGCCGGCGGGCAGCTTGGGCGCAGAGTCCGCCTGCGCCGCCACCGCGGCACTCTGCGGCAGATTCATGGCGGGCAGGTATAGAGCCAGTGCCGCAGCGGCCAGCGACACTGTGCGAAGTGCATTCATCCAGCGAAAAGAGGTTTTCATGCTTGTCTCCTGTGCAGGCTCTATGGCCTTTCTGGTCTGCAGTATGGCCAGCACGGAAAATGCAACATCGTCCATTTTGATGAGCAGGTATTTACTTAGGTGACAACCCCAGATCGATGCCCCGGTGCTGCCGTCGCACGGCTTGGGCCAATGGCAAGCACAATCTTCATAATTTGATAGCTGTCATCGCTTTACATGCATAGCCATAAATCCAGTTTGGCTTATATTTTTAGCGCTGCACAGAGCAAGCAGCCCATTTGTGGATGGGCATAAAAAAGGGCTTTGCCTGCGCAAAGCCCAACCCTTGAAGAAACTGAAACACCCGCCCTCAGAAGGCGGGCTGCGGCGATCACATGTAGAGAATCACCAGGTCGTTGATGACGGCCGGACGATCCTGGCCGACCACGTGGATGTTGAGTTCCATCGTGGCCTGGACGCCGCTCCTGACCTGCTCCACCGCCTTGATGCGAGCCCGCGCCCGGATCTTGCAACCGGAGGGCACAGGGGTCGGGAAGCGCAGACGATCCGAGCCATAGTTGACCATGTTGTTGAAGTCCACCACCTCGTAGTCCAGCGGAATCCTGAGCTGACTGGCCAGCACCTGCACCAGGGCGCCATGGGCGATGGTGGTGCCGAACGGGCTTTTCTCACGCGCCTGCACGGGGTCGGTGTGAATCCAGTAGTCATCGCCCGAGAGCCTGGCAAACTCGTCAATGACTTCCTGGCTCACGGTGAACTCGTTGGACCAGGGGCTGTACTCCTCGGACACCAGCGACTTCATGGCCTCGATGTCCTTGACGGAAATCCTGCGCTTGGCAGCGACAGCCTGCTCCACTACGGCAACCTCGGACTCGGCATCGGCCTTGATGACGCTCGGATGGCTGCCCGCATGGGCAGTAAAGCGCAGCAGGGTGACCTCGCCGGGGCGCTCGTCAAACACGGGGCGCACCTCCATGCCCACCTTGAGCGCCTCGGGCGCCACGCCGACCATGGTGGTGTTGATGCGCACGCCTTCACGGAGTTCGATCACCGCCAGGGCCTGGGGCATCTCGTCGGTGAATTCGGGCATGGTGGGAATGCGCGCAACGGTGAAGCTGTAGAGCGTGCCCTCGCCCGACACCTTGCTCCACTTCAGGGAGCGCGATCCGCAAGTGGGGCAATGGGTGCGCGGGAAAAACAGCGAATGTCCACGATCGCATTGCTGAATGCGCACTTCGTGGGCCTTGAGACCTTCCCAGTACGGCGCAGAAATTTCCGTGGGATGGGGCAGAGGTTTGTTCCAAGCCATGTTCTTATGCTCCCCGCAGGATCAAGGCGCCCTGCTCGCTCATCACGCCACCGGTGCCGGACACATAGGCCAGATCGTTGCGACCCAGCTGCCTGTCGCCGGCACGTCCCTGGATCTGGTGCACCGCTTCTATCACCTGGGACATGCCGCCCGCCGTGCCGGACTGGCCGAAGCTCAACTGGCCGCCATGGGTGTTCATGGGGAAGTTGCCCTTGAAGGTGAAATCGTTGTTGCGCAGAAAGTCCATGCCCTTGCCCTTCTCGCAAAAGCCCGCGTCTTCCAGCGTCAGCATCACG
>Ga0067045_1030773_pt1 | contig 14113 bp, 12 predicted proteins | sample TerdegcTABiofilm_FD_59184 | JGI IMG/M metagenome (GOLD analysis project Ga0067045, IMG submission 59184) | Combined Assembly of (Gp0054472, Gp0054536) Wastewater bioreactor microbial communities from Singapore -Terephthalate degrading...
TCCCAAATCCTCCTCACCTTTTCGGTGAGCTCGGTGTGAGTCCTCACTACAGAATCGGCAAATATGCCCTTGGACGAACCTTCCCAACGTGGTTTCACTATATATTCCCTGTGATGCAAAAAAATCTGTCCGTGTGTCCAGAGGTCACCCTCCTCAGAGAACATGAAGAGCGTCGGCACCGGCAGCCCGGCAGATACGAGCATATGATGCGTAAGCCACTTGTCTAACGCAAGGGCGCAAGCTACGGAGTCTGAGCCTGCATAGGGAATTCCAAGACTTTCAAGGATTGCCGGCACTTGCGATTCGCGCCCTCTCATGACTCCCAAGCCTTCGGCAATGTTTACGACGAAGTCCGGCCTGGTTTGCCTGAGGGCGTCAAAGAAGAAGTCGTTCTGCTCCAGCAGAACGACTTTAAACCCAAATGCCTCTATTGTGTCTTTAAGTGACTGAACTGTCTCTATGCAATCATATTCTTCATAGCGGTCGTCAGGTTCATCGCCAGCGGCGCAGCGCCGCAGATTATAAGCGATGCCTATAATTCTGACTTCCGTTTTTTCATTTGCATGCGATGGTCCAGGATCCTCCTTTTCCATCATTACAACTACGCCCCCCGAAATTAAGAGTTATTCCCTTGCGGGAAGTGGAGCTAAGGCCGGAAGTCTACCATTCCAGTCCTTCGATTCACGTCACCTCCGTTTATCTTTCGACACGCTACAAGACCTTCCTGTGATACCGGCATCGCGGTCCCAAAGCATCATTCGCATAGCCGTCAGGGGGCACACACTCACATAATCCACGCGCTTTCTCGCTTGCAATGTCGAAAGATCGTTTGTATTCGACGTCTTTTATTTGCGGATTATACTCGGCTTTGGATGAAATACAATAGGTTTGAGGCGCGAATTTTTACTCAGTTTTTCAAAAGGCATGCCAGGATCCCTGTCGACCCAATCCGCGCTTTTTCGGTAAAATACAAAGGGTAATGTTTCTAATTACAGGCCCGTCTTCGTTTGGCAAGGGCTCGCTCTGACTATGAGGCGAATATGAGCGGTAAAGCACCAAGGATGATTTGTGCGGTGATATCTGCGTTGCGCACATCCACCACCTCGTATGGCGAATGAGAGTAACGGCGCGGAATTAGGAAGGGCAAACAAGCTATATCGGGGTGGGCATCGAAGATTCGGCATGCATCTGTGAATGTGCGGCAGTTTATGTCCTCGTTTACGGGGAGACTTTGCTTTCTAGCGCTTTCCATCATCGCATCGCCTAAGAGAGCGCTCGAAAAGAGAACTGATGGCGGATAGAGCGGCCCTTTTGGTTGAGACATCACAAAACGTCGCACTACTGGGCCAGAGTCCAAATGAGGGTTTTCGGGTAGAGCGGGGTCGGAGGCGAAAGCCGTGTCTATTGCAACAGCCCAAGTGGGTTTTATCTCTCTGGCGGCGAATACTGCCCCATGCCCCCCGACCTCCTCCTGGACCGTAGCTACATAGTATATGTCGTACTCGGGTTGTTCCGTCAGCTTTTTGGCCACCTCGATGAGGACGCACAGACCGATCCTGTCATCTATGGCATGACTCGCTAGTATTCTCTCATCTGGGCTGAGCCATCTCGGATTTGTGGCAAACACGATGGGATCGCCGATCCTCACGTCAGATGTGCGGCTTCCCGCGTCGACCCAAAGCTCTACTTCTCCTCCGGCTTCCGCAAGGTGAGCGCTCGTAGAGCGGATTACGCCTGGAATGTCTTCGCCCCTGGCAAGGATGAGGGCCGGCGAACCGAGGAGCGTCCTTGGATCTATCCACCCGACTACCTCGAAGCGCACGACATCGCTTACAGATCTTACGACGAGGCTGACTTCGTCCATATGAGCGGCGAGCATCAGGCTGTTTTGGGAATTTTTGCCTTTCTTTTTCCCAACGACGTTGCCCGCTCCGTCGCGCCAGACCTCATCCACATGGGGGCTCAGTTTCACCTCCATCCACGCCGCTACGCGTCCTTCGTGGCCGGACGGGCCAGGAATCTGTACTGCCTCAAAAAGGAGTTTGCTTATCAAGCTTACACTTCCCTTCACCGTGATGTGCTCACCTTTATGTAAAGTCCCATTATAGAACATAAAGGCATTTAGGCGTGCCGGTCATATTCCGCAGATGCTTTTGCTCATCTTCAAAAGTGACTCAAAATAGGGTATGATACTTTGGCCGCTTTAGAAATTATTTCAAGAAGGAGGCCCAACTGATGGATGTACCCGCTAATATCGTAGATAGGATATCTCGCAGAGTCGATGAGATGAGAGATGAGCTTGTGACTTTTTTGAGCGATATGGTGAAAGTGCCCACAGAAAACCCGCCCGGTCGATACTATAAGGAGTGCGCTCAACTCATAGGCGAAAAGATGCGCGAGTTTGGTCATGAAGTCAATTACGTGGAGGTCCCACCAGAAAGGCTTCATGAGCTGGCTCCTCATGGGAACGGCCTCCCGAGGGTAAACGTCGTAGGGCGCATAAAGGGAGAAAAAGAAAAGCCTCTGCTCCATTTCAACGGTCACTACGATGTAGTTCCGGCGGGGGGCAATTGGACCGTCGACCCCTTCGGCGGAGTGGTGAAAGATGGCAAGATTTATGGGCGAGGAGCCTCGGACCAGAAGTCGGGTATAGCGGCACAAGTATTCGCGATAGAGGCGATAAGGAGAGAAGGCATATCCCTGTTGGGAACGGTTGAATCGAGCGCGACTCCAGACGAGGAGAGCGGCGGCCAGGCCGGCGTAGGGTACTTGGTAGAGCGAGGGGTCATTTCCAAGGACAAGAGCGATTATTGCGTCATTACAGAGTGTTTGGACTATGACAAGATATGCATAGGCCACCGCGGCACGCTCTGGTTTGAGGTCAAGACCAAAGGGAAGATGTGCCACGGGAGCATGCCGGTCTTGGGCATAAACGCTATAGAAAAGATGGTAACTGTAATAAACGCGTTTAACACAAAAATAAGGCCCAAAATAGAAGCCATAAATACAGCCTATCCCGTGATGCCGCCCGAGGCGCGGCAATCCAGCTTGACCGTTACGGTGATCAATGGAGGCGCTAAGGTGAATGTAGTGCCAGATGAGTGCACGGCCCAATTCGATTGGCGGCTTGTGCCGGAGCAGGATGTATCAAATTCATATGCGGAGCTCCTGTCCTGTCTGGAAGAGATCAAAGGAAGCGATCCCACATTTCAGTATGAGATAAGCAAAATCATGGAGACAGAGCCGACCATCGTTCCCACCGACACGAGCGTGGTCAAGGCTTTTCTCGCAGCGGGCAAGACAGTATTGGGAAGGGAACCCGATTTCTCCGTAAGCCCTGGCAGCGACGACCAAAAATACGTGGTCCACAAAGCTGGCATAGATCAGTGTATAGTCTACGGTCCTGGCCCTCTGAGCCTGGCTCATAAAAGCGACGAATATGTAGAAGTAGAACATCTCGTCAAAGCCACAAAAGTAATGGCGATAGGCGCCCTTTCTCTGTTGGGCTTCAAAGCGTAGAAAAAATTACTGTCCTATGACGAGCTGGGAGAGCTGCAAGGCGTTTATGGCAGCATACCCAGCCTCGTCGTTGTCGAAGTAACAGAAGATGTCGTAGCCGTTGCTGGTCCAGCGATATATCTTGTTGGCCAATGACTCTATGAACTGCTGTGAGTATGACCCTCTGTACCTCACCTCGGGGCCGTGTAGCCTTATGTAAATGAAATTGGCCGTTACGACTTCAGGCGGACGCAAGCCTTCAAAATCATAGAGGCACATGGCTGCATTGTGGCGCTTGAGGAGGTCGAAGATGCGATCATCAAACCAAGACTTGTTTCTCAGCTCAAAGGCCCACAAGTGGGACCTATCCAAGTTATCCAGAAAAGTGCCGAGCCTTTCCAGATCGAGCTTCATGCTGGGAGGAAGCTGAAAGAGTATAGGACCGAGTTTCTCTTCGAGCAAGCTCACTCGTTCCAGAAAGGGCGGAATTGTGTCCTTAGGATCTATCAACCTCTTGACGTGGGTTATCTGGCGACTCGCTTTTACCGCATAGAGAAAGCAGGATGGGGCCAAGGCGCGCCAGCGCCGCACGGTTTCCGCCTTCGGGAGCTTGTAAAAGGTGCTGTTTATTTCGACCGTATTGAAGCGCTCCACATAATACTTGAGAAACTCACCGGGTCGCAGTTCAGGCGCATAAAACGGCCCAACCCAGTGCACATACGACCACCCCGAGGTTCCGACCCAGGATTTTCCTCTCTTCGTCATCACGTCTGCCTCCCACATAATAATAACAGCTACCTACTTTGACTCTTAAGGTGTAAGATGAGATACATCGCATAGTCCAAGCATGAGGTGTGGATGGGGGTCAAATGGCCGAAGATAAAGGTGCTTTCCTCGGCAAACTGCAAGAGGTATTGGACAAGGTGGCCCAAGCGCTTGAAGAGGGATGCGCCGAGGTTCAAAAGATCAGAAGCGGCACTGTGGATCGCTTGAAGATCGTAAGGCAGGAGTTTGAAGAGATTCAAAGCAAGATGGAGGTCACAATAGCAGAACACGAGACCACGCAAAGGGCATATGCTGCTGCAAGGCGTCGTCTTGTCGAAGCGACGAAATCAAAGGACGAAGCAGCCGAATGGCAGGCGTATCACGAGGCTGAATACCTCCTTCAGCGAAAAGGAAGACTCGAAGAGAGAGAGGCTCATCTGAGGCGAAGGAGAAATGACCTCGAGCGCGAGATAGCAAGGCTCGAGGAGACGCTGAAGCAGAGCGACCAAATGCTTCATAAGCTGGAGCTTGCATTACAGCTTCTCCTCTCTCAAGCGGACGATATCTCTTCTTTGCTCGAGGGCGCGGACTTTAGGGCTTTGGCAATAGCGCTTGAGTTGATCGAGAGGGAGAGACGCCGTCTATCGAGAGATCTGCACGATGGTCCGATTCAGGAATGTGCATCGCTTTTGCTCTCCTTGGAGCTATTGGATCGGTTCTGTGCCGAGGGAAAATTTGATGAAGTCGTAAGTTGCCTGAAAGAGGCCAAGGCTCAACTTCAGGGTACAATGACGAGCATGCGCAACTTTATTCAAGGGCTAAAAACCTTAGAACCGGAAGACACGCTTGAGGGTGCCATACGCAATCTCGCTCACCGCACCGAGGTTACCTACGGCGTTCCTGTAAAGGTATCTTTTGAGGGCAAGATGCCCTCACTGAGAAAAATCCTGCTCGCGCACTTGTTTTATATTATACAAGAAGCCACGATCAACGCTGCAAGGCACGCGCGCGCTAAGGAGATAAAAATTATGGTAAGTGGTGGCGAAGATGCCCTGCGAGTCAAAGTGGTAGATGACGGAGTGGGCTTCGACGTTAGAAAAGCGCTTGATGTCGCCGAGAAAGAGGCGTGGGGTTTGCGCAGCATGCTCGACAGAGCGCAGATCTTGGGGGGAGAGATCTCTGTCGAAAGCGCGCCATCGAGAGGTACGATCGTCACGCTCGTCGTTCCGCTTTGATATGAGCTACATTGCCTTGCTCCACCTCGTGCCGTGCGGTGTATCCTCAAGGATTATTCCCCTTTTTGCCAGCTCTTCTCTGATCGCATCGGCTTTTTTGAAATCTTTTTCCTTGCGGGCCTTTTCTCTCTCGGAGACGAGCCTTTCTATTTCGCTCGTCATCAGATCATCGACGTCGTTTAAACGCTCTATGCCTATTATCCCCATCACCCGGTCGACGCGCGCCAAAAAGCGCTCAGCCTCCATCAGAGATTCTTCGTCCACTTCTTCATGTTGAGCGAGATATGTATTTACAGCGCGCACGCACTCAAATGCCGCACCCAACGCACCGGCGGTGTTGAAGTCATCGTTCAGCTCCTCCTCGTAACGCGCTTCTGTTGCCTCTATAGTCTCTCTCAAGGCGTCATCTCTCTCTTTTTTTCTCGGTCTGTGCCGCAGAGCGAAAGAGAGCTCTTTCCAGCCGTTTTGCAGTCTCTCCGCGGCGCCTACGGCATGGTTTAAGGCTTCGCCGCTGAAGTTCAAAGGCGAACGGTAATGAGCGCTGAGCATGAACAGGCGTACGGCGAGGGGCGAATAGAGCTTCATCGCTTCCCGTACGGACACTATATTTCCTAACGATTTAGACATTTTTTCTTCCTCTATGAGCAGATAGCCGTTATGTATCCAATAGCGGACGAATGTCTTCCCCGTAGCCGCTTCGGCCTGCGCTATTTCGTTTTCGTGGTGAGGAAAGAGCAGATCGCTTCCGCCCGCGTGTATGTCTATCGTCTCTCCTAATATGTCGATGGCCATGGCACTGCACTCTATGTGCCAGCCCGGGCGACCCATTCCCCAAGGGCTGTTCCAAGCCGGCTCACCCAGTTTTTGTGCCTTCCACAGAGCGAAGTCCAGCGGATGTTTCTTCTTAGGGTCAATTTCTACGCGCGCTCCCGAGAGGAGTTCTTCGAGGCTTTGCTTCGACAGCCTTCCGTATCCCGGGAAGCTCAAGACATCAAAATATACATCGCCGTCGATTACGTAAGCATGCCCTCTTTCTATCAATCTCTCCACGAGTTTTATTATTTGTGGGATATAATGCGTGGCCCTTGGATGCGCTGTGGCGCGCTGTATGCCGAGCGCATCGGCGTCCTCAAAATAAGCGGTTATGAAGCGCTCTGCCAACTCGTCCACGCTTATCCCTAAGTTACGCGCCTTGTTTATCATCTTGTCGTCTATGTCCGTGAAGTTCTGTACATAGACCACCTCGTATCCCATGTCTTCCATATGGCGCCTCAGTATGTCGAACAAGATAAACGGCCTGGCGTTTCCCACGTGGATGTAATCGTAGACGGTGGGACCGCATACGTAAAAGCGCACCTTCCGCTCTTCGAGCGGAGTAAAAATTTCCTTTTGATGCGTCAAGTCATTGTATAAAGACAGCGGCATGAGTCGCACCTCCTTTTTGCGTCAGGGATTATAATGATACCAGAAGGGAGAGACTTGTGTTATGGAAACGAAGCCACCTACGCCGGAGGCGCTCAGGGATAAAGTGAGGCGATTTCCCGATCGTCCTGGCGTTTATATAATGCACGACGAGACAGGACGGGTCATATACGTGGGGAAGGCGAGGTCTTTGAAGAAGCGCGTCCTTTCTTACTTTCGCCATGCCCAAATAGCTTCGCCCCGGTTGCGTAAGCTGATCCACAGTATAAGCGATATATCGTTCATACGGACGGAGACTGAGGCCGAGGCGCTTGTAGTCGAAGCGAAGCTGATAAAACAATATCAGCCGTTTTTCAACGTGGAGCTGAAGATGGGGGAGCGTTACCCTTATGTAAAAATAACCAACGAACGCTTCCCAAGGTTAGTAATAACCAGGCACAAGGAAGACGACGGGTCTATTTATATAGGCCCGTACACGCGCGTATCGGAATTGAGGCAGGTGTTGCGCTTAGTAGAGCGCTACTTTCCTTTGAGGAGCTGCAGCGCGACGCTTGAAAAGATCCCTGCGCGAGAGAGGCCATGTCTGCGCCATTTTCTCGGCAAGTGTCTGGCACCGTGTACCGGTGCTTGCTCTGAGTCCGATTATCGTGATAGAGTGGATGAGATCATCATGCTCCTCCGCGGTCAAGCCTTGCCGTTGGTCGAAAGACTAAGAGCAAAAATGGAAAAGGCCGCGGAAGCCTTAGCCTTCGAGGAAGCGGCACGAATGCGTGACGCGATTAGGGCTGTTTGGCGGTTGAGCCGGCAAAAAGTATCCTACTCTCTATCGGAAGACCTCGACAAAGACACATGGTGCGCAATGACCGCTCTGCAAAGCCGTTTGGGGCTCGCCGCTTTGCCGTGGAGGATAGACGGCTGTGACATATCTCATCTGAGCGGGCGCGAATCGTACGGCGTCTTTGTAGTCTTCGAACAGGGAGTGGCAAATCCATCACTGTACCGCAAGTTTCGAATTCGTACCGTCGAGGGCGTGGACGACTTCAGGTGCATAGAAGAAGTGGTTTACAGGCGATATAGGCGCCTTCTCGACGAGGAAGAAGCGCTGCCACAGCTCCTTTTGGTGGATGGAGGAGCAGTGCAGTTACAGTTTGCGCTTCAGGCCCTGCACAAACTGGGCCTCGAGGACTTGCCGGTTGTGGCGCTGGCAAAGGAAGAAGAGGCACTTTACCTGCCAGGGAAGAGGTCTCCCCTGAAGCTTTCGCGCGAAGACCCGGGTCTTCAGCTGCTGCAACGCGTGCGCGATGAAGCCCACCGCTTTGCCGTAAGCAGCCATAGACGCGGACGAGATCAGCGATATCGGCGGTCTGCGCTCGAAGAGATCCCTGGCGTGGGCAAAAGGCGCGCCGCTGCGCTCTTGGCGATGTTCGGAAGCGTCGCCAGGATATCGGACCTCGAGCCCGAGCAATTGACTGCCGTGCCAGGCGTTGGCCCCTCATTAGCCAAGCGTATAATAAATACACTTAGGGAGGGTAAGGATGCCGAACTCTCGAAGACGCCTTGACGAGCACTTCATGCGCATGGCTTTGAGTCTGGCAGAAAGGGGTACAGGCTTTGTCAGCCCCAACCCCAAGGTAGGATGTGTTTTGGTGAAAGAAGGGTCTGTGGTAGGATGGGGCTACCACAAATCTTTTGGGGGTCCACACGCAGAGGTCATGGCCCTCGATATGGCCGGGAAGAACGCCTCCGGTAGCACGGCCTACGTCAGCCTTGAACCGTGCTCCCACTGGGGCAAGACGCCACCATGCGCGCCTCGCCTGGTAGAAGCTGGCGTGACAGAAGTGGTGGCAGCTGTAATCGATCCGAATCCCGCAGTGAGCGGCTCCGGTATGAAAATCCTCGAAACGTCGGGCCTTCGCACCGCCGTCGGTGTTTTAGAAGAAGAAGCGAAGTGGGCAAACCGTGGCTTCTTCAGGATGACAGAGCTGCGCCGCCCCTGGGTCGTGCTCAAGTGCGCCGTGAGTTTGGACGGCATGGTTGCGCTAAAAAACGGCGAGAGCCGATGGATAACGAATTTGCGCTCGAGAAGCGTGGCTCACCTCTTGAGAAGCGAGAGCGATGCCGTAGTCGTGGGTGTTAATACAGTGATATCAGACGACCCAGAGCTATCAGTCCGCCATGTGGAGGGGCGAAACCCTTTGAAGGTCGTGCTCGACAGCAATCTTCGCACCCCCATAAGGGCTAAGGTACTCGACGGCGGAAGCTGTGTGATAATAGCGGCCGAAGGATGCGACAGCGCACGCATACGAGCGCTCGAGAATGCCGGTGGCGAGGTCGTAGTCCTGCCGCGTGACGAAAGAGGACACCCAAACTTGAGCGATGTGCTCAATTTTCTATCAGACAGAGGGGTCTGCTACCTCCTGATTGAGGGAGGGCCGTCCATAGCGAGCTCTTTCGCCAGAGAAGGGTTTGTCGATTTGTTCGAGATCTTCGTGGCTCCGAAATTTCTTGGCGTTGGCCTTCCAGTCTTGGGCTATCTGGAAACGGTAGCGATAGAGAGGGCTTTTGAAGGAGAGATAAAGGAGGTAAAAAACCTCGACGGGGATCTGTGGTTGGAGGTAAGGCCGAAATGTTCACCGGCATTGTAGAAGAGATAGGAAGGCTCAAGTCAATAAGGCGAGAGGGAGAGACGATAACACTCGAGGTTGAAGCTCCCTTAGTTTCAAAGGATATGGCACTGGGCAGTTCTGTAGCTGTCTCGGGGGCATGCCTTACGGTTGTGGGAATTAGGGGGGGTATCTTTATAGCGGAGATGATGGAAGAGACAGCTAAGAAGACGAAACTTTCCTTCCTGCGCCCCGGAGATCTTCTGAATCTCGAGAGGTCATTGAAACCTTCTTCTCGCCTCGATGGGCACATAGTCCAAGGACATGTGGAGGGCGTGGGGGTTATCTCAAAGGTAGCGAGCGGCAAGCGCACAAAGACTATGTGGATAAAAACGGAAGAAGAGATCTCTCGATATATCGTGCCGAAGGGATCGATCGCTGTAGATGGCGTCAGTCTCACCGTGATAGAGATAGAAGGAAGCACCTTTTCTGTAGGCCTCATACCGGCGACACTCGAAAGCACCACGCTCGGTAAGGCGAGGGAGGGAGATCAGGTCAACATCGAAACGGATATCCTCGGCAGATATATCGAACGCTTCCTCCACAGCAGCGAAAGCGGTTCTCATCTCACGTGGGAGAAGCTTTCTCGCTACGGCTGGATATGATAATTTGCAAGGGGGGAAGGATTTTGACGCTAACGTCATCGACGGGCACATTTTGTAGCGTGGAAGAGGCCCTCGAAGATATCCGCCAGGGAAAGATGATAATCGTGGTGGATGATGAAGAGAGAGAGAACGAGGGCGACCTGCTCATGGCAGCAGAAAAAGTGAGGCCTGAGGATATAAACTTCATGGCCAAATATGGCAGAGGCTTAATATGTGCCCCGATAACTCAAGAGAGGGCGCACGAGCTTCAGCTCGACTTCATGGTGCCGCGCAATACGGATCGCCATGGGACAGCTTTCACAATTACGGTCGATGCCGCTAAAGGGACAACCACAGGTATTTCGGCGGCCGAACGAGCATTGACGTGCCGGTCCTTGGCCGATCCATCTGCCGGTCCGGACGACTTTCGCCGTCCTGGCCACGTTTTCCCGCTCGTAGCCAGAAAGGGCGGGGTACTGAAGCGAGCTGGGCACACGGAGGCTGCGGTGGACTTGGCACGTCTCGCCGGCTTGCAGCCCGCCGGCGTCATATGTGAGATAATGAATGACGACGGCACTATGGCGAGGGTCCCCGATCTGATCCAATTTGCAGAAAAACATGGGCTTAAAATACTTACCATTGCTGCGCTGATACGCTATCGTCATGAGAGGGAGTGCCTGGTTGAAAGGGTTTCAAGCGTTCATCTGCCCACGATTTATGGCGATTTTATTGCTCACGCATACCGTTTTATACTTGACGAATCGCCGGAGCGGCTCCATATAGCGCTCGTCAAAGGAGATCTGACGACAGAGATGCCGGTATTGGTCAGAGTGCACTCCGAATGCCTCACGGGAGAGGTTTTCGGCTCTCTCAAGTGCGATTGCGGCCAACAACTCCATAAGGCCATGGAACTTATTGAAAAAGAGGGCATGGGAGTGCTCCTTTACATGCGCCAAGAGGGTAGGGGCATAGGCCTGCTTCAAAAGTTGAAGGCCTACGAGCTTCAGGAGAAGGGGCTCGACACAGTGGAGGCAAACCTGGCATTGGGTTACCCTCCCGATTTGCGAGATTACGGGATAGGCGCTCAGATCCTCGTTCATCTGGGGTTGCGCAAGATTCGCTTGATGACGAACAACCCCAAAAAGATCGTTGGTCTAAGAGGGTATGGACTCGAGGTGGTGGACAGGGTTCCCATCGAAATACCACCCAACTCTTACAACCAAAATTACCTCAGGACTAAGCAAGATAAATTGGGCCACCTTTTGCACATTCGCGATTTTATCGGTTGAATCAAGAGTTTGTCGATAAGGGAGTGTGAAAACATGCGAGTCGTTCAAGGACAGTTGTTGGGGAAGGATTATCGTTTCGCCTTAGTGGTATCGAGGTTTAACGAGCTCATAACCGGCCGCCTCCTGGAGGGAGCCAAGGATGCTCTGATTCGCCATGGCGTCAACCATCAAAACATAGACGTATATTGGACGCCAGGATCGTGGGAGCTTCCTTTAACGGTCAAGGAACTAGCACTTTCAGGACGCTACGACGCAATAGTAGCCTTGGGTGCGGTGATCAGAGGAGATACGCCTCACTTTGATTACATAGCCTCCGAGATGTCCAAAGGCTTGGCCAACGTAGGTTTGGGACATCGCGTTCCCGTATCGTTCGGCGTCCTCACCTGTGACGATTTGGAACAAGCGCTCCAAAGGGCGGGCAGCAAGGCCGGAAATAAGGGGGCAGAGGCCGCCGTGGCCGCAATAGAGATGGCCGATTTGCTCAACCAGATCCGTGCAAAAACGGGGGAGGCTTGACGGTGCTTGACCTCAAGTGGATACGCGAGAACGAAGAAGAAGTGCGTTTGATGCTGAAACATCGAGGTACAAACTTTCCTCTCGATGAACTGCTAAAGCTCGATACCGTACGCAGGGAAAGATTGACCGCAGCAGAAGCCTTGAAGGCCCGCAGAAACGAGGGGTCGAAGCTCGTAGGCAGCTTGAAGAGGGAGGGGAAGGATGCGTCGACATTGCTCGATGAGCTGCGAAAGCTGGACGAAGAGATAGGCAATTTAGATGCGGAAATCTCTTCCCTCCAAGACAAAATAGATGACCTCCTACTTCAGATTCCCAACCGCATCCACTCTTCTGTTCCTATAGGGCGAGACGAGGAGGAAAACGTAGTCGTGCGCACCTGTGGCGACCCTCCCAATTTCGACTTCGAGCCCAAGCCGCACTGGGACCTTGGGACAGCCCTCGGTATATTGGATTTTGAGCGCGGTGTCAGCCTCGCCCAGAGTCGTTTTACTGTCTTGAAGGGCATGGGGGCAAGGATGGAGAGGGCTTTAATTCAATTCATGCTCGATCTGCACACCGTTGAGCATGGTTATATAGAGATTGAACCTCCCTTTCTTGTCAATACCGCAACTATGCGCGGAACGGGACAATTGCCCAAATTCGCCGAGGAGCTGTATAAATGTGCCGACGATGACCTTTGGCTCATTCCGACGGCAGAAGTCCCATTGACTAACATGCACGCCGGCGAGATCTTGAGCGAAGATCGCCTTCCGATCTATTACACCGCCTACACCCCATGCTTTCGCCGCGAGGCCGGAAGCCACGGCAGGGATGTGCGAGGGATGCTCCGCCAGCACCAGTTCGACAAGGTGGAGCTCGTCAAAATATGTCATCCCGAAAAGAGCTACGACGAACTCGAAGGGTTGACGCGCAATGCGGAAAAGGTGCTTCAGCTTTTGGAGCTTCCATACAGAGTTATATGTCTGTGCAGCGGCGACATGGGGTTCGCTGCCAGCAAGACATACGATATCGAGGTGTGGTTGCCCTCCCAGGGCAAATACAGAGAGATCAGTTCGTGCAGCAATTGCGAGGATTTTCAAGCCCGTCGCATCAACACGCGTTTCCGGCCGCGCGATGGAGGGCGTCCTCGCTTTGTGCACACATTAAACGGCTCGGGTATTGCCATAGGAAGATGCTTGATTGCTGTAATGGAAAATTACCAAAAAGCCGATGGCTCTATAGCTGTCCCCGATGCCTTAGTCCCTTACATGGGAGGAATCAGGGAGATCGGTCCGCTTCGGTAATCCTCGCATTGTCGCACTGGGCGACTCCGCTGCGCTTAAAGCTCCAGACGATCCCTCCGCTGATCTCAGACGGCGGAGGGTCGCTGTATAAGAGCAGCTCTTCTTCGCTTAGGCGTATCTCTTTGAGCTTAGCTGGGAAAATAAACTTGGACAAATCCAATATAGGCTGTATTTTTTCGACTATTTTGTCCGTGGTTTCCTGACTTACGCGAAAGCCATTGGCATAAAATTGATAATTCGTCAAATAAACCTTGTTTCCGTCGACGACCTCCAGTCCACCTGCGAGCTTCAGCAGGAAACGGAATTTAAAGATGAAACTCTGCTGATACACGCCTACGGCCACTATTTCTTCAGGCCTCAAATCAATGCGCACGTTCTTCCAATGTTCGTCAAGTTCTGTCCCAAGCAAGGCTGCATTTATGTCTTTCTCTGTGATCCTCGCGGCGAGCCTTACTTCGTCGACAGCTTCGAGGCGCAATTTCTCATGCCACATCTCCGGGGAATTGAACCGCACACTGAAAGCCTCAACCGAAATTTCATCGACGCGTAGCTTGTCAATCATGCCGCCTTTGACGGCGAGATGCAGGTGCGGAGTAAAGCCGTCGTCACCGATCGGCTCTGCTGAAGTAAAAACGAGACAGTCTGGGGAGAATTCCCTCACCATGGCCTTGCCGAGTTCGTCGATCAATCCGTTTGCCGATGTGCAGGGGGAGGCAAAGAGTATCGATGCAGATATAAGCACAGACATGAACGCGCCCATGATTGCCTTCCTCATTACACGCCCTCTCTCCTTTTTCGATCCAAGATACACTTTGCATGATCATAGCCTCGTCGCACATGGGTATGATACAATAACTT
>Ga0067045_1030784_pt1 | contig 14110 bp, 8 predicted proteins | sample TerdegcTABiofilm_FD_59184 | JGI IMG/M metagenome (GOLD analysis project Ga0067045, IMG submission 59184) | Combined Assembly of (Gp0054472, Gp0054536) Wastewater bioreactor microbial communities from Singapore -Terephthalate degrading...
GGAGGCGTAGGGAGATGCCAGGGCTATATCCGAGGATTGTACTATAGAAGCAATCTTTCCCGCCGCTGTTTCCCCGGGATTGTTCAGCACTGGTAAAAGGATACCCTCTATTCTGCTGGCAAGCCTTTCAACCTCCTCCTCCTGGATCCGGTTCCATTCCGCCTTGTTGAGGCGCAGATAAAACCAGTATCCATCCTGGGCAGAGTAATAGGAATCAACAACCTCAATATTCTTTAGGTTTTGATTAACTGTCTCCTTGATAACCAGTTCAACGGATTCAAAACCAGGACCTGTATTGCTGCCCCGGGAAGTGACGGTCTGTTCCGACTGGATCGTGGTGGAGATTGCGGAAGCGAGACTGGAGAGGGCTTTGGCCCTTGCCAGTTCCATATCCTCCCCTTGATTCCCTGTATTGGATGATCCTATTCCTATATAGTATCCCGGATCGGAGGGATAGGTGTTTATCCAGAGGGGTCTTTTTCCCGCAGAAGGAGCACCCCCTTCAAAACCCCAGCCTTTAATGGCAGGGGAAAGGCAGCTGGTAATAAAACATAGTAAAACTAAAGGTACAAAGAAAAGAAAAAGCAATTGTAAGAATGGTTTAAAAAGGATCTGCCCAGATCTGCATCTGCCTCCCATCTATTCCTCCGTATATATTTATAAAGGGAAGCTCTTAGTTCTCCAAAGCTTGTTACAATTATTCCCAAATTTTAAAAGAAATTAAACACCGCCATCAGTGCTGCCAGGAGGGTAAAACCCAATCCCATTACCCACTGAACACTGTAAAACCGTTTATCCATATAGTGGAGAAGATCATCAAAACGTTTATCGATCGCCTCGAATCGGGTTTCCATTATAGTTCTTTGGGCCTTCAGCTCCTCCTCAAGCCGGATAAGCCGTTCTAAAAGTACAGTGTCTGAAAGAACCCGGGGGGAACCTTGTTCTGCCCTCTGATCGGAAATTTGAGCCGACCCAGACAAACCGGCAGAGTTTTTGATCTGTGTGCCTTCCGGTTTTTGCGGCATCTCCTGCAGCCACCCGGCCAGATTTTCCTTTACATACTGACCAATAGCCTCCAGGCTTTTATCACTCAACTCCATGAGTGCTCCTCCTAGCATCTCTTTCCTCCTCTATTTTATACTATTAATAACTGGAGGAAAAGGCGCGCTGCTTGAGGAAAAGGATATTATATTCCTGTTATAAAACCGCCCTAATAGCAATATGCCCATCCACGTTTGAAAACAGTTTCCCTGCGCTTTCAGGACTTAGGAAATAAACTGGAACATTTAATTCCTAAAACCTGAGGCCGGCCGCTTTGGAGCATCGGGTTAATTGGCGTTACGCAGGTGGCATCCTCACTGCCCTGAATAGTTCTGGTAATGGTTCTAGAATTTGATGATGTTCTGATGGGAGTTGTGTGGGCTGAATCAGTGGAATAGACACATAAATGAGCCGACCCTGTTTTGGCGTTATACCACTCCGTTAAGGTATTGCACCAGATTATCGAATAGTCCAATTAAAGACAAGAAATCACATCTATTTACCAACCTTGTGCAAATTATTCCCCTCCCCCTTCTTCCTCCAGACTGTTTCCCTTTATCCTTAGGCTCATAATCTCCTCCCCCTCCCGGGTTTGGGTTCTCTTCCAGGCTGTGGCAAAATCCCCCGTCCCAAGGCGGAGTACATAAAAAACCGCTGCCTCGCCGGAATCCACAAAGCGAAGGAGATACTCTACTCCGGAGGGGATCTCAAACAGGTGGTTTCCATCCGCAAGGCGATAGGTGATCCCATCAATCTCCTGAACAGCCCTGTTTTCAAAAAAACCGGTTTTTTCATCCTCCAGCTCAAGCCAAGCCTCCTTGCTTTTTTCCACCACAAGGATCGCCTTCCTGCCCTGGAAAACTTCCCGGTATCCTTCCTCCAGGAATCCTTCCAGAGCCTCCAGGCTGTGACTGTAATTGTCCCTCACCCCTACCACAAAGATCCTTTCCGGGGAGTGGCGCCTTTTCGCCCAGCGGTTGCTCCATTCCATTATGGGGCCTTCCCTGTCCGGGGACAGGTGGAACCGCAGGTTATCCGCATCCCTGGAGAAGAGATTGTTGTTCTGCTCCCTGTTCCAGTTGTTTGCAGCCAGAAGATCCAGGGTTCTGGAATAATGGTTTTCCAGATATCCGTACACCAAGAGGGAATGATGAAGATCTGGGGCCATAAGCCCCATCACCACCGGTCTTCCCTTCTCCAGGGATTTTTTTATCCCTTCAAGCTCTCCAAGGGTTTCCTCCCGGCCTTGAAGGCCGGACTGGGTTGCGGTGCGCCCAGGAGTACCCCTGGGAGTTTCCTCGCTGCCTTCAGGGCTGGAGGGAGAGTAGCCACCGATAACAAAGTGATCAAAAACCATGTCCATCTGAAGATGATGCATCTCCTTCTGAAAGGCGGTGGATCTTTCGTAAACACCGTAAATCGAACGGTAATACCAGGGCAGGAGTTCCGGCTTATCGTGATACCTCTTCATGCTGCCGGAAAAGGCATAGCAGTTTCCAGTGCTTCCGCTGAAAAGAGAGTACATGTAGTGAACCAGGATAAACCGTTGCCAGTCTGGAATCTCTCCGAATCTTTCCATTAACCAGGAAAAGAGAACCGCAGAATAGGAGCCTAAAAGCTTCTCATACTCCCCGTCGTTGGCAAAGGAAAAGTTGTCCCTGCCCCAAACAAAATCCGTAAACACCAGCCGGAAAGAGCGAGATTCTGTAAAATCCTCCTTTCCCTTCAAGTGCAGTATAAAATCGTAGGATCCTGGTTTTAGAAAAGGCTGGATTCTCAGTTCCACTCCCTTATCCCCCCTATCCTCCAGGTCCGGGATTTCCCACAGGAACCTTCCGCCTTCCGTTGCAAGTTCCACTTCCTTGATAACACCTTCCTTATCGGTCAGGTAAAACTCAAGAAGCGCTGGATTCCCGGTGTAGCAACGTACATCAACGCCAGGAGAATCTGTTTCTCCGGCCCCTAAATTCAGAAAGGGTACAAGAAGGGAAAGGATTATTCCCAGGCAGATAAGCAGTCTATTCATAAATCTGATGGTACCATAAAAGGGCCTGTGATATAATCTCTACTGGTGTATTAAATGATAATTACAGAACTTCCGGGAAACAGAGTCAGAGAAGCGGCGGATGTAACAGCCAGGGCTTTTCTTAAAGAAGGATTCATCCGGCGGTTCTTTGATACCCGGGATACAAGAACTCCTAAACTCTTACAGGCATTTTTTTCCTTTCAGATAGAACTCTTCTCCTCCCTGGGTGTGCCGGCCTTGGCGGCCTTCGAGGGGGAGGAGCTTCTGGGGGCAGCCCTGATAAAACCTCCTGCCCTAGGGATTGGAACCTTCCTCTCCCGAGGGATCCTAAAAGAAGCAGTAAAAACCTTTTTCCCTTTAAAGGATATTTTAAACTGGAAGGATCTGCCAGATCTCTTCCTTTTGACAAAGGAACCGCGAGGCATCCCCTCGCCACACTACACTCTGGAAGCCCTGGCTGTAGATCCAGCCCATCAAGGCCGGGGGATAGGGAGAAAACTACTTATCCAGGTGGCTGAACGATGGGGAGATAAGGGAGCAGGAATCTATCTTTACACTGCCGACGAGAAAAACAGGGATCTCTACCTTTCCATGGGATACAGATTACTCCGGGAAAAAAAACTCGATAGACTCGGGATAAAAGCTTATTACATGTTTCTTTCGTCGCCGAACCTAAGGGCCTCCACATGCCTGTAGTAGACCAGGAGCTCGGTAAAAGCAGGCATAGTTAAAGGATCCTGTTTGAAATAGTACAAATGGGAGATGCATCGGCAGTCGCTGGAACCGAAGCCCCGGCAGGGGGCTCCTCCGATTTTCTCCAGGGAGGAGGCAAGAGCGCACTCCAGATTCCTGTAGGAGGCAAGGGCGAAACCTTTTATCCTGCCAGCCTGGGGAATCAGATAATCGATGTGCCAGTGCAGCGCCTTGCCATTTTTTCTGGTGTGCCTTGATATCCTGGCGGAAAGGTTTTTCCTTGCAGATCCGGCATACATATACCAGCCCTTGGAAAAGGAGATCCTGCCGAGGGATCCCACGGTCAGATCCTTCTCCACAGGGAACTCCAGCAGCATAAGATAGTTTCCCGAATCCGCAGAGGCAAGCTCCCTGTGCCGGTAATCCACGGGAATTCCGGTTCGTTCCAGCACTACCCCGCCCTCCCCATCGGCTTTAAGGGAGGCTACATGGTACTTAACCTTGTCCGAGACCCTGTAAAAGGTTTTGGCAAAAAGAGGATCCGTATGCAGGTGGGGGATAAAGATCTCCGCAGGGCCATGGGACAGGAGGAAAAGAGCATGGGCAGAATACCCTTCCCCGGTTAGTCTGGCCAGTTCCTCCAGATGCCGGCTTGCCCGGAGGCTCGGAGCATCGGGAAACATTCCTACCCCCTGTTCCACGAGAGAACAGGCCTTAACCTCCAGAAGATGGCTAGCACCCTCCCTGTCACGGATAAAGAAATCGAACCTGGAGGAGCCGAGGGTATATTCCGGCCTAACCTCCCGGGCTTCAGGAAACAGGACAGGAAGGATGAGATCCTTTGCCGCCAGGTTTGACCGGGCAGAATAAAGCGGTACAATTCTCTCCCTGTGGAAGGCTGCAACCAGGGTGTATTCCGTCTTTCTTCCCGGTTTTAAAGTTGCTTTCCGGGTTGTTTCCCGCCGATTGCTAACGCAAACTTCACTTTGGCGAGTCTCCGCTGCAATCCCCGGCTGATCCTTGGTGCCGGCTTTCTCCAGTATTACCCTGGTTCCCGGCAGAAGAATCTCCAGGAGCTTTCCGGGATTGGGGCAGTGACAGTAAACCTCCTCCCCCTCCAGATCAGCAGCAATGGCAAAACGGTTGATTCTGCGGAGGAAGGTTGCCTCTGCATGGGGGGTGAATAGTTTTGTAGTTCTCCGAACCTTGTTGTTTTCATAGTAATATTCAACCTTCTGCATACAGCACCCCGGGCTTAAAACATCTGCTTTTTTCTGTCAATTTTTACAGAACACAAATAGTATCCTCACAATCTTCCCCACTCTATAACTCTTTCTTTATTTGTGCCAGATAAAATAGACCTCGCCTGGGTTTATTAGGTCATCTGTTTTCTTGTATATTCAAACCCTAACAACAAGGTTAGGAGAACTAATAACGAGTTTAAATACGCCGATAAAAAGGGTATAATTATATTAAAAGTAACAAGGGTTATCATTGTTTGTTTTATTTGTAAGATCGAAAAATATTTTACCCTTTTCAAGGAGTTGCAGGAATGTCCAGATCACATAACCGGGGAGTATTATTTTTCATACTCCTTTTTATTGGGTTATCCACACTTGTTTATGCCTACAATCCACCCCAGGGGGGCGAGGATTTTTACCGGTACTATTCGCCGGAGTTTCTTTCCGGTACAGCATCGGTAAGCAGCCAGGAATCTCCCCAGGCGGATGCGATAAACCCGGCAGCATCTGGGGGGCAGCAGAGAACCACCCTGGACGGAAGCTACATTATAATAACCGATTTCGCCTCCGCTACCGACTTCGGCCACGCCGCTAACTTGGGAGCTACCTTTCCCACCCGGTACGGTGTTTTTTCCGGTTCTCTCCATTTTCTTACCACTAATTATACGGACACCTTAAGTTTCGGAACCCTTGGGGGCCTGAATTTCTCCTTTGCCAAGGATCTTTTTCCGAATTTCTACGTCGGCAGCGGCTTGAGCGTGGTTATGGGCTCCTTCGACCGGTTCGATTGGGGTCTCTGGCTCGATCTTGGGGTAATGCATTTTCCCGGCACCCTGTGGGGATTAAAGGATTTCCATTGGGGAGCCAGCCTTCGTGGTCTCGGGAAATGGTTTGATCCAACAGTTAGCCAGGATGTTACTGCCTTTCCATCCCCCTTTACCCCGCAAGTAGGGGCAGGGTTCAATCTGATCGATTCCAAGGATATAAGGATGGATGTCTCTACAGATCTCTCCTTCCCCTTTTTCCAGAATCTTAAACTGGATCTCGGCGCCCAGCTGAGTTTCAGGGATTTCCTTGGCCTTAGAACCTCCTTAAGTCTGGACCTCCGGGAACTGATAGACGGTCAGCCCAAAAGCTTTATTCCCTCTCTGGGGCTTTATGTTAAATTCCGTACCAGTGCTCCGGAGAAGGAGGGATTCCTATCGGAGCAGGGATGGAACAGGAGCGATATAAAGATTCAAACCGCGGCCCTCCCCCTGTACTCAAACCGGTGGGCTTTGGGCCTTGGAGTAAATGTTCCCCTGGGGGTTATAGATAAGACTCCTCCCGTAATCGATGTTGAGTATCCGGAGGTATTGTACCTCTCTCCCAATAATGACGGGAAAAACGACGATCTGATCCTTCCCATAAGGATCACCGATGAAAGATACATTAAGGGCTACTCCCTTATCATCCGAAACAGCGCCGGCGAAACGGTACGTACAATCATGAACAAGGATGAGAGACCGGAGAATGTCACCTTCCAGAACCTGATTAAAAGGCTCACCTATGTCAAGGAGGGTATACCTATTCCGGAAACCCTGCGATGGGACGCCTATTCCGAGGGAGGCACAATTGTTCCCGACGGAGAGTACAGCTTTGTTCTGCAGGCCTGGGATGACAATGGGAACCTTCGGGAAACAGAACCCCGGAAGATCTTTGTAGACAACACGCCTCCGGAAATAACCCTGCTTCCTCCTACGGATCCCCTGGATATGATCTTTTCTCCCGACGGCGACGGAAACAAGGACACCTTCACCTTCCGGATAAGCGGCTCCAGGGAGGACCGGTGGGTGGGTCTTGTAAAGGATTCCGCCGGGGAAACGGTAAGGAGCTTTATTTTTGAAAACCAGGCTCCCTCCGATCTTGTCTGGGATGGAAAAAACGATGCAGAGATTATGGTTCCCGACGGGGTTTACTACTTTTCCATATCCGCCACCGACCGGGCTAAAAACCATGTTTCCGCTGAGCTTTCCAATATAATAGTGAATACCGCACGGCCCACCTTAAGCCTTAAAATCGACAACCCCTACTTCTCTCCCAACAGAGATAGGGTAAAGGATACGGTCACCTTCTTTCCGGAGGCATCGGTTAAAACTGGAATTGTCTCCTGGAAACTGGAGATTCTCGATTCCGCAGGAAGGGTGCAGAGAGAGTTCAACAATGAGAACCAGGGGGTTTTACAGGATTCGATCCTCTTCGATGGCCGAGACTCCCGGGGAAATATTCTGCCGGAAGGCCAGTACTCCGCCCTCCTCACCCTGCTGTATCAGAATGGATACAATCCTAATACAAGATCTCCCTTCTTTACCCTGGACATAACTCCCCCCAGCGCCAGGGTTAACCCGGAATACCGGGTCTTCTCCCCCAATGGCGACGGCCGCAGGGAGACCCTCACCTTTGCCCAGGACTCCAGCCAGGAGGATGAGTGGGAGGGGGCAATCCTGGATTCCCAGGGAAGGGTTATTAAGAAATATTACTGGCCCGGAAAGGCGGAAACTACAGTAACCTGGGACGGCAGGAGGGACGACAACACCCTGGCTGCGGACGGCATCTATACCTACAGTATCTTCAGTGTGGATAGAGCAGGCAACCGCGGAGAATCCGCTCCAGTGTCTATCGAACTCTCCACCCTGGAAACACCGGTTTCCATATCCGTAGATTACAATGCCTTTTCTCCCAATGCGAATGGAGTAAGGGATACCCTCCCGATAAGGCCAAAACTGACAGTAGCTAGAAATGTGGAGTGGTACAATATCTCCGTGGTATCGGAAGCAGGCTCCGTGGTACGCACCTTCTCCGGCCGCGGAATGCCGGATGCGGTCTTTGAATGGAACGGGCTTAACGATTCCGGGGCCAGGGTGCAGGACGGAATCTACTATGTAACCCTAGAGATGGAATATTGGAATGGAAACAAGCCTACCGCCAGAACGCCGGAGCTTATCCTAGACCGAGTAGCTCCCGAGGCAGTGATTGCGGCAAATTACACAGTCTTCTCCCCCGACGGGGACGGCAACAAGGACACCATCACCTTCGAGGTAAATAGTGCAACCCCGGAGGACAGCTGGAAGGCGGAGGTTAAGGATAAGAACAGCAACGTGGTTTACGAATACAACTGGGTAGGGAAACCGGAGGAGAGCTTTATCTGGGACGGTCGCGGAAAGGACGGAAGATACCTTTCCGATGGCGATTACTCCCTGAGACTTATCACTACGGACAGGGCCGGTAATACCGGCGGATCGCAGCCTGTCACTTTCCGGATCGACACGGCCGATACTCCTGTACTGCTCTCGGTAGAACACGATGCCTTTTCTCCAAACAACGATGGAAGAAGGGATACACTAAAAATAATTCCCCAAGCCAAGGTTGTGGAGGGGGTAGATAATTACACCTTGAGCATTAAGAATGAGGCTGGAACAGAGATAAGACGATTTACTGGAAAGGAGAGACTTGACGAGTCCTATCTCTGGGATGGAATGGCCCAGAACAATACCAGGGCTCCGGACGGCGCCTATACAGCGGAAATCCGGGTGGAATATATAAATGGTAACATCTCCTCCGCCAGAACTCAGCCCTTCTACCTGGACACAAGGGCGCCAGAAGCCTCGGCAGCTGTTGATCTTACCCTATTCTCCCCAAACAATGACGGTTTCAAGGATGTCATAAGAATCACCCAGAGCGGTTCCTCCGAGGAGTTGTGGGAAGGAAAGATCACCGATGCCCAGAACAATCTGGTCAGGAAGTTCTCCTGGAGGGACAAACCGGAGGCTGTGCTAGTCTGGAATGGTATAGGAGACAACAACAGGCAGGTTCCCGATGGCGTCTATACCTACACCTTGGCATCGGAAGACAGGGCAGGAAACATAGGAACCTCAAAAACGGTTACCTTCGAAATCCTTACCATTGCTACACCTTTAAGCCTTTCGGCCAACCTGGAGGCTTTCTCCCCCAATGGAAATGGCATAAAGGATCAGGTAAGAATAACCCCCCAGGTTGCCGTAACCAGGGGCATAGAGAACTACACTCTTAAAATCCTTTCCGCCGAAGGTATTTCTGTAAAAAGCTTCACCGGTAAGGGCAATCCTCCGGCGGAGTTTATATGGGACGGAACAAGGGATAACAGGTCAGCGGCGCCCGATGGGCCGTACACCGCTGTGCTAGGTCTGGAATATTCCCACGGAAACAGGCCGGAGGCAAGAAGCGGTATGTTCGTAAAAGACACGGTATTCCCGGAGATTACTGTCTCTGCTAACCTCTCTCTCTTCTCGCCCAATAAGGACGGTAAAAAGGACAGCATCAGAATTATACAGCAATCCAGCAGAGAGGACTTATGGGAAGGGATAATTACCAATGCAAAGGGGGAAGAGATCCAAAAATTCCTCTGGAAGAATAATGCGGAAACCTTCGACTGGGACGGAACCGATTCCTCTGGTAACACGGTCCCCGACGGGGCTTACACCTATACGGTCCGCTCCACCGATGCTGCGGGAAATGAAACCAGAAAGTCGCTCTCCCCCTTTACGGTGGACAATCGCCCGACTACAGCGATAATCACTGCTAATAAAACCGGTTTTTCACCCCGCCTTGCGGGACCGGACTCCACTATAGGCTTCAGCCTTTATGCGGGACTCCGGGAGGGGATTAGCTCCTGGTCTGTTTCCATGATTGATCAGAATGGAACTATTCAGAGACAGTTCGGCGCTTCCACCGAGGCCAACACACCTCTTGTAATTCCGGGCACGCTTACCTGGGACGGGAAAAACGAAAGAGGCGTAGTGGTGGAAGGGAGCTACACCGCCAATTTCAGGATCGTCTATGCTAAGGGGGATGAACCGGAAGCGAGAACTATGCCCTTCCTCCTGGATACAAGTCCGCCGGAGGCAAAAATCACTCTGAATCCTCTTCCCTTCTCGCCGGATAATGATGGGGTAAATGATGAGCTTTTTATTAACCTCAATCTCACAGACCGATCCGGCATTCGGGACTGGACCTTTGCCATTACGGACCCCACAGGGAGCCCCTTTATAAGTTTCACCGGCAAGGGGAACCCAGCAGAGCGGATAACCTGGAACGGCATATCCAGCACGGGAGAGCTTGTCCAGGCTGCGGAAGATTATCCCTACCTTCTTACTGCCACAGATACCCTGGGAAACAGCACGGTTTATAAGGGCTTAATCCCCGTGGATGTTCTTGTGATCCGGGAAGGGGACAGACTGAAGATAAAGATCTCCAGTATCAATTTTGAACCAAACAAGGCGAGCCTGATCCTGGATAATTCAGAAATCGGGCAGAAGAACCTCAGAATCTTGAGCCGCCTTGTGGAAATTCTTAACAAATACCGAATCTATAAGATAGTAATTGAAGGCCATGCGGTAAGTGAATTCTGGAATATCCCCGCCAGGGCGCAAAGGGAGGAGGTGGAAGAACTGCAACCCCTTTCAAAAGCCAGGGCAGATTCGGTACGGGAGTATCTGGTAAAAAATGGAATAGAGGCCGGAAGGCTCAGTACCATCGGTCTTGGAGGAACTCAGCCAATAATTCCCCACAGCGATCTTCAGAACCGCTGGAAAAACCGAAGGGTTGAATTCATACTCATAAGGCCGTGACATGAAAAATCATTTTGACCTTCTGCTTCTTCTTGCCCGCCCTGCGGCGGGCAAGAGCGAAGTTTTAGATTACCTTAGACGAACACCCCTGGAGGAGAGGATTTCCAGGTTTCATGTGGGCCAGATGGCAGAGTTCGATGACTTTCCCATCCTTTGGTCTTGGTTTGAAGAGGATGCCCTCCTAAAGGAGCTAGGCAGGGAACCCCTGCACACCGATCCGGAGGGCTACTTTACCCACCCGGATCTCTGGAATCTTCTGATAAGAAAACTCTGCCTGGATTACAGGAAGATGCTCCGGGATAATCCCGGTTTTCATTCCACAGGCACTGCGATATTCGAGTTTTCCCGGGGCACCGAGCATGGCGGATACAGGACAGCCTTCTCCCATCTTGAGGAGGAGGTGTTAGAGAAAGGGGCTGTGCTTTATATAAGTGTATCCTGGGAGGAATCCCTAAGGAAGAACAGGAAGCGCTACAATCCGGAAAAACCGGACAGCATCCTTGAGCATGGACTGCCGGACAGCAAGATGGAGAAACTTTACAGGGAAACAGATTGGGACCTCCTCTCCCGGGAGGAACCGGGACATCTCCTTATAAAGGATTATAAGGTTCCCTATGTAGTTTTTGAAAATGAGGATGATGTAACCACAGGTAGGGGTGAAGCTTTGGGGAACCGGCTGGAAGAGACTCTTAGCAAACTCTGGAATAGCTTTAAGTAGTTCTCCGAACCTTGTTGTGCGGGTTGTAATATTAAACAATTCTTATATTTAATGGGGATCTTTCCCTGGTTTTACCGGAATAAGAGCCCTTTAGGCCGCTTTCAAATACTCCTGTATATATATAATCGGTTACAACAAGCTTCGACAAACTATAAAAAATATAAGCCCTGGAGCTAGGTTACCGGTATTTCCTAGAGTATAAGTCTGTTTTTACTTGTGTTCTGATGCAACTGGTTTTATACTCACTTTATGCAAAGGAATAAACCGGTCCTTTTTTTAATCCTTTTCCTACTTTACTCTCCCCTTTTTCCCCAGGAAACCGGAGAACCAGCCCCTCCCTTTGCCAATCCCGACCTTAAAGGGAACTTTGTGATGTCTAACCAGATTTTGGGCAAAGGGTGGGTACTTATTGATTTTTTCGCCACCTGGTGCGAACCCTGTAAAAAGGAACTGCCAGATCTGGAAAAACTTTATAACGAATTCCAGGAGCAAGGGTTAGTGTTTTTAATTTTTGCCGTGGACAAGGAAGGAACGGAAAAGGTGGCGCCCTTCTTCGGATCTTATCCCGTAACAATACCTGTGCTCATAGACCGATATCAGGTAACCTACACCCGGTATGGAGTAAAGGGAATACCATCCCTATTCTTAATAGATCCAGAGGGGATAATTGTTTTTAAATATGAAGGTTATTCCCAAGAGGCGATTTCAGAAATTCGGAATATACTGAGAAGTGCTTTTAAGGTTTCACAATAACAGCAAGGAAGTATCGATATACAGGGATGGATAGAGAAAAAATAGGAAAAAATCTGTTTAGTTTTCATAGTTTTCCCAGGGGGTCTAATTGGATATTGTTTTTATTCCTTTTCCAAGTGATCCTTCCCATTTCCTCCTTCCCGGAAGAAACAAGGATAAAAAAAATCATCCTGGCCTACACTGCTTCGTTTAATGGCAATATAGAAGGATGCGACTGCAGGGAATATCCAAGATCAGGTCTTGCAAAGAGTGCCGTTCTTTTAAGGGAATTGAAAGAGGAGGGGGCTATTTTGATCGATGGAGGTGACCTTCTTGATCCTTCCGGAGATCCCCTCTTGGCTCAATACTTTTTAAAAGCCTTTACAAACCTTAAATACGATTTTTTAACCCTGGGAGACCAGGAATTTTCCGACGGGCTGAATGCGTTTTGGGAGTATGCCGAGAGTGTTGATTTTCATTGCGGTAATCTTCTGATTAAAGGGGATACGGGGTTTAGGAAATATTCTCCGCCGTACAAAATTCTGAAACCAGAGGGTGTCCCCTTGGGAATAGGGGCAATCATTGATCCCGCAGTTTTCCAGCTTTATCCGGAGTCAATAAAGGATTCTGTAAGGGTTATATCACCGGAGGAAGCTGCAAGAGAACTTGTGAATAAGATTACCGAGGAGGGGGTTTCGAATATAATCCTCATTTTTCATGGTACAAGAGAAAGAGCAAAAAAAATTGCCACCCTTGTACCCCAGGTTCTGGCAATTATAATTGCCCATGAACAGTGGATTATTCAGGAAAAGGTGGGAGAAGTTCTGCTTGTTTCCCCGGGAGAGGAGGGAAACCGGGTAGGAATCCTATCTTTGATACAGGATAAAGAGGAAGGTTTAGTAATTGAAAAAAACACCTTCCAATACTTCTCCTTTTGGGATGATCCTGATGACCCGGCAATTAAGGATATGGCAGATCAATATATCCAGGAGATGATAAGCAGGATAAGGACTGCTCCAAAAAAGCCCTAGGAAAAACGCTAATAAAAAACAATAGGGAGAAATAAAAATGAAGCTAGGTTTAAAGAAAACCCCGTTAAATAAACCCAAAAGAAATATTTCCAAGCTGATCATAATATCAGCATTTCTTTTTTATTATATATCCCATAACCTTTGCGCAGAAATTCTCTTCTCCCATTCGCAATGGGATTTAGGACAGATAGTCTCTGGAGCTCAAAAAACCCTTTCCATTACAGTACATAATGGTAATATTGATCCTGTTATCCTGAATATGATCAGCACCTGTGATTGCCTGAGGATTGATAATTCAGGCCTTGAAATACCTCCAGGAAAGGAAAAATCCTTTACTCTTACCTTTATTGCCGAGGACCCTCCCGGGGAAATTGAGAAGTATCTGATCCTTCGGTCAAACCATCCCGAGCTTTCAAAGGCTCTTTTCCCTGTCACAGGCACCATTGTTGCCCAAGGTGCCCCGGGCGATCCAGGAACCACCGAAACTGCGGTTCTCCCCCGACCTTCGGATAGCAGTCCGGAGACAAAACCAGAAACCAGACAAACCGCCGGCCTCGTGTCCGCAAAGGCGCAAACCGGCGATTCTGCAGCCGCCGCTGCGGCAACAGGAGGCCCACCAGGTTCAAATACGGGAAACACGGCTCCCAAAGCCGCCGCTCCAGCCACAGGAAGCGTAGAAACTGCTGATTCGGTAACCGCCGGGCCACCCTCTGCAACCTTGGATACCACCGCTCCGCTGGCCTCAAGCGAGGATGCCATTCGCATAATAGAGGCGGAATACTACCACGATCCCACCTGCAATGCCTGCAAATTATTCCTGAACAAGATCCTTCCCTCCCTAGAACAGGAACATAAAGTTAAGTTTAAATTAGAGCTTTACGATGTTCTAAAGCCGGAACACTACGAAATTATGCTTTCCCGGCTTGAGGAACTTAACACCCCCTTCTACTCCACCCCTGTGTTTATCGTCGGGGGGATCGTCC
>Ga0067045_1030785_pt1 | contig 14108 bp, 10 predicted proteins | sample TerdegcTABiofilm_FD_59184 | JGI IMG/M metagenome (GOLD analysis project Ga0067045, IMG submission 59184) | Combined Assembly of (Gp0054472, Gp0054536) Wastewater bioreactor microbial communities from Singapore -Terephthalate degrading...
GGGCCGGCGCGAAACCGGGCCGCGAAACGCCCTTGCCCATGAGAAACTGCGTGTCGAAGGCCGCACCCCAGCCGAAATGACGCCAGGTTCGCCAGATTCCCGAGAGCCGCAGGGCCGGTCCGGCATGCGAGGCGAGGCCCGAGATTCCAACGGCCGGTCCCGCGCCCGCATCGAAATGGAAATTCGGAATATCCTTGCGCAGTTTTTCGTAGGGCAGATGGGCGTCGTATTCGTCCATGCTGCGCAAAAGCCCCTGCTCGTCGGAAACCTGCTCCACCCGCTGGGGCACCGGCGCCGGCTTTGCGGGTTCCTCTTCATTGCCCTCATCGTCCTTGGGCTTTTCCTCGTCGTCGAAGACGATTTCTTCGTCTTCCGGGCCCATGGCGTGCGTGCGCATGGGGGAAAGCATCAAGAGGATTAGCAGAAAACAAATTTTCGAAGATGCATGAAGCATGGAAAGTCCTTCAAAAAAACCCCTTCAGTTGGAGCAAAGGCGATCAGCGATTTTCGCGCAGACATCGCCGGCCTTTCCCTGCAGGAAGACGTCCGTGATGAACCCGGTGTAGCGGCTTTCATCCACGTTCACCTCGATGATGAAGGCGCCGCTCTGCTTGGCGGCCATGGGCAGGGCGCAGGCCGGCATCACCTCGCCCGTGGTGCCGATGACGAGCATCACGTCGGCATTCATGGATTCCTGGGCGGCTTCCACCATGGCGTCCCGGGGAATCCCCTCGCCGAAGAAGATGAAGTCCGGTTTGAGCATGCCGCCGCAGCGCGCGCAGAACGGCAGCGGCTCCGAGAGATCCACCTCGGAGAGTTTCCACGTCTTGCCGCACTGCAGGCAGGAGAGCCGCCTCGTGGTGCCGTGGTATTCGATGACGTGGCTGGAGCCGGCCTCCTGGTGGAGGTTGTCGATGTTCTGGGTGATGACGGACTTGACGATGCCGGCCTTCTCCAGGCGCGCCACGGCGAAATGGGCCGCGTTGGGCCGCGCCGAACCGATGAAGTCGTAGAAGATTTCCTTGATCAGGCGCCAGGAGTTCACCGGGTCCCGGAAGAAGTTCTCGAGTTCGAGGAACGAGGGGTCCACCCGGTTCCACAGGCCATCAGGGCCGCGGAAGGGAGGGATGCCGCTTTCCACCGAGATGCCGGCGCCGGTGAAAACCACCGCGTGTCTGGCATTTTGCAGTCTGTCGCAAGCCCGGGACAAATCGTCGGCCGTCATGAAATGAAACTCCTGGAGATTCGGTTGCAGGGGCGTTGGACGCCGTGCGTGTGCACCCTACACCGGAGAGCGCCCTTTTACAAGATGGAACCTGCATGCGCTCTGTTGACGAAACATGAAAACTTTGATAGCAACACACCACCTCTTCCGGCCATGCACGTCTCCGGAACCGTGTCGCGGCACGGAAAAATGACGTGGAAAGGAAATGTCCAAGATGCGAAACCTGACGATTCTGATCACTCTTCTCTCCATTTTCGCCTTTGCCTGCGAACGCATGCCCAAGGAAAAGAAGGGCGCCGCCCCGGAAGGCAACCAGCAGGCGCAGCAGCAGCCCACGGGTCCCAAACCCCTCAAGGTCGAATTCTACGTGATGAGCCAGTGCCCCTTCGGCGTCGAGGTCGAAAATGCCGTGAAGCCGGTTCTGGACAAGATCGGCAACCTGGTGGATTTCAAACTGGACTACATCGTCAATGCGGCTCCGGACGGCACTTTCAAGAGCCTGCACGGCGAACCCGAGGTCCAGGGCAACATCGCCCAGTTGTGCGTGAACAAGCATGCTCCCCAGAAGTTCTGGGATTTCCTGATGTGCCAGAACAAGAACATGCGTGAGGTCCACACCAACTGGAAGGCCTGCGCGCAGCAGTTCGGCATCGACGTGGCCAAGATCGAAGCCTGCTTCAACGGACAGGAAGGCAAGGACCTGCTCAAGGCTTCCTCCGAGCGCGCCCAGGCCCGCAAGGCCGGCGGCTCCCCCACCATTTACGTGAACGACAAGCCGTACCAGGGCGGGCGCTCCACCAACGCCTTCATGCGCGCGTTCTGCCAGGAACTGCCGGAACCCAAGCCGCAGCCCTGCTCTGAAATCAAGCCGCCCCCGGTGGTCAACGTGGTGTTCGTGACCGACTCCCGCTGCAAGGAATGCGCGAAGTTCGAGCGCGGCCTGGAGCAGGTCAAGCGCATGGTCGCCGGCGCCGTCGTGAAGAAGGTCGACTACACCACCGACGAGGGCAAGAAGATCTACGAGGAAGCCAAACTCACGCTGCTGCCCGCGCTGCTGGCCGACGAGAATCTCAAGAAGGACGAGGAAGCCTATCCGCGGCTGGCCCGCTTCACGACTCCGGCCGGTACCTGGCTGCAGTTGAAGGCGTTCCCGCAGATCTTCGACCCCAAGGGCGAAATCTGCGACGACGGCGTGGACAACACGGGCAACAACCTGGTGGACTGCGCCGATCCCACCTGCCGTTTCAACCCCGCCTGCATGGAAGTCTGCAACAACAAGCAGGATGACAACAAGAACGGCAAGGTCGACTGCGACGAGCCCGACTGCCAGTGGGATTTCGAATGCCGCAAGGAAGTGCCCAACACGCTGGAACTGTTCGTGATGAGCCAGTGCCCCTATGGCGTGAAGGCCCTCGATGCCATGAAGGAAGTCCTGGCCAACTTCAAGAACAAGATCGACTTCAAGATCTACTACATCGCCGACAAGGTGGGCTCCGGCTTCAACGCGCTGCACGGCCAGCCCGAAGTGGAAGAGAACATCCGCGAACTGTGCGCCATGAAGCACTATGCCAAGGACTACAAGTTCATGGAGTACATCTGGTGCCGCAACCCCAACATCCACAACCCCGACTGGAAGCCCTGCGCCACGAACGGCATCGACCCGGCCGTGATCGAGACCTGCTCCACGGGCGAGGAGGGCAAGAAACTGCTGGAAGACAGCCTGCTGGTGGCCAAGATGAGCAAGGTCGGCGGCTCCCCCACCTGGATCGCCAACGGCAAGAACAAGTTCTCGGGCCTGGATGCCGAAACCATCAAGACCGAGTTCTGCAAGTACAACGAGAAGGCGTACGCGGCCGAGTGCAAGAACACGCTCTCCCGCAATACGCAGATGCCGGCCGGCGGTGGCTGCGGCGCCAAGTAGTGCCGGTTCCCGCCTGATTTCCTCTGTCTTCCCATATTCATCCAGTAAATAAATTTCGTGAAAATCTGCAGGCAAAGCAGCCGTAAATCGTGATTGCCGATGTTATCCATGCCAACTGGCACCCGTGCCGGCACCGCCGCGGCCTGTCGGGAGCCCGAAGATTTTTGTCCATGAGTAAAAATGTTTTGCAAAAGATGAAAAAATCAGAAAAGAGGGATTTTTCCATGGAAAATCAGAAAAATTTTTGACTGAATTTTTATCATCTATTTTGAATATCAAATAGTGGCGTTTTCAGACAAGAAAAACTTTTTGTGGCCATGATTTCATGAAAATTTTTATTCTATAATTTCTTTGCCTTGCCGGACAAATTAGGATATATAGTGAATCACTGCCCCAAAGGGGCAGGCGGCGCAGGGATGCGCCGTGCAGGTGGCTGGTGAAACATCCGGAGCCGCAGGCGAGGTTCGCTCCAGAGCCACAGGCATTTTGCCAGAAGTCTGGGTCATTCCGTTTTTTCGGTTCACCGGGTGCGAGACCGGATGAAACAGGCTGGGTAGAGGAGGACAAATGCCCAAAATTCCGCGAAAACGTTCGATTCAGCAGTACTGGAATGCGTTGCAGTACATGCAGGCTTCCCTGGGCTTCCATCCTGAAACGGCTGATTTGACGAGCGAAATCCAGCCATTGATGCCCATGGTGGAGCAATTGATCCGCGACGAGCACGAGTGGACCCATTCCATGCTGGATTCCCGCGCTCGGCTGCTGGCGGCCCGGCAGAACTGGAAACTCGGCTTCAACCGGCTGCTCAAACTGCTCAACACTTTCGAATACGCCAGGGTGCGGGACATCCAGGAGCCCGTGCTGGCCGTGTATCCGCGCGGCAACCGCGGGCCGGATTACGACATGCAGGTCCGGGAAGCCGAAATCGCTTTCAGGAAAGTATTGTCCGAGAAGGAAATGCCCCCGGAAATCCGCTCCGAACTCGAAGAGATGCTGCGGGCCGGCGAAGAGGTGATGCGCCGCTGGGACGTCTTCGAGTCGCTTCGGAAGCGCAAGGAGCAACTGCTGTCGGACCAGGAAGCCCGCAAGACGGAAATCAACGCGGCACTGGAGCGGATTGAAAAGAAACTGAGGAAATTGTACCCCTACGAACAGCGCTACCTGAACGCCTTTTTCTACAAATAAAATCATCTAAAATCATCGATACGATGCGTCAGGGCGGACCGCCGGAAAAACCACGGCAGAGCCGCACGCCATTTCCGGCAAAAGGTGGGGAGGGCCCGGCGTGACAGCTGGACGCTTCCAGACCTTTCGTGATATACAGGCGCGTCATACGTTTGCCGGCGGCTTCGTCGGGCGACGGCGCCGTTTCCCCCAAAGTGGAGGACCCATGATCAACGTCGAGCGATTCCTACGTCCCGTTTCCGTTTCCGAGGCCGTGAACCTGCTGCAGGAACCGGCCGTCTTCCTTCTGGCCGGTGGCACCGCGGCCTCGATGGTGCGAGATGAAAAGATCCGGACGGTCATCGACCTGTCCGGCCTGGAAGAACTCAAGGCCATCGATGTGAACGGCCAGCGCATCCGTCTCGGGGCGATGGTCACCATGACCCGCATCCGCCGCCATCCGGGATTGCCAGAGGCGCTGGTGCGCTGCGCCCGCGGCATCGGCTCCACCCCGCTGCGCAACGTCATCACCGTGGGCGGGGAACTCGCGCACGGCGTGTACTGGAACGATCTGCCCGTGCTGCTGCTGGCCCTGGATGCCGTGGTAGAGGTGCAATCGGCCACCGAGGGCGTTCGCCGGGTGCCGGTGGCCGAATTCCTGGCCGAGCATCCGAAGAAGGCGCTTTCCGGCGGAAGGATGATCACGGCCGTGGAGATTCCCCTTCCCGCAGGCGGCGTTTCCTACGAGAAGTTCGCCCGCACCCTGGTGGACTACACGCTGTGCGACGTGGCGGTGCGCCTGCGCATCGAGGGTGGCCTCGTGCGCGATGCCCGCGTGGCCGTGGGTGGCGTGGTGCCGCTGGCGCGCCGCATCCCGGAGGCCGAGCAGGCGCTTTCGGGCATGCCGGCCACACCGGAATCGTTCGCGCACGCGGCCCGCGCGGCCGTGGAAAACCTGGCATTCCGTCCCGATTTCCGCATTTCGCGCGAATACCAGAAGCATCTCGTGGAAACCCTCGTCCGGCGGCACCTCGCGGCCGCGGCCAACTGACCCGTGCGGTCGAAACGGAGAACGTGCACATGATTCCCATTCAGATGGACATCAACGGACAGATGGTGGAACTGGAAGTGGCCCCGGATCTGACGCTCCTGGATCTTTTGCGGGATCTGGGCGTCACATCGGTGAAGAAGGGCTGCGGCGAGGGGGACTGCGGCGCCTGCGGCGTGCTGCTCGACGGCGTCTACGTGAAGAGTTGCCTGATTCTGGCCGCCGCCGCGAACGGCCGCCGCGTGGAGACCGTGGAGAGCCTGGGGGACGTGGAGAATCCGCATCCGCTGCAGACGGCCTTCGTGGACGCCGGAGCCGTGCAGTGCGGATTCTGCATCCCGTCCATGCTGCTGGCGGCCAAGAGCCTCATCGATGAAAACCCGGACCCCACGGACGAAGACATCCGCGAGGGGCTCGATGGCAACCTGTGCCGCTGCACGGGCTACGTCAAGCAGATCGAGGCCGTGAAGATGGCCGCCGCCGCGATGCGCCAGGAGAAGGAGGAAGGACATGAGTGAGACGTTTTCCCAGGTCGGACACAATGTGCGCAAGGTCGACGGCATGGCCCTGGCCACGGGCGGTAAACTGTATGTGGCGGACCTGGTGCCCGATGGCGCCCTGCACGCCCGCATCCTCACTTCTCCGCATGCGCATGCCCGCATCCGCCACATCGACATTTCCGAAGCCGAGGCGCTCGACGGCGTGCATGCCGTGCTCTACTACGGCAACGTGCCGCGCGTGATGCACACCACGGCCGGGCAGGGCTACCCCGAACCCAGCCCCTACGACACCGTCATGTTCGATTCCAAGGTGCGCTACGTGGGGGACCGCGTGGCCGCCGTGGCCGCCGAGACGCCGGAAATCGCCGAGAGGGCGCTTTCCCTGATCAAGGTGGAATACGAGATTCTCGAGCCGGTCTTCGACCCCGTGCGCGCGCTGCAGCCGGGAGCGCCCGTCATCCATGACGAGCCCGACGCGCACGTGGTGATTCCGGTGCCGTACGAGAAGGAGCGCAATCTCGCCGCCCGCGTGAGCACGAGCGTTGGCAACGTGGACGATGCGCTGGCCAAGTGCGACGTGGTGGTTTCCGGCACGTTCGTGACCCAGTACGCCCAGCACTGCCCGATCGAGCCTCACATCACCCTGTGCGAGCCCGACCCGTACGGGCGCGTGCGCATCACCTCCTCCACGCAGGTTCCCTGGCACGTGCGGCGCATCGTGGCCCAGTGCTGCCAGATTCCCGTGCGCAGCATCCGCGTGGTCAAGCCCCGCATCGGCGGAGGCTTCGGCGCCAAGCAGGAAATCCTGCTCGAGGACGTGTGCACCATGCTCTGCCTGCGCACCGGCATGCCCGTGCTGCTGGAATACACCCGCAAGGACGAGTTCGTGTCCTCGCGCACGCGGCACCCCTCGGTATGCACCACCACGCTGGGCTTCACCCGCGAGGGAAAGATCCAGGCCATCCGCATGCACATGATCCTCAATACGGGCGCCTACGGCTCGCATGCGCTCACGGTGGGTTCCAACTGCGGCTCCAAGGTCCTGCCGATGTATCCCTGCGAAAACATCGACTTCCTGATGGAGGCCGCCTATACCAACCTGCCCGTGGGTGGCGCCTACCGCGGCTACGGGGCCACGCAGGCCGTGTTTTCGCTGGAGTGCCTGGTGGACGAGGCCGCCGCGAAACTGGGCATGGATCCGCTGGAACTGCGCGTGAAGAACCACATCCGCTCTGGCATGGGTTCCCCCATCTTCAAGGCGCTGGGCGAAGGCACCGAGGGCGTGGAGATGACCATCGGCTCCTGCGGCCTGGGCGAATGCATCACCCGCGGTGCCGAGGCCATCGATTGGTCGCGCCCGCGCTCCTCCGAGGGCCCGAGGAAGCGCGGCGTGGGCATGGCCATCCTCATGCAGGGAAGTTCCATTCCGCACATCGATATGGGGGCCGCCACGATCAAACTCAACGAGGACGGTTCCTTCAACCTGCTCATGGGCGCCACCGACCTGGGCACGGGCTCCGACACGGTGCTCTCCCAGATCGCCGCGGAGGTGCTCGGCGTGGACACGTCCATGATCCTGCCGCTGTCATCGGATACGGACGTCACGCCGTTCGATGTGGGCGCGTATGCCTCCTCCACCACCTATCTCTCGGGCGGCGCCGTGCGCAAGGCCGCCCTGCTGGTGCGCCAGCAGATCCTGGAGACGGCGGCCGAGATGATGCACTGCCCGATGGAAGGGCTTTCCATCGAGGATGGCCGCATCCTGGGCGGCCCCAAGGCCATCACCATCTCCGACGTGGCGCTCTACAGCCTGTATTCCCACAACCAGAAGCAGATCATCGCCAGCGCCTCGCACGTCACCGAGAAGAGCCCGCCGCCTTTTGCGGCCCACTTCGCCGAGGTCGAGGTGGACACCGAGACCGGCTTCGTGAAACTGCTCAAGTACGTGAGCGCGGTGGACTGCGGCACGGCCATCCATCCGCGGCTGGCCGAGGGCCAGGTCGAGGGCGCCACGATGAACGGCATCTCCTATGCGCTCACGGAGGAATACCTGTTCAACGAGAAGGGCCGCATGCTCAACCCCGGCTTCGGCCATTACAAAATTTTCACTACGGCCGACATGCCGGAAATGGTCACCATCCTCGTGCCCACCTACGAGACCACGGGGCCTTACGGCGCCAAGAGCGTGTCCGAAATTTCCATCAACGGCGCGCTGCCGGCCATTTCCAACGCGATTTTCCATGCCTGCGGGGTGCGGCTGCGGCAGGGTCCCTTCACACCCGAACGCGTGCTGAAGGCATTGCGTGAACAGGCAAAATAAAATCATATTCTTGCAGGTTTTGCCAGACATGAAACGCATTGCCATTGCAATACTCTTTTTACTGGCTGCGGGCTGCAGGGGAAAATCGAGGCCAGCGGAGCCTGCATCGCCGCCAGAGCCCGCCCAGAGCCTGGACCCCGCGCCTTCTCCATCGCCTTCGCCGCCGGCGAATCCGGAATTGAAGCCCAATACGGTCAATCCCCGCGTCGCCGGGGGAGCGTTCCTGATGGATGAAGCCATCCTGCAGGCCGTGAAACTGCCGGCGGTTCCGAATACGGCTTTCATCCTGCACGGCCGCTTCGACGGCCGCCAGTCCCTGTATGCCTACGTGCTTTCCAGCGGCATCCGGTTTCTGCGCCCGGACGGCACGGTGGTGGCCGAGGCGGTGCAGGGAACCGGCAGCGCCCGCCTGGCCCTGAAGGTTCCCGGCTCCGGCGGCCGTCCCGACCGCGTGCTGGTCGGCTGGGGGCGGGATCCTGCCAGCCGCCTGGCCCAGAACACCGTGGTGTTCACGCTTTCGGACGCTTCCGCGAAACCGGCCGTGCACCAGGTGATCCACCAGACGGTGTCGGACCGCGCCGATCCGCAGGATGCCGTCCTGGCGCCGGATGGCGCCCTGGTGCTGGCCTGGTTTTCCGACAAGTACACCGTGCAGGTGGGACTCCTCGCGCCCGGGGAGAGCCAGGTCAAAACCGTGACTTCGGCCGCCATGATTTCCCGCCTGGGTGTTCTCGGCGCCCGGGAAGGCAGATACACGCTGGCCGTGGCGCGGGTGTATGGCGACGAGCCGGGCTCCGATGGTGGACTGTTCCTGTTCGAGGACGGCCAATGGCGGCGATTGCCAACGGTGCGCGGCGTGCGCGGATTGTGGGTGTCAGCGAAACCCGACGGCTGGGACCTGTGGGTGGGAGATGGCTGGAACAAGGACTACGGTCGCGTCGCCAGGGCGTATCTGTCCGTGGTTTCCGTGCGCGGCCAGGAGGCGCAGCGCCGCCAGGTCGCCGAAATCCAGGGGGGATTCTCGGTGTTCGACATCCTGCCCTGCCATCTCTTCGGGCCGAAGAAGCCCGGCAAGTTGCTCAAGACCAACAACCAGTTGCTGTGGATTCCCGATGCGGCCGATGCGCCGCCGGCGTATCTGGCTTCGTGGTCATCCCCGGACGCTCCGGTCGTGGCCGATGTGGATGGGGATGGATACGATGAAATCCTGATCGCAACGCCGGAGCCCATGGCATTGAAAGCGAAAAAATGAGTTTTCTCATGAAAAGTCGTATTGCGGTTCCTTTTCTTTTGACATGCATTTTGATTGCAGGATGCCAGCACCGGAACCGGCAGGAAGAAAACCGGAAAACGGAGGAACTGCCGCCATCTCCAGTGGTAGACAAGACCGCGGACAGCGCGTTTCCGGAACTCGCCCTGACATTGGCGTATTTGCGATCATATTATTATGATCCAACTAAATTGAAGCCAGCGGAAATGTTTTCAGCCTGCTTGGAGGAATTGCAATCAGACATTGCATCGGTCGCCTTTTCTCTGCCGGATGAAAAGCATGCGCTGGTGCAGGTAGACAACAGGAAGCAGACGTTCGATACCTCCCGGCTTTCCGATCTGGGCAAACTGGAGGAAATGATCGGGGAGGTGCTGGCGTTCGTCACCGGCGAGTTGCGCAGGGATGCCGACGACCCGGAGGAAGTCGAGGATGCCGTCTACAGTTGCATCAACGGAATGCTCGAGGCGCTGGACCCCTATTCGGTGCTCATCAAGCCCAGGTACACCGATGAACTGGAGATGCAGACCAAGGGGGAATACGGAGGCGTGGGCATGGTGCTCTCGGTGCGCGACTGGGATATCACGGTCATCTATCCAACGCCGGGCACGCCTGCCTTCGAGGCCGGCGTGAAGGAAGGCGACAAGATCGTGCAGATCGACGACGAGAGCACGGTCAACATGCCGCTTTCGGATGCCGTCGACCGCATCCGGGGGCCGGAGGACACGGATGTGGCGGTCTACATCCGGCGCGAGGGATGGAAGGAGCCGAAGAAGTTCGTACTGCGCCGGCGCCAGATCAAACTGGAGAGCGTGGTATCGAAGTGGCTGCCGGGAGACGTGCTGTATCTGCGCATCAACCATTTCATCAACTACACGACCGATGATCTGTCGAAGAAGTTCGCGGAGGCCACCCGGGAGAAGACGCCCGCGGGAATCATCCTGGATCTGGCCAACAATCCGGGCGGACTGCTGCCGCAGGCCATCACGGTGGCCAACGCCTTCCTGAACGCGGGCGTCATCGTCTCCACCGTGGGCGCTCCGGGCACGCAGAAGCAGGTGTATCACGCGGAGAAGAAGGGCACGCTCGACGATTCCACTCCCATGGTGGTGCTGGTGTCGTCCCAGTCGGCCTCGGCGTCGGAAATCGTGGCCGGGGCGCTCAAGGGGCAGGACCGCGCGCTCGTCGTGGGAGAGACCACGTATGGCAAGGGGACGGTGCAGCAGATTTTCAGCCAGGGGCCCAAGCAGCCGGTTCTCAAGTTGACCATCCGCGAATACCTCACGCCGGGCGACGTGAGCATCCAGCAGGTGGGTGTGGTGCCACACGTGCGGTTCGTGTCCATCGGCGTCATCGACGACGTGCTGTCCCTGTTCTGGCCAGACGAGCCCCGGGAGCCGCGCAAGCGCACGCGGGCCATCAAGAGCGAGCGCCAGCGCCCGGACGAGAGCCCGCGCTACGAAATCCGGCATTACATCACCGAACGCGCCCAGCGGGAGCGCAAGAACCGCGTGGAGGACGACGGCGCCGACGACGATCTGGTGGAGTTCGCACGGCGCATCCTGGTGGAGGCTGGCCGGCCGAAGGCGTCCGAGACCCTGGCGGGTCTGCAGGCGCTGGTGAACCGGCAACTGGAGGAGGAGGATGCGAAGTTCGTGGCGGACCTGCAGCGGCGCGGCGTGGATTGGCGCAAGGGCGCGCTGGGCGCATCGAAGCCTCAGGTGGAACTGCGCCGCCTGCTGTGCGACGCAGCGGACCCCGAGTGCAAGAAACCCATCGAAAGCGTGCGTCCCGGACAGGAATTCTACCTGGAATTCCAGTTGGAGAACCGCGGTACTGAGCCTCTCTCCCGCGTCTACGGCGTGCTGCGTTCGCCCGCCGATTTCCTGGACGGCCATGAATACCTGTTCGGCGCGCTGGCGCCCGGCAAGACGTTTTCGTGGCGCACCCGGATCAAGGTGCCGCACACCACGGCTCCGGGCGTGGAACCGTATCAACTGGAGATTTTCGAGCAGGGCCGTGGCCGGTTCGCGGAATTCAAGGGCAACCTGCAGATGGAGGACGTGGGGCGGCCGCAGTTCGCCTTCTCGTTCGCCTGGGGCGAGGAGAACGGCGGCGACGGCATCGCCCAGGAGAACGAGACCTTCCTTTTGCACATGCGGGTGAAGAACATCGGCGATGGCATTTCGGAAAAGCCCATGTCCTTTTTGCGCAACCAGGGTGACAAGCGGCTGTTCCTGCTGGAAGGCCGGGCGCAGCACGAAAAACTGGAGCCGGGCAGGGAGACATGGGCCACGATGAAATACAGGATCCAGTCCGGCAAGAAGCCGCTGAGCGTGGAACTGGCCGTGCTGGATCCCGATTTCTCCGAAACCGTGGCCCGGCGCTTCGAGTTGCCGTTCGGACCGGCCGTGGACGGGACGTTCAATCCGTTCGTGACGCAGTTGCCGGAAGGCGCCGAGGTCTTCCAGGATGCCCGCCTGACGGGCCTGCGCCTGGCGCGCGTGTCGGGATGGCTGGATGCCACAGGGCTCTATGGCAAGGCCTGCCGCGTCCAGTTGGCGGACCGGGTCTATGGATTCGCCGCCTGCGATATCCGCACCGACGCGCCGGCTAGGCGGCCCGTGGCCCAGGTGGAATGGGTGCCGCACGTGGTGCCGCCGCGCATCGTGCTGACCGTGCGGCCCGAGAGCCTCACCCGCAAGGAGACGGTGCGCATCGCGGGCAAGGTGGTGCATCCGGAATCCATCCGGGATTTCTATGTGATCACGTCCAATTTCAAGTCCGACAATCCCCGCCAGAAAGTGTTTTATGCCCCCGGAAAGGGGCCCGAACTGTCCTTCGATGTGGATGTCCCCGTGCGTCCGGGACTCAACCAGATCCTGTTGATGGCGCGCCACGACAAGGATCTCACCGGCCATCTCCTCCTGTCCGTCGTGCGCGAGTGATGGCGTGGCCGGCTTTCCTGGCGCGATTCATGGTCCGGACAAAGCCGTTCGCACGGTCACGGCAGCAGGAAGGGAAGCACCACGGCCATCAGCAGGCCATCGGCGAGCAGGATGGCCATGGCGGCGGCGGGGAAGGCACGCGCGGCGGCCGTCAGCGCGCCTGAGCGCGGATCCCGTGTCCGGGCGGCGACGAGACCGCAGGCGGCAGCGGCCGGCGGAAACGCCATTCCATGCGCCAGGAAGCGTGCGAGAGCCAGAAACAGCCAGGCCGGGGTGACGGCGCCGGGGTCCAGGAAGATTCGCAGGTTGGGGTCGAACATCCGCGCGCTGGCTAGCCCTCCCGCCAGGGCGGCCGCCAGGGCGAACAGGCCGAGAACGGGCGTCATGAGGAGGAATGCGCGGCAGCGTGGCGCGAGTCCGGCCGCCGGATCCGGCTTTTCCCCTGCATCGGCGGCGGCGAGGAAGACCGCGTCCGCCGCGAGCCCGGGCGCTGCGCGCAGGGCCAGCATCAGGGAGGACAGCGCGGGGACCGCCAGAAAGATTCCAGCCATGAACCCCTGCCCCGCCAATCCCGGATGGCCCAGGAACCGGTCCAGTTGAAGGCCGATTTGAAACACGGTGACCGCGCTCAGGAACCCGGTGGTCAGCACGATGAAGATCACGCCGCCTTTCCAGAGGGCGCCCGGAACCTGCGGCGAGCCGTTTTCCGGGGAATGGAAGCGCCGGAATGGACAGGAAGCCAGGCGCAGCGCCAGAAAGGCGGTTTCGAGCGCCTCGAGCGTTTTCGAACCCAGAGATTCCAGAGCCCGCACCAGCATGTGCCATCCTTTATGAAAACGCCCGCGTGAGCAGGAAGTTCACCATGACCAGGCCGGGCAGGATCACCGAAAGAGCCGTCTGTGCGGCGCGGCCCGGTCCGGTTTCGTCAGCGGGAGTCGCCAGTCCGAAATGGCAGGATGGCACGGCCGTCAGGAAGCCGAAAACAGTCGCCTTGGCCAGGCCCCGCAGGAAATCCGCCGAATGCACGTTCTGGGCGAGCGATGCCCCGAATGCCGAAAGGCTCACTTCGCCCGGGATCCCGCCCAGGGCCGCGCCAGCCAGGAGGGCCAGGATTCCCGGGACGAACAGCAGGGGGAGAGCCAGGGCCATGCCCAGCACGCGGGCCGAAAGGCGCCGCGGGAAAGTTTTCCCGTCGAAACTGGATTCCGGCTCCATCCGGTCGAGGGAAAGGCCGATCGCGTTGGGAGCGGCCACCCGGGCGGCGAAAAGGATCCCGGCCAGAAGGGGCCCTGCTTCATTGAAAACGGCATAGCCCACGGAAAAGCCGGCCAGGGATACGGCGCCGAGAGGGCGCAGGGCCAGCGCCACCCCCAGCCCCAGGGCGAGGCCCGTGAAAAGGAGCATCGACAGGAAGCCGAAAGCCGGCGCAACGCCGGATGTGTGCAGGGTGCGCACGAATTCCTGCCCATCCACGCGCAGGATGAAGGGCGAAAGGATGGATTGAAGGGCCAGCGCCAGCATGCCGCCCATGTTGCGGCACGCCGAAAGCGTTTCTTTTCCCAGGAAGGCCAGCGCGTTTCCCATCATGCGGCAGCCTATGGAACCGGTCCGCAGCCGGCAAGGAAATTCCTGGCCTGCGGGGCGAATCGGCTATGCGGCATCTTTCCCAGGAGCGTCCGGGCGGACAGGCAGGCTTCCGTTCGGCGGCCCATGGC
>Ga0067045_1030782_pt1 | contig 14107 bp, 7 predicted proteins | sample TerdegcTABiofilm_FD_59184 | JGI IMG/M metagenome (GOLD analysis project Ga0067045, IMG submission 59184) | Combined Assembly of (Gp0054472, Gp0054536) Wastewater bioreactor microbial communities from Singapore -Terephthalate degrading...
AAGGGAGAAGGGAGAAGGGAGAAGGGAGAGGGGAGAAGGGAGAGGGGAGAAGGGAGAGGGAATGAAGAATAGAAAATGAAAAACGCAGAATGCAGGATGCAAACGGTCGATGGTTGGCGTGACCCTGGCATTTTGCATTTTTCATTTCCCAGTCTTCATTTTTCATTCTTCTGACCGTTGGCAGGTGCCTAGGTGTCCGTAGAGGCGATCGCGTGAGCATCCTGGTCGTCAACGCCGGTTCCAGCAGCGTGAAGTTCGGGCTGTTCGACTTCGAGTCGCTCCAGCCGCGGGCCAGGGCCCTGCTCGACTGGGCCGGCAGTTCCCACCACGCCACGCTAACGGTCACGGGTCTTCTCACGTCCACGACGGCTCGGCAGGAGCCTCGCCCTCCCGGGGGCGTGCAAGCCCAGTTGGAGGCGCCCAATTACCGCTCGGCCGTCACGAAGGCCCTCGAAGTGCTCTGCGGCCCGGGGGCCGGGCTCGACGGGGCCCGGCCCGTCCGGGTCGTGGGCCATCGCCTGATCCACGGCGGGGAGGAGATCCGCCGCCCGGTCCGTATCGACGGGGCCATGAAGAAGACCATTGCGCGTTTCACCCATCTCGCCCCGCTGCACATTCCGGCGGGGCTGGAGGTGATCGAGGCCACGGAAGCCGCTCTGCCGGGTATCCCGCAAGTCGGACTGTTCGACACTGCCTTCTTTGCCGATATTCCCCCGTATGCGTATCTCTACCCGGTTCCTTACGAGTGGTACACGGACTGGGGGGTGCGGCGATTCGGTTTCCACGGCACCAGCCATGCTTACTGCACCGACCGGGCCACCGAAATGCTCGGCCGGGGGCCCGCCGACGTTCGGCTCGTGATTTGCCACTTGGGCCAAGGCAGTTCCGCCACGGCGGTACGCGACGGCGTGGCCGTGACCAACACCATGGGCTTCACCCCGCTGGAAGGCTTCATGATGGGCACGCGGTCGGGCACCGTCGATCCCGGCATCCTCATCTACGTGCAACGCGAGAAAGGGCTGAGCGTCGACCAGTTGGACGAGATCCTCCATCACAAGTCCGGCCTGCTGGGCATCTCCGGCATCTCGTCCGACTTTCGCCGCGTGGAACTCGCGGCCGAAGAGGGCCACCAACGGGCCCGGCTGGCGATGGATATCTACGCCTACCGCGTGCGCACCATGGTGGGAGCCCTGGTCGTGACCCTTGGCGGACTCGACGCCCTGGTCTTCACCGGCGGAATCGGCGAGAATTCCTCCCGGCTCCGAGACGAAGTGTGCCGCGGGTTGGAGTGCGTCGGGGTCCACTTGGACGCCCAGAAGAACCTCGTCGAGAAGCCCGACGCCGACCTCGCGACCCCCGGCTCCCCCGCACGCGTCTTCTCGATCCACACCCGCGAAGACCTGATGATCGCCCGGGAAGCGCGTCGCATGGTGACAGCGGAAAGCGGAGAGCGGGAGCTTGAAAGCCGAAAGCGGAAAGCGGAAAGTCGAGAGACTTGGTCGATTGGGAGTCCTGAATGACCTTGCGTGATCATGGGAGGATTCGCTGTAGGGAACGCCCTCTGTGGCGTTCCATGAAACGCGATGGATGTCGCAATTCCGCTGCCCGGAACGCCGCGGAGGGCGTTCCCTACCGTCCGTGTCAGGGCCTCCCAGAATCCTGCGAGGTCAACGTCGCCGCCTGTGTCCCCTCCGCTTTCGGCTCTCCGCTCTCGGCTTCCCCTTCGAGGAGGATGATCCCGTGAAGATTCTCGCTGCACTCAACAGCTTCTTCGGCGCCGTGATCTCGCTGGTGATCCTGGCGATCCTCGGGGCTGGCGGCTGGTACGTGGCCCGAAGTTATCTGGCCGAGAAATGGCAGCGTGAGGCCATCCAGGCCGAAGTCGAGTCGCTCCATCGCGACCTGGCGGCGAGTAAGGAGCAGGTGGCGTCCCTGAACAAGGACCTCGAGGCCAAGCGGCAGGAGATCTTGCGTCTGGAGACCGCGCTGCGGCTCATGAAGGTGGACCATCGCGTGGCCCAGATCGACGTCCTCTCCCAGCAGGGCTCCGAGAAGACCAAGGACCTCGTGACGGCGTTCAACTTCGTTGAGCTCGACAACGCCGGCAAGCCGATCGGGAAGCCGAAGATCTTCACGGTCCAGGGCGACATGCTCTACGTCGACGCCCTGGTGGTGAAGTTCAGCGATCAGAGCGTCGAGGTGGCCGACCCGCTCCGGTCCACCTCGTTCTGCCTCTTCCGCCGCGTCTTCGGCGAATCGCAGCAGCCGAAGGACGGATTCGTGCTCGATCCGGTGGGCGCGCAGCCGGCCGTCTACCGTTCGGGCCGGGAGCCTTCGGACTTCGAACGCGAGATCTGGAGCAAGTTCTGGGACTACGCCAACAACCCCGAAGAGGCCCGGAAGAAAGGCATCCGCGCGGCCCACGGCGAAGCCCCGTTCCAGAAGCTCGTGCCGGGCAAACGCTACAAGGTCCTGCTCCGCTCCTCCGGCGGCCTGAGCTTCTCGCCCGAGGAACTTCCCGTCAAACCGTCGGACAAAACCCTCTGAGCGGCGATCCGATAGGTCGCACGCTCCCCTATGCCCATCCTCGGAACACACCAGTCGATCGCCGGTGGCTACCACAGGGCCGTCGAACGGGCGGCCGCTTGCGGTTGTGACTGCGTCCAGTTGTTCACCGCGAATCCTCGCTCGTTTGGGACGCCTCGCGAAAAGTCGCGATGCGGCAAGGCCTTGACCAGGAACAACACGCCCCGGCATCCCTCGCCGATTTCCCGGGAACAGGTGGAGCAATTCCGACAGGCCCTTCGCGACTGCGGTGTGGCGCACCCCCTGGCTCACGACTCCTATCTCGTCAATCTGGCCAGCCCCGAGAACGAATTGTGGCGGAAGTCGGTCCGGGCCTTCGTCGAGGAACTTGAACGGGCCGAGATGCTGGGGATTCCGTTCGTGGTCACCCACCCCGGCAGCTACACCGACAGCACTCCCCGGGCCGGAATCCGGCGGATCGTGCGGGCCCTGAACCAGGTCCTCAAGGCGACCCGGGGCATCGCCGCCCAGTGCCTGCTGGAGACCACGGCAGGCCAGGGGACCGCGCTGGGGTGGCAATTCGAGCACCTTGCCCGAATCCTCGACGGTGTGAATGAGCCCGAGCGACTCGGCATGTGCTTCGACACGTGCCACGTCTTCGCCGCAGGGTACCCGTTGGCCGGCCGCGACCGGTACGAAGAGACGATGGCCCACCTGGACGCGGCCGTCGGACTGGGGCGGATCAAGGCGCTCCATCTCAACGACAGTGCCCGCGAGTTCGGCTCCCGGGTCGACCGTCATGCCCACATCGGCCGCGGCAAGATCGGCCTCGAACCGTTCCGACTCCTACTGGCCGACGAGCGATTCCGCTCTGTTCCCATGGTTCTGGAGACCCCGAAGGGCCAAGAGGCTGGCGTCGATTTCGACGTGATCAACCTCCAAACGCTCCAGGGCCTGGCTCCGCAAGCCGGCGACCCAACGGACAGGCCCAAGGAAGCACGCTAGCCGAAGGACAGAAGCAAGCGGTGTCGCCGCCCGGATCCCGCCCCTCCACCCCTTGTGGCCAACGGAATCGCCAGCTATGCTGTTGGGTGGGAACAGTACGAGAGCCGGACGATGGCCTTCGTCGAGAACACGTCCGGAAGCCATGTTCCCTTCCTTGTATCCATGACCACACCCGCCATAGGGCGTGTGTTGACAGCGTGGGGATATTGGTAGCCCGAAGGGGCGGTAGCTCAGTTGGGAGAGCGCTGCGTTCGCAATGCAGAGGTCGGGAGTTCGACCCTCCTCCGCTCCACTTCAGAACGGCCGTTGTCCACAGTGGACAGCGGCCGTAAGTGTTTGATAGGCAACACTTTTTCGGTGGTCGAGCCCTCCGTCAACGTTCCCTCGGATTCCCTTGCCAACAGGTCTAGAGTTGACTGCAATGGAACACGTTGGACGGAAGTTGGTGCAAGCGGCAAAGCCCTGGAATCGTCGGTCCCCGTTGCCTTTGTGGCGAGTCCCTCGCTTCCGGTTCCACCAGTCAGCGGGAGAGCCGGCAAGGCTTCCTTCGCCCCTTGCACGTCCAACAGGCGGGGGTCGGTGTACGTGTTCATAGTAAGGTCGACGCCCGCCCTGGCCCCCTTTCTGCTGCTCATCGCCACTGCTTGACGTGCCCGTGCCCTCGCACGAAAAGCAAGAACCGCCAAAGGCCACCTCATTGGGCGCTGAGAGGATAGCGGTTATGAAACGGGCATGGGCCGTGATTTCACTGAAGATGAGGTTCGGGTGATCGTCGCGGAAGCGTACCAGGCCAATGTGCGTGGCGTAACGCAAAGCGAGAAGGCGAGCACGGGGTCCTCTTCTCTGTTCACGTCCTCCTTGACTCTACCCGCGGTTCTTCGTGGAAAACGTGGGACTTGGCGTCCGCCGGCTGGAATCAGAGAAGAGGAACCCGCACTTGGCGTTGGTTGGCCTTCCACGCTCGCAGGGACGCTTCCGCCGGATGCCCCCCTTGATGACTCCGATTTCCCCTTGGTTCTTCCCAATCGTGGGGTGGTGGACGAATCCGACTCGTTACGCGAATAGACACCAAGTCTCCACAAGGGATGGGTGGGGGGCCACTTCCCGCCAACCGGTCTTCCGCAACGCGAAGACCTGCGATCCCTTGCTGAGCCCCTCGCCTTTTCCGCTGCCGGCAAGGGGACCGGAAGACTCATTCTGACCCAGTGGCGGCGACGGCCTTGGCGACCGTTGTGGTGCCGATGGGGCGTTTGTCGTTGAACGGGCCGTCGGCGCCGCCCGGGGGCCACGTGGCGGGGTCGGCGTATTGGCCGTCGTCCTGATACTGCTTCTGTAGACGGGAAATCTCGGCCTTCAGTTCGGCGAACTTCGCGGCAATTTCAGGCCTGTTCGCCTCGTCAGGGGCGTACAGGAGATTGTGCTGCTCGTCAGGATCTCGCGTGAGGTCGAACATCTCGTAGGCGTTCTTCTTCCAGTAGTAGATGAGCTTGTGGGTCGCCGTCCGGACGCCGAGGTGGGCGGCCGTGTTGTGGTGTCCGGGATCGTGGTAGTAGCGATAGTAGACCGATGTGCGCCAGTCGCCGGGCGTCTGGCCCCGGAGGAGCGGGACAAGCGAACGCCCCTGCATGGAATCGGGAATGGGCAGGCCGGCAAGGTCAAGGAACGTCGGCGCAAGGTCGAGGTTGGTAACGAGACTCGCGGGCGTGATGCCGGCCCGGATGCCGGGACCGCGGGCAACCAGGGGGACGTGCAGCCCCGGCTCGTACATGAAGCGCTTGTCATAGAGCCCCAGGTCGCCCAGATACCAGCCGTTGTCGGACGAGTAAAAAACGACCGTGTTCTCGCTCAGCCCGTTCCGATCGAGGTAATCCAGCACCGCGCCGACTCCGTCGTCCACACCCTGCACGCAGGCCAGGTAGTCCTGCATGTACCGCTGGTACTTCCAACGGATGAGGTCTTTGCCGGTGAGCTTCTTCGCGGTGCCGTCCGATGCCATGATCTCGACCTCGGTCGGCTTGACATTGAGCCACTTGTTGCGCGCCGCTCCCCGCAGGCCGGCGGGCGGTTCGAGTTTCAGGTCGCGGCGCGTGAGATCCTTGGCCACCGTCTGTTCGTTGAACGGCAGGGCGGCGGGGCGCGTGGCGTAGTCGTCCCAGAAGGTCCCGGGCTCAGCGAAAACCCTGTCCTTGAAAATCGCCTTGTTCCGCTCGTCCGGCTCCCACCAGCGATGCGGCGCCTTGTGGTGGAGCATCAGGAAGAACGGCTTGTCCTTGGGCCGCGTTTTGAGCCACTCGATGCCCAGTTCCGTGACGATCTCGGTGCAGTGGCCCTCGATGGTGAGCTTGCGGCCGGGGACAAGGAAGTCCGGATCCCAGTACCGGCCTTGGCCGGGCAGCACGATCCAGCGGTCAAACCCGGTCGGGTCGCAGCCCAGGTGCCACTTGCCGATCATTCCCGTGTGATAGCCGCCCGCCTGCAAATGCTTGGCCACGTTGTCCCGCGAACCGTCGAAACGGTTGAACACGGGGACGCCGTTTCGATGGGAGTACTGACCCGTCAGCAACGTCGCGCGACTCGGGGTGCAGATCGAGTTGGTGACGAGAGAATTGGTGAATCGCACACCTGCCTGGGCGAGGCGGTCGATATTCGGGGTCTGGTTCACCTTCGAGCCGTAGCAGGAGATGGCTTGCTGCGCATGGTCGTCGGAGAAGATGAAGAGGATATTGGGTTTTGCCGCGCGCGGTTGAGCAGCCGGGAGGCCGGCCGAGGACACGGACAGCGGGGCCAGGGCAAGAAGCATCAGCGTCAGAGGTCGTTTCATGGCGAGTGACCCGTTCTCAGGAGGTGGATGAGTATCAATCCCGCCGCAGGAACTCCAGTGCCGAGAGGATCGGCGTCTGCGCGTCGGAGGGATGGGGCTCGGAGGGCGAGAACTCGACGAGGAGGTCCTTCGCTACGGCAACGTCTCGGATTTCGCGGACCATGGCCGCTGCCGGCCCGGCTCCCACATCCAATCGCGAAAGCACCGTCTTGCCTTGGAGTTTCACGTCAAAGGCGCGATTGCCGGCCGTCGCGGGGGCTAGTGCGGCGAAGTAGAGCTTGACGTCGTATCGGGCCGGGCTGTCGGCGGGGCCCAGGAGCGGCACGGTCAGGGACTTCAATCCCTGCGCCCACGATGTGAACAGCCAGGGCTTGTCCGTTCCGCCGACGCGGTGGTCCTCCGAGTCCAGGTTGCGATAGCCGCCCTGCGGAAGGAACCGCGGCTTGAGATCCATGACGATCTCCAGCCCGGTGACTTTCTTGCCGCTGGGGCGCGGATAGGCCAGCCACAGGGTTCCCTGGTCGTCGCGGCGATCGCCCGGGGCGCCAAGCTGCAAAGCCAGGTGGCGTACGGGCGTCTGTGGCCCGGTGCAACTGGCGACCGCCCAAGGCCGCCGTGGGGCCCGCGGCTCCAGAACGGTCGTGCATTGGACGGAAAACAGGCACACGCACCCGGCGCTGGCCTCAGGGATGATGGCCAGGCCGTTGGCGGGAATCGCGTTGATCCAGCAACCCGGCCGTTGGCCGGCGAAATGCTGGGTGCCGGCGTCGACGTCCAAATCGTAGTAGCCGATCGAATAGGAGCGGAAGGTGAGCATGTGCGGGCAGGCGGCCAGCGTGCCGCAATGGTGGCCCGGGCGGAGCATGCTCCAAGGGACCGGCTCGCCGGTGAACGCGCTCTGACGCATCTTCTGCTGACCGGTGCGGAGGTCGAAGGCCCAGGGTTCCGCGATCACCCGCTGATCGACGATAATCGGCCGGCTGCGGTAGTTGGCATCTTTGGCCCAGAGTTCGCGGCCGTTTTTGGCGTCGAGCGCTACCAGGCGCCGCCGCTTGAACTCACCGGCCAGGAACTGGGCCCAATAATGCCCGTTGCCGTTGGCCCCGCACAGGACCAGCACGCCGTCGTGGTACATCAACGTGAGACGGCCCCCGGCGGTGCCCACTTCGCTGCAATCGGTAACGTCGACCGGATGGGACCAGCCGATGGCCCCGGTGTTAAGATCGAGGGCCATGGCCCGCCGCACGTCGATGCGTTTCAACTCCGCCTCGGCCTGTTCCTTCGCTTCGGCGCTGAGGTGTTGGAAGCGGCTCTTGTCCTGGCGCAGAAAGGCGTCTCGCTGGCGATCCGTCAGCGAATTGTCGATCAAGAAAACACGGTCCGAAGCAACGGCCACGGTGGAGGGCATGATGGAGTGCCCCGTGTAGCTCCAGAGGGTGCGTCCGCTGCGGGTATCGATGGCGAACACCACGTCACCCGGCGCCGCGGACGAAGGACCTCGGCGCTGGGCCCACTCGAACGCCTTGCGTGGCTTCACGGCGGTCCCTACCAGGATGCCGCGGAGATACGCCACATAGTGCCAGGCGAGTTTCTGTGTATCCACCGCCGACGGAAGCCGATGGACGGCCAGTTCGCGACCCGTCGCCGCGTCCAACTCGCGGCAACGGTTGCCCGCCACGACGAAGACCCGCCCATCGCCGGCGGCCAGATTCCCGGGATTGTTTCCCAGTCCCGTCCCCTGCCGGTTGGCGTCCGGGTCGTCCACTTCCCACAAGAACAGGCCGTTGTAGGCGTCATAGGCGAGGATCTTCCGCTCACCCTGGACGAAGAACCGGCCATCCATGGCCAAGGGGGCGACGGCCGCGTTATGGCGATTGATCATCTCCTCCGGCCCAGGCTCGCCGTACCACAGCACGCCCAGATCACCACGGACCCGCTGGTCGTCGCTGCACGCGGAATTGCCGGGCTCGCCGTACTGATGGGTCCAGGAGCCGGCACCGGGCAGAGGCCCGCGCGTGAGGATTGCCCACGAACCCTCCACCCGTATCTTCCCTTCCGCATCCAGGTGCGCGGACTCAAGCCACGACGCCCACGATTTGGCCGAAGCGGAACCAGGCTCCCGGCCGGCAGGGCCGCCGATGCAGATCTTGCCGCCGCAAGGCTTGAGATATCGCGCCACTTTCGCGGCATCGGGCAGGCGAGGGTCGGGCGACAGGCAATCCGAGACGATGAGATTGGCGAAGTAGTTGGAATAGGGAATCGCGTCGAGCGGGAAGCTGTGCACCACGACCCGGGTACCGTACAAACCGGCGGCCGACAGCGCCGCCCTCGCCTCGTCGGCCTGGCGAGCGTCGGGCTCGACCGCGTAGATCTTCAGTTGGCTCTGGCGGGCAAGCTCGCAGGCCAGGCGTCCGCGCCGGCCGCCAAGGACCAGGCAATAGCCGCGGTCGACGCCCGTGCGTTGAAGGATCTCCTTGGCCGCGGCTGTGTACGCCGCGGCGGAAGGCACGCCCTGAGGCTCTGCGGAGGGCGTGGCTGCGCCGGCCGGTGATTCACCACGCCCATCGCTCCGCTCTGGGCGTGCCACCCGATCCGTCGCGGCAGCCGGGTTTCCCCCGGCTGCACCGAAACAATAGACCTTCCCGGCCGAGGTGCTCACCCACAGGCAGTCGGCAGCCGCCGCCAGTCCGCGGGCGTTGCCTTCGACGCCGTGCCGCCAAAGCTCCTTGCCGCTGGCCGTGTCGAGCGCGACCACGCTGTCTTGGCCCCCCACGAACAGCATGTCGCCGGCGCCCATCAGGGTCACGCTCTCCGGCCAACGCGTTTTCCAGACGACGGCAACCTGGGCCAGCTCGGCGGACTGCTTCTGGAGCACGTCGAGGGGCGACGGCGTCTGGCTTTCCCCCTTCTTCGCCGTGCGAGGCTTCGGGGCTTGTTGAAGGGCATAGATCTTCCGATCGAGGGCATCGCGCTGACGGCTTGCCTCCGCGTGCTTCTTGCGATCGAGTCGCCGGATGTCCGTGCCGGTGGCGATATACGCCGAATCCCGGTCCACGACCATTTGTTGCCCCGCGAACCAGGCGAAGCCCATCTTGCCGGTGACGCCGTTCATGGCGAAAATGTCCCTGGCGCCGAAAGAGTAAATCTGGTCGTCCGCCAGCAGAGCCTCGGACCCGCCGACGTCGCCGCCTCCGGGCTTCGCAAATCGCCACGTTTGGGACGGCTTCTGCAGCACCCGGCCGTCACGGCGGTCCACATACGCGGGCAGCGTCCGCCCCGAGGGTACGTACAGAATGTCCCCTTGAAGCAACAGGTGGCCTTGCGGGGAGAGGTCGTTGCGGTCGAAGTTGCTCTCGCTGACGGCGTCCTGCTTCCAGAGCAGCTTGCCGTCGCGGCAGTCCACAGCGCCCAGATAGACGTTCTCGTGGGGGAAGATCCCCGCGCCGAAATAGGCCACGCCCCGGTCCACGAGCACGCCGGTCCGCACCGGCCAGCGGGAGATCATCTCGCCCCGCGCCAAGAGCCATTCCTCGGCCGGGGCCGCACGCACTTTCCACACCAGCCGGCCGGAGCGGGCCTCCAGGCAATAGGCGTACCCGTCATCGGAGCCGAACCACACCCGGTCCTCGGCCACCGTGGGGGCCAGGCGGATCGGGCCACCCGTACAGAAACTCCACTCCTCCGCCCCGTCGGCCACTCGCAGGCAATGCAGCCGATGGTCGACCGAGGAACCGAAGTAGAGCCGCCCGCCCACGACGGCCGCATGGAAGGCGTCGTCGAACTTCACCCGCTGGACCATCACCAACCCTTCGCGGCGAACGCCCTCGTCGCCCGCCCAAGCCATTCGCGGGCGGGCCGGGGCGGTATAGACCCACCGTTCGGCAAAGGGCAGACGCAGAGGATCGGCCGTCCATCCCGTTCGGGCCGAGTCGTGCCGATACGTGGGCCAGTCTCCGGCTTGCACGGGCCGCGTCACGAAAACGGCCGCCAACGCGACGAAACCCCCGGCAATCCGCCGCCATCCCGCCCACCTGCTAGACATGATTCATTCTCCTGTCGCCCCCGCCAACAAGTTCGTTCCCGCCGCTGCGTGCTGGCATTGCGCCCCAGTCATAACGCCGTTCTTGTTGCGTGTCAACCGCTGGGGAAACCGGGCCGGGCCGGGCTCACTTCTCGGGCCTGCTGTCCATCATGGCGTACCGGGTGATCTCCTTTGTACCCTAGCGTAGTGACTCACGCGGCCGCGATTGACAAGAATGACTTCCGCGGCGAAGATATGCCCCATTGAGAGGCAGCCACGACTACCGAAGTCTTGAAGACTTCGGTAGTCGCCGCAAGCAGCGCCCGTTTGCCTTCCGGCCGCCGGACCGTTAACATCACAGCAACCGCGCCGGGAGGTTGCGCTGCTCGCCGCGAGTCAGGCGACTTCGCGGTCGCGTGCGGGATTTGTTCTGAACAGGAGTTGCCTCACCATGTTCCCAATCAAGCGCCGCACTTTCCTGGGGGGCGTTGCCACGGCGGCAGCCGCCACGGCCGCGTTGCCTTGGACCAAGACGGCGAAGCCTTTTGCGGCGGCCGAAGCCGGTGGGCGATTGGCCGGCCTTGCCGAACTCGCGATGCGTCCGCTGCCCTTGGGCGCGATCCACCCCGAAGGCTGGCTTCGCCGCCAGCTTCGTATCCAGGCCGACGGCCTGACCGGCCATCTCGACGAATTCTGGCCTGACGTGAGCCAGAGCCAGTGGTTCGGCGGCAAGAGTGAAGGCTGGGAGCGGGCCCCCTACTGGCTCGATGGACTCATTCCGTTGGCTTGGACGCTTGGCGACAAAGCCCTCCAAGAGAAGGCGAGCGAACGCGTCGCTCAAATCGTTGCCGGCCAGCGGCCCGACGGCTGGTACGCCCCGTATCCGTCCGATGCCCGGGCCAGGTCCTATGATGTCTGGTCGATCTTCCTGGCGAACAAGGTCCTGGTCCAGTACCACGAGGCAACCGGCGACGCTGCGGTCCTGGACGCCGTCGTTCGCAATCTGAAGGCGACCCTGGAAGCCCTGGACCGGAGGCCGCTGTTCGGTTGGGGGCGGTTCCGATGGTTCGAGGGCCTTGTCTCGGTCTTCTACGCCTACGAGAAGACCGCCGATGCCTGGCTATTGGATCTGGCCCGTAAGCTCCAGGCCCAGGGTTACGACTACATGGCATTCTACGGCGGCGAGGACGTCACCGTACCGACGCCGCGCCGCGGCCTCTGGAAATGGACCAAGCACGTCGTCAACACGGCAATGGCGCTGAAGGCCCATGGCCTTGCCTGGCGGCTCACGCGGCGAGAACTCGACCGGGCCTTCCCTTCACGGATGCTCCAGCTTCTCGACCGCTACCATGGACAGGTGACGGGCATGTTCACCGGCGACGAATGCCTGGCCGGAAGGAATCCGGTCCAGGGGACGGAGCTGTGCGCCGTGGTTGAAACGCTTTACTCGCTCGAACACCTGATCTCGGTAACGGGCGAGGCGGCCTTCGGCGACCGGTTGGAACGCGTGGCGTTCAATGCGCTGCCGGCGACGTTCGCACCCGACATGTGGTCGCACCAATACGACCAACAGGTGAACCAGGTCCAGTGTACGATCAACCCGGACCAGATGTGGACCACCAACGGTCCCGACTCGAACCTCTACGGCCTGGAACCCAATTTCGGCTGTTGCACGTCGAACATGCACCAGGGGTGGCCGAAGTTGGCCGCGCATGCGTGGATGCGGACGCCCGAGGACGGGATCGCCGCGACGGCCTACGTCCCCAGTTCGGCCAGGTTCGAAGTGCGAGGTACGCCCGTCCGTGTGCTGCTGGAGACCGACTATCCGTTCCGCGAGACGCTCAAGATCACCGTGACGGCACAGAGGGCCGTCCGCTTCCCGTTGGTGCTGCGTGTCCCCGCATGGGCCGAAGGGGCGGTGGTTCGCGTTGCAGGCGGTGCGGAACAGGCAATGAAGCCGGGTTCGTTCCACCGTATCGAGCAGGAATGGAGAGGCGAGGTCGACGTGAATCTCCGGTTCCCCATGCGAGTGAAGACGTCGCGGCGGTACAACGACGCCGTGGCCATCCAGCGCGGGCCGCTGGTCTACTCCCTTAAGCTCGGCGAGCAATGGAGGCGGATCAACGCCGACAAGCCGCACCGCGAGCTTCCGCACGGCGACTTCGAGGTCCGCCCAACAACACCGTGGAACTACGGCCTGCTGGTGGAGGAAACGCGACCGGAGACCAGTATCTCGTTCGAGGAGCGGCCCGTGGGGGAACGGCCGTTTTCACCTGAGGGTGCGGGAATGGCCGCCAAGGTCAAGGGGCGGAAGTTGCCGGGCTGGAAACTGGCGCACGGTTGGGCCGCGGAGATCCCGCCCGAGCCGCAGAGGTCGAGCCAGCCTGTCGAGGAATTGACGCTCATCCCCTACGGCTGCACGAATATCCGCGTGACGGAGTTCCCGCGTCTGGAAGGATAGCACGGCCCGCCCGCGGCAACCTCGGCGACTTCTTCTTGGTGTTGGCGGTTGTCGATCGTCGGTGATGGCTCGTCTCAGCGGTTTATTTTTTTAACCCCCGGAAGCCAGGAATCCTCGGTGAGTGGATCCGGAGTCACGTCATCGAGATCTTCCGAATAAGCCCCCTTGCGGTGTTTTGGAGGCCTGGGGAGCTGCAAAGCTTCCAAGCTCCCGAGTGTTCGCCCGGTAGCAGGCAACCTTCGTTCTTGCGCCGTCTGACTGGAGACGGAATTGACAGCGTGATTCCACGGGATATGATCAGACCGTTGCTCCACGCGGGGATCCGCGTCGGGTCAGGCCGTCGGAAGCCGAAGGGTCCTGCCGTGCATCCTACCCTCGAGTTGACGCAATGGCTTCGCGACGAAGTCCAGGATCGCGGTTCAGCCGAGGCAGCGTCTCTCGGCGAGCGGCGGAGGCTACAGCGGTTGTTGCAGTGCAGCGATTACGAACGGCGAGTGATCGGGTACGAAATCCACGACGGCTTGGCACAATACCTGGCAGCGTCGATCGCATACCTCCAGGCCTTCGAGGTCCTTCGCGAAACGGACGAGACGGCCGCGGCCCGCGCCTACGAGAACGGAATGACGTTGTTGCGGCAGGGTTTGAGCGAGGCCCGGCGATTGATCGGCGGCGACCGTCCCGCAATCCTCGAGGAAGAGGGCGTTGAGGCGGCCCTCGAGCAACTCGTGCTGGCCAGTCAAGGTCCTGGGGCTCCCCCCATCGAGTTCCGCAAGAGCATCGCCCTGGGCCGTCTGGAGTCGGCAATTGAGAATGCGATCTATTGGGTGGCGCAGACGGCGCTCGCCAATGCATGCCAGCACAGCGGGAGTCCACGAGTACTGGTCTCGCTGGCGCGAAGAGGCCGTCGCCTGGTGCGACTCGAGATTCGAGACTGGGGGATCGGCTTCGACGCGACGCAGTCGAAGGCCGGCCATTTCGGGCTGGAGGGAATCCGAGAACGAGCCCGATTGCTTGGGGGGCAGGCCACGATCGATAGCGTCCCCGGCAAGGGGACCCGCATCCTCGTGGAACTGCCCTTTGTCGCGCGAACTCCGAGCCGGGCCACTCGACGCACCGCCCCCAGACCATCCGGAAGCCCGAAAGAAGCCCGCTGAAAGCAGAGTCTCTGGAGGCCCGGTTTCGGCCTCGAATCAGCCAAGAGGAAGCATCGAAACGGGCCGCGGCGTCCAAGAAGGCCCGTCGTCGCTAAATGGACGACAGGCAGAGAGTTACG
>Ga0067045_1030786_pt1 | contig 14107 bp, 13 predicted proteins | sample TerdegcTABiofilm_FD_59184 | JGI IMG/M metagenome (GOLD analysis project Ga0067045, IMG submission 59184) | Combined Assembly of (Gp0054472, Gp0054536) Wastewater bioreactor microbial communities from Singapore -Terephthalate degrading...
ATAATATAAGGTAAAAATCCAGGTTTTACCATAGGAGAGGATTTTTAAAACTTGCGCCTTCGAGTTTAAAAAAGGCTCCCTTAGATCAGAGGGGTGAAAATTATCTGGAGCTTGAGATACAAGAGAAATATCCTCCTCCTTTTTTGTAGAGGTAATCCGGGTATTTTGTGTTGGCAGGCTGCTATGTTGACATCCTTTCAAAACTTGGCTATATTGCCAAATAAGAATATAATCAGCGAGGTTGTCTATGATAATTCAAGTACTCGGCACCGGGTGTCCGAAATGTCAAACTCTGGAAAGAAATGTCCGGGAAGCTGTATCCAGGTTGGGGCTTTCTGCCTCTGTAGAAAAGGTTTCGGAGGTGGATAGGATTATTGAGATGGGGGTGATGATGACCCCAGCTCTGGCCATAGACGGTGTAGTAAAAAGGACAGGTAAAGTCCTCTCTGTGGAAGAGGTCCTTGAGCTTTTAAAATGATCCTGCCACAAGTTTCGGATAACTATACACAGGATAGCCGCTTTCGGGAGAAGATTCGTGAAAATCGATAAAAAAACAAAACTTTTGGGTATTCTTTCTGCCCTCTTTATTGCAGCCTATTTTATCCCCTTCAATAATACAAGGGTCTCTTCCGCTCTTCTAGAAGCTTTCCTGATGCTTCAGGAATATGCCCGGGAACATGTGCTTTTTTGCTTGATTCCAGCCTTCTTTATTGCCGGGGCAATCATGGTTTTTTTAAATCAGCAATCTGTTATCCGCTATTTAGGGCCGGAGGCTCCCAAACTTCTTGCCTATGGGGTAGCTTCCGTTTCCGGTGCGATTCTGGCGGTATGTTCCTGTACAGTTCTGCCTATTTTTAAGGGGATCTATAAAAAGGGAGCAGGCCTAGGTCCTGCGATTTCTTTCCTGTATTCCGGTCCGGCCATCAATATCCTAGCTATAATTCTCACCGCCAAGGTGCTGGGTCTCCGCCTTGGAATTGCCAGAGCTGTGGGATCTATAGTATTCGCCCTGGTCATTGGTTTTTTGATGCATCTGATCTTTCAAAAAGAGGATAAGAAAAGACTTACCAATAAGAGCCTGTTTCAGTATTCCGACTCCGGGGAGGAAAGGAGTCTTCTTCAGACAGGCATCTACATGGCCAGCATGGTGGGGATCCTAGTGTTTTTAAACTGGGCTCCCTCCAGGGGATCTTCCGGTCTTTGGGACGTTATCTTCAGCATAAAGTACTATATAACAGGATTCTTTGCCCTGGTGCTGGTTATCACCCTTTTTAGGTGGTTTAGAAAGGATGAACTTTCAGGCTGGGTTTTCTCCACCCGAGACTTTGTTGTTCAGATTCTCCCGCTTCTTTTTGGAGGGGTTCTTATTGCTGGATTTCTGTTAGGAAGGCCGGGAAAGGAGGCCCTGATTCCGGAGGAATGGATCGCTTCGTTATTGGGAGGGAACAGTTTCCTGGCCAATTTTTTTGCCAGCCTAGCCGGGGCTCTTATGTATTTCGCAACCCTTACAGAGGTGCCGATTATGCAGGGGCTCTTGGGGGCAGGCATGGGGGAGGGGCCAGCCCTTGCCCTTCTCCTTGCCGGACCTTCCCTTTCTCTTCCTTCTCTTCTTGTAATCGGTGGAGAACTAGGGGTTAAGAAAACCCTTGTGTATCTGGCCTTGGTGGTGTTGATGTCTACTTTTGCGGGGATCTTTTTTGGGAGCCTGTAGAATATTTACTTCATCTCCATCATTCGGATAAGCTCTATTCTGTTTTTTATATTGCACTTGCTGTAGATGCTTGTTATATGAGCCTTTACAGTCCGGGGAGCAATCCCTAACTCCTGGGAAATTTCTTTATTTGCTCTTCCATGAAGCAGGTAGAAAACTATTTCTGATTCCCGTTTTGTAAGATTAAAGCTGTTTCTTATATTTTCGATCTCTTGTTTTTCTCTGGCAACCAACAGTACTCCCGAATATTCTCCAAAACGGTTGAATAATTTAGTGAACCCACATCGGAACTGTTTATTCCCCTTGATTATATCAAGGGTAGCGTTGTTCTCTCCGTTGTTTTTAAAATATTTTATCTGGTCTAACACTGTTTCTGAATCCCTGAAAAGATCAGTAATTTTAAGATTTTTTAAATTCCCTTTGGCGATATTAAAATCGGTGCGGGCGCTATCATTTATTAGAGAGATCCTGTCCTCCGGATCAAAGAGAATTACCGGCGATGAGATCTGATAGAGCATCTCCATATAAGTTTTAGCTGGGAACAGATCCATTAAACCATAGAAGAAGATAGCTATCCAGATACCCGCCACCCAGATGATGCTGAAAAGCTGGGAACAGAGGAAGGAGTGTTTACCCGTAATAAGGGGCAGGACGAAAGGCTCCAGGTTAAAGAGGATTTCTGTTATTAGGATGGATAGAAAGATTATTAAGGATTGGGTCTGTTTCATCCTGCTTTCTGTCCGGCGACGGAATCTGAGCAATACTATAAAGCAGAGGATATAATAAGCTGTATAATGCAGGATAATGAGGTAAAAAAGAGGGTCACCATAAGCTGGAGCTCCTAGCCATATATTCCCGGTCTGGAAAAAATCGGAAAATACTATCAGCCTGTTTATGCTGAAGAGGAAGAAGATTACAGAGGGCAGATAAAGGAGGGGAAGAAAAAGCCTTCTTTTTGGAAGACTTCCCGTATAAACAAGACAGAAATGCAGGGTGCAGGCATGTAAAAAAAGAAATCCGGGAGATGCAAATTTAAACCAGAAAATCGCCTCTTCTTTGGTTTCGACCGAATAACCGATCATTCCTCCGAAGAGCCAGATAATCAGACAGAGAAGCATAAGAATAAAAAGATTATTAAGTTGGGTACGGTTTTTTGATAGAAGTGTTAAAAAGGCAATGGTTGATGCAATGATAATTTCTACAAGGGCAATAATTGAGGGTAGTGTCACTACACAAAACCTGTGATTCTGGAGGTGTAATTAGAAAACCTTTCTTGATTTCTTTGTTTTTTGATATTTCCGAGCTGCGGTTTAGAAAGAAAGAAGGGAATAGATTTTTTTAATAACTTCATTTCCAATCCAAATATTAATTTTTTTAGGAAAATATTTTCCCACACTAAAAGCCCTGTGTCAATTATTTTAGCGTTTTCCTCAGAACAAAGCCTAGGTTTTCCAAACCATCTTAGAATCAAAGCTATTATTGACTATCTAATTAAGTCCATTATACTCTTATGTAGGAATTTTAGTTTATGGAAGAATTTGGAAAATCGATAAGAGCTCGAAGAATTGAGCAAAGAAAGACTATAAAGGATATAGCAGCCAGCACAAAACTATCCCCTGCTTATATAAGTAGAATGGAGAGGGGGGAGATTAATCCCTCTGTTGCAACAATAAAAAAGATTGCTGATACCTTGGGAATAAATATCGCAGATCTTTTTCAAAAAAATAATGATGAAAAGAGATCAATAAATAATGGCAGAAATATACGAAGGGTCTTACATGAAAATGAAAGGCTTAAACTGACTTATCCAGGATTGAATTTTTCCGGATATTTATTAACCCCAACAATTCATAACATTGGTATTGAATTTATTTTGGTAGTAGCTGAGCCAGAGGGAGGTAGCGGCGAAGATTTGTACAGTCACCAAAGGGGCGAGGAATGTATTTTAGTCCAGGAAGGAGAAATGACTCTCTGGATTGAGGATAATATCTACATTTTAAAAACAGGGGATAGCATTCATTTTGAATCTCACATCCCCCATAAATGGAAAAACTCCGGAAGGACCGAGATGAAGGCGATCTGGGTAATCGTTCCCCCAACGTATTAAAACCGCAAAGGGGCCCCATCTCTAGGTTCTTACAAAATATGATTTTGCAGGAACCTCTCTCATCAATTTAATTAAAATCTTTCTTAGTTCTCCGAAGCTTGTTGGGAGGGGTTTTATATAGAAAAATATAGATATATTCTTCATTCCAACAACTATTTAGGTCTTGAAAAAGCGTAAATATCTACTTGAAAATAACAAATTCTTTATATAAGGCGGGCAACAACAAGCTTCGGAGAACTACTAAAATCTTTCATCCCACTAGAACAATTTCCGACCTTTCATTATTTCAGAATAAAAACATTGGAAAAATAGTAAAATTAATTTGACTTATATGATAATTAATTATACTATAGGATAAATTATAGGCGATAATAGATCTTTCATAAATATTACCCTTCGATTATTGCCTTTTCTAATTAAAAAAATATTTATCAATTTACCTGATTGCTTAAACAGTGAGGTAAAGATTGAAAGTCTTGGAAAAGGTTACAGAAAGAACAGGATTCTTCCCTATCCTCTTGGCAGCGATCTGCTTATCAGGAACCGATGTACTTATGAAATCCGGTTCCAGTATCCTTCAAACCGGTCAGGCTTATTTTTCCGTTTTTCCTTAGGGATTATATTAATCGGTATTTTAAGGTTTATTAGGCATGAAGGTTTTATTTGTACAAATATTAAAATACTGATTTTACGAAGTATATCAGAGGTTCTTGGTTTTTTCTTCCTCTATAAAGCAATAAGCAGCACAAGTCTTTCCAATGCAATAGTTCTTTTTTACACCTTTCCTCTGTTTTCTGTATTGTTTTCTGTAATTCTTTACCGTGGGAGGCTTGTATTTTTTGAGATCCTGTCAGTAATTCTAGGTTTTGTCGGGGTTATTATCATTCTTTATACCAATTCTTTCTTTATTGAAAAAGGAAATATTTACAGCCTTTTAGCAGGCTTGTTTGTTGGATTAAGTATGGTTCTGCTGAAGGAATTAAGAAGGGAAAACGACTCTTTTATAATCTATTTCTATTTCTGCCTGACAGGGCTTATTTTATTCTTTCCTTTTTATATTGGCAATTTTAGGGATATATCCATACACAGAATTAGTTATTTGATTCCTATAGGAGTTTTGTTTCTTTTTGCCCACAGCTTAATGAATTATGGCTTAAAATTCTGTTCTGCTCCCTCTGGTTCTGCCATTCTCATGTCAGAAGTTGTTTTTACTGGGTTATTATCTCTTTTCTTATTTAAGGAAACCTTTTCAACATCCTTTGTTTTAGGAGCTTTGTTTATCCTATGCAGTCTAATCATGAATTCTTTACCTAATATTCTTTTTTTAAAGAATAAAACTCAGATAAAAGGAGGTGATTAATATGCTGGGACTTCCCTTTGGCTGGTGGCTGATTTTCGGACTTCTCGTGTTGGTATTCCTTGCTTCATGGTTCTGGGCAAGAAGGATAGGTTAAATTCTGTTTTTTATTTGCGGGTAAGCAAAAAGATTAAATGGAGGGAAATTAGATGCATACGACAATAATTGTAATAATTTGTATATACATCGCTGCAATACTTGGAGTTGGTTTTTATTTTCGCAAAAGATCAGGAACCTCAGAAGAATTCTATATAGCAGGAAGAAGTATAGGTCCCTGGGTTCATCTGCTGGCCTATTTTAGTACCTTTATTAGTGCAGGAGCTTTTGTTGGCTATGCTTCTACAACTTATATAGGCGGAATACCAATTTTCTGGTCCTGGCCCTTTTTAGGGTTGGGGATTGCCATAATATGGGGCCTGGTAGGTCCAAAACTATTTAAGGTAAGCAGGAATATAAATGCTCTTACCATTACAGATTATGTTCAGGACCGATTCAACAATAAGGCAGTATCAGTATTACTCTGCATAAACATGGTAATTTTTCTTATACCCATGTGCGTTGCGCAATTTAAAGCGGCAGGAATTTTAGTTGAGATGGTGTCGGGCATTCCATACAGATGGGCAATCATTATTTTCGGACTTGTCGCCTTTCTCTATGTAAGCCTCGGCGGTATGTACAGTGTGTTATATACCGACTGCATACAGGGCGGGCTCATGATCTTCAGTGCAATTGTTCTTATACCGGTAGTCTATTTTGCTACTCAAAAGTTCGGAGGGTTTGCAGAGTATGCAAATTTAAACCCCGCCGGATTCTCTCTGCTTCCCGGAGCAGGGTCAAAAATGCCGCTCAGTTTTTTAATTCCCTGGATTCTCCTATCCTTCTGGGGCGCCTTAGGATCACCTCATTATGCAGTCAGGTTTTATACCATAAAAAATTATAATACCATAAAAAAAATGATGCCCTTAGCCGTTCTTCTTGGGGCGGTGATGATGGGTGTTGTGACCCAGTTTCTTGGAATTGGCGGAAGGGTATTATATCCGGAACTCCAGCAAACTGATCAAACAACAATCCTTATTATAAGGGACCTATTTCCCTCAGTTATCTCCGGTATTGTATTAGCCGGTTTGGCGGCAGCTATGATGTCTACAATTGATGCAATGATAATCACAATTGTTTCGACTGTAGAGAATGATCTGCTCAGAAAGGCTTTGAATGTTAAATTAACTGATAAAAAGCGCGTATGGGTAGCAAGAATAGTAACTGTTATTACAGGGATAATCATAACCGTCTGGGGATTATTTCCTCCAAAGCTGTTGGCTCTCCTGTTTTATCCCGCCTGGGGAGCTTTAGGATTTGTATGCGCATTCCTTTTTTATGGCGGTCTTTACTGGAAAAGAATGAACTGGCAGGGAGCTTTGGTTGCAACGCTCTTTCCCCCCATAATAACAATTGTATGGACTGTAGCAAAAAATCCTTTTGGTATGCGTGAAATCCTTGCGTCCATGCTGATCTCAATTCCATTATTCTTCATAGTAACCCTTTTATCACCAAAACCGCCTAATGAAATAGTAGCAAGATATTTTAATAATGACCTGCGCTATAAGTTTGTTTCCTCCAAGGCAGAAAAGGAAAAATAAAATAAACTAAGGGGTTGAGAAATTATGGAACAGATAAGAAAATATTCAGCTGCGGTGGTTCAGGCTTCTCCGGTTTTTCTAGATAAAAAAGCCACGGTGGAAAAGGCTTGTACTCTTATTAAGGAAGCTGGAAAAAATGGAGCCAAGGTAATTGTTTTTCCGGAGACATTTATTCCTACCTATCCCTACTGGATGAGGGATCTGGTTGACCGGGAACCTTGTTACGATGTTTTTGTAGATTACTTTCATAATTCAGTCACAGTTCCGGGAAAAGAAACAGAGATACTTGCCAAGGCAGCAAAAGATGCAGGTGTTTGGGTAATAGTTGGTATAAGTGAAGCTGCAGGTGGAACTTTATATAACAGTAATTTGTATATCTCTGCAGATGGCCAGGTATTAGGAACTCACAGAAAATTACTGCCCACTTTTACTGAAAGAGCAATATGGGGAAATGGAGACGGGAGTACTCTGCATGTTTTCAATTCACCCTATGGGAAAATCGGGAGTCTTGTCTGTTACGAACACCATATGCCTCTTACAAAATTCACCATGTATTCCAAGGGGGAACAGGTTCATGGAGCAAGCTGGCCTGGGCTTGCTCACCATAATCATGTGGTTGATGCTGCAAGCAGGCAGTATGCTTTTGAGGGACAAACCTTTGTTCTTGCCAGTGCTTGTTATATAAAGGAAAACGAAATTCCAAAGGATTTTCCCCTTAAGGATTACATGATGAAAGCCAATGGAGGATCAGCAATAATTAATCCGATGGGCATTTGTTTGGCTGGGCCGGTCTATGATTCAGAGACTATCCTTTATGCGGAAATAGATCTGGATATAATAATAAAGGCTAAATATATAGTCGATTCTGTCGGACATTACTGCCGTCCCGATGTAGCAAGACTATTACTAAATGAAAATGCTTTGATACCTGTGGTAAAAAAATACGAAGATAAAGATTTAGTAAAAGATCTGGAACATTATATCCTTTCTGGCCAAAACAACCTCCATGAATTAGCTGATACCTTAAAGGAGTTGCTAAAGAAATTAAACGAATTGACTGTAGACGAGATAAAATCCTTGAAAAGAGTATCCGGGAAAGATAAATAGAAGAGAGGTAAGAATGAATCAGATTAACAATGAAAATACATTACCGGATCCCCCCAAGCCTCTGGCATTGTATGAGTCGGTTGGGGATGCTGGCGGACTTCTTTATACCTGCGGTACTACAGCAAGGGATCCTGCTTATAAGGGATCCCTGGGAATGGAAATGGATTTAGCCAAGGGTAAAGAGGCCGCTGCAAAGGCTGCCCTTAATCTACTAGCAATTTTAAATCACCACCTTGGAGATCTTTCCTTAATTGAGAAGGTGATTAAATTAAATGTTTACATTGCAGCAGAAAAAAGCTGGTTGGGCCATTCTGAACTTGCTAATGGAGCTTCTGAAACCCTTCATAAATATCTTGGAGAACGGGGCACTCATGCCCGGACAACCATAGGGGTAAGTTGTCTTCCTGGCGGAACTTGTGTGGAGATTGAAGCTGTGGTTAAGGTATTTCAAAAGGAAGATGCAAAGAAGGGGGTAAATCCATGAAGATAAAAAAATATAATATCCAGGCTTTTCCATCCCCTGTAGGATCATATTCTCATGTATCACAGATCGGATCAATTGTTTTTGTTTCTGCAAGCGGATCAATAGATCCCAAGACAGGAGTTATTTTAGGGAAAACCATCGAAGAACAGACAAAAGTGATCTTTTCCAACCTTAATAAGCTGCTTCTGGAACTTGGAGCATCCTTTAAGGATGTCGTAAAGATAGGCGTCTATTTAAAAAACATTAAAGACTTTGATGGGTTTGATTCAGTTTACAGAGAGTATTTTAAAGAGGTCGGGTTTCCCGCAAGAACTACTATAGGGTGTGATCTTTGGAACGGATTATTAATCGAAATTGATGCTGTTGTCTCTGTTAATGAAGGTATGAAGGAGGATTAAAATGAAATCTTATGCAACAACTTGTCATGGATGTCACAATATGTGTCCCTGTATTGCTCATGTTGAAAATGGCAAAGTGGTAAAGGTAACAGGTCATCCTGATTCGCCTTTAAATCAAGGATTTGAGAAGGGTTTTCCAAATGTGCCCTTTATGTGTGAAAAGGGGAGTCGGGCTGAAATTAATATCATGTATCACCAGAACAGGATTACTCACCCAATGAAGAGGGTTGGAGAAAAGGGAGAGGGAAAATGGGAGCAGATCTCCTGGGATGAAGCTTATGATATTATTGAAACAAAGATTGTCGAGATAAAGAATAAATACGGCGCTGAGAGCCTCTGCTGCAACTCCCATGGAGGAAACTACAGAGAATGTCAGCTTATGCTAACCTTATTCATGAGAGCACTCGGAAGCCCAAATGTGGTAGAAAATAATGATATCTGTGCAGGGGCAGGCGAGGTAGCGGATTATGTTACCCTAGGGGAGGATCTAATCAGACCCTGGCGGGGTCCACTGGATATTAAAAACTCTAAATGTCTCTTCATCCTCGGCGCTAATCTTGCTGATACACACCCTGCAAGGTGGAGGGATGTTTTGTATGCTAAAAAGCATGGGGCAAAACTGATTGTTGTAGATCCCAGACAGACAGAGATGGCGGACAAGGCAGATCTTTTTCTTAAAATTAAACCCGGCACAGATGGTATTCTCGCCCTGGCAATGCTCAACATAATAATAAAGGAAAACCTTATTGATAAGGATTTTATTGATAAATGGTGTGTGGGGTATGATGAATTAAAGAACCATGTACAGAACTATACCCCTGAAAGGGCTGCGAAAATTACTGATCTGTCGGTAGAAAGTATTAAGAAAGCGACATATCTTTTCGCGAACACAAAACCAGCCTGTTTGATCGCAGGAGAGGGAAAGGAACAGCAGATTTCTGCTGTTCAAACCCATAGAGCTTTAATATGTATACTTGCTTTAACTGGCAATATTGATAAACCCGGAACAAACACAAGAGTAAAACTGGTCAACAATTTTACCCAGACCAGATCCTATCTATGGAAAGCGGACGAATTTACTCTTCCCGATGAGATTGAAAAGAAAAGAATCGGGGCTTCTCAGTTTCCGTTGTTTTGTTACGAAAAGGGCTCGGTTAGATTGTCCCATTATCCTTCGGTGATAAAGGCAATGCTCTATGGAGATCCTTATTGGATAAAAATGTTCTGGGTGGAGACAAACAATCCCGCAGTTAACCGTCCAAACTCAAAGGAAGTGGTAAAGGCTCTCAGGAATCTGGATTTCCTTGTTGTTTCAGATTTTCAGATGACTCCGACTGGTGAATTGGCGGATCTTTTTCTGCCTCAGGCAATGACTTTTGAGTATGATGAAATAACCTTTGTTCCATCCTCTAAATCCGTCCAAATAAGACAGAAGGCTGTCGAACCACCGGGAGAAGCAAGATACTTAACTGATGTTATACTGGATCTAAAAAAACGGATGGCAAAGAAGGGTCTGTTGGAGGAAAGATATATCCCCTGGAATTCTAAGGAAGAACTGTTCAAGTTTATTCTTAAAGGGTCGGGTTACTCCTTTGAGGATCTTAAGGAAAAGGGTTTTGTAGAAGCCCTGGTTCCCTGTTACGAACCTGGTAATTACAATACCCCTTCAGGCAAAATTGAGTTGAAATCAAGTATTTTAGAGAAACATGGCCATAGCTCCTTGCCTGTTTGGAGGGAGTCGCCGGATCTAGAGCGAACGGAACTTATGGAGAAATTCCCTCTTATGCTTATTTCTGGAACAAGAGAGCGGGTTTACAATGAATCTAGGTATCATGATCTGCCTTATGCCATAAAGGCCCACCCGGATCCTCTTGCAGAAATGCATCCTAAGGCGGCAGAACCTAGAGGAATCAAGGATGGGGATTGGGTTTGGATTCTTGGTGTTACAGGAAGGTGTAAAATGCGTGCCCGAGTAACGGAGAAGATACATCCCCAGGCTGTTAATGTCCCCGTTGGTTGGTGGTTCCCGGATCGAAAGGATTGGGATAGTAAACTGGAATCGAGTGTAAATATGCTTTTACCTTCTGATCCGCCTTATGATACTGTGATGGGTGCCCCAATCACAAAGGCCATAGCTTGTGATGTAATAAAGATATAGATCTATGAAAATTTCCGGAATTACCGGCCTTGTCCTTGCGGGTGGTTTATCCACCCGCATGGAAGGAAGGGATAAGAAAAGTATTTTAATAGATGGAAGACCATTATTGCTCTTAGTCACTGAGCTGTTAACCACTCTCTTTGAGGAAGTTTTAATCGTGACAAACAGTTCTATAAATATTGATCATAAAATATTTCGGAATGTTATCCTTGTAAATGATATTTTCCCGCGACGTGGGCCTCTTGGGGGTCTTCATTCTGGACTTGTCTATTCTTCCTTTGATACTGTTTTTTGTGTAGGTTGTGATATGCCTGCCTTAAGCAAAGAGATGATTGAGAAGCAGATTGAATATAGCAAGAAAGCTGAACAGGGTTCCTGGGATGCCATCGTTCCACGTCTGGATGCTTTGGTTGAGCCTCTTCACGGCCTCTATAAAAAGACTATAGAGAATAGCCTTCGATTAATGTTAAGTGAAGAGAGGAATAACTCTATCCAAGATTTATTACGAAGGGTAAAAACAGAATACTATCCCTTGGAAAATACGGAAAAAAACAGATCCTGCTTCAGGAACATAAATACCCCGAAGGAGTATAATGAATATCTTAAGAAGAAAAAAGAATTTCAATTGATAAAGGCAGTATAGTAAAGGCCGCGGCAATTTAAAAAATTATGATTTTCAAAATTGACTCCTTTAATAAAAACAAGGATATTATTAAATTATCCTAAATGAACGGACAAAGTATTGATTATTCTAAGATATTTCACCATCTAAAAGCATCCCTTACAACACAGAAGCTGCAAGAGCTCTCCGTAAAGGTTATAGATGCCCATAAGGCAAAAAAGGAAGGGCTTCTGCTTATGTATGCGGATGCCTTCTTCCCGGAGGATAAGGGAAACCAGGGAACAGGGGTAAAGTTATTCCTTAAACTTATCAAGCAGATTCATCCGGATAAACTTTCTCTGATTCATAAGGATCTGGAGAATGCCTTTCAAAGTAAGGATTATTCTCTATTGGATTTCTATAATAAGATTCTTTTTGCAGAAAGGGAGGTAAAAACTCTCTACCGGGAAAGGTTTGACTTTGATTTTACAGAAGAGTACAGGTATGAGGAGAGGGATTATACCGAGGATCTGTGGGAAGAGGAGACCTCTTATAATGATTTTGGGGATAATTACGACACCTCTGGCAGCGATATTTTCGATTATTCCAAGGAGGAAACGAGGTGTTTTGATTTTATCTCCGCTCTGAAACAGGAGGTTTTAGGAAATCTTGATCTCTCCCTCGATCAGGGAGATCTCCAATCCCTGGAAGGCGAGCTGGATTTACGGGAGTATGGAATAAATGAATTGGAGGGACTCCAGTACTGCAGAAACATTACTGTATTGGATTTAAGCTGTAATTCCATTGATAGCCTTTACGAGATCGGATTCCTCTCTTATCTAACGGAACTGTATCTTGCGGATAACCAGATTACCGACTTGGAACCTCTTGTTAATCTGAGTAATCTGGAAATACTGGATCTATCTGGGAATGATATTGAGGATATATCGCCCCTGCTTAAACTGGAGAGTCTATCCTTTGTGGATTTGAGGGGTAACCCTGTGCCGAAGGATCAGGTTTTCCGTGCCTTGGAAAGAAAGGTAACCCTGCTAATCTAAAACAATCAGGGTGCCGGAGACTGGGCTGATTGTTTGTCTTATGATTTTTTTTCTCCCCAAAGTTTTTTTCTTAAAAAGGAGATCTGTTCATCGATTATTTTGGTTTTAAAAAGACCTTTTTTCAGCAGAGCTTCTGCCCTGGCTTGAACACCCTCGAAGAGCCTCGTTTCATCAAAGGTTTTAATCTTTCTCTCTTCCACAACGATTCTTCCATTTATTATCACTGTATCCACACTGCTGCCTGTTTCTCCGTACACTATCTGGTCGGTAGCCTTCTGCAGGGGATGGAGGTTGAAGGAATACCGTGGATTCAGGATTACCAGATCGGCATACTTGCCCTCTTCCAGGGAGCCGGTCTTATCACCCATACCTGCCGCAATAGCGCCCTGGAGGGTTGCCATCTCCAGAATCTCCAGGCTCTTTATCCAGGACTCGGGATCCAGCTCCTCCGGGTTATGCAGAATTGCGGCCAGTTTCATCGACTCAAACATGCTTAAACTACCGCCGCAGTTAGCTCCGTCGGTACCTAGGGCAATCCTTAAGCCCTGTTTCCTGAAGCGGTTTACAGGCGCGGTTCCGCTGCCCAGGCGCAGGTTGCTGGCGGGATTATGGATCACTACGGCTCCTCTTTCTGCCGCTACCTGGGATTCCTCCTTGCTTAACCAAACACTGTGCACTAATGCTGTCCTGGGGCTTAAAACTCCCAGGGCATCCAGATGCAGAACGAGAGGTTTGCCGTAGAATTTGATTCCAGTTTCGGCCTGAATCTTCGACTCCAGTACATGGGTATGGAATCCTGTTTCATACTCCTCTGCCAAGGTGTAAGCTTTTTTAAGGAGTTCATCGCTGCATCGCTGGGGGCCTGAGGGGCCGAAGAAGATCCTGACCGTATCCGGGCTGTTGTTCCATTTTTTATAAAGTCTTGCGGTGGTATCCAGGAGATCCTCTACTCTGGGCAGGGGGCCTGAAAGAAAATGTTCCGGCACTTGGGAAGAATCCAGAGGGAGGGTATCCATATAGGATTTATCGCTTATCATGGGGGCAAGGGCTACCCGCAAGCCGCTTTCCTGATAGGCTTTTAAGGCTGCCTCCAGGTTTTCGTAGCTCTGGGCCAGATGATCGGTACAGAAGGTGGTGCCCGAAAGGAGCATTTCCGCTGCTCCGAGAAGGGCACTGTAATAATTATCCTCCGGTTCAAAAAGCTTCCCTCCGGCGGAAATTTGAAGCATCCATAGCTCCAGGGGAATTGTATCACTGTAGCCCTTGATCAGGTTGGCATAGGAGTGCATATGCGCATTTATCAGACCTGGTATTAAAATCTTTCCCTCAGCATCAATTATCCGATCAAAGGTTTTACCGGTGGTATCGATTTTTTCCCGTATCTCCCGGATTATCTTCCCATTGATATGCAGATCCCTTTTAAGGGGAGTCCGGGTCTTACCATCGCAAGGTATAATTGTTCCGTTTTTTATTAAAATATCCATTCATC
>Ga0067045_1030783_pt1 | contig 14101 bp, 10 predicted proteins | sample TerdegcTABiofilm_FD_59184 | JGI IMG/M metagenome (GOLD analysis project Ga0067045, IMG submission 59184) | Combined Assembly of (Gp0054472, Gp0054536) Wastewater bioreactor microbial communities from Singapore -Terephthalate degrading...
CGATTGTGTTGCCACCCAACCCCTGTGGGTGGGGCGCCGCGCAGAGTGGCCCCATAGACTTCGTTGAAGCCCGATCACCCCTTCGCTGATGGCAGCCAGTTAACCGCTCTTGCTCTTGAATAGATAGCGCATCGGAAGGTCCAGGTATGGGGGGAATCAAGTCCCGTGCCCAGTGGTTTTTGCCTCAAACCTTCAACCCCAAGCGCTTTGCCCATTCAGTTGAACCTTCCAATGAAAAGACACCTCGCCCTGCTGGCTCTGACCACCTTTGCCCATGCTGGTGCCTGGGCTGCCACCTACACCTTCACCGGCCCCACCTATGTCAGCCTGCTGGACTACACAGCACCCTGCGCCTCCGGCAACTGCGTCAACTTCAGCACGGTCATGCGGCAAACGGGCCACTTCACCACCAACCAGCCGCTGCCCGCCAACCAGGTCAGTCTCGACATTGCACCCCTCATCACCTGGTATGACTTCAACGATGGCGTGACCAGCTACAGCATGAACGGCCTCAACACTCGTTTGGCCAAAGCCCGTGTTTCTACCAATGCAGCAGGCGAGATTGTTGATAACGACATGGTTTTTCTGTGGTGGCAAACCGGCAGCCATGGCGTGGGCGACCGATTGAGCTACATGTCGGTCAACTTTGCCAGCTACTTCAACCGCCCCTGCGTTTCACTGACCAGCCCCGACATCTGCCATAGCTACGCTGACGACGGCGCCACCAGCCACGGCTTTGCCCATGGCAGCGGTGGCTGGACGAGCGACGTCCCCGTGGTGGGGCCGGGTGGGGCGCAGTCCGTACCCGTGGACAACCCGTTTGCCCTGGTGCTGACAGCCGTCGGCCTGCTGGGTCTGGCCTTGCGTGGCCGGCAGAGATTGCTCCTAAAAAGATAGCTATTTTCGCTTTGCGGATAAACGCTGAAGGCAAGTTTTTGATCCGCCCCTCAACCCTTCCACTTTGCGCATTGGGCGACAAATCACCATGAAAAAATATCTTGTATTCCTGGCTGCGGCCCTTCTGCAGGCGGACGCCTGGGCTGCCACTTACACCTATACCGGACCAGCCTATAGCCCTCCAGATCTGCACAATTTCACGTCTTGCCCGCCGGGCACGGGCAATTGCGGTGCCTATACAACCGCAATGGCGCAGACGGGCTCTTTCACTACGGCCGCCCCTTTGCCCTCCAACCTCAACAGTCAGGACATCACGGCGCAACTCACCTCGTATTCCTTTTCCGACGGATTGACCACTTATTCCAGTGGTGACCCCCAGGTGACGCTTGTGAGCGTGTCGGCTACAACCACAGGAGGGGTGCTTGATTTCTCCGTGCACTTGGTGCGCTGGCAAACGCCCGCTCCGCACGTGATCGGAGATCATCTTGACCAAGTTTTGGTGACTGAAAGCGGCCAGCATAACGCGGTGTGCGGCAATATTCAGGTGAATCCACAGGGCGACTCATGTGGCACCTCCAATGCGGGAGGGGTGTTTTCCAGCGAGTTCTACTGTCGGCTCCTGGACCGTCACCGGCCTTCCGCCCGTGGCCACCAACGCAGTTCCCACTCTGGGCGAATGGGGTCTGCTGCTGTTGGCCTTGTTGATGATCAGCGTGGGCTGGATGACGATGGGCCGCCGCAGCATGTGAGTGCAACGTTATTAGGCGCTGGGCGGAGTCAGCGCCTTTCTCAGATTTCCTACGGATCGTCGGCCCTGGGGCCGCTCCATGGCGGGCAAGCGCAGCCTGGTCAGATGGGGTGGGCATCCCAGCGCCATCCCGGGGCTGCAGGGTCTGCCCGGGTGGCATAGTTCTTTCGAACGATGGCCCCAAGCCGCGCACTAGTCCTTCTGCCGCACCCCGTGCTGGTCGAGCGAAGGATGTGCAAAGGCCGCTACAAACGCGACCATTCCTCTCATGCAAAAAGAGAGGAACCGCGCAATGGCACATACCCCCTTGCCCCCGGGCGACAGCCCACAGCGCACCCGCCAGGCTTGGTCGGTGCTGATCGTCAGCACCTTCGCCTTCACGGTCTGCTTCATGGTGTGGATGATGTTTGGCGTTATCGGCATCCCTATCAAGAAGATGCTCAACCTGAACTCCACACAATTCGGGTTGCTCATGTCCATGCCTGTGCTCACGGGCTCGCTGGTGCGGGTGCCGCTCGGTATCTGGACCGACAAGTTCGGTGGTCGCATCGTGATGGCCGCCGTGATGGCCACCACCGTGCCCGCCATCTGGATGATGGGCTACGCCACGGAATACTGGCACTTCCTCACCATCGGCCTGTTTGTGGGCTTGGCGGGGGGCTCGTTCTCTGTGGGCACGCCCTATGTGGCGCGCTGGTTCCCCAAGCACCGCCAGGGCACGGCAATGGGTGTGTATGGCGCGGGCAACTCGGGTGCGGCGGTGAACAAGTTCGTCGCCCCGGTGCTGCTGGTGGCCTTTGGCTGGACCATGGTGCCGCAGGTGTATGCGGCCATCATGCTGGGCACCCTGGTGCTGTTCTGGTTGTTCAGCTACAGCGACCCGGCACACCTAGTGCCCAGCAACGTCAAGTTCACCGACCAGCTCAAGGCGCTGAAGGACCCCAAGGTCCTCAAGTACTGCCAGTACTACAGCATTGTGTTTGGCGGCTATGTGGCGCTGTCGCTGTGGATGGTGCAGTACTACGTGGGCGAGTTTGGCCTCGACATTCGCGTGGCGGCGCTGCTGGCCGCGTGCTTTTCGCTGCCCGGGGGGGTGCTGCGCGCCATCGGCGGCATGCTGTCTGACAAGTACGGCGCGCACAGCGTGACCTGGTGGGTGATGTGGGTGAGCTGGATCTGCCTGTTTTTGCTGAGTTATCCGCAGACCGACTTCACCATCGTCACCGTCAACGGCCCCAAGACCTTTCACATCGGCCTGAATGTGTACCTGTTCACGGGCCTCATGTTCCTGCTGGGCATTGCCTGGGCCTTTGGCAAGGCCAGTGTCTTCAAGTACATCAGCGACGACTATCCCCAGAACATCGGTGCCATCAGCGGCATCGTGGGCCTGGCCGGTGGCATGGGCGGCTTCATCCTGCCCATCCTGTTCGGCGCGCTGATGGACCTCACCGGCATCCGCTCCAGCGCTTTCATGCTGATGTATGGCGTGGTGTGGGTCTCGCTCATCTGGATGTACTTCACCGAAGTGCGCCGCACCGATCTGATGGCCACGCAGGCAGCACCGGCTGCTGCGGCTGGCCGCTGAACTTTCACTTTCCAAGGAAACACCATGTCTGCCACACCCGCAAGTAGGCGCCAGGGGCGTCTGCTCACCCTCTGGGCTCCTGAGGATAAATCGTTCTGGGAGCGCGAAGGCGAAGCCATCGCCAAGCTCAACCTGTGGATTTCGGTGCCCGCGCTGTTCCTGGCCTTTGCCATCTGGCAGGTCTGGAGCGTGGTTGCCGTGAGCCTGCCGGGCCTGGGCTTCAAGTATTCGACCAACCAGCTGTTCTGGCTGGCCGCTGCGCCCGCGCTCAGCGGCGCCACGCTGCGCATCTTCTATTCGTTCATGGTGCCGCTGGTGGGTGGACGCCGCTGGACGGCGATCTCCACCGCCAGCTTGCTGATCCCTGCGATTGGCATCGGCTTTGCGGTGCAAGACAACACCACGACCTATCCCACCATGCTCATCCTGGCGCTGCTGTGCGGCCTGGGCGGCGGCAACTTCAGCTCCAGCATGGCCAACATCAGCTTCTTCTTTCCGAAGGAGCGCAAGGGATCGGCCCTGGGTGTGAACGCGGGTCTGGGCAACCTGGGGGTGTCGGTGGTGCAGTTTCTGAGCCCTCTGGTCGTGACGGCCGGCATCTTCGGCATCTTTGGTGGCGAAGGCCAGACCATCGTCAAAAACGGCCAAACCGTGCAGGTGTGGACGCAGAACGCGGCCTTCATCTGGGTGCCATGGATTGCGCTGACGGCGCTGGCCGCGTGGTTCGGCATGAACGACATCGCCGATGCGAAGGCCTCGTTTGCCGCGCAGGCCGCCATCTTCAAGCGCAAGCACAACTGGCTGATGTGCGTGTTGTACCTCGGCACCTTCGGCTCGTTCATCGGCTATGCAGCGGGCTTTCCGCTGCTCATCAAGAGCCAGTTCCCTGGCATCAACCCGCTGGCCTACGCCTGGCTGGGCCCGCTGGTGGGCGCTGTGATCCGCCCCTTTGGTGGCTGGCTGGCCGACAAGCTCGGTGGTGCGCGTGTCACGCTGTGGAATTTCATCGTCATGGCCGTGGCCGTGATGGGTGTGACGTTCTTCCTGCCCTCCGGTGGCCCTGGCGGCAACGAAGGCCAGTTTGCCGGTTTCTTCGTGTGTTTCCTGGTGCTGTTCCTCACCACCGGCATCGGCAACGGCTCGACCTTCCGCATGATCCCAGTGATCTTCCTGACCGAAGCCATGCGCGGCGTGGACAAGCACAACGCCGCCGCTGTGGCCAGCGCCAACAAGGAGGGCAATACCCTGGGCGCGGCCACGCTGGGCTTCACCGCCGCCATGGCCGCCTACGGTGGGTTCTTTATCCCCAAGAGCTACGGCAGCTCGATTGCCCTGACCGGCAGCCCCCACGCCGCACTGTGGACGTTCTTCGCCTTCTATCTCGTTTGCATCGTGATCACCTGGTGGACCTACGCACGCAAGCACGCCGAGATGCCTTGCTAGTCAACCCCAGAACAGAAATCAGAAAAGGAGCCCTTCGATGAGCCATTTCCTCGATCGCCTTTCGTACTTCTCGCAGCCCCGCGAGACCTTTGCCCAAGGCCACGGCGAAACCAACGGTGAAGACCGCACCTGGGAAGACGCCTACCGCGACCGTTGGGCGCACGACAAGATCGTGCGCAGCACCCATGGGGTGAACTGCACGGGCTCCTGCTCGTGGAAGATCTACGTCAAGGGCGGCATCGTGACCTGGGAAACCCAGCAGACCGACTACCCCCGCACCCGCCCTGACCTGCCCAACCACGAGCCCCGTGGCTGCGCGCGGGGCGCCAGCTACAGCTGGTACCTGTACAGCGCCAACCGCGTCAAATACCCCATGGTGCGTGGCCGCCTGCTCAAGCACTGGCGCGCTGCCATCGCTCTGGCCAAGAGCCCGGTGGACGCCTGGGCCAGCATTGTCGAGAACGACGCCTCCAAGCGCGAATGGCAAAAGCAACGCGGCCTGGGCGGCTTTGTGCGCAGCACCTGGGAAGAAGTCAACCAGATGATCGCTGCGGCCAACGTGTACACCATCAAGAAGCACGGGCCCGACCGCATCATCGGCTTCTCGCCCATCCCGGCGATGTCGATGATCTCGTACGCTGCAGGCAGCCGCTACCTCAGCCTCATCGGCGGCGTGTGCATGAGTTTTTACGACTGGTACTGCGACCTGCCCCCCAGCAGCCCGCAAGTGTGGGGTGAGCAGACCGACGTGCCCGAGTCGGCCGACTGGTACAACAGCTCGTACATCATTGCCTGGGGCTCCAACGTGCCCCAGACACGCACGCCTGATGCGCACTTCTTGACCGAGGTGCGCTACAAGGGCACCAAGGTCGTGTCCATCACGCCCGACTATTCCGAAGTCGCCAAGCTCGGCGACCTGTGGATGCACCCCAAGCAGGGCACCGACGCCGCCGTGGCCATGGCCATGGGCCACGTGATCCTCAACGAGTTCTACTTCAAGGACGGTGGCAAGGGCCGCTCGGCGTACTTTGACGACTACGCGCGCCGCTACACCGACCTGCCGCTGTTGGTGGTGCTCAAGGAAAAGACGCTGCCCGATGGCCGCACGGTGATGGTGCCCGACCGCTATGTGCGCGCCAGCGACTTCCCCGGCCAGCTCGACCAGTCCAACAACCCCGACTGGAAGACCGTGGGCTACGATGAACTGGGCCAGGTCACGCTGCCCAATGGCTCTATCGGCTTTCGCTGGGGGGCGGACGGCCGCCCCGACCAGGGCCTGTGGAACCTGGAGAACAAGGAAGCGCGCACCGGCAACACCGTCAAGCTCAAGCTGTCGGTGATCGAAGATGGCGAGCAGGCCCACGACATTGCCGATGTTGCCTTCCCGTACTTTGGCGGAGTGGCAACGCCCAACTTCACGGCCAACGAACAAGGTGGCGACGTGATGGTGCGCCGCGTGCCGGTGTCCCACCTGGAGTTAGCCGGGCACGAAGCCCAGGGCCGCGTGATGGTGGCCACCGTGTTCGACCTGTTGGCGGGCAACTACGGCATTGACCGAGGCCTACCGGGCGAAGAGCCTGGTGGCGGTTACGACGCCGACCGCCCCTACACCCCCGCCTGGCAAGAGGCCATCACCGGCGTGCCGCGCGAGCAGATCATCACCGTGGCGCGCCAGTTTGCCGACAACGCGCACAAGACCCAGGGCAAGTCCATGGTGATCATCGGCGCGGCCATGAACCACTGGTACCACAGTGACATGAATTACCGGGGCATCATCAACATGCTGATGCTGTGCGGCTGTATTGGCCAAAGCGGTGGCGGCTGGGCGCACTATGTGGGCCAGGAAAAGCTGCGCCCACAGACGGGCTGGACGGCGCTGGCCTTTGCGCTGGACTGGATCCGCCCACCCCGCCAGATGAACAGCACGAGTTTCTTCTACGCTCACACCGACCAGTGGCGCTACGAGAAGCTGGGCATGGAGGAAATCCTCTCGCCCCTGGCTGACAAGAAGGCCTACCACGGCGCGCAGATCGACTACAACGTGCGCGCCGAGCGCATGGGCTGGCTGCCATCAGCGCCCCAGCTCAAGACCAACCCCATGCAGGTGGCCAAGGATGCCGCTGCAGCGGGAATGGACGCGAAGGATTACGTCGTCAAGTCTCTGAAGGACGGCACGCTCACGATGAGCTGCGAGGACCCGGACCATCCGTCCAACTGGCCGCGCAACATGTTCGTGTGGCGCTCCAACATCCTTGGCTCGTCGGGCAAGGGGCATGAATACTTCCTCAAGCACCTGCTAGGCACCACCCACGGCGTGCAGGGCAAGGACCTGGGCAAAGACGAAGCCAAGCCTGAGGAAGTGCAGTGGCACACCAACGCACCCGAAGGCAAGCTGGACCTGCTGGTCACGCTCGACTTCCGCATGAGCACGACCTGCCTGTATTCGGACATCGTGCTGCCCACGGCCACCTGGTATGAGAAGAACGACCTCAATACCAGCGACATGCACCCCTTCATCCACCCGCTGTCCACGGCGGTGGACCCTGCCTGGCAGGCCAAGAGCGACTGGGAGATCTACAAGGGCTTCGCAAAGGCCGTGAGCGAGGTCAGCGTGGGTCACCTGGGCGTGGAAAAAGACGTGGTGCTCACGCCCATCATGCACGACACGGCGGGCGAAATGGCCCAGCCCTACGGCGTGCGTGACTGGAAGCGGGGCGAGTGCGAACTCATCCCCGGCAAGACGGCGCCGCAGGTCACCGTGGTCGAGCGCGACTACCCCAACCTCTACAAGCGCTTCACCGCCCTGGGCCCATTGATGGACAAGGCCGGCAACGGCGGCAAGGGCATCGGCTGGAACACGCAGACCGAAGTCGGCCAATTGGGTGACCTGAACGGCCGTGTGAAGGAAGAGGGCGTGACGCAAGGCATGCCCCGCATCGTGACCGACATCGACGCCACCGAAGTGGTGATGATGCTGGCCCCCGAAACCAACGGCCACGTGGCCTGCAAGGCTTGGGAGGCACTGGGCAAGCAGACGGGGCGCGACCACGTGCACCTCGCGCTGCACCGCGAAGACGAAAAGATCCGCTTCCGCGACATCCAGGCGCAGCCGCGCAAGATCATCAGCTCGCCCACCTGGTCGGGCCTGGAAAGCGAAAAGGTCAGTTACAACGCCGGCTACACCAACGTGCACGAGTACATCCCATGGCGCACCCTCACGGGCCGCCAGCAGTTCTACCAAGACCACCCGTGGATGCGTGACTTTGGCGAAGGCTTTGTGAGCTACCGCCCACCCGTGCACCTCAAGACGCTGGAAGAAGTCGAAGGCAAGAAGCCCAACGGCAACCGCGAGATCGCGCTCAATTTCATCACGCCGCACCAGAAGTGGGGCATCCACAGCACGTACAGCGACAACCTGATGATGCTCACGCTCAACCGGGGTGGCTCGGTGGTGTGGCTGAGCGAGGACGACGCGAAGGTCGCTGGCATCGTGGACAACGACTGGGTCGAACTCTTCAACGCCAACGGCGCGATTGCAGCCCGTGCGGTGGTGAGCCAGCGTGTGAACCCCGGCATGGTGATGATGTACCACTCGCAAGAGAAGATCATCAACACGCCCGGCTCCGAGATTACCGGAACGCGCGGCGGCATCCACAACTCGGTCACGCGCATTGTGCTCAAGCCCACCCACATGATTGGCGGCTATGCGCAGTTGAGCTACGGCTTCAACTACTACGGAACCATTGGTACCAACCGCGACGAGTTCGTGCTGGTGCGCAAGATGGACCGCGTGGACTGGCTCGACGACGAGCCCGTGTCCAGCACGGCAGCCCACGCCTGAAGCCGAAGACAAGGAGAAACACGATGAAAATTCGCGCACAAATCGGCATGGTGCTGAACCTGGACAAGTGCATTGGTTGCCACACTTGTTCCGTCACCTGCAAGAACGTCTGGACGAGTCGCCCCGGCGTGGAATACGCCTGGTTCAACAACGTCGAGACCAAGCCCGGCATCGGCTACCCCAAAGAATGGGAAAACCAGGACAAGTGGAACGGCGGCTGGGTGCGCAACCCGGACGGCTCCATCGCCCCCCGCCAGGGCGGCAAGTGGAAGCTGCTCATGCGCATCTTCGCCAACCCCAACCTGCCCCAGATCGACGACTACTACGAGCCCTTCACGTTCGACTACGACCACCTGCAGTCGGCGCCTGAAACGAAGGCTGCACCTACGGCCCGCCCGCGCAGCCTGATCACCGGCAAGCGCATGGAGAAGATCGAGTGGGGTCCGAACTGGGAAGAAATCCTGGGCGGCGAATTCAGCAAGCGCAGTAAGGACAAGAACTTCGACGATGTGCAAAAGGACATCTACGGCCAGTTCGAAAACACCTTCATGATGTACCTGCCGCGCCTGTGCGAGCACTGCCTGAATCCGGCGTGCGTGGCATCGTGCCCCTCGGGCTCGATCTACAAGCGCGAGGAAGACGGAATCGTGTTGATCGACCAGGACAAGTGCCGTGGCTGGCGCATGTGTGTCAGCGGTTGCCCTTACAAGAAGATCTACTACAACTGGCAGTCGGGCAAGGCCGAGAAGTGCATCTTCTGCTACCCCCGCATCGAAGCGGGCCAGCCGACCGTGTGCTCCGAGACCTGCGTGGGCCGCATCCGGTACCTGGGCGTGCTGCTGTATGACGCAGACCGCATCCAGGAAGCCGCCAGCGTGGAGCGCGACCGCGACCTGTACCAGGCGCAGCTCGACATCTTCTTGGACCCGAACGACCCGGACGTGATCAAGCAAGCCCGCATCGACGGCATCCCGGACAGCTGGATGGACGCCGCGCGCAACAGCCCCGTCTACAAGATGGCCGTGCAATGGAAGGTGGCCCTGCCACTGCACCCCGAGTACCGCACGCTGCCCATGGTCTGGTATGTGCCACCGCTCTCGCCCATCACGGCCGCTGCCAACGCGGGCCATGTGGGCGTGAATGGCGACATCCCCGATGTGTCTCAGCTGCGCATCCCCGTGCAGTACCTCGCCAACCTGCTGACCGCTGGCGATACCGGCCCTGTGGTGCGGGCCCTGGAACGCATGCTGGCCATGCGCACCTACCAGCGCGACAAGCATGTGGAGCAGCGCCAGAACCTGGCCGTGCTCAAGCAGGCAGGCCTGTCGATGGCCGAGGTGGAGGAGATGTACCAGGTGATGGCGATTGCCAATTACGAGGACCGCTTCGTGATCCCGTCGGCCCACCGCGAATACGCAGAGAACGCGTTCGACATTCGCGGCGGCTGCGGCTTCTCGTTTGGCAACGGGTGCTCCGATGGCAGCACCGAGACCAGCATGTTCGGTGGCAAGAAGCCTCGCACCATACCGATCAAAGCCACGGTCTGAAGCACAGGCAAAAGGAATCACCATGTTTAAAAAGAACCCGAACTCTGTGCGCCTGACCCTGCGCGCCCTGGGCTACCTGCTGAGCTACCCCGATGCGCAACTGCGCAGCGTGATGCCGCAACTGATCGACGCCCTGCAGACCGAGCAGGCCCTGACGGCCGATCGCATGGATGAGCTGAAGGCTGTGTGCGAGCACCTCGCTGCACTCGACCCGCTGGAAGCCGAAGCCCGCTACGTGGACAACTTCGACCGGGGACGCCAGACCTCGCTGCACCTGTTCGAGCATGTGCACGGCGACTCGCGCGACCGCGGTCCGGCGCTCATCGACCTGCTGCAGACCTACGACAAGGCAGGCCTGAAGTTTGAAGCCGAAGAGTTGCCCGACCACCTGCCGGTGGTGCTGGAGTTTGCGTCCACCCAGCCGGTGGACGTCGCGAAGGAGTTTTTGGGCGAAATGGCCCACATCCTGAACGCGCTGTTCAGTGCACTGGTTTCGCGCAACAGCCCGTATGCCAGCGTCATTGCCGCGGTGCTCGAAGTGTCGGGCCAGCGCGTGCAGTCGGTGGCGCTCACCCCCGAGCCTCCCATGGACGAAGTCTGGGCCGAGCCCGAAGCCTTCGGTGGCTGCAGCACGCAGGGCCAGGCCAAGCCTGACCAGCCGCAGCCTCTGCATTTTGTACGTACCCCCCGCGCCGAGCGGGCCCCTGAAGGAGTAGCGCTATGACTCTCGATGCCTGGATCAACACCCTCCTGTTCGGTATCTACCCCTATGTCTGCCTGACGGTGTTTTTTGTTGGCAGCTGGATCCGGTTCGACCGCGACCAGTACACCTGGAAGAGCGACTCGTCGCAGATGCTGCGCACAGGAAGCCTGCGCTGGGGCAGCAACCTGTTCCATGTGGGCGTCATCTTTTTGTTCTTCGGCCACTTCGTGGGCATGCTCACGCCGCACGCGTGGTACGGGCCGTTCTTCACGGCCGGCACCAAGCAGGTCGTGGCCATGACGATGGGCGGCATCGCGGGCCTGATGGCGCTGGTGGGGCTGACCCTGCTGCTGCACCGCCGCCTCTCGGATGACCGCCTGCGTGCAACGTCCAAACCGAGTGACATCATGATTTTGTTGCTTCTGTGGCTGCAGCTCGTGCTCGGGCTGGCCACGATTCCGCTGTCCGCGCAGCATCTGGATGGCTCAATGATGATGAAGCTGGCCGACTGGGGGCAGCGCGTGGTCACCTTCCGCTCTGGCGGCGTCGAACTGTTGGCCGATAGCGGCTGGGTGTTCAAGGCCCACATGCTGCTGGGCATGACGGTGTTCTTGGTCTTCCCGTTCACCCGCCTGGTGCATGTGTGGAGTGGATTCGCGTCGCTGGCCTATGTGCTGCGCCCCTACCAGGTGGTGCGTGCGCGCCGCCTGAACCTGCCACCCGGCCATATGCAGTCGCAAGACCGCCGTGGCGTTTGATTTCGCATCACAAAAGGAGCACACCATGAGCGGATGTGGAACCGGCAGCTGCGGCTGCAGCAGCACCAGCACAACCACCAGCCAGAGCGCGCCCCAAAGCCTGCTCTCTCCTGAGCAGGCGGCCGCTTACGAGGCGTTGTCGGCCACGGTAGGGGCGACTGTCATGGCCGACGCGCCCGCCATGGCAGCCCCTCAGCCCACGGGGCTGGCCCCGGTGGCGCGCATCAACGGCGTGGCATTGAATTCAACGGCCGAGTGGCTGGATGACGAAGCCTTGCGCCAGCGTGCCTGCACCGAACTGCTGCGCCAGGCGGCCCAGCAGGCGGGTTTGCTTTCAGCAGACGATGTGCCCGGCGTCGAGGGAGCCATCAGCACCGAGGCCTCCAACGCCATCGAGCAGCTGCTGGAGCGTGAGCTACCCGTCCCGGAACCATCGGAAGAAGCCTGCCGCCGCTACCACGACGCCCACCCTGCGGCACACGCCCAGGGCGAGCGGGCCCAGCTGCGCCACGTGCTGTTTGCCGTGACGCCGGGCGTGGATGTGAAGCAACTGCGCCTGCGTGCCGAGGCCATGTTGATTGACTTGCGCTGTGCGGACGATGGTGGTGCCAAGTTTGCCGAGGCGGCTGCGCAGTGGTCCAACTGCCCCAGCGGCCAGCAAGGCGGCGACCTGGGCTGGCTCACCCGCGCCGACTGTGCCCCCGAGTTCGCCCGCGAGGTGTTTGGCAGCGCCGAGATCGGTGTGCTGGCACGCCTGGTGCACAGCCGGTTTGGCCTGCATGTGGTGGAGGTGGTGGCGCGCGATCCGGGGCAGCAGCCTTCGTTCGAAGAGGTGCGCCAGGCCATCGCCCTCACGCTGCGCCAGCAGGCCTGGGTGAACGCGTTGAGGCAGTACCTCCAATTGCTGGCGGGCGCTGCCGTGGTGGAGGGCGTGACACTGGACGCGGCCGATTCTCCGCTTGTACAGTAGTTGCATTGCACGCCATCTGATCGCACCATGCCCGACGAGCTGCTTGATCGCCTGCGTCGTTTTCACGACGACGCCTTTCCCCAGTACCGCGAACAGTTCCAGACGCTGGTGGACGAGGGGCAGCACCCCACGACCTTGTTCATCGGCTGTTCCGACTCGCGCCTGGTGCCCTACCTGTTGACCGGCGCGGGCCCGGGGGAGCTTTTCCTGGTGCGCAACGTGGGTGCGTTCATCCCGCCGTATGACGGATCTCACGGCCACCATGGCACCACGGCAGCCATTGAGTTTGCAGTGCTCAACCTGCAGGTGCGCCGCATCGTGGTGTGCGGCCACAGTCACTGTGGGGCTATCAAGGCGATGTATGGTGAGGTTTCGCCCGAAGCACCCAACCTGAACCGCTGGCTGGACCTGGGGCGCGAGGCCCTGTTGCCCATGCAGGCGGGCCCCGAGGTGCTGCGCCGCACTGAGCAGCGCGCCGTGGTGCTGCAGCTCGAACGCCTCATGGAGTACCCGATGGTGCGCAGCCGTGTGCAGTCAGGGCAGATCAGCCTGCACGGCTGGCACTACGTGATCGAGGAAGGAGAAGTCCATGTGTTTGATGTCAAGACGGGCGGTTTTGTGCCGGCCTCGCTGGCGGACAACAGCGGCACCGGCCCCTACCACCCTTACGTGGAGCATGATGGGCAAGTTCTTCTGGACGAGCTTTGACCTTGTCCGGCATTCTCGCGGCAGATCCGTGAGGAATGAGGCCCTCTTGATGGAACGCAAGACCTCACTGGCGTGAAACCCAAATCATCGGCCCCCATGAAACGCGAACCTCAGCCCCCCCTCAAGCCCACCTCGTCCCTGCAGCCCATCAGCCTGGATGTACTGCGCGAGAAATACCTCAAACCTGGCGAAACCTCCGCCGAAGAGCTGTACCTGCGTGTGGCGCGGGCTCTGGCCTCGGTCGAAAAACCGGAGCTGCGCGACAAGTACGAAGCCTTGTTCCTCGCCAACCTGAAGGCAGGCGCCATCGGCGCGGGCCGCATCATGAGCGCGGCAGGCACCGACATACAGGCCACCCTCATCAACTGCTTTGTGCAGCCCGTGGGCGACTGTATTCAGGGCGTGGATGACGAAGGCTTTCCGGGCATCTACGAAGCGTTGCGTGAGGCGGCCGAGACCATGCGCCGTGGCGGGGGCGTGGGCTACGATTTCTCCCGCATCCGGCCCAAGGGCGCGCAGGTAAAGGCCACGGCCTCCATGGCGTCGGGGCCGTGCAGCTACATGAATGTGTTCGACCAGTCGTGCTCCACCGTGGAGAGCGCGGGAGCGCGGCGGGGGGCGCAGATGGGCGTGCTGCGCATCGACCATCCCGATGTGCACGAGTTCATCACGGCCAAGCGCACGCCAGGGCGCTGGAATAACTTCAATGTGTCGGTGGGCGTGTCGGACGAGTTCATTGCTGCCGTACAGAACAACGCACAGTGGGAGCTGGTGCACAAGGCTCGCCCCGGCGCTGCGTTGCTGGCCCAGGGCGCCCGCCAGCGTGCAGACGGCCAGTGGGTGTATGCCACCGTGCCCGCACGCGAGCTGTGGGACACCATCATGAAGTCGGCCTACGACT
>Ga0067045_1005040_pt1 | contig 14096 bp, 12 predicted proteins | sample TerdegcTABiofilm_FD_59184 | JGI IMG/M metagenome (GOLD analysis project Ga0067045, IMG submission 59184) | Combined Assembly of (Gp0054472, Gp0054536) Wastewater bioreactor microbial communities from Singapore -Terephthalate degrading...
TACATCATTGCATTCGGAGACTTCATTGTCTTAAAGGCATTGATCAAACAAGCTGACGAAGCAAGACCAGATGAAAAACTAGTTGTACCAATAGGAAGATCACACATTATAGTAGCATTAAGAAACTTTGTTGAGGGAACATTTTTACCCTACCCACCATTCCTTGGTCCACAGTGGACTAGTGGACAGGCATTGGTCGTACAGAGATACATGCACTCAACACCAGAGCAGGAATACACATACTGGGGAGGAGCTACAAGCATCTTCTGGGGCATGAGCATTGCATTAGCATTGAATCCATTCGTACAGATAATGTTGCCCGCAAAGAACATTGGACTTGGTCTTACCCTCTTAATCCAGGGTTACCTATGTTCATATCTTGCAATGGAAATGTGTGAAAACAACATCCAGAGAGCTATTGCAGGTATAATGACCGGAGCTTTGATCATGGCTAACTATGTAACACTTTGGAAGCCAATATTTGGAATGTACAGTGCATTCTTCTCCGCACCAGCAATGGGTCTACTCGTTGGTATAGTTCTCCACATATTAGTTGAAAGAGAACCAGGAGCACCAAAGAAGAAGAAATAAATAATTTAATATTTTTATTTTTTATATTTTTAGGAATATTTAGATTCACTTAAAGAAATAATACTAAATATTTTATAAAAGAATTTTAATAATCTTCGTTACTGGGTATTTTAGCCGCAATAATAAGCCCAATGACAATAATAACAAGACCTAAGCTGAAAATTCCATTTTCAATTGGTATAAAATCTAACTTTATCCCAAATATGCTTGAACTCATCAATAGGAATCCTATCAAAGCTACTAATACTCCAATAATCTGCGATACTTTAATCTTCATATTTTTTTATAAAATAGAGTTTATTTAAATGATTTATGGTATTATATTATTTTTAACTAATAATTTATTTAATGCATTTTTAGCAGATTACACAATAGATTAAAAACACCAAAATCTTTATAAATATTTAGATTAATCTAATTTTTGTAGATTAACCTAATTCCAGACTTAGGTTTCCTACATTTTATTTTTTCTTTTTTATTTAACGCGATTAAATTTAAAAACTATTTTTATATAAATATTTAGGGGCTCGTAGCTCAGTTGGTATGAGCGCGGCATTCGCAATGCCGAGGCCGCGGGTTCAAATCCCGCCGAGTCCATTATAGATAACTTTTTTAACCTTTTATCCTAATCATAAAATGGGCCCATGGTCTAGTTGGTCATGACGTCACCCTCACACGGTGGAGGTCCTGGGTTCGAATCCCAGTGGGCCCATAATCTTGGTATTTACTTGTGGTGAAAACTTGAAATACACTAAAGAAGAATTTTTCAAAGTTTTTGGCGATAAACCATGGATTTCTCCATTTGAAAAGATTGTAGTAGTAGCTGATAAATATAGTAAATTAATTGAAATTTATGAGAAACACCCTCGTGGGATGGCAACTGCTTCATGGGTAACTCATCACTATCCTAAGGCTTCCTCTTTGATAGTTAAATCAATAGGTGAAGGAAGTTACAGTTATTTTAGAGTCAAAGAAGGTAAATGTACTCTGGATCTTAAAGCAGGTATTTCAGCAGCCGGAATTGAAGAAGTCTTGATAGGCACTAATAAAATCAAGATTACATATGCGGGTCTAGGAGGAGGTGGCGTTGGCGCTGTTTTGAATAGGGGACTTGCTGAAGGCGTTGAAGAAATTGAGATTTTGGATTATGGTGGAGGAGGAGGTCTAAGCAAAGCAACTCTTTCTTTTAATTTAAAAGAGAAAATAGTAATAGGGGTAGATGATACCGATACAAAAGAAGAAGGTGCTACTTGGTCTCTTGCGAATGAGATAGGTTACAAAATAGAAAAAGAGAAATTGGCAGATTATTTAAGACATACTTTAGTACAACTTTTTCCAAAAAACCCTCACAAAACTCAAAATTGTGTTAGTACAGCATTAACTTTTGGTGTAGAGCCTAACAAAATACCATTATTTAAGGAAAGAGTTTTCGAACTATTTGAGAAGTATACTTTATCAAAAGAAACAGGCTTAGTTCTTCTTCCAGGAATAGGAATTGACAAAGAACTTAGAGATTATTCTAATAAGGTTAAATCCTCCATGGTTTCAATTGAGGAGGCTATTGATTTCTCCAAAAAACTAAAGAACTTAGAAGTTTTAATGGATAAATGGGGATTGATAGGCGCTATTGCCGCTTTAGGGTATTCAGAAGATCCTCATGAGGCTGTGAATTATGAAATCGTTTGTTAGCCCTTATAATTTTGTCAAAGAAGTTGATGTAAAAATAGATCCTAAAGATATTATAGTGTATGATACAACTTTGAGGGATGGAGAGCAAACTCCTGGAATTTGTTTTACTCCTGATGAAAAAATAGAAATAGCAATTAAGTTAGATGAACTGGGCATTCCACAAATTGAAGCAGGATTTCCAGTTGTATCAGATGGGGAAAGGAGAGCCATAAGGAACATAATGAAACAGTCTCTAAACTCAGAAATCTTGGCTTTAACTAGGACTATAAAAAACGATATAGATATAGCACTATCCTGTGACGTTGATGGAATTATTACATTCATCGGGGCCTCAGACCTACATCTTAAATACAAATTAAAAATGACAAGAGAGCAGGCTCTTTCAAGAGCTGTCGAGGCCGTTGAATATGGAAAAAGCCACGGTATATTTGTAGCGTTCACAGCTGAAGATTCTACTAGAGCAGATCTTGATTTTCTCTTAGAGCTTTATACTAAGACAACTGAAGCCGGTGCAGATAGAGTACATATAGCTGACACTACCGGTTCAATAAGACCGATGGGAATGAAATACCTTGTCGGCGAGATAAAAAAGAATATTCACAATACTTTGGGGATACACTGTCACGATGATTTTGGACTAGCAGTTGCTAACTCTCTTGCTGCATTTGAGGCCGGAGCAAGAGCTATCTCAACAACCGTTAATGGAATAGGTGAAAGAGCAGGCAATGCTTCCCTTGAAGAAATAATAATGAATCTCCGATTGCTTTATGGAATAGAAATGCCATTTAAATTTGAAGTTCTATATGAACTTTCAAGATTAGTTGAAAAATATACAACAATTCCTGTCCCTAAAAATAAAGCTATAGTCGGGGACAATGTATTCTCTCACGAATCAGGGATTCATGTTTCTGCTGTTAGGGCAGAACCTTTAACTTATGAACCTTATGCTCCAGAGTTTGTAGGTCAAAAAAGAAGGATAATACTTGGAAAACATTGTGGAATGAGTTGCATCGAAGCTAAGCTTGAAGAGTTAAGATTGTCAGTTTCTGAAGAGGAAAAAGAAATTCTGATTCTCAAAGTAAAGGAAATGGCTGAAAGAGGGGCCAAAGTAGGAGATAAAGAATTTAAGAATATGGTTCAAGAGATTCTTTCAAAGGGTTAGTATGAAGGATATTTATTCTGGGGCCGAAATATTAGCAAAAGCCATTAAGGATTCAGGAGTCGATACGCTATTTTGGTACCCAGGAAGGGAAATCTTGCCTCTTTATCATGAACTCAAAAATCTGGGTATATCAGTCATTAGGTCCTCTCACGAACAATGTGCAGTCCACAGTGCCGATGGATTTTACAGATCAAGTGGGCGTATTTCATCCGCATTGACTTCAACAGGACCGGGTTCTGTTAACGCTATGATGGGGCTAGCTTGTGCTTACAAAGATGGGTCATCTTTAGTATTACTTACAGGTCAAGTACCTACAAATAAACTTGGAACTGATTCATTTGAAGAGATTGATATTTTGTCCATGACATCACCCATAACAAAGAAAAACTATAGGCTAGAAAATAACTTTTATCGTGAAATCAGAAATTCGTTTAACGATGCTGTTGCAGGAAGGCCAAGGCCTGTCCATGTCGAAATCCCAACAGATTTACTTGAACAGTATTATCCNATGGATTTTAATTATCAGTATGCACAAGATAAAATTAAGCTTGATATNGAGAAAATTAAAATTGGAATTAAGNTGATTAATGANTCAAAAAAGCCAGTGATATTATCTGGNCAAGGNGCAGTTAATTCTAACTCAAGTACTGAAATATACTCTCTTTCAACTAAAATCGGAGCGCCAGTATTGACAACACTTCCTGGAAGAGGAGTTATTGATGAGGACGACCCACATTGCTTTGGAACAATTGGAGTCAGGGGAACAGAAAATTCTAAGAACGCTTTTGAGAATTCAGATTTAATAATTTCTCTTGGTGTAAAATTTTCTGATAGAACATCTTATGGAAAATTTGATAGTTCAAAAAATATCATTGACATAGATATAGAAAAAAATAAGAAGAACGTTTACGCGGACATCTCCCTAATCGGAGATATTAAGGAAATAATAAAAAATATTACAGTAGGTGTTTCAAGAAAAACTGGATTGTGGATAGAGAAAAAACCTACGAAAAAAATAGAGGGGGTTTCATCTTCATCTAAACCTTTGAAACCTCAGAAGGTGATTCTTGACATCCTTGATAAACTCGATAAATCGGATATAGTAGTCACTGATACAGGCTCAATTACAGTATGGACTCACCTTTTGAAAAAAGTTCATGTTCCCAGAACATTTATCTGCTCGCATTCTTTTGGAGCAATGGGATTTGGGTTACCTGCATCTATAGGAGCTAAACTAGCAAACCCAGAAAAAAAAGTTGTTCTTATAACTGGTGACGGTGGGCTCTTGATGGTATTGGGAGAGCTATTAACTCTTTCTGAAAATAATATTGATGTCAAAGTATTCTTGATTAATAATGGTGTGCTCGGAACAATTAAGCAATATGAAGATGTAAAATTTGGTGGTAAATATGATTTTTCCCTGGGAAAGAAAGACTTTGTTTCAATATCCAAAGGCCTTGGTGTAGAATCCCAGACTGTTGAGGACAAAGGTGAACTAAAGAATGGAATTAGAGACACATTAAACTCTGAAATACCAACGCTTTTAGATATTTTAGCTGATCCTAATGAAAAAGTGCCATCAGGTGGAATTTAATATATTGTTTCCTAACTTCTTACCCAATGCCATAAGTGAGAGTAGTGGCGGAGAACCCGGGGCTTCTGGCAATATACTTGCATCACATACATAAAATCCCATTTCTGTCTTGAAATTGCTATCAACCGTTATACCAATAGGGGCTGTACCTCCAGGATGAGCACCAATTGCTTCAGTTGAAACTATTTTATCTACACCACACTCGCTAAGTATTTTAGAAGCAATAGCAACTCCATTAGATATCTTTTGGACATCTCTTCCGGTACATGATTTTTCAATATAGTTCTTATCAACATAACCATATGAGTCATCTTTGATTTTAATCATTATTCCGATTATGTTTTCCCTCTTGGATTCAATCCCCCTATCCTTTAGAAGTTTGATAATTCTTTCTGAATAATATGGAGAAATTATAAAGTCATTGAAAGGTATATATGCAGCCATTTGTATCTCATCTCTAAAAGAGTTTTCAGTCTTTCCCCCTATTGTTACAAAAAGATCAACAAATAGATTTCTTGGCGTTTTGATTCCTGAGTTATTTAGGATCTTGGGTGTGTCAAGAGCACCTGCGCTTAATATAACATTCTTGGAATAAATATCAGTTTGTCTCCCTTTTTCCATACCTTTGACTAGAAATTGATTTCCACTCTTCTCGATTTTTATTGCTTCAAAATTAGCCTTTAGATCTGCACCCATTGAAATTGATTTTTCGATATAATACAGAGAAGTTTTTTTAGCTTGGAAAGCACAACCCATATTACATTTTCCACAAGCCTTACATTTTTTGAAATTAATCATCTTAGGCATTATTTTTGGATTATAACCAAGCTCTCTTGCCTTTTCGATAATTAATTTAGTTCTTCCTCCAAGCATGTTATCTGGAATAGGTTTTATGTCAAAATCCTTCTCCACTTCTTGAAACTCATTTTTAAGATCTATCCCAAAATTTTTTAGTTCTTTTTCATGAGTTCTTACTCCATTTGCAATCGCAAGTAAAGTTGTTCCTCCGACACCTGTTCCACTTAGTATTTCTATTCTACCATGCTTATCAAAATCTTTAGCTGAAGACGCCCTTACATAACTTTTATGCGCATCTTTTAATTGAAGATAATCGCCTTTTTCTAATATTAAGACCTTGTAATCTTTAGAAAGTTTTTCAGCTGCAGCTGCACCACTTGCCCCACTTCCTATTATTACATAATCATACTTTTCCATAAAGCATCAGGCTATATTTTTAATAAAAGGTCTATTTTTTTCATGTAAGAATCTTTTATAGAGAATAATTCTTTTTCTTCATCTTTTAATATCTTTGCTATTTTGTCGAGTCCAAGATTTCCAGTAGCACCTGTATGNGTTTTTGATTTGATATTTTCTACAGGATCTTTATTANTTANNGCTTCAAGATTTANTCCAACTTCCTTGTAGGCATCNCTGAAAGGATGGCCTTCTTTCACAAGTTCAAGTACTCTATCGGTAGCATATAGTTCTGGGGTAAAAGAGTCTATTAGGATTTCTTTGTTAACTTTGACTTTAGGCATGAAGTAGCTAAGTATATACAATGTCTGTTGAGTAATATCAAAACTTTCTATTAAAGGACCCTTTGTCAGCTGGAAATCCCTGTTATATCCAGAATAAAGAGATGTTATTATGCTTGATACTCTAAAGTAAAGTGAATTAACAACATTTGCTTTGGCCCTAGTTAGCTCAAGAAGTGCAGGATTTCTCTTTTGGGGCATAAGGCTTGAGCCACCACAAAACTCTTCAGGCAGAGTGAAATAATTAAACTCAGGTATTGAGAATAAAATTAAATCATTTGCAAACTTTGATAGGTCCATCATTATCTGTGACATTGCAAAAATAATTATTGATTCAATCTTTCCCCTGCTGTTATTTGCATAGAGAACGTTATTTTGAACCTTTTCAAATCCCAATAAAGATGCGACGTATTCTCTGTCAATATTGAGATTTACCCCATAACTTGCGGCGCTTCCAAGAGGAGATTGATCATTAATTTTATACGCTGATTTTAATAGATAAAGATCATCAAGAAGACTTTCTATGATTGAACTTGCCCATAAGCCGACAGATGAAGGCATTGCCCTCTGTGTATGAGTTCTGCCTGGCATGGGAATAAATTCATTGTCTTTTGAGAAATGCAATAAAACTTTACATAAGCTTAAGACATTTTCCATAATGTCAAATAATCTTTCTTTGGAATACAATCTAACGTCAAGAAGAATTTGGTCATTTCTGCTCCTAGCAGTATGAATTTTTTTACCAATGTCGCCCAATCTTTCTGTTAAAAAATTTTCAACAGCGGTATGAACATCTTCATCTTCTTTATTTATTATGAATTTTCCTTGTTCATGAAGCTCTAGTATTTCAATTAAATTCTTTTTTATTTGTAAGAGCTCTTCATTAGAAAGAACGCCTATTTTTTTAAGCATCGTTGAATGGGCAATATTCCCAATGATATCTGCTTTCACAAGCTTCATATCATTAAGATAATCATCGCCAACTGTAAAATCTTCAACTGTTTTATCAAGTTCGTATTTTTTCTTCCAAAGTTTAGCCATTTTGATACTTCCTTTATCTAATATAAAATAAAAATTTAAAAATTTATCTGGACCTTTTGGCTAAAACTTCATACATTAGACCCATTACTTTTGCAGCGTCTTTTGATATCCTCTGGTCTAGCCCTCCTACTTTTATTGATCTTATCTCTGGGGCAAACAACGATGAATTTGATTCTCTCTTTACAATTTCTATATTCCCTTTGTATAGCTTTACCCTATAACTTCCGTTAATGTGTTCTTGACTCTTTAGGATGTAGCTATCAATAGAATCTTTTAGAGGGTGGAACCATCCTCCATGGTAAACTAGATATCCCCATTTTTGTTCTACAATCTTCTTAAATAAAATCTCTTCCTTAGTAAGACACATTTGTTCTAGGTCTCTGTGAAGCTTTAGAATAATGGTAGCAGCCGGTGCTTCGTAAATTTCTCTGCTTTTTAGATTCATTATACCTTCTTCGAATATATCTATCTTGCCTATACCATGCATTCCTCCAATGGCATTTAATTCAGTTAAAATTTCAAGCAGGCCAATTTTTCTTCCGTTTAACGACACAGGTACACCATTTTCAAAGGATATGTCCACAAAAGTCGGAGTATCAGGGGTGTTTTCAATTGACCTTGTCCACATCCAGAGATTATCTGGAAGTTCCTGATCTATATCAATAGCACCGCTAGCAATAGACCTGCACCATATTGTTTTATCATCCCCGCCTGTAACTTTTTCAGTTACATAGATTCCCCATAATTCACAAAGTTTTTCTTCCTCTTTCCTTGTAAGGTCAAAATCTCGAACTGGTACCAAGACATTTAATTCTGGAGCAAATAATTTGAATACATTGTGCATCCTATATTGATCATTTCCCTTACCACTTGAGCCTTCCATTAGACTATCACAACCCAATTCTTTACCTTTGAGTGCGACAAGTCTAGCAATTAGCTGTCTCGTCATAGAAGTACTTACTGGATACCCCATATAGTCAGAGTTTGCCATAATCGCCATCGGAATCCATTTCTTTACAAATTCCTCTTTTGCATCTATTATAATTGGTTTAATTCCTAGAATTTTTGCTTTTTCAAAAGCGATATCTATTTCTTCTTTTCCTTGCCCAACGTCAATCATTATAGGAACAATTTCCTGTGCATGATAAACTCTTTTTAAGAGTTCTATACAAAGGCAGGAATCAACACCGCCTGAGTAGGCGACTGCAACTTTTTTTGTCGATGGTATATCGACACCTTCAAATTTTTTTAGTATTTCTTCCATATCTAAAACCTTTCTTTGAATTTTGGAGTGCCTTATAAGAATAATGACTGATATGTATCAGAAATAAACTATAATGTACAATAATGAACTAATAATGGTTATTATATTTTTTTTACCACTATATTATTTTCTTTTTTTCAGTAAATATTATAAGATGTAGTAGTAATAACTTACTATTACTTATTGGCATGTAGGGGAATAATATGGTCTATATCATAAAAAAGATGGTAAAAGGGGAAATATATTATTATCTTAATCATTCAGTTAGACTGGATGGTAAAGTAAAGACTCTTTCCCATTATCTTGGAAAAGGCCCATTTACACAGTATGAAATAGAATCTTTATTAAAAGAAAAGTCTCAAATGATACTTCTAGAAGCAGAGTTTCTTAAAATATTTTCAAGGAAATTAAATTATAAAGAGCATTTGTTGCCTCTATCTTTTATCAATATCCTTGAGAGATTAAAAGAGATAAACAGGATAATGGCTCCATTTAACAAGAGTTATTTTGAGAAATTTGAGGATAATTTAAGGCTGAGATATGTCCACGGTTCAACAGCTATTGAAGGTAACACTCTTTCTTTGAGAGATGCACAGTTGATTTTAGAAGAGGATACACCTGCAGGTAATACTTTAAGAGAGATGTATGAGATTTTGAACTATAAAGAACTTTTCAAATTTATGAGAAGCTACACGGGCGACATCAATCTTAAACTAATTTTAAAAATTCATGAAACACTAATGAAAAATATCGATGATGAAAACGCAGGCGCCTTAAGAAACATTGACATTTCTATTTCTGGCACTGATTACGACCCAACACCTTCTCCAGTTATAGAAGATGAAATAAATAGCCTGATTGATTGGTACAAAGGAAAAAAACATTTTACTCCTCCTGTAGAACTTGCTTGTGCATTTCATCAGAAATTTGTTGAGATTCATCCTTTCATTGATGGTAATGGTAGAGTATCTAGAGAATTACTTAATTTTATTCTAATAAAGAACAATTATCCAAGGCTGGTAATTCCATTTGAAAGAAGAGGTGTATATTTGAGATGCATAGATATTGGAAATACTGGGGATCTAATTCCTTTTATTATTTTTATATCTGGGCTATTAATAGAAGATTCTTTCAAGCCGGTAGCAACTTTCTTTGAGCAATTAAAAAGTAAAATAATAGATGAAAATTATTCTTCAGAAATATCCTTGGAATTAGATAATACTATTAATGACTACAAAGAAATACTAGACATTATTAAGGGAATGGAAGGAAGAATAGAAAAATTGAATTTGAGCGAATTAAGGAAAGGAAAGTGGAAGTAATTAACAAAATATTTAAATAGCTCATTTCATAATAACTTTCATGAAAAAAATTACCTTGTTTTTAATAATAATGTTGAATTTATCAATAATTAGTGTTTATGCCGATGACCCTACTTGGAGTTTTGAAACTGGTGACGATGTAGCCTCAGTAGTTGCATCTTCTGATGGTGCAAATATTGCTGCAGGTTCCTACGATAATAATGTTTATCTATTTAACAAAAATGGCAATCAGCTTTGGAAATTCCAGACCGGAAGCAACGTAGAGTCCGTATCTATGACGCCGAATGGACAGTTTATTGTAGCAGGGTCTTGGGATAAAAGAGTTTATTTGTTTAATAAGTCCGGACAGAAATTATGGGATAAGGAATTATCCGACCAAGTATTCCAAGTTAACATTTCTGTAGATGGTTCTTATATAACTGCAATAACTAAAGATTATAGTATTTTTGTATTGGATAGAGATGGGAATATTTTAGCTTCTTATGACTCTAAAGATCGATTAGCGACCTCATCTGTGACACCTAACGGAAGTAACATAGCCGTTGGTACAAAAGATAGTAATATTATCCTATTTTCTGGACCTGTTAATCGCTTATGGGAGTATAAGACCGGAGGCAACGTTCAGTCTATTTCCATGACTCCAGATGCTTCTTTGATAGCAGCAGGGGCTTATGACGGCAAAACATATTTGTTCAATAAAAATGGAACTTTAGTATGGTCTAATTCCACTGGTGACGCATCTCATTTAGTTTCAATTAATAAAACTGGGAATAGAATATTTGCTGCTGACCTTAACGGATATGTTTATCTATTTGATTCTACCGGGAAGCAACTACTAAAGAGAAAATTACAAGACAAAGCCAATGCAGTTTCTATGCTTCCAAATGGAGACTATATAGTTATAAGTTCCTTAGACAGGACGATCAGCTTGATAAATGGCTCAGGTGCATTGCTTTGGAGTAAAGATAATGATAGTTTATCTAATTCAATTTTCTTAACTCCAGATGGAAAATTAATCGTTGGTTCTAAAGATAACAAAATATATTCTTATGACTTGAGCTCTTTCATACAATCAAAACCCCAAATACCAAAAGATACTACTCCGCCAGTCGACACAACTAAACCAACTCAAGATACTAAACCACCATTAAATGAGGATAAAAGTCCTCCAACAACAGTACAAGAACCTGAAACAACAACGTCTAATGGCAGTTTCCCATTAATTTACATAGTGCCTGTAGCGATTGTAATTGTAGCTGCCGTAGCCTTTATTTTCCTGAAAAAAGGAAAAACACAAACTACTCCTGTAACAATCAAAGAGGCCGCCGTTAAAGAAGAATTGAAATGTCCGTTTTGTGGTTCACCAATTGAAAAAGGAACAAAATTCTGTGGCAGCTGTGGTAATAATCTTAAAGGGAAAATTGAATCTAAATGCCCTCATTGTGGATCTTCAGTTGGAAAAGACAGTAGTTTCTGTCCCCAATGTGGTCAAAAAATTTAAAATAAAAAAATTTATTTTTCTTTTAAAGCCTTAATAACTTCATCGGCAATCATTATTCCTGCCCTTTTCTGGGCTTCGTGAGTTGAGGCACCTATGTGTTGAGTAAGGACCACACTATCATACTGAAGTAATTTGCTGTTTAATGGAGGCTCTTCTTCAAATACATCGAGTCCTGCACCAAGAATCTTTCCTGATTCGATAGCTCTGCAAAGTGCTTCCTCGTCTATTATGCCTCCTCTTGAGGTATTGATAATAATTGTGTTATCCCTCATTTTTTGGAATTCTTTGTCAGAAATCATATGTCTTGTGGATTCAATAAGGGGGACGTGTAAAGTAATGACATTGCTGCTTTCAATTAATTTCTCTAATGTAACAGGTTCAGCATCACCGCTTCTTATTTGTTCGTCAGTTAGCAATGGATCATAAGCAATCAGACTCATCCCACAAGCCCTTGCTATCTTGCCTACGTTTCTCCCAATTCTTCCAAACCCAATTATACCTAAGGTCTTACCGTTTAATTCATATCCCATAAGAGATTTCTTTTCCCATTTCTTCTCTCTGGTAAGTCTATCTGCCCTTGCTATGTTCCTTGAAACTGCAAGCATCAATCCAAATGCAAGCTCGGCAACAGAATCAGAGCTAGCTTGTGGCGAATTTACAACTTTTACCCCTAAACCTTGGCAACACTTAACATCAACATTATCAAGGCCTACACCTGCTCTAGCAACAACTTTAAGATTTTTACCTTTCTTTATTATATCTTCAGTTATATTGGGTTTACTTCTAATGATAACGCCGTCATAGTTTTCTATGATTGATAACAGCTCTTCCTTAGAAATACCTTTTTTTATGTCTACATCAAACTCTTTCTTGAGTTTGGATATGCCTTCTTCTGCAATATCCGAAGCAATTAGAATCTTCATAGTTATCCCTAAAAATAGTCTGTAAAAATACTTAAATAGCTTTGTGTAAATTTAATTAAACATGATAGACAAAAAACTTCTCGATATTTTAGCATGTCCTGTTTGCAAAGGCGATATAGTTGAGGATAAAGAAGAATTATTATGTACTAAATGCAAGCGAAGATATCCTGTAAGGGATGGTATACCTATAATGCTTGAAGAAGAAGCAAGAATCTGAGTGAATTGATGGACAAAAGAACAAAAATACTAATCTATTCCTTTATTGGATTTTCTATTAATCTTTCATATATCGCAGGTAACTTATTCATTTCAAATTTTGCTGAATCTTTAGGCGCGTCTAAATCTTTTATTGGGATTATTAATGCTATACTCCCCCTATTTTCAATATTATCTGCTTTTTTATTTGCTAAGAAAGCTGCAAAGGCTAGGAAAAAACTCCCCATAATTAGATTTGGATTTGTGTTAGGACTAATCTTTTCTGTATTCCTTTTCTTTTCTAATGATAAGTTTTGGATATTATTTCTTAGAATGGGCATGGGGGTTTCTTTTGGCGCAATAATAGCTTTGACAGATTCACTAGCTACTGAAATAGACATTGGTAAAAGAGGGAAATACTTTGGGATATACAGCGGTGCAAGCTGCTTCGGCTGGGGAATAGGTTCTTTACTTGTAGGGCTTGTCGTAACTGAAAAATATAATAATGCTTTTTTGATTCAAATCTTGTTTTTAACAATAGGTTTAATCGCAACTTTTTTTGTCACTGAGAAACACACATCTGTGGATTATTTTGGGCTTGACTTTGAGGAATTTAAGAAATTTTTTCCTTTCTACAGAACTTTAGTTCTTAGGCATTCAGTAGCCACTGCTATATGGGCCTTTTTGCCTTTGTATTTAGAATATACGTTAGGATTTGATAGATTCTTTGTTTCCTTAGTTTTCTTAATCAACAATTCCGTCCAGTTAGTAACAATGCCTCTAACTGGCCATTTATCGGATAGAATAAAGAGAAAATATTTGGTGCTTACAGGCCTTATAGGTTCTTTGATTTTTATATATTTATTCACTCAAGTAACTGATTTCGTTGAAATACTGTTTTTACAGATACTAGTAGGATTTTCATGGTCTTCACTTTACATTGGGATTTCCTCTCTTGTTGCCGACGCATCAACTTGGAATGAAAGAGGCGAAGCCATGGCTGGACTCAATATCTCCATAAATTTCTCAAGCATAATGGGCCCATTACTTGGAGGAATTATTTATCAATTCTCAGATTTTTCTATGATGATTTATGTATTAATGCCGATGTCTATCCTTGCAATTGTTTCAGCTACTAGATTAAAAGAGACTAAGAAATCCTGTGTAATCTGCTAAAAATTTCGCCTAGCTTTAAATCATGATTTTTCTAATATTGACATGAAGCTAGACAATGAAAAGGCAAAAACAATAGTGATGCGGGTAGTTGAGTACAAACTAC
>Ga0067045_1030790_pt1 | contig 14092 bp, 11 predicted proteins | sample TerdegcTABiofilm_FD_59184 | JGI IMG/M metagenome (GOLD analysis project Ga0067045, IMG submission 59184) | Combined Assembly of (Gp0054472, Gp0054536) Wastewater bioreactor microbial communities from Singapore -Terephthalate degrading...
CAGAATAAATCTATGCGGGCTGAATTGCGCTGCCCGGATCCATCTTGCAATCCGTATCTGGCGTTTTCTGCTATGTTGGCTGCTGCGCTGGATGGAATCGACCGCCAGTTGACGCCGCCTGCTCCTCTGAACAATGTGAATGTCTATGATCTGGATGCCGAGGAGCGCAAGCAGATGGGAATCACGGATCTGCCGGGGTCGCTGCGAGAGGCGTTAAACGAGCTGGAAAATGATGAGGTTGTAAAGAACGCACTTGGAAAAGATATTTACGAAATTTTCACCCGCGCGAAGTGGGAAGAATGGAATGAATACCGCACGCGGGTGATGGATTGGGAAGTGGAGCAGTACCTGGAAACGATCTAGTAAAGCTCGGGCAAGCACAGGCAGTCTGGTTCATTCGTATGGTACCAGATTGCTTTTTTATGGCCGGGCTTGTCTTTGGAATTTGACCGGTTGGTTATTGTTGACACAGTTACACAAAGTCGTTACACTATTGTTAGTATTGATCCAGAGGAGGTAATAATCTATGAACCCAGGTTTTCGGCTTGTCATGCGTGCAGGGCCCTCGGCTGGAAAGGTATATCCCCTTGATAAAAATGAACTTTTTATTGGCCGGGATCTCAACAATGACATCATCATAAATGATCCCGAAGTTTCTCGCCGCCATGCTCGCCTTTTCTTGCAGGGTTCCAATTTTGTGATCGAGGACCTGGGGTCGACCAACGGCACCCAGATCAATGGACAGAGAATCATGGGGCCACATATTCTGCGACCTGGCGAACTGGTCATCTTTGGAGAACATGTCAGCCTGGTTTACGAAGCAGTTGAACCAGAAATGGATGCTACTATTGCATCTTCGGGAGCGCGAATTGCTCCAACCGCGCAACCTCAATATGCTGCGCCGCCGCAACCTGCCTATCAACCGCCACAACCAGCTTACCAGCCTCCTCAACCAGCCTATGTTCCGCCTTCCCAACCTTTTGCTGGACAGGTACCTGCTAGTCCGGAATTTGCCGAACCGCCGGAGAAGAAGAAATTGCCAGTCGGAATTATCATCGCGGTGATTGCCGTCTTGTTAATTATCTGTGCCTGCATCGCGTTTTTGTGGTTCGTTGATTCGAATAATCTGTGGTGCAACTGGTTTGGTTTCGTCTTTGGCCCTGAGGCTTGTCCATAGAGATCATTCAGGTTTGTGCTGTTCCCCTCCCCAGCAGGGTGGAGGGGAATTTTTTTGAAAAGATGAGAGTTGTATTGCATTCCTTGTTTGTTTTGGCTAAAATGTTTCTGTTATTTACCGAGATGGCAAATTGTAATGGATAAGACGCCTGAGCAAAACACTATTGCGGAAATTAAATCGCCCCGCTGGAGCAACAATACCAAGCTGGTGGTGGCATTAACCTTTGTGGCAATCCTGGCTGGCGTTCTGGTGAAGTTTCGGAACTTTATTGGCCCGCTCCTTTTGGCTTTTATTCTTTCCTACCTTGTATATCCGTTGATTGAGAAACTGCACCGGCGCTTGAAAATTCCCTGGCGTGTTGCTGTTCTGCTCATTTATTTGCTTGGCCTCGTCATACTGATAGGGTTGATGGTTTGGGGCGGCATTGCATTGCTTGAACAGATCCAGAGTCTCATCCGGTTTTTACAGACGGCCATTTCAAACTTGCCTTCTTACATTAACCAACTGAGCCGCCAGGTGATTACGATTGGCCCTTTCGAACTGGATTTCCGTACGCTTGATTTACGGGATTGGACTAACCAGTTGATTGGAATGATCCAGCCGATGTTTTCACGCCTGGGGAGTCTGGTAGGCGGCCTGGCAACCAGCGCCGCCTCTGTCGTCGGGTGGGCGCTCTTTATCCTGCTGGTTTCTTTCTTTATTGTCTCTGAAACGCAGGGGAATGCCGGGCGATTGATTGACATTCAAATTCCGGGCTATTCTCAAGATACCAAACGCCTGGGGGTTGAACTTTCGCGTATCTGGAATGCTTTTTTGCGAAACCAGTTGATTCTGATTGCCTTGACCGTGATTGTTTACACGTTGGTCTTGGGAATATTGCGGGTCAGGTTCTTCTTTGGGCTGGCGATCCTAGCCGGATTGGCGCGCTTTGTTCCTTATGTCGGTCCAACCGTTGCCTGGACAACTTATGGGCTGGTTTCCTATTTCCAGGGCTATACGATTTTTGGGCTATCACCAATCTGGTATGTAGTGCTGGTCATTGGCATATCGGTTGTGATCGACTCGACGATCGATAATGTGGTTACACCAACGCTGATGGCCGATGCACTTAAAGTTCACCCTGCTGCGGTGATGGTCGCGGTTTTGATGGCTGCCAGCTTGTTGGGAGTAATCGGGGTATTGCTGGCTGCCCCGGTACTGGCTTCTGCCAAATTGATTGGGGACTATGCTTTTAGCAAAATGTTCGATTTGGACCCCTGGAGGAAATTTTCGTCGGAACAGAACGCAAAAAAGGAAGCAAGCGATTTGAGTCAGTGGCGTAAGCGTTTGGCGAACTGGTTGGCGAAGTTCAGGAGGGGGCAAAAAGGTAATGATGCTCAATGATGATAGAGAAAGGGAAAAGAAAATGGCTTCACCCCGTGAATTAAAAACGAAAACGCTGGCAGAAACCGAGAATTATATGGCCTGGACGGCTGAAGAGCCAGATGGTGAAATTACATACCATCTTGAATTAAATAATGTAACCTTACATTTCTTCTTCGAAGAATGGGAAGAATTTCTTAGCCTGGTAAATGCATTGCCTCATGATGTGACCAAGCCTTAACCTGGTTCCTTCGGCAAGGTTTTGTTTACAAAGGCAAAGCCCCGTTCTGGCTGGGAAAACAGGGCTTTGCTTTGTTCAGCGTAATCCCCTGCGGTTACGCTGAGGGGAGATATCACTTTTTGTGATTTCATTATAAGCAAGCCGTTGACAAAAAACTGACACAAAACAAACCTGGTGCTGATTTGATAAGGATCGCTTGGCGGTTTATCCTCTCTTAATTTGTCGCACCAGCCTTTTTAAGTCTTGCCGAGGGGGAATGTCATATGTTTCACGGAGGTTTTTCTCTATCTCCATAAATAATTGAACGGCGCGGGGACCATCCTGAAGTTTCATGCAGGCTTGCATTCCCAATGCGGCAGCATCCTGGTTAGTATTATTGCGTTTCAGTATGCGGCGGGCGCAATCCAATGCCCGATAATACTCTCCCTGCTCAAAGTATGTTTGACCCAATGCTAAAAGGCCCCGTTCATGTAATTCGATCAATCCTTCGCGTTTATCCTGCGCCCAGTCATCGTATCGGTTCATTGGAAACAGATCATCAATGTACAAGGAGAGCGCTTTTTCTAGCTGGGCTGTTTTTTTTGTGTGAATTGCTTCCGACAAGCGGGTTTCAAACTCTTCGAAATCGATGCTAGAACCTGGAGGCAGAGAAAGGCGGATTCGTTCGCCTTCCATATGTAGATATCTGGAGGGGAACTTATCCGGAATATCCGGTTCAAGAATGCGCCGCAAGGCCGAAGTAGCCTGGTGCAACATTCCGATCCCTGTCTCAAGCGTCGATTCGGGCCACAGATTTTCTTGCACTTCATCACGGATGACTGCGCGCCCTGGTTTGAGCAGCAAGAAACGGAACAATTCACCAGCTTTTCGACGGTTCCAGAGATGGTCAGGAATACGCCGGTTTCCTTGCCAGACAGTGAACTGTCCCAGGGCATAGATTTTAAGCGGCAATGGGGGAATACCTGTCAGGTTTTCGATCAAAGCTTCGGCGGCTTTTCGAGACTCGGGGTTTTTGCTTCTGGCTTGCTTAATCAAGAATGGGAAGGTGAGAGGGCGTTCGCGTTCGATTAAGTGGACGAAGGAGTTGGTTAAAAGGTATTTGGCAGCATTGATCCATGTTTCGATTGATGCCGGGTTGCCCTGCTCATCTTGCCAGATGGCTTTTAAAAGCTGCGCCAGGGCAAGATGGTAGGCGTCTTGAAATTGAGCAAGGATCTGGATGGCCTCTTCGAGACTGGATTCAGAACCTGTTTTATCCCCTAACAGCCATTTCACTTGCGCTTGCTCAATCAGTGAAACGCCCTGAAAGTGGCGATAATTAAAGTAAATGGCGTGGTGCAGCGCATCCTCAATCCAGCCGAGTGAGACGGCTGGCTGGTTTTTCAACCGGTACAAACGGCTGTAACCGGTTCTTGCCCAGATATTCAAATCTGGCGCGCCGGTTTGATTTGCAATTCGCAGGCACAGCCGCAGATATTCTTCAGCGCGCTGCAACTCGCCTTCTTCCAGGTCAAGCAAAGCCCAGAGATAATAATATCCCCCAGCGAGCCGGGTGCCAGGTTCGACAAGTGGTAAGAGTTCGTCAAGAGCCGATCTGGCTTCTCTGCGCTGGCCGCTTAGGAGGTGAACATAAGCTTTGATAAACGGCTGTCCCCAATCCGGGTAATTTGCAATGGCCTTCAAATAGCCTGCCTGCTCCATGGTGGTTAGCCCCAGATGAAAGCGGCCTCGTGGGATATGAACACAGGTTGATAATCCGTGAAGTGCAATTCCCTCACCGAGTGAATCGCCCAGTTTGCCAGCCAAGTGGATGGCTTTGAAAAAATATTTCTCGGCAGCCTCAATGTCATCGCTTTCAGCTTTACAAACGCCCAATGTGGTTAAAGCGCGCACGACGATTGGGTTTTCGCCTTCCTGGGCGACCACCGAAGAAGCGATTTTTATCGCTTCTTCGTATTTGCCAAGCCGCATTAATGCCCAGGAATGCTGAAATTTCAGTTCCGAGATTAAATTTGGGTCTTGAATTTGGGAGACAGACTTAAGGGCTTCCTCAATGCATTCCAGGGATTCCCGGTTTTTGCCAACATAATCATAAGATTTGCTTTTTGCCAGCAATCCCTTAATGGTTTCGATGCGATCTGTAGAGAGGTGTTCGTTGATTGAGGAATTATCTTTCTTATCCGACTCCTTGCTAATAACAGCTTGAGTTTATTGTATCTCTTTTTATGAATTTAGTACCTGCCGCGCACTTGTGTTGCTTCTGGGTTGGGAAGCTCTTCGGGCCGGGCAAGGCTGACACGCACTGCGCTGACCTTGTATTCTGGAATTTTGGCTTGAGGATCAACGGCGTCATTGGTTAATAAGTTGGCCGCTGCTTCTCCATAGAAGAAGGGGATAAACACAACCCCCGGATTAGCCTTTGGAGTCACCTTTGCACGCAACACGATTGTACCCCTGCGAGAACTGACCCGCACCGCGTCCCTATCGTTAACCCCAAGATGAGCAGCGTCCCTCGGATTGATTTCTATCAAAGCTTCTGGATAGAGGTCGTCCATCCAGGAGTGGCGTGTAAGGGTGCCGCCATGCCAGTGTTCCAGCACGCGGCCTGTTGTCAAGATAAGCGGATAATCTTCATCCGGCATTTCTGCAGATGGGTTGTAGACCAGGGGGTGAAATTTGCCCCGGCCGCGTGGAAAACTTTCGCTGAAGAGGAATGGCGTTCCCGGATGTTGGTCATCCCAAACTGGCGTTTGCAAGCCAATCTTTTCAATCCTGGGGTATTTGACGCCTGCATATTCTTTTACAACGCTTCCCATTTCTGTGAGTATCTCGCTGGGGTGTTCGTAATCCCAATAAGCAGAACGAGGACGCCCAAGCCGTTTCTCGATTCGTTTTGCCAGGTCGCAGATAATTTGCCAGTCTGGCCGGGATTGCCCCAAGGGGGGAATCGCCTGCCGTACACGTTGAACCCGTCGGTCTGTGTTTGTAAAAGTACCATCCTTTTCGGCCCAGGAAGTTGCCGGTAAAAACACATCTGCAAATGAGGTAGTTTCATTAAGAAACAGATCCTGGGCGACAAGAAACTCAAGCTGCTCCATCTGGTGGCGAGTATGGTTGAGATTGGGTTCAGACATCATTGGATTTTCGCCCATGACATATAACGCCCGCACGCCGTTTGCTCCAATCGCCCCCATGATTTCAGTGGTAGTCAGTCCTCGTTGCCGGTTCAGGCCACCAGGCTCAATATTCCAGGCTTGTTCCCACTTTTTGGCATTTTCTTCCTCGGTTACAGACATATAGCCGGGGTAGTGCCAGGGCATAGCGCCAGAGTCGGAGGCGCCTTGAACGTTGTTTTGTCCGCGCAGCGGGTTCAGGCCTGTTCCATGGCGTCCGATGTGGCCAGTTAGCAAAGCTAAATTGATCAGGCTGAGGGCGTTGGCAGTGCCGTTGATATGTTCGGGGATTCCAAGCGCCCAATAGATAGCCGCGTTTTTAGCGGCGGCATACATTCGCGCCGCCTGGATGATCAGATTCCGGTCAACCCCAGAAATGCTTTCTGCATACTCTGGGGTGAATTTCTCCATAGATTTAGCAAATTCCTCAAAATTCTCGGTGCGTTCATCAATGAACTTCTGATTGTAGAGTTTTTCTTTTAAGATGACATGCGCCATGGCAGAAAAGAGAGCAACGTCTGTGCCTGGTTTTTCTGCCAGCCAGAGGGCGGCGTAATCCACCAGCTCTATGCGCCGGGGGTCAACGACGATCATCTTTGCGCCATGCTTCTTGACGGCGGCTTTCATTTGCAGGGCTATGATTGGATGGTTCTCGGTCGTGTTTGTGCCGGTTACGATGAAAACATCATTGTCTACAACTTCTGCGGCCGTGTTGCTCATGGCCGATGAGCCGACTGCCATTTGCAACGCAACCACACTGGCAGCATGACAGAGCCGGGTACAGTGATCCACGTTATTGGTGCGGAATAAAGATCGAAACATCTTTTGGAGCAGGTAATTATCTTCGTTCGTTGCTTTGGCGCAGCAGTACACAGCCATCGCGTGATAACCGTCGCGCTGATAGATTGCAACGAGACGATCTGCCGTGTAGTCTAGAGCTTCATCCCAAGAAACCTGTCGCCACTCGGAGAGGTCGAAAGCCTGTTTGCGTTTTCCGGGCTCCTGAAGTTCCTTTCGAATCATTGGGGTGGTGATCCGTTTAGGGTTGTAGATAAAATCGTACCCAAAACGCCCCTTGACACATAGATTACCTTTGTTGACAACCCCATCGAAGGGCGTCGTAACACGGTAAATAAAGTTTTCCTTAATGTGCAGCTCAAGATTACATCCAACCCCGCAGAAAGGGCAGGTAGTCGAAACAATTCGGTTGGATTGGATCATGATCTTACTCCTGTTCTACCTTATTGGCGACTGGAACCTCTCGCCGGGTGTGCTGTTTTCGTTGGGAACGGGTTAATTCCATGATTTCGTTTTGAGAGAACCCATTTTGCAACAGCCATTCACGCTTGGGTTTTAGCGCCCCGGTGGGGCAAACCCCCACACACTGGCCACAAAACACACAGGTTGTCTCTGGCAATGATTTGTTGAAGAAAGTTCCAATCTGGGTTTCATATCCTCGCCCGGTGAAGTTGATGGCGTAAGTGTATTGGGCATCATCAGCACACACTTGAACACAACGCCAGCAAAGAATGCACTTGGCATAATCGCGAATGAACATCGGGTTATCGTCTATGACCGAAGGCTGACGTTCTTCCGCTTCTGGAAAGCGGGCAGTATCGGCATGATATTCGACAATATATTCCTGAATATCGGGGGCTTCTGATAAATCTACGGAGGATGCCAACATCTCCAAGATCGTTCTGCGCGAAGTCTCAACCCTTTCTGTGTGTGTTTGAACTTTCATACCTTCGGACACTTTTCCGATGCAGGCGGGGACGAGCGTCCGAGATCCCTCAACTTCCACTACACAAATCCGGCAGAGACCGTTAGCGGTGCAATAATCGTGATAGCAAATGGTGGGAATTTTAACGCCGATTTGTTCAGCCGCTTTTAAGATCGTTGTGCCTGGCGCGACTGTTACCGGCTGGTTATCAATAGTAAGGGTGATTTTGTCAGCCATGACCGTTCCTCGCTAATCATCATTGGGGTTGAAATAGTTCGGGCCAGAGGCGTGTTGCACTGGCGATAGCTAACCCGGCTGTCTGGCCAAGCCCGCATATTGATGAATCGGTCATCGTCTGACCAATGTCTCTCAAGCGTTCCATGTCGCCGGGGAGGGTGTCGCCTTGCATGACGCGTTGCAAAATTTCATACTGGCGCTGGGTTCCTATCTGGCAGGGAAAACACTTGCCACAAGATTCGTCCGCAAAGAAATGAGCCAGCCGCAGGCAAATGTCCTTCATATCTCTTGTTTCATCAAAAACTGTGATGACCCCGGAGCCGAGAGGCAAACCGGCGCTACGGAGGTCTTCGAAAGTTAATCTGACATCCAGATCTTTTTCAATGGCAAAGGCTCCGGCGGCGCCGCCGAAAAGTGCAGCTTTCATTTTTTTGCCATGACGGACCCCGCCTGCCAGGTCTTCTAATAAATGCCTGAAAGTGACTCCGAAGGGCACTTCATAGAGACCGGGCTTTTCGACATCCCCTGACAGGCAAAAGAGTTTGGGGCCTGGGCTCTTTTCGGTGCCGATTTTGCGGTAGCCTGATGCGCCTTCCAGTAAAATGAAAGGCACGTTGCAGAGGGTTTCGACGTTATTGATGACGGTCGGTTTGCCGAAAAGTCCATGGGTGGTTGGGAAGGGGGGTTTGACCCTTGGAAAGCCGCGCTTGCCCTCGATTGATTCGAACAGGGCAGTTTCTTCCCCGCAGACATACGCTCCGGCACCCCTGCGCAATTCCAGGTCAAAGTCGAAGCCGGACCCCAGGATGTTCTTTCCCAAATAACCAGCCTGACGCGCTTCTTCCACCGCATGGTTCATGACCTGGTACGGAACCAGGTATTCCCCACGAATATACATATAACCCTTGTTGGCGCCGATCGCATAAGCAGCAATGATTATCCCTTCCAAAATACGGTGGGGCATATTTTCCATCATGATGCGGTCTTTAAAAGTGCCGGGTTCTGCCTCGTCGGCATTGCAGACGACATATTTCGGCTCCATGGGGGTGTTGGCAGCGCCTTCCCACTTTACCCCGGTTGGAAAAGCGGCTCCGCCGCGACCGACGAGACCAGAAGCTTTGACCTCGGCGATAACGGATTGAGGCGTCATTTGTAATGCTTTTTGCAGAGCTGCATATCCGTTCATCTTTATGTAGCCGGCAAGTTCGGTTGGTTTACCCTGATTACAACCGGCGGTCAGGATAGCAATGTCGCCACTGATGCTTGGCCGGGCGAGATGGGTTTTACCGGCGACAATGTCTTCCCAGGTATCTGATGTGCCGGGAGCAACCGGTTTTCCTTGCACCATCAGGGCAGGGGCGTGTTCGCATAAGCCAAGGCAGGGCGCCTTTTCGACAGTAATAGAAGGCAGCCTCTCTCCTTTTTCCACGTGAAATTCTAATTTCCGGTTCATGACCTTGAGGAGGCTTTCTGCGCCAGCCATTGCGCAGGCTGGGTCGGTGCAGACATGCACAACCGTTTTTCCAACCGGCTTGTTGTAAAGAAGGGAGTAAAATTCCAAGACGCCGTGAATCTCGGCGAGTGGCACCCTTAACCCTTTTGATATTTCAATGGCTGCCTGTTCAGGCACATAACCATAAATCTCTTGCGCATCTTGAAGCGCAGGAAGCAGAGCCGTTTGACCCTGGGGGGAATATTTTTCCAAAACGGGAAGCAATGGGGTTAGATCAATATTTTCCATATTTTCTCCATTACCATGCCAAAGTGAAATACCGTAAACTCTTACATCGAACTAATGATTGAGGATATCTGTCTGTACCGATAGCAAGCGATCCTCGAAACATTGGGAAACCCATGTATAATTATAGGGTGCTTAGCGTAGTGATACAAGCTGGCGGACAATCCCGCCGGATGGGACAAAATAAAGCTTTAATGCCTTTTCATGGACAACCTCTGGTTCAGCGTATTTTGAAACGTCTGGAGCCTGTTGCCGACGAAATCATCTTAACGACTCATCACCCGGATGATTATGCCTTTCTCAGGATTCCGATGGTTTCGGATGTTTTACCCGGAAAAGGCGCCCTCGGTGGATTTTTGACTGCTTTTCAAACTGCGGCGGAACCCTTCGTTGCCGTGGTAGCCTGTGATCTTCCGTTCGTCAATCCAAAATTAATTCTGTATGAGAAAGAAATTATGTTAAAGAACAGTCGGGTAGATGCGGTTGTCCCCAGATCTGGCGGCGGGTTGGAACCTATGCAGGCTGTTTATCGCCGGGTAGAGTGTTGGGCTTCTGTCAAAGATGCTCTGATGAGCGGAGAGATGCGGGTAACATCGTGGCTGGATGGTATTCGAAAACATGTGCTGCCTGAACAAGATATAACTCGCTTTGATCCGCATGGTGTTGCGTTCTTAAACTTGAACACGCCTGAGGAGTTTCTCCAGGCTGAGGAACTTGCGAAGTCGTTGGGGTTGGACTGAAGCGTGACATTGATCTTATCCTGCTCTTGTCCTCGATGCTTATTATATTCTATTTGCTATATTTTAGGGAAAAATAGTAGAAATTATTGTTCTGGAGTGTAGCGTTTTGCGTTACTTTGAATGAATAATGCAGAGAGTCAGGGTGACTTTTTCGATGTGGTTTCACTTGCAGTATCTGCTCTTGATCTTGATGATGATGGCGCTGGTCTCCTGCAGCGTCCCGGGGTCAATTCTAGAAGACCCTGAATCTCTTAAGAAAACAGCATCTGCCTTGATTGGATCATTAGAACCTCCCCTTGCGGGAGGGGGCTCCGCCACTTCCAGCGTGGATGTGATTCAACCTGCTCTTCCCGTGACGGGGCCAACCGATAACAAGCCTTTTCAAGATCCGATCAACACGACCGGCGGAAACGTCGAAGGGACAGCAGCTCTGCTGCAGCTGACTAAACAGGCCAGTGGTTTTCCATGCAACCTGGCGGCTGCAGGCATACCCATCGATGTCACCGTGCCTGACGGGACGCCGATGCTCCCGGGGCAGTACTTCAATAAAATCTGGCGATTGGTCAACTCTGGGAGCTGCGCCTGGACGCAGGAATACGCGGTTGTTTGGTTTTCTGGGGAGACCTTTGGCGTTCAAGCCATGCAGCCCCTGGCGAATATTGTCAACCCAGGTGATGCTGTGGAAATTAGCCTGGATATGGTCGCTCCCAGAACACCGGGGCAGTATCAGGGTTATTGGAAGCTACTTAGCCCAGATGGCCAGTTGTTCGGGATTGGGCCAAGCGGAGATGCTCCTTTTTGGGTCAAAATTCAGGTTGTTCGGATGGATACCCCTACCCCTGAACGAACGGTCACCGCCACGCTTACCGCTCAGGTGGTTGTTTCAGGAGAGATTACGCTCTCTCCTGGGGATACGCTGGATCTGGACTCGGGTAACCTCGATCCGGCGAAAGGAGATTTCTCCTTCGAAATTGCACAGAGTGGTGAGATGTTGTTATCGCCGAAAAACCAAGCCAGCATGGTCTATTTTGGTCCAAACCGCCCGGTGGAGTGGGAATGCCGACTTGGGATACTGAGTTCGACTCCACTAGAACTGCGGGCTTTACAAGAGGGCAGTTATCTTTGTTTTCGGAGCAACCAGGGATTTCCCGGTTACCTTTATTTGAGTACTGTGCGCCTGCCTGAAAATATCCTGGAAGTAAAATTTGTCACCTGGTTCATTCCATGAAATAAATCAAGTATGGAGGCTTTATATGGATTTAGAGAATGCCGAGCGGTTCAAAGAGATAGATCGAGAAGATATGTATGGGCACATTCATACGCTTCCGGAGCAGTTGGCAAAGGCTTGGGAAATGGGACAAAAAATGCCCCTCCCAGAAAGCGATGGGCTGAGCGCTGTCGTGATCACTGGCATGGGGGGGTCAGCGATTGGCGCAGAACTGGTCGCTGCTTATGTTGCTCCACTGGCTTCTGTGCCGGTTGCCGTTGTCCGCGAGTACGATCTGCCAGGCTGGGTGAGGGGGCCTGGGGTGCTTGTCATCGCTTCATCACATTCAGGGAATACAGAAGAAACGATCTCGGCGTTTCACCAGGCGAAGGAACGCGGCTGCCGGTTGATGACTCTTACCACCGGCGGGAAGTTGAACCAGTTGGCAGTGGAAGTTGGAGCTCCTGCATGGATTTTTGATCATAAAGGACAACCGCGCGCCGCTGTCGGGTATTCCTTTGGCCTGATGCTGTCCATACTCACCCGATTGGGGATTATTCCTGACCCGGCTGTAGCACTCAAAGATACTGTCACTGCTATGAGAGCACAGCAGGCCAGCCTGGCGCGGGAGTGTGCTGTGTATTTGAACCCGGCCAAGCGCATGGCAGGACAGCTCTATGGGCGCTGGGTCATGGTGATGGGCTCTGATTATCTTGCTCCTGTTGCGCGTCGTTGGAAAGGGCAAGTCAATGAAATTGCAAAAGCCTGGGCGCAATACGATGTGCTGCCAGAGGCCGACCACAATACGCTTTCTGGCATTTTCAATCCTGAGGATTTGCTCGCAAAAATGGCGGCGCTTTTCTTGCGATCATCTTCAGACCATCCTCGTAACCGGCTGCGCGCTGAGCTAACGCGGCGGACTATGATGGTGCAAGGCATAGCCACTGATATGATCGAGGCTTCTGGCGACAATCCGATGGCTCATATGTGGACGGCATTGCATTATGGGGATTACATGGCTTATTACCTGGCTATGCTATATGAAGTTGATCCGAGCCCAATAACGGCGATGGTGGAGCTCAAGAAAACACTCAGTTCGATGTAAACGACAAGCTGGGGGTCTGTTCTGACCCCCCAGCCCTTTAGAAAGTTAGGATAGCCTAGAATAAAATGGACGCCAGTTCGGAACGGTATTGGCGTACTTGTTCATCTTCTCTGTTGAAGAGTTCTAAGATGCTCAAGATCAGGCGGCGCGCCGAGCCATCACGGTAATTTTTATCCTGCCGCATGATATCTAATAGCCCATCCAGCGCGGCAGGCAGGTTCCCCTTACTGGCCAGCCGGACGCAGTTGGAATAGGCGATGTCGAGATCATTTTCTGTGGGCAACAAGCCATCCCGGTAGGCTGTTTGAGCTTCAGCAAGTGGGAGCAGCAATTCAGCTCTGGCGTATTCCCGGCCAGCCGGAAAGGACTGGAGGATATTCAGGGCTTCAAAACTTTTGCCCTGAGGCAGCAAGCTTATTGCAAGCCCCAGTAGCGCCCTGAGATTATCGGGGTTTTGAGCCAGAATATTGCGAAAGTGAATTTCAGCCGCGCTCCAGTTTTGTGTGGCAAGGATGCTTTCGGCTTTTTCGAGCGCCAGCGTTAACGGGCTGGGCGGCGTAATCTTGTTAATAAATTCGCGAACCCGTGCTTCCGGTTGGGCGCCGGCAAATTCCCCGACAACTTCTCCGCCACTAAAAGCCTTGACGGTCGGTATAGTCCGAACGCCGTAACGAATCGCCAGATTGGGGCTCTCATCAACGTTAATACGGGCCAGCCGAAAAGAGCCGTTCGCTTCGTGCGCCAGATGTTCGAGAATCGGTTCTAGCGTTTTGCAAGGACGGCACCATTCAGCCCAAAAATCCACAACTACCGGTACATTCTGAGAGTATGACAACACGTCATACTCAAACGTTGCTTCAGTCACATTGACGATAAAATCCGAGGTTGTCATTTCTATAACTCCATCGAAAACCTGATCGGTAATTCGTTTCTCAGATTGTACCTGATCCCTATAAGAATTATATCGGATTTAGCCGGTATTCGGCAAAACTTTAAAATTATTCCCCGTTCTCATCGGTTATGGCGCCTGGCTGTTTTACCTCAATAACCTCGCCGTGAATATTGATGACCACGCGAAACCCAACCATTCCCATGTACGTGCGGGTTTCTTCTGGGATGCCGGTTTGCAGAAGGACTTCAAGTTGATCATCAATGGATTGCAATTGTTTCATGATAAAAGCTCGACTGAAAATATCATCGGCGCCTAACATTTTGACCGTTTGATCAGTGATGGCCTCTTCATGACCTTTAATCTGTTCTTTCATTGCCTGAAGCACCTGACGGTCAACTTCCTCGCTGGGAATATGGCGTAGGAAACCGGAATCGTTGACCACATAACAGGGTTCTTCACCAATGTATGTCGTATCGACTGGTTGACCGAATTCGTCT
>Ga0067045_1030791_pt1 | contig 14081 bp, 8 predicted proteins | sample TerdegcTABiofilm_FD_59184 | JGI IMG/M metagenome (GOLD analysis project Ga0067045, IMG submission 59184) | Combined Assembly of (Gp0054472, Gp0054536) Wastewater bioreactor microbial communities from Singapore -Terephthalate degrading...
CCCGGCCGCCACTGGCGCTCAGGTCGACGTGCCAGCCGTTGGCCCCGGTCAAGCTCCAGTACGCACCGAGGCTGTCGCCCTGGACGTTCAGGCTGTCGGTGCCGGGGTTGGCCAGGGCCGGACCAACCAGCGTACCGTTGCTGTTGCCCTGGATCTGGTTGCTACCACCCAACAGGCCCACTCGTTGGGTACTGCCGCCATTGCCGTGCACGGTCAACAGGGCCGGGCCCTTGGCCAGCGCCGCACCTACGGTGGAGAACTGTGAGTTGAGGACATCCTGCTCGGCCTGGGCGGCGGCGTGTCCGTAGACCTGTTGCCAGGCCGAAGGGGCGGCCTGTTGGATGGTCAGTAACTGGTTGTCGAGTCCGGGCTGGCGCATGAACTGGCCGGACGCAGTGATAGGGGGGGCAGGGAAGGCGAAGGTTGATACGTCCTGGCGATACCAGGGAATCGCCTCGTCTTCGGCAGACGATGCCACAACCTCCATGGATGTACACAGCAGCAGCGAAGTCGACAGGGTGTATAGGGTGACGGATATCTCGTGTTGGATAAGGGAGGTGTTCATGGAGGTCTACCTTGCTGCATACGCATGCCATGTCTGGTCTTGGCGTCTCTCCTACCCCGAATGAGGGGCGACCGATTTCGTTGGGGCAAGCCCCGGCGGCCCGCAGGAACGGGAGCTTTCGGCCTGCCCCAGGAGTTACTTCCGGGGGTAGTAAGGGTTAGCTAAGAAGACCCGGAGCCCTGCGTCAAGAAATTGAACGATGAGCGGTATGGCTAATTTAGGTCACGTAAATGCCTGAAAATTGACGACTCTCTAAGCTGTTGTTTCACCGGAAAATCATCCGGAAACGGCTCTGCATTACCCTTTTGGCACGAATCAGAGATGTACCTCGACCGCCAGCGGCAAGTGGTCGGAAAGATGGCTCCAGGGTTTATTGCCGAGGATTCTGGGGGCGTGGCTGCTGGCGTTGCGCAGGTACACGCGGTCCAGGCGCAGCAGCGGGAAACGTGCCGGATAGGTCTTGGCCGGCCGCCCGTGGTGGCGTTCGAAGGCCTCATGCAAGTCATCGCGCTGAGCAAGGGTGACGTTGCCCTGCAACTGCCAGTCATTGAAATCGCCGGCGATGATCACCGGAGCGTCTGCGGGCAGTGACTCGATCAACTGGCAGAGCAGCGCCAGTTGCAGTTGGCGATGGCTTTCCAGCAGGCTCAGGTGTACGCAGATGGCGTGGACCTCGGCGTGGCCCGGTACATCCAGCACACAGTGCAGCAAACCACGGCGTTCGGGCCCGGTGATCGACACGTCCAGGTTGCGGTGATGGCGGATCGGGTACTTGGACAGCAGGGCGTTGCCGTGGTGGCCGTCGGGGTAGACCGCATTGCGTCCGTAGGCGAAGTCGCTCCACATGCTGTCGGCGAGGAACTCATACTGCGACATCGATGGCCAGTTGCTGTGGCGCGAGGCGTGGCGATCATGCTCACCCAATACCTCTTGGAGAAACACCAGGTCGGCGGACGTACTACGCACGGCCTCGCGCAACTCGGGCAGGATGAAACGCCGGTTGAGGGCGGTAAAACCTTTGTGGGTGTTGACGGTCAGCACCCGGAGCCGATGCACGGCCGGGAGGGTGTCCTGCGGCGGGACGGGGCCGGGTTGACGTTCTGGGTCGGGGTTCACGTGCACTCCTGGAAAGTCGCGGCGGGATATCCATGCGACTGATGTGGCGGCCAGCAGTTCAGAGTATCGCCGCCGATCATCGACATCTGTGGGCAATGGCCTTACACAAAGACAATCTCATAGGGTTGGCGCAAGCGTTCCAGGACCACCTTGGGCAACAGCGGCGCGATGCCCATTTCCGGATCGCCATCCAGTTGGCTGGCATAGGCGTGGATGGTATGGCGCTTGCGTGCGGTCGTCCAGCTGTCCAGGCGCACCTTGCGCGCGCGATGCCAGGGGATCTGCCCTTGGTCGCGCACCGGCCAATGCCAGGCCCAGAAAGGCAGTTCGCACAGACGGGCACCGACCATCTGGGCGGCCTTGGCACTGGCGCGACCGACGGTGTCATGGTCGACGACGCCGTCTTCGCGCCAGGTGCTGAACAGCACATCTTCGGGGCGCAGGTAGCGGGCAATGAAGTGCGCCAACTGGGTCTCGCGCTCGGCCAGTGCGGCGTCGGTGAAACCGCCACGAATCCACTTCAGGCTGTGCATGGGCAGCCCCAGCCTGCGCAGGGCCTCGACACTTTCCTGGGGGCGAAACACGCTCAGGCGTTTCTCCGGCCACAGTTGCGAACCCGGGTAGCTGGCGCTGCCGTCGGTGACGGATATCAGTTGCAGGGGATGCCCCAGGTTGGCGAACAATTGCAGCAGGCCGCCGCAGGTCACCACTTCATCGCCGGGGTGGGGGGCGATCACCACGGCGCGGGCGCCGGGTGCGATGAGCGACTGAGTGTTGATGACCGGCAGGTTGTCCAATTGGCGGGCGCCATTCCAGATCTGCGCGGGCAGGTTGCTGTCCAGAAGCGAGGTGCTTTTCATGTTGACACGTCCTTGTACGCGTGAGCTGTCGGTCGTCTCCCGATGCCTGACCGACAGGCTGAGTGTCTTGCTCCGTCCATGCGCCCGGAACACCCTGGGGGCAGTTCCTCAAGGGCAGCGGGCAGAGTATTGCCCATGGTTCAGGGTTCGTCGCGTGCGCGGCGTGGTCCCCCAGGTTTTTTTTGTGGTGCACCTGGGGGAACTCCTTAGTCTTCGTCGTGGTGCTGCAATTCGAACAGCAGCAGCGAGCGGCCGGTGACTGAGTATGAGTGCTCGAACTCGAAGCGCTCCTGGCCGCGGATCGAGGGCTGGTTGGTGTCGATCATGCAGGTCCAGAAGCCACCGTCCGGAACCGCGGGCAGGCTGAAATTGACGATGTCGTGGTGGGCGTTGACCACCAGCAGCAAGGTCGCATCGGCGCCCTTGCGGCGGATGCCGGTTTCCTGGGCGCGGCCGTCGAGCAGCATCCCGAGGCAGCGGCCATGGCTGTCTTCCCACTGTTCGGTGGTCATCTCGCTGCCATCCGGGGCCAGCCAGGTCACGTCCTTGACCCCGATGTCTTCGTTGTAGCTGCCCACCAGGAAACGCCCGCGACGCAGGATCGGGTAGGTCAGGCGCAGTTTGATCAGGCGTTTGACGAACTTGAGCAAGGCCTTGCCGTCGTCACTCAGGTCCCAGTTGACCCAGCCGATCTCGCTGTCCTGGCAGTAGGCGTTGTTGTTACCGTGTTGGGTGCGGGCGAATTCGTCACCGGCCACCAGCATCGGTGTGCCCTGGGCCAGCAGCAGGGTGGCGAAGAAATTGCGCATCTGCCGTTGGCGCAGTTCGTTGATCTCGGGATCGTCGCTCGGGCCTTCGACGCCATGGTTCCAGGACAGGTTGTTGTTGCTGCCGTCCTGGTTGTCTTCGTCGTTGGCTTCGTTGTGCTTGTCGTTGTAGGACACCAGGTCGTTGAGGGTGAAACCGTCGTGGGCGGTGACGAAATTGACCGAGGCGTAGGGCCGGCGCCCGCGCTGGTTGAACATGTCGCCGGAGGCGGTCAGGCGTCCGGCGAAGTCGGCCAACTGGCCGTCGTCACCTTTCCAGAACGCGCGCACGGTGTCGCGAAAACGATCGTTCCATTCCACCCATCCCGGCGGGAATCCACCCACCTGGTACCCCCCGGGGCCGCAGTCCCAGGGTTCGGCGATCAGCTTGACCTGGCGCAGCACCGGGTCCTGGCGGCAGGCCACGAGGAAGCTGTGGCGCTCGTCGAAACCATCGTGGTAACGCCCGAGGATGGTTGCCAGGTCGAAGCGGAAACCGTCGACGTGCATCTCCGTGGCCCAGTAACGCAGGGAGTCGGTGACCATCTGCAGCACGCAAGGGTGGCTCAGGTCGAGGGTGTTGCCGGTGCCTGAGTCGTTGATGTAGAAACGCTTGTCGTCCGGCATCAGGCGGTAGTAGGAGGCGTTGTCGATGCCGCGCATGGACAGGGTCGGTCCCTGTTCGTTGCCTTCGGCGGTGTGGTTGTAGACCACGTCGAGAATCACCTCCAGATTGGCTTCGTGCAGGTGCGCGACCATCTCCTTGAACTCGGCGATCTTGCCGCTGGCCAGGTAGCGTGGGTCGGGAGCAAAAAAGGCGATGCTGTTGTAGCCCCAGTAGTTGGTCATGCCTTTGTGCAGCAGATGCTGGTCGTTGACGAAGGCATGGATCGGCAGCAGTTCCACCGACGACACCCCCAGCTTGCGGATGTGCTCCAGCAGGTCATCGACCATCAGCCCGGCGAAGGTGCCGCGCACCGCCTCCGGAACCGCCGGGTGGCGCATGCTGATGCCGCGTACATGAGTCTCATAAATGATCGTTTTGTCCCAGGGCACACTGACTCGGTGGTCGTGGCCCCAGGTGTGCGCCGGGTCGATCACCTTGCACTTGGGTACGAATGGCGCACTGTCACGTTCGTCGAAGCTGAGGTCGGCGTCCGGGTGGCCGATGGTGTAGCCAAACAGCGCTTCGGACCATTTCAGCTCGCCGACCAGTTGCTTGGCGTAGGGGTCGATCAACAGTTTGTGATGGTTGAAACGATGACCGTTCTGCGGGTCGTAAGGACCATACACACGATAGCCATAGATCAACCCCGGATGGGCATCGGGCAGGTAACCGTGGAAGATCTCGTCGGTGTACTCGGGCAGTTCGATGCGTTCGAGTTCGACTTTCCCGGCATCGTCGAAGATGCACAGTTCGACCTTGGTCGCGTTCGCCGAGAAGATCGCGAAGTTGACCCCCAGACCATCCCAGGTCGCGCCCAGCGGGAAGGGCAGCCCTTCACGAATCCGCGAGGTTTCTGCGCCATGGGCTGGTTTTGCGGTGTTGTCGGGTGAGGTCATAAAAACTCCTGTAGCGCATGACCGGCATCGACCTGAGGTGGTCGATGCGGTTGTCGTAGCCGCTGTCGTGGGTCAACTGGCCGGTTTGCGCGGGGCGCGGGGCTTTTTCGCGGCGACGCTTTTTTCCCCTGGCGGGGTGACGACCTGGGCGGCGCCGGCCTTGGCCTTGGTTTTCGTTGCGGGCGGGGCCTTGGCTTTTGGCGTTTTTACCGGCTTGGCCGGTGCCAGGGCTTCGGCTTCCGCCAGTTTGCGGGCCATCTCCCAGTGGCGCGCTTCCTGTCCTTGGGGTTGACCCTCGGACTCCCAGATCTGATAGGCAAATTCACGAACGCGTTTTTCATCGGTACTCATCGCAATGCTCCTGAGTTGAACTCAAGTCTGGATAAACAGATTGACCGGGAAATCCCCCAGCGCGGCGCTGATCAGCAACTCTGTGTGATGTGTGACTTGCACCGTGGAAAAAAGTCCCTTCAGTTTTCCCCCGCGAGGGGTGAACGGTAGAGTGACCCGGGTATCGCCCCACTGCAGGGCAGGAACCAACGGTGTGGCACTGCTTTCCAGCAGCGCGGCGACCCGGACCGGCACCAGCACAATCGCCCACTGGCCCTGGTGCTCGCGGGCAAACGCCAGCACACGTGGGGCCTGGCTGCCTGACACCGGCAAGGGCAGGTAACGCCCGGCGCGAAACAGTTCGGCATGCTCGGCGCGTACTGCCAGGGTGCGGGCGATCAAGGCTTGCTTGATGTGTCCGTCCTGCCAGGTGTCGAGCAACCGGGCCGGATCTGGTTGGTGCTCCAGTGCCTGCATCCGTGCCTGGAAATCCACCGGCCGCCGGTTGTCCGGGTCCACGAGGCTGAAATCCCAGAACTCATTGCCCTGGTACAGGTCCGGGACCCCCGGCACTGTCATGCGCAGCAAGGTTTGCGCCAATCCATTCAGGCCGCCACCGCTGGCAATCACCGCTAGGGCGTCGGCGATACGGGTGCGCAGCGCGAGCCCCTCGGGGGCGAGCAATAGGCGCTCGGTAAAATGCCGGGTGCTTTGTTCGTAGGCGTCGTTGGCGGCACTCCAACTGCTGTGCAGCTTGGCTTCGCGCAGGGCTTTTTGTTGCCACTGCCACAGGCGCTCACAGTAATCGGACAGGGCCGGCAGGTCGTCGCAGCGCAAACCCAGAGGCCAGCTGCCGAGCAGCGCCTGGTAGAGAATCAGTTCGTCCCCGGCTGCCGGCGCCTGGGCGTCTTCACGTAGAACCGCGGCCTCGGTGCGCCAGGTGTCGACCTGTTGCGCATACCAGGCGCTGCGTTCGCTGAGTACGGCCAACCGCGCCCGGCTGTCTTCACCGCGCTTGTGGTCGTGGGTGGCGCTGGTCAGCAGATTGTTCGGGAAGGCTGCCAGACGCTGGATGCAGGCGGCATGGAAATCGGAAAAGGGCGCACTGAATTGCTCGGTATCAAACCCGACATCGTTGCGCGACAGCAGCACGCCCGAGCGATAGAGCGCGGTGTCCTCCACGGCCTTGGCCGCCGCCGGTGATGTCAGTTGCTGGAACCGCACGCAGGCGTGCTTGAGCAGCTTGCGTTGGCGCCCCACCGGACGCTCGCGCCAAGGCTGGCCGCCCAGCCACAGGGCAATGTTGTCGAGCACCGGCCAGTCGGCTTCGCCCAGGGTCTGGCGGGCACCGTCCATGGCCTGCTGGAAAAACACCTGGTCCTCGGCGGAGCGTCCGCGGGGGCTGATGTAGGTGCGGTACACCGGGAAATGCACGATCAGTTCCTGCAGCGCCCGGCGAATGGCACCGAGGGTCAGGTCGCGGGTCATTACGTCATCGCGGGCCACTTGCAACAGGGCCTGGGCGACGCTTTCAAAATCGCCGGCCAGCGAGCCGTTGAGTATCTGCTGGCGGGCCAGGTGCGCTTCCTCGATGAACGCCTGTGGACGTTCGCTGTGCCGTTGCCACAGCTCGCCCAGGGCTAACGCGCCGTGCGGGTCGTGCTGCAGCAACGACAGTTGATTCATGAACTCATAGCCGGTGGTGCCATCGACCCCCCAGTCGCGACGCAGGGTTTCCCCGGGGCCGAGAATCTTTTCCACGTAGATCGGGATGTGCCGTGACGGTACCAGGGCGTCGACCCGGCGCCGCAGTTTGCGGCAGTAACCCCGTGGGTCGGCGAGCCCGTCGATGTGGTCGATGCGCAAGCCGTCCACCAGGCCGTCGGCCAGCAACTCGAAGAGTTTGCCGTGGGTGGCTTCGAACACGGCAGGGCGCTCGACCCGCAGGCCGCCCAGTTCATTGACGTCGAAGAAGCGCCGCCAGTTGATGTCGTCCGCCGCCGTGCGCCAACTGGCCAGGCGATAACTCTGACGTTCCAGCAGGTGGTGCAGGCGGGTGAAACCATCGGGCTGGCGAGCGTCATGCAGCGCCAGGTTGTGTTCGATGCAGCTGGCCAGCGCGGGCTCCCTGGCCAACTGCGCCAAGGCCTGTTGCAAGGGGCCGGCCAGCGAATGGGCGGTGGTCTGGTGACGCACGCGGGTAAAACCCTCGGCGAGGGTTTTCAGTGCGCCGCTGTGTTCGACGCTCAGACGCTCGTCGGGCATCAGCAGCGTTGCATAGTCCATTGGACAGATCGGGAAGTGGTGTTCGTAGTGCTCGGCATAAAACCGCCCCTGCGCCGAGTCAAAGCGCAGCGCCAGGCTACCGTCCTGCAAGGCGCTGCCATAGTCGCTGCCCAGGAACGGCAGGAGCAACTGGCCTTCGAGCAGCGGGTCGGGCGAGTGCCACTGGATATCGAAGAACTCGCCATAGGGGCTGAGTCGTCCCCACTCCAGCAGGTCCTGCCACCAGGGATTGTCGGCGCCACCGACGGCCATGTGATTGGACACGACGTCGAGAATCAGGCCCATGTCGTGGGCCCGCAGGGTCTTGACCAGGCGCCGCAGCGCCGCTTCACCCCCCAGTTGCGGGTTGACCTGGCCAGGGTCGACCACATCGTAGCCGTGCATCGAGCCGCTGCGGGCCTTGAGCAGCGGCGAGGCATACAGGTGGCTGATGCCGAGCCGGGCGAAATAGGGCACCAGCGGCACCGCGTCATCCAGGGTAAAACCGTGATGAAACTGCAGCCTGACGGTGGCCCGCAGACTACTCATCGATCACGCTCGCTGGCTTGCAGGCGTGCGCAGGCGAGCATTTCCAGGCGCCGCGCGGCGTCGGCATCGTCCAGCAGTTGCTTGCTGTCGGCGGGCAAGCGTCGCCGCCAGTTGGGGTGGGTGTCGACGGTGCCCGGCAGATTGGGCTGTTCGTCCAGGCCCAGGGCGTCTTCCAGCGGTAGCAACACCAGCGGCGCCCGGGTATGCCCGAGAAAACGCACGCTGGCATCGAGCACTTGGTCAGTCTCGTGCTGCTCTTCACGAAAGTTCTGCGGGTCCTGGCTCAGCGCGCTGCGCAGGCTGTCACGCTCGCGCTGGCGGTGGGCGCGCCAGTGGGTTTCGTCGTCGCCGGTCACCAGCCCGAGACGGGCGTTCCATTCGATGTCACGGCCATGCCACCAGCCGTTGAGCGTAGGCAGGTCGTGGGTGCTGGTGGTGGCCAGGGCGTTGTCGGGCCAGTCGAGAATCGGCCGGAAGCGCGTGCTGTGATCCTGTTCGAACAGCAGCACGCGCATGCCGAGGATCGAGCGGGCGATGAGTTTTTCCCGCAGGCCATCGGGCACGGTGCCGAGGTCTTCGCCGAGGACGATCGCCTGGTGCCGGTGCGACTCCAGCGTCAGCAGGCGCAGCAGGTCGTCCACCGGGTAATACAAGTAGGCACCGTCACAGGGTGGCGCGCCGAGGGGGATGACCCACAGGCGTTGCAGGCCCATCACATGGTCGATACGCAAGCCGCCGGCGTGGGCAAAGTTGGCCCGCAGCATTTCGATGAAGGCGCGAAAGCCATTGCGTACCAGGCCTTCAGGTGAAAACGCGGAGATCCCCCAGCCCTGGCCGGCGCGGTTGAGAATGTCCGGTGGCGCGCCAACGGTGAGCGAGGCCAACAGTTCGTCCTGGCGACTCCAGGCTTGACTGCCACCGCCGTCCGCCCCGACCGCGAGGTCGGCAATCAGGCCGATGCCCATGCCGCTGCTGCGGGCGACGTTTTGCGCACGCTGCAGGCAGCGCGCGATCAGCCATTGGCAAAACGCGTAGAAGCCGATGCGTCCGGCATGCTGTTCGGCGAAGGCCGCCAGCTCCGGGCTGCGCGGGTTGCGCCAGGGCTCGGGCCAATGGCGCCAGTCCAGGCTTTCGCCACGGGCGGCGCAGACCTCTTGCAGGGCTTCGAAACGGCAGTGGTTTTCCAGGGCTTCGCCACCGCTGTGGCGGAAGCTGCTGAAGTCGGCGTGCAACGGATGATCACCGCGGGCAAAGCCTTCGTACAGGGCCTGGTAGAGTTTCTGCTTGGCCTGGGCTGCCGCGGGCCAGTCCACCAGGGGCTGGCTTTCCAGCTGGGCGAGCTCGTCGGCCAGCTCGGTGGCCTCGATGGCCATGCGCAGGGCGCGTTCGCCAAGGATCTCGCCGGGCGCGGCATACAGGCTGTTGAGGAACAGCCGACTGGACGGTGAGTAGGGGCTGAAGCGCTGGGTGTCGCAGCTGAACATCGCGTGCATCGGGCTGATAGCCAGCGCTTCAGCGCCGCGTTCACCGGCAACCCGGGCCAGCTCTTCGAGGGCCTGGGTGTCACCAATACCGCCGTCGCCGGGGCGGCGCAAGGCGTACAACTGCACGCTCAGGCCCCACGCTCGCGGGGTGTCGCTGTCCACGGCCGAGGCGACGCTGTGACAGTGCAGGGGCGCCACGGCCAGGGTGAAGTAGCGGCCAGCGATGCTGACTTCCTGGTAACCCACCGGGATCAGCCCCGGCAACTGCGCCTCGCCGTCGAGTTTCAGGTTGAGGATGGCGCCGTCCTCCAGATGAATCTCGCAGGGGCTGTGCGGTTCGAAGTAACGCGCCAGGTCAAGCCGGGCCCCGACATCCACGGTCAACAGCGGTGGCAACTGGCTGCGCGCCTGGCTCTGCTGTACCTGCAACAGGCTGGCGTCGATTTCCTGGGCACTGCCGGCCGGGTGGCCGAGACCGTTGAGGACGGCGCGCAGAACTGCCGGAGCCACTTTTTGTGCGCGCCCATTGGCGTCGATCCAGTCCACGGCCAGGCCGGCCCGGCTGGCGAGAATTTCCAGTTGCGCATCGCTCATTGGCGCTCTCCTGCGGGGGGTAGCATGGATGCCGCTGCCGTCAGGCTGACCAGCGCGCAATAGGGAGCCAGGGTGCCTTGCTGTAAGCGGGTGCTCGCCTGTGGCGGGCACGCGAACAGCAGTTGGGCCTGGGCTTGCGGTATATGGGCAACAGCCTTGGCGCTGAGGTTCAACTCAATGTGCAGCACGCTGCCGTCCCCCAGTTGCCAGCGCGCGCTGATCGCCCCCTCGCCGAGCACCGAAACACCCAGCGCGTGGGCGCCGGGCAGGCGTGGGATGATTTCGCGGTGGCGAATCAGCAGCAGTTGCCGGTAGAGCGCCTGGGTGCTGTGGCGAATGCCGTAATCCCCGGGCGTGAGGTTGGGCCGCGAGTCTTCGAAGGTCTGTGGGGCATTGGGGTCGGGAATGCGTTCGCGGCTATGGGGGTCGGCAAAGGCTTTGAAGGAGGCGAACTCATTGCGCCGGCCCTCGCGTACCAACGGTGCGAGGTCGCCGTGATGACTGGTGAAGAACAGGAAGGGCTGATCGGCGGCCACTTCGTCGCCCATGAACAGCAGGGGAATCATGGGCGACAGTAGCAACAGCACCGTGGCGGCGTGCAGGGCCTGGGGCGGGCACAACTGGTGCAGGCGTTCGCCAAAGGCGCGATTGCCGATCTGGTCATGGTTCTGCAGGAACAGCACAAACGCGCTGGGGGGCAGGTGGCCGCTGGGCTCACCGCGGGTCTCGCCATGGCGGTTGGTGTGGCCCTGGTAGACAAACCCCTGGCTCAGGCAGCGGGCCAGTTGCTCGGTGGGGTTGTGGGCGAAGTCGGCGTAGTAGGCATCGGTTTCCCCGGTCAACAGGACGTGCAGGGCGTTGTGCCCGTCGTCGTTCCATTGGGCGTCGAACCGCTGCTCCAGCAGGCTGGCCTGGTTGTGCTCGTTTTCCACGGTGAGCCACACATGTCGCGCCGGATCGACCTGTTGGTGGACCCGCTTTGCCAGCTCCTGGAGAAAGTCCGGGTCGTCGATGGCGTGCACGGCGTCCAGGCGCAGGCCGTCGAAGCGGTACTCGAGCAACCACATCAGGGCGTTGTCGATGAAAAAGTCGCGCACCTCGCGGCGCCGGAAGTCGATGGCGGCGCCCCAGGGCGTGTGCCGGTCTTCGCGAAAGAAGCGCTTGGCGTAGTGGTGCAGGTAATTGCCGTCCGGCCCGAAATGGTTGTAGACCACGTCGATGATCACCGCCAGGCCCAGGCCGTGGGCGCAGTCGATCAGTTGTTTGAGGTCTTCGGGCGAACCGTAGGACGATTGCGGGGCATAGGGCAGCACGCCGTCATACCCCCAGTTGCGCTCGCCGGGAAACTGCGCCAGGGGCATCAGTTCAATGGCGGTGACGCCCAGCTCTACCAGGCGCGGCAACTGGTGCTGGACCTGCGCGAACCCGCCGAGCAGGCCGACGTGCAACTCGTAGATCACCGCTTCGTGCCAGGGCCGGCCCTGCCAGGAGAGGTGTTGCCAGCGGTAGGCGAGCGGGTCGACCACCACGCTGGCCGACTCAGGCCCCGCCACCTGGGCACGCGAGGCGGGGTCGGGGACGTCGTGTTCGCCATCGATGTTGAAGCGATAGCGGGTTCCGGCCGGACAGCGGGTCTTGAGGACAAACCAGCCGTCGGCCTGGGGCAGCATGGGCAGCGACGGCCCCTCGTCCAACTCGACACTCACATAAAATGCATCGGGTGCCCACAGCGCAAACCGAGTGTGTTGCGCATCCAGCATGACAGCGCCGTGGGGCCAGGTTTCCATAGTCCGTAACGGCATGCACAGTTCCCTCTTATAACTTGACCGATTTCCCCAGCGCCTTGGCCACCAGTTGTTCGTAGAGTTCAGCGTAGGGTTCGACGGCCTTGCACCAGTTGAACGGTGCCGCCATGGCCCGGCAGCGCATGGCATTGAGCAGGGCAGGGAAGGCAAAGACCTTGAAGGCCCGGCTCAGTGCCTCTTCGTAGCTGGCCACAGTGGACTCGTCGAACAGAAAGCCGGTGACGCCATTTTCGATGGTGTCGGCCAGCCCGCCGGTATTACGTGCCACCGGCAGGGAGCCAAACCGCTGGGCGTACATCTGGCTCAGGCCGCAGGGCTCGTAGCGCGAGGGCATCAGCAGGAAGTCACTGCCGGCGAACATGCGCCGCGCGTCGGTTTCATTGAAGCCGATGCGCACGCCGATCTGCCCGGGGAAGCGCAGGGCCAGGTTGCGCATGGCTTGTTCTTCCTCCGGTTCGCCGCGGCCGATGATTGCGATCTGCCCGCCGGATTTGACGATGTACTCGGCCACCCCTTCGGTCAGGTCCAGGCCTTTCTGGTAGACCAGGCGCGAGACCACGGCAAACAGCGGGCCCTCGCTGTCCTGCAGGCCGAACAGTTCGCGCACCTGGGCGGCATTGGCGGCCTTGCCGTCCCAGTCGCCGATGGTGAAGGGGCAGGCCAGGTGCGGGTCGGTGGCCGCGTCCCAGCTTTCATCGATGCCGTTGGGGATGCCACTGAGCAGGCCCTGTTGGGTCTTGCTGGCCAGGAAACCGTCGAGGCCGCAGCCGAAGGCCGGGGTGGTGATTTCCTGGGCGTAGGTCGCGCTGACCGTGGTGATGTGGCTGGAGTAGGCCATGCCGGCCTTGAGAAAGGACAGTTTGCCGTAGAACTCCATGCCTTCTTGCTGCAGGGCGTGTTCGGGAATGCCCAGCTCCGGGCACGAGGCCAGGCTGACCACACCCTGGTAGGCCAGGTTGTGGATGGTGAACAGGGTTGGGGTGCGCTGCCCACGCCAGTGCATGTAGGCCGGGGCCAGGCCCGCGGGCCAGTCATGGGCGTGCACCAGGTCCGGGCACCAGTGGATTTGCGCCAGGTTGGCGGCGATGTCGGCGGCGGCCAGGCCCAGGCGGGCAAAGCGGATATGGTTGTCGGGCCAGTCTCGACCATTATTGGCGCCGTAGGGCGACCCTTCGCGCTCGTACAGTTCGGGGCAGATCAAGACGTAGATCACCAACCCGTCGGGCATGTCCATGCGGCCGATCTTGCACGGCGGCAGCGCGGCATGACCGCCCAGTTCGCCAATGATGTGGATCGGGTTGTCGCTGTGCATCACTTGCGGGTAACCGGGAATCAGCACGCGGACGTCGTGCAGGTGGGCCATGGCCCGAGGCAGTGCAGCAGAGACGTCACCCAGGCCGCCGGTCTTGACCAGGTCGGCGATTTCCGACGTCACGAACAGGACTTTCTTTTTGTTCGGATTCTGACGTGGAGTGGGCAGTACCGTCTTTGCACCGGGGGCCAGGATCGACATCGACGTCGACTCGCCGATGGCCTGCTGAGTACGCTCTCCCTGGATTTCTAAAGCGGCACTGTTCATGTGTTTCTCCCGTTTTATTGATCTGTTTCAGGCATCTCACCCGTACATCAAGCGGCCGGTTCCTGTGGCCAGGCGCAAACGCGCCACGCGTCGTGGCGCAAGCGCGACCCGATGCGTTGGAGCTACAAGGCTGTTGTGAACATTGCAAGGATTGCACCAGCGGCCGTGACCCCTCTAATCACCTGACCTGTCGCTATAGCGGAAAGTTTCGAGTTTTTCGCCGTTTTATGACCCGACGGTCTGACCCTGCGAAACCCAGTCTAGGCCAGAACCTAGAGCGGGGTAGGCCGGTTTTCGGATTGTTCGACAATCGGTTTGGATCAGGAGAAGACAACCGAAAAATTGTGACAATTGCACCGACGAAGGGCAGGTTTTCAGCAATGGGCGAACAAAAAGAGGCAGGAGGTGTAGGTCTGTGGCGCGAGGGGAGGCAGGTATGCGCACCAAATAAGTGCGCGACAGGGAGGGTGTTGGCCTGTGATGCACATGTCATCGTTGAAGGTCATCGCCGGCAGGCCGGCTCCCACAGGGTTGGTTGTGTCCGGGGGAAAAGGTCAGCCCTGCC
>Ga0067045_1030793_pt1 | contig 14078 bp, 11 predicted proteins | sample TerdegcTABiofilm_FD_59184 | JGI IMG/M metagenome (GOLD analysis project Ga0067045, IMG submission 59184) | Combined Assembly of (Gp0054472, Gp0054536) Wastewater bioreactor microbial communities from Singapore -Terephthalate degrading...
CCGCCATGAGCAGGAATGCCCAGCGCCACCGTCGCTTGGAGAGCAGGAGGCCCAGCATGGCCAGCAGCAGTGCGCTGATGCCTGCGAATCCCGCCCGCTCGCCGTAGCTGAAGAGCGGGTAGTCGCCCCGCGCGGGGTGCCCCAGGGCATCGGGAAACACGAATGTGATCAATTCCGCGGGCTGCAGCGCGAAACGTTTGTGGAACACGAACAGACCGGGGTCCGCCTGAGCCCCACCGCGCGGGGAGAGCCGCGCGAGTTCCAGCCCCGGAAGCAACTGCACCGATGCCAGCAGGCCCGCGGTCAGCCCCGCGACCAGCAGCCACGACAGCCCTCGTCGCTTGCCGTGCAGGAGAGAATGGAGCCATCGCGCCGCCGCGTAGAGCAACGTGGCGAGCAGAACATACGCCGCGATCTGCAGATGGCCCGCAAGGACGGCCATTCCGGCGCAGCCTCCGCACACCACGGCGCCGTGTCGTTCGGAGCCTCGGCCGCTCCGGGCGATCATCTCAACTCCCAGCAGACACCCGGGCAGCCACGTCGCGGCATTGGTCATGGTGGGCAGGGGGACCAGGCCGATCATCGGCCCCCCGAGAGCGTAACCCATGCCGCCAAATGCGGCACTCACCGCGCCAATGCCCACGACGCGCAGGAAGGCGAAGGTGAGCAGCGCGGCCAGCATGTGGTGTAGCAGCGCGGAGAGAACCAGGCACGCGCGGGGAGGGATGATCGCATAGAGCCAGTTGGGCGGGTAGAAGATCGCGGACTGCCCGTTGCCCGCGAAGGGGTAGCCGCAGAACTGCTGCTCATTCCACAGCGGGACGCGCCCGGCAGCGAGCTCTCGCCCGAGTTTCACGCGCCACGGGTAGAACTGCGCTACGCCATCCCACCACCACGCCTGCCACTGCGCCGGCTTCTCAACAGGCGGGCGTTCCGCCGACCACGGGAGCATCCACGTCTGCTGATCGGCGGGCACGGGAACATTGCCCCGCAGGTACCACGGCGCCCAGAACCCTACAATCACTAGGATCAGAAGTGTGGGCGCAAAAACCGCCGGATCGCGCCGTGCCGGTGCACTCATGCGGGGAGTGTGGCCCTCCTGCAGGCAGCAAAAAAGCCGGCATCAGCCAGCTTCATTATACTGCCTCCGGGATGTGCTGGGAACCGAGAGATCAGTGGTTCCCGGTGCCCGTCTCTGACATAGCCGCCGGTGACGGGGCGGCCTCGGCGCTCTCTGCGCCTCCGTTTTCTGAGCTGAAGGCCAGCATCACGACCCCGGCGAGAATGACCGCGATCGCGGCGATCCGAAGCGGGGGAATCTCCTCGTTGAACAGCTTCCACGATGCCGCGACTACGAGAACATAGCTGAGGGCCACCATCGGGTAAGCCAGGCTCAATGGCAGGTGCTTGATCGCCACCAGGTAGATCAGCGAGCTCAGGCCGTAGCAGACGAAGCCCGCGAAGACACGGGTGTTCGTGAAGATGGAGGCGATGATTGCGCCGACGGCTGCATCGGCCGGAAGTTGCTTCAGCCCGGCCTTGAGCATGATCTGCCCGGCCGCGCCAAGGCCGATGGCGACGATCAGGATGACGAAGAATGGCAACATGGTGGTTAGCGATCCCGACTTCATTGGAACACCTTCGCGCAGACAACACGAGCCGGGTCCGGCGGACCGATTGCCACCGGACCCGGTATCAGACGCTTTCCTGCAGTGCAACCTAGCCCAGCAGTTCCCTGACCTTGTCCACGGCGGACGCGGCATCCGGGGCGTAACCGTCCGCGCCGATCTCATCCGCGTAGTTCTGGGTCACAGGCGCGCCGCCGATGACGACCTTGACCTGGTCGCGCACGCCGGCTTCTTTCAGCGCATCAATGGTGTCCTTCATGGCGGGCATCGTGGTGGTCAGGAGAGCAGACAGCGCGACAACACCCGCGCCCTGGCTCTTGACGGCATCCACGAACTTTTCGGCCGGAACATCCACCTCAAGGTCCAGCACTTCGTAGCCGCCGCCCTCGAGCATCATCGCCACGAGGTTCTTGCCGATGTCATGCAGGTCGCCCTTGACGGTGCCGATGGCAACCGTTCCCCGGGGCTGAACTCCACTCTTGGCCAGCAACGGCTTGATGATGTCCATCCCCGCGTGCATGGCGCGCGCGGCAATCAGGACCTCCGGCACGTAGAACTCGTTGTTCTTGAACTTCTCACCAACGACGGCCATTCCGGCGATGAGGCCGTCATTGATGATGTCAGCCGGGGATACGCCTTCGTCCACGGCCGCTTGCGTCATCTTCGCGACGTCATCGCGCTTGCCCGCGATGACACTGTCCGCCAAGGCCTGCAGGTCCGCCATTGAACGTGTCCTCCTGTCTCCATTCGGAACCATCCGTGGGTCCGCATAGTTTAGCCGAAAGGCCTATGCGGTGCAACACCTAAGGAAACATCATCGTTTCCATGAAGGCCATCTGGAACTCGGGCCGGCGCGAAAGCTCGATATGCTCGGCCGAAGCGGCGATCTGGACTGAGGTCCTGCGCTCTTCCCTTGAGATCAGTGCAAGCAGCGCACCGGCGCCCGCAGCGTTCCCCACACCCTTGATCCGCTCCAGCGGAACAGGCGGGAGCATCCCCATGCGAAGGGCGCTGGCCGGGTCAATGTAGTTCCCGAACGCTCCGGCAAGCAGGATCTCGTCCAGATCGTCAACGCGCAAATCCGAGAACTGCAGCAGCAATTCGATGGCGGCGCGCACGGCGCCTTTCGCCAGTTGGAGTTCGCGCACATCTCGCTGCGAAAGGTAGACCGGACGCGCGGCATCCAGCGCGCTCAGCAGGAACCGTCGGTCGTTGCCTTCCCCAACGATCCGCGCCTGTGTCGCCGCCGACATTCCCTCCGGCAGCGAACCGTTCGCGAACCGTCCGCCCTGATCCACCACGCCCAGTTCCAGCGCCACCGCCAGGGCGTCGAAGAGGCCCGACCCGCAGATTCCCACGGGCTCCTGCCCGTCGATTGTCTGGACCGTGATGTCGTCGCCGTCGATCGAGATATGCTCGATTGCTCCGGGCGCAGCGCGCATGCCGTGCTCAATCTGGGCTCCCTCAAAGGCCGGGCCGGCCGCGCAGGAGGTCACCAATAGCTTCTTCCCGGTCCAAAGCGCCACTTCTCCGTTTGTGCCGATGTCCACCGCCAGCACCGGGCGAGGGCGTTCGATCATATCCGTAGCCAGGATCACGCCCACAGTATCCGCGCCCACGAAGCCGGCGATCACCGGGAGGCAGAAGACATTGCCGCGCGGGTTCATCCTCAGCCCCGCGTCTGCCGGGCGCAACTCCTGTGGCCGCGAGCTTACCGGAATGTAGGGCGCCTGAGCGACGTAGCGCGGGTCCAGACCCATGAACAGGTGGTTCATGGCGGTATTGCCGACTACCGTCACCTCATAGATCTCCTCGTGCCGGCAGTCACACCTTGCCAGGGCCCTGTCAATGACACCATTGACCGTACCGACCACCAGCTCGCGAAGCTCCTCTAGCCCACCTTCGTGGCTGTTGGAGTACTCAATGCGCGAAATGACGTCCGCGCCGTGGCGGCCCTGTTCATTGTACGCCGCAGCCGCCGAGAGCTGCTTGCCTGTGAGCAGGTCCACCACATACGCCACAACTGTGGTGGTGCCGATGTCAACAGCGACCCCGAGAGTGCGTGGCGGCTCAAGGCCCGGGTGAACATCCACCAGGCGTGAACCGACGACCGAGGCGACGACCTGGAAATCATCGGCCCGCAGGGCTTCCGGGAGGCGCTGCAGAGCGGGTGGGCAGGCATGCAGGCGCGGCACCAGCGGCTCAAGCGCGGTGGCGAGCCGGTCGAAGTCGCTGCGCTGGTCTTCGAGCGCCGGCAGGTCGAGCTTCACTGGAATCTGCCGCACGTTGGGCTCCAGCGCCACAGGCCGGACCAGTTCACCGTCGAGGGACTTGGTGCCGATGACGCGCGCGGTGGCGGGGACGAGGATCACTGCATCCCCCAGAACCCGCGTCTGGCAAGCGAGGCGCACGCCTTGGGCCAAGTCGGATTCGTCCAGCACTTTCCTTTCAGCGTCGGTGGGTTCCGACACGCTGCCCTCAATCACCGTGAACCTGCACTTGCCGCACGTTCCCCTTCCCGCGCACGGCAGGTGCAGGTCGATGTCGGCGTCGTGGGTGATGTCGGAAACCAGCGTACCCCGGTCTGCGAGGACATGCAGTCCGTCGGGCTGGATGAGCACGGCAATCTGGTCAGCCAATGGTCCGCCCTCAGCACTTAGCCCGGGGCGATATGGTGCGTCGCGCTCCCGGGCCTGTTCTCTCAAATGCCGCCACCGGCCTGGATCCCCTGGGGTGTCCCACGGGGACATTCCGCAGACCGGGGTGTCAGTAGTAGCTCAGGCTTTTTTTCGCTTCCCCTGCTTCGCGGGACGACGGCGCTACTTCGAGCACTCTCTCCAGGTACGGGCGCGCTTCGTCGAACTCGCCGAGCATCTCCAGGAACTTGGCTAGGTCCAGGAGGTACCTGGGGTTGTCCGGCTCCAATTCGCAGGCAGCGCGGAACTCAACGGGGGCGCCATCAAAGTCACCAGAGTTCATGAGGACGTGCCCCATGGACCAGTGGCAACAGGCTTGGTTAGGACAAGCCTGCGCGACCTGCTCGAGCAATGACTTAGCCGTGGCGTAGTCTCCGCTCAGACGAGCCTGCTCGGCCTGTTCATAAAGCCGCTGGGTAGCCTCTTCCATGAACCGCGACTCTTCACTCCAGGGGTGGTCGCTCCCGCGTCCGTCGCTCTATACGTTAACCGAATTGGGCGCCGATTTCAAGCCGTGCGCCGTTCAGCCATTCGGCCGCCGACATACTCGCCCTCCCCGCGCCCTGCACCTGCGTGACAACCAGGGCTCCGCTCCCGCATGCCACAGTGAAACTCTCCCCTGCATGTATTTCCACAACCGCTCCGGCAATACCTTCATTGCATGCCCGGCTTTCAACGGGCCTGGCCTTCAGGATTCTCAAAAGTCGGCCACGGTAGCTCGTGTAGGCGCTGGGCCACGGGTAGTACGCCCGTACCTCGCGCTCAATCTGCTCGGCCGGCTCGCGCCAGTCGATGAGACCATCCGACTTGCGGATACATGGCGCCCAGGTTGCCTGGCTCTCATCCTGCGGAACGGAGGGCGCGTTGCCGCTCTCGATGAGTTCCAGCGCATCATCCAGCGCCGACAGCCCGATTTCGGTCAGGCGACTCATCAGGGACGCCGACGTATCCTCTCGATCGATGGCGGTGCTGCGCTGCAGGATGACGTTCCCCGCATCAAGCTCCTGCGCGAGTTCCTGCACGGTTACCCCGGTCTCGGGCAGACCCTGCAGGATGGCGTGCTGCACCGGCGCGGCGCCCCGCAGTTTCGGCAGCAGCGAGTAGTGGACATTGATGAACCGCATTGGGTCACGATCATCCGGGAAATCGCACGGGATGATCTGTCCGAATGCCACCACCACGCAGACATCGGGTCGCGCCTCGTGCAGCCGCTCGCAAGCCTCGCCGCACGCCCCGCGTTCGGGCTGCAGAACGGGGAGACACAACTCCTCGGCGACTCTCTTCACCGCCGGAGGCTCGGGCGCGCCGCTTCTCCCGCGCGGCCGGTCGCACTGGGTGACCACGGCCACGATATCGTGCTTCGGCGCCAGATGCTTCAGGTACCTCGCCGCAGTCGCGGGTGTTCCGAAAAACGCCAGCCTCATCCGCCACCACTCCTGTTCCTGCGCATGCGCTCGAACCGCTCCTTTGCCTCCTCCCAGGTGGTGTCCTCGAAGCGGTATCCCTGCTCCTCACTATCGTCAGGAACCATCCACCTCAGCGTACCGGCCTCCGCGCGGTCCACGAACAGCACGCCGTTGAGATGGTCAATCTCATGCTGGATCGCCCGCGCCATCAGCCCCTCGGCCTCGATCTTCAGAGCCGTCCCATCCAGGCCCACGGCCTCGGCGATCACCCGGGCGCTGCGGCGGACTACGGCGTGGAGCGTGGGCAGGCTCAGACAGCCCTCCATGCCTTCCTGCTCGCCCTCGCGCTCCACAATGCGCGGGTTCAGGAGGCAGACGACCTCCGCGTCCTCGCCCTCCTCTTCCGCATCCTCGTCAATCCACTGCAGACAGATCGCCCGCACGGACTCGCCCACCTGGGGCGCTGCAAGTCCCACACCTCGCGCTTCGACCATGGTGGGAGCCATGTCGTCGAAAAGCTGGAGGATCTCGTCGGTTATCTCGTGTACCGGCTTTGCCTTCTTGCGCAGAACCGGGTCTCCACAGAACAGAATCTCGCGCTTCATGGCTCTCTCTTCTCGCATCACATCATGTCTTGCGGGTCGATGTCCACGGTTATCCGGGTTTCACCGACATCGCCCAGCATCTCAAACAGGCCATCCAGGGCCCGCCGGATGCGCGCCGGGTCCGGCCCCTTGATAAGCATGTGGAAGCGGAACTGCCCGCGCAGTTTGTGAAGGGGCGCTTCCACCGGCCCCAGGTAATGCACTTCGCCCCGCCCGCGTGCAACACCGGACTGCTCGAGAGCCGCGGCGGCTCGCGCGGCGACCCGGGCGACCTGCTCGGCGTCCGAATCAGCGAAAGCGATCCGGGCTAGGGAGCTAAAGGGAGGATACCCGTTCTCGCGCCTCGAAGCAAGCTCCCGGTGGTAGAACTCGGAGTAGTCGTGGCGGCTCGCGGCGGCGATTGCGGGATGCTCGGGGTTGTACGTCTGCACAATGACCCGGCCCGGTCGGTCCGCGCGTCCAGCGCGACCACTCACCTGGGTCAGAAGCTGGAAGGTCTGCTCGGAGGCCCGGAAATCCGGGCGGTTGAGCCCCGTATCCGCATTCAGCACACCCACTAGGGTCACGTTGGGGAAATCGTGGCCCTTGGCGATCATCTGGGTACCCACCAGAATGTTGGCCTCCCCCCGTGCGAATCGGCGCAGGATATCACCGTACGCCCCCTTCTTGGCCGTGGTATCCCGGTCCATCCGCGCCACGACCGCACCAGAAATCTGCCGCTCAACCTGGTCGGCAACCCGCTCCGTACCCAGTCCCCGGTAGCCGATGTCGTATCCCTGGCAATTCTCGCACTGGTCGGGCACCGGCCGCTCGTACCCACAATGGTGGCAACACGCCCGGCGAGTTCCGTGGTGGTAGATCAGGGCCACCGCGCAGTCCGGGCAACGCAGACTGTGGCCGCATTCGCGACACATGATGAAGGTGGAGAATCCCCGCCTGTTGAGGAACAGCATGGCCTGCTCGCCATTGTCCACGCATTCCTGGAGGGCCTGCAGAAGCACCTGCGAGAAGGTGCCGCCCTGGCCGTCCACCGGCTCCTTGCGCAAGTCAACGATCTGGACCGGCGGCAGCGGGCGGCTGTCCACACGCTCCGGGAGTTCCGCCAAGGACAGACCGCCATGTTCGGCCTTCGCCGCGAAATACGTCTCAATCGACGGCGTGGCGCTGCCCACGATGAGCACCGCATTCTCACGCCGGGCACGCTCCGCCGCCACAAGCTGGGCAGCATAGCGCGGCTCGGAGTCCTGCTTATACGCGCGCTCGTGCTCCTCATCAACCACGATCACGCCCACATTGCGACAGGGGGCAAAGATTGCGGAGCGCGCGCCGATCACAATGTCGGCCTCGCCACGCTGGATGCGGTCCCACTCGTCGTAACGCTCCCCTGGCCCCAGTGAGCTGTGCAGCACCGCCAGCCTGTTGCCAAACCGCGCGCGGAAGCGCCCCACCGCCTGGGGAGTGAGAGCGATTTCGGGCACCAGCACAATCGCGCCCCGCCCTGCCTCCAGCGCCAGGCGAATGCTGTGCAGGTAGACCTCGGTCTTGCCGCTTCCTGTCACGCCGAAGACGAGTACCGCTTCGTGCGCACCCCGCGCCAGGGCCTCGCGCACCCGGTCCACAGCCGCGCCCTGCGCGGGGTTGAGGTCCAGGAACAGCCCGCTCTCATCGCCAATCGTCTGGGCATCGGGTGAGCGTTCCACTCGACTGTCCTCGACGCTGACCAGACCCGCCGCGCGCAGTGTATTCACCGCCTGCCGGGGGAGTTCGGCAACCGGCATCGGCCCGCCGGCCTGCATCAGCGCCCGGATCACCTCGGCCTGCTTCGGAGCCCGGGGTTCAAGGCCCGCGGCAACCGCCTCCCAGTCCGTCGTGCCATCGCCCACGAGTTGCGCGGTCTGCCGCGTCTTGGGCGCTGCGGTCGGACGGCTCACCTTCCGGCGCTCCACAGCAAGCCCTTTCCCGATCAGCCCCTGCAGCGCCGCTCCGGCCTTCGCCGCTCCCGCCCTTCCCCCGCCGAAGACCTGCCCAAGCTGCCAGGCAGTGGCCGATTCCCGCTGCCGCAGTTCCTCCAGGATCACCTTCTGGTTCGGTGCCGATGAAACCGCGAGATCGGCGGAAGAGTGCCTGCCCGCGTCTGTCAGTTCCACCGTCCGCACTGCTTTCCGCACGCCACCGGGAGGCAGGAAGCAACGCAGCGCATCGGCCAGCGAGCACCGATAACGGTCTGCCATCCACAGCGCCAGGTCGACGTCCTGGGGACGCAGGGGGTCTTCGTCGGTGAGTTTTTCGGTTATCGGGCGCGTACGAAAGCCCGGCGCGATCTCAGTGAGGCGGATCACGAAACCCGGCACAGTCTGTCTGCCCAGGGGCACGCTGACATAGCTACCCACCTTCACCTGTTCCCGCAGGTGCTCGGGCAGCGAATACGTCAACACCCGGTCCAGGGACCGGGTGTCGGCGTCAACGATGACCTCGCAGTAGGCATCGCTCTGCTCCGGTTCGTCCGCGAACAGCGAAGCCTGAAGCGGTCGTTTGCTCCTCAGAGACCCGCGACCTCCCGCAGCCGGTCCACCATGTCCAGCTTCTCCCAGGTGAACTCCGGCTCATTGCGTCCGAAGTGTCCGTACGCCGCGGTCTTCTTGAAGATCGGCCGCAGCAGGTCCAGCTTCTCGATCATCCCACGCGGGGACAGGTCGAACTCGTCGGCGACGATCTTCGCGATCTGCTCTTCTGGGATCTTCGCGGTCCCGAAGGTGAAGACCGCAACGGAGAAGGGCTTGGGGTCGCCGATGGCGTAGGCGATCTGAAGCTCGCACTTGTCCGCGAGCCCCGCCGCCACGATGTTCTTGGCCATGTAGCGGGTCATGTAAGCGCCGGAGCGGTCCACCTTTGTGGGGTCCTTGCCGCTGAACGCGCCGCCACCATGCCTCGCCAGGCCGCCGTAAGTGTCCACGATGATCTTCCGACCAGTCAGCCCGGTGTCCGCCTGGGGGCCGCCGATCTCGAAAGCGCCGGTGCAGTTGAACAGGAACTCCGGCTCGCCGTCAGGCAGAAGCTCCCGCGGGATGATCGGGTCCACGACCTGCTCGTACATCTCGCCCTTGATCGCTTCGCAGGAGATGCCGCGCTTGTGCTGGGCGGCAAGGAGGACCTTGGTCACCGCGACGGGTTGGTCGTCCTCGTAGCGCACCGTTACCTGGGTCTTCCCGTCCGGGCGCAGATAGTCCAAAGCGCCGTTCTTGCGCACTTCCGCCAGCCGCCTGGCCAGCTTGTGGGCCAGGATAATCGGGGTCGGCATGAATTCGGGCGTCTCGTTGGTGGCGTAGCCGAACATCATGCCCTGGTCGCCGGCGCCGCCGCGGTCAACACCCATCGCGATGTCCGGCGACTGGCCGTGGATTGCCGTGAGAACCCCGATGGTCTCGGAATCGAACCCGTACTTAGCCCGGGTGTAGCCGATCTCCTCGACGGTAGCCCGCACCACTTCGTCCACAGGGCAGTAACAGTTGGTAGTCACTTCTCCCGCGACAATGCAGGTGCCCGTGGTGACAAGCGTCTCCACAGCCACTCGCACCGGTAGCTCGTTGCCTTTGGCGTCCTTATACTCGTGGTGCGCCAGGATGTAGTCCAGGACGGCATCGGAGATCTGGTCGCACATCTTGTCGGGGTGGCCTTCCGTGACCGACTCCGATGTCAGGTGGTATACCCTCGCCAACTTAGAGCCCTCCTTGCGGTGACACTGCCTCGGTACTGAGGAGCGTTTCGACCTCGTCGAGTATCTCGATGGCCACTTCCCGCTTTCCGGTCATGTCAACGTGCCGCGTCAGGCCGTCCCGGGAGTACATGGCGATCTCGTTGGTGTCGGCGCCGAAGCCGGAGCCCGGCGCCGTAATGTCATTGGCGCAAATCAGATCAAGTGCCTTGGCCGCAAGTTTCGCCTGCGCGTTCGCTTCCAGGTTCTCGCTCTCGGCGGCGAAACCCACATGAATCCGGCTCCCCTTCAGGGAGCTAACGCTTGTCAGAATGTCCGGCGTTCCCACAAGCTCCAGGCTTGCCGAGCCACCGAACTTCTTGATCTTCTGCTGGGCAGGCGCAGCAGGCGTGAAATCCACGGGAGCCGCCGCGCCGATGAGAACATCGCAGCCATCGTACGCCGCCAGCACCGCATCAAGCATCTCACGGGTAGTCTCCACAGGCACCACCTGCGCACCCCAGGGCGGCCGCAAGTCCGTGGGGCCGCGGACGATAGTCACCTCAGCCCCGCGCGCCATCGCTTCCTGTGCCAGCGCGAAGCCCATCTTCCCGGAAGACGGGTTGCTGATGAACCGCACCGGGTCGATCCATTCCCGCGTGGGCCCGCAGGTGATGAGCACCCTGCGCCCCTTCAGCTTGCTGTCAACCGGCCCGAGGCCTTGATCCACCGCGTCCAGGATGTCCTCCGCCGGGCAGAGGCGCCCCTGTCCCGATTCCCCGCAGGCAAGATACCCGCAGTCCGGCCCCACGAACCCGTAACCAAGCTCCTTGAGCGTCTGCACATTGCGCAGGTTGATGGGGTTCTCCCACATCCGCCAGTTCATGGCGGGCGCGAAGATCACCTTGCCCGAGGCCGCGCAGATCGTGGTGGTCAGCAGGTCGTCGCAGATACCCGCGGCCACTTTCGCGATCACATTGGCGGTGGCCGCCACAACAATGATGACTTCACCAAACTCAGCCAGCGAAATGTGCTGAATGTCCACGGTCGGATAGTCCCCGAACATCTCGCTGGCCACATTGCAGCCCGAGAGCGAGCGCAGCGTCGTTTCGCCCACGAACTCCAGGGCGCTGCGCGTCGCTATTACGCGCACCTGCGCACCGGACTGTCTCAGGCGGCTGATCACGTCGCAGGCCTTGTAGGCCGCGATGCCGCCGCAGACGCCCACCACTACCCGCCGCCCCTGGAAGGTGGCGTGGCTCATCTCTAGCTCCCGCTCTCCAGAAGGGTCCTCACCAGCCCGTCGCGGTCAACCCGAGCAGCCCGGCAACCCTCGGCCACAAGGATCGCTTCCAGTTCGTCCGTCGCTTCCTTCACCTTGTGGTTCACGATCACGTACTCGAACAGGTCCATGTGCGCGATCTCGCGCCGCGCAGTGTTCAAGCGCATGCGCACTGCCTCTGGGGACTCAGTCTCGCGCCCCACGAGCCTGCTCTCAAGCTCATCCCAGGCCGGCGGCGCAATGAAGACGAGCACCGCCTTGCGGCCCAGAGCGCATCGCACTGTGCGCGCGCCCTGATAGTCGATCTCGAGAATGATATCCTGCCCCGCCGCTAGCGCATCCTCAACAGGCTTTCGCGGCGTTCCATACGAAGTATCGGTATGGACAGTGGCCCACTCCAGCAGCTCGCCCGCGTCACGCATGCGCGCGAAATCCTCGACGGTGACGAAGAAGTACTCCACCCCGTTGGTCTCGTTCTTGCGAGCCGCGCGGGTCGTGCACGAAATCGAACGGCGCAGTTGTGGGCGCCGCCGCATGAGTTCACGGATAACCGTGCCCTTGCCGACCCCGGAAGGGCCAGAGACCACCAGGAGAAGACCTTCGCGCTGCAACTTGCTCGCACCGGTTCAGGAGAGTAGAGTGCGCGCGGAAGGTGAGATCCGGCGCGCTCGAAGCGTAGGTTAGCACAAGCAACGGGCATTGGCAAGCCACGGGCCGCCGAAAGAGAACATCCGTTCTGGTTGACAGACCCCATGTCCTCCGGTATGATGTCAGTCCGTTGCCGGGTGGTGTAATGGTAACACAGCTGACTCTGGATCAGCCATTCAAGGTTCGAGTCCTTGCCCGGCAGCCAACCTCACACGTAGCGGCGCCCTGCTCAATGTGGGCGCCGTTTTCGTTTCCCCGCCCGGTTACCCTCAAGGTTCCCGCTCCTCGCCCGGCGAAATGGCTGAAAGTACCGGATTTCCCGCGGAGATACGCCATCATGCCCACCGACGCCCGGGCCCTGCATCAGTCAGCCACAATCATCGACGCGCACAATGACAGCATCGGCCGCCGTCTCGATCGCGGCTTGCCCGCCGACCTCGCGGTGCCCGTGCCCGAGTTCCACGTGGATCTGCCCCGCCTTCGCGAAGGCGGCGTCACCGCCATGTTCACATACTGCGGCAGCACGGACCTGGTCAGGTCTCTCCAGCTCATCGACGCCATTCACGCAATGGTTGCGGCGCATCCGGATGAGCTGTGCCTCGCGCTGAGTTCCGGCGACGTGAACCGTGCGAAGGCATCTGGCCGCGTCGGCCTGATACCCCAGCTTGAGAGCCTGACCTGCTGCATGGGAAGCGTGGAGGTGCTCCGCGACCTGTATCGCCTGGGGGTGCGCGTGGGCAATCTCACCCACGGTGAGGCGCCGGAACACGGAACACAGAAGAAGCCCAGCATCTTCGACTACGTGGATGCTTCCGATCGCGAGACCTTCCGCCGGCCATACTGGGGCCTCACTGACTTCGGCAGAGCGGCGATCCGGGAGATGAATGCCCTAGGCATGGTGGTTGACCTTGCGCATGCCAGCGATGCCGCCTTTTACGAGACGCTGGAGATCAGCACAACACCACCGGTCTTCTCCCACGGCTCGGTGTTCGCCCTCTGTCCCCATTCACGGGGGCTGACCGACGACCAGATCCGCGCTCTCGCCGGGGCCGGAGGCGTTCACGGTGTGGCCTGCTACACCAAGTTCATCCACCGCGAGCACCCGGACATGAAGAGCCTCGTGGACCTCATCGAGCACAGCATCAGTCTCGTCGGGCCCGACCACGTGGGCATCGGCGCCGACTACGATGGCCTGCCGGATGCGGAGATCCCCGTCCCCCCTCATGTCGGGCGGCTGGAGGAGATCACTGCGGAGATGGCATCACGCGGTTGGGATGACGAGACCATCCTGAAGGTCCTCGGCGGGAACTTCATGCGCATTCTCGCGCATGTACTGAAGTAATGAGCGGTGAGGATCGGCATCCGTCCGATCACGCGGGAAAGGGAGACGATGACCGTGAACACGACGAAGTCGGGCAGCAGTCTGCGGCGGTTGATCCTCGCGGTTCCGCTGTTGCTTGTGGTCGCTGCGGCCGTCAACTGGCCCGACATCTCCTCGATCATCAAGGGCGAGAAGACGCTCAAGGGTGTAATCATGGGCAGGACGACCAATGCTTCCGCAGCGATGGAAGGGTGGAAATTGCCCGAGGATATGGGCTCGGAGGATGCGAAGGTCACGGTGGAGATCCTCCTCCATCAGGGCGATGCCTGCCACGTGGACTTCTTGTACCTGGGGCAGAGCCTGGGCACGGTTGAGCCCGAGCGGCTGCGCGTGGAATTCGTGGACACCGGGAGTGAGACGGGCCGGAAGCGCTTCTCAGACCTCAGCGTGGGCTGTGAGCAGGGAATGGCGATCAACGGGAAGACCAAGTTCAAGCTCCCGCCGCGGAAAGCGAAGCCTGTTGCGGCGACGGATTCCGGTCAGGTTGCCATGCAGACCAACATGCGGGGAGCCGCGCCGGCCGATCAGGACCCCGGCAAAGAGCGCACCATGTACCTCACCCTGGATGGTGGCTGGGACATGGCGGACCTGCACTACATGCTGAATGGCGAGCTCAAGGCTGCCTATGACGGCAAGGGCCTGAAGATGACGCCCGAAGAGTTTGAGACCCACGTGACTGCGAAGAGGGAGGAGTTCAAAACGAAGCTGGAAGAGGAGATGAAGGCCCGCAAAGAGGCCTCC
>Ga0067045_1030794_pt1 | contig 14074 bp, 9 predicted proteins | sample TerdegcTABiofilm_FD_59184 | JGI IMG/M metagenome (GOLD analysis project Ga0067045, IMG submission 59184) | Combined Assembly of (Gp0054472, Gp0054536) Wastewater bioreactor microbial communities from Singapore -Terephthalate degrading...
ATAGGTAGGTTGCCAAAGGGCTGTAACTGATCGAAGGATCGAATTGAAGGGGGGATGCGAGGCTCGCCGTAGATCAACCGGAAAAAGAACAAAGAAACAGCGGTTAATAATAAGGTGATCCCTAAACCAGAAACGTGTTGATTGACCCCAAGCCGGACAGAAAAGAAGGCCATTAACAAGCCGGCCAGCATTCCGCCCAACAAGGCTGCCAGTACTCCAAGCCAAAGCGAGCCGGTTGCATCTGCGGCCGCGAAACCAACAAAAGCTCCAAAGAACATGGTGCCTTCGATGCCCAGATTAAGCACGCCCGAACGTTCGCTGTACAGTTCCCCCAGTGTTCCATAAATCAGGGGGGTAGCTACCCGCAGGGTGGCAGCGATCAAGCCAACGATAAAAGTATCCATCAATCCCTCCTGATGCGATAGTTTTGTAGCAGGAACATACCCAATGTGACCAGGAGTAAAGTAGCCTGGACGACGTTCCCAAGATAAACCGGCACACCCAGCGAGCGGCTAACTGTTTGAGCGCCGGTATCGATCAGACCAATGAACATCGCAGCCAGACCAACGCCGAGGGGATTCAATGCTCCCAAGGTCGCCGCGATGATGCCGCTGTACCCGAATCCGGGCGAAATGGCATCGATCAAATGAAAGTGGATACCTGCTACTTCTGTAACGCCGGCCAGGCCAGCAATGCCTCCGCTGATCAAGGCTGCTGTCAGCATAGTTTGTCCTACATTGACGCCCATAAAGCGGGCTGCTTCCTGACCATGACCTACCGCCCGCATCTTAAGCCCCAGGGAGGTTCGGGTGAGTATGAACCAGACGATTAAGATCATGATAATGGCTACCAGAAACCCCAGATGAAGGCGGGAACGGCTGATCAAGCGGGGAAGCTGTGCGCTGTCTACAATTTGGGGGGATTGTGGCCAGCCGGAGACTGGGTCGCGCCAGGGGCCATTGAGTAAAAAACTTACTATGAACAGAATCACAGAGTTCAACAAGAGGGTGGTAACAACCTCATCCACTGCTAGCTTAACTTTCAGGAGCGCTGGAATGGATGCCCAAAGCATTCCGGCTGCAAAGCCTCCGATGAGCATGATGGGGATGGCCAGGATGGGGGGAAAGTTACCCAACACCATGCCAAGACCAGCGGCCGCAATAGCCCCGGCGTATAGCTGGCCTTCGGCGCCGATATTCCAATAACCGGAAGCGAACGCAATGGTCACAGAAGCGCCCGTTAATAATAGGGGGGTGGCTTTTACCAGAGTTTCTAAAGCGCTTACCCGGTTCGAGAGAGGAGACAGCAAGAAGTAATAATAAGCCTCTAAGGGATTGGCGTTTGCCATTACCACCAGTATAGAAGTGACCAGAAAGGTTACAATAATTGCTATGAGTGGTATGAGCGGCTTAATCCAAAGCGGGGCGGGCGCTTTTTCGATGCGGAATTTAACCATGTTGCTTTACCTCCTGGCGGGCGCCTGTCATCATCAACCCCAATTGTTCTTCGGTTGCCTCCGTACCAGGGACAATGCCGACAATTTGCCCTTCATAGATCACCGCGATGCGGTCCGAAAGGCTCATCACTTCTTCTAGATCTTCGGAAAGAAGCAAAACAGCGGCGCCGCGATTGCGTTGTTCTAATAACTTTGTGCGCACATATTCGGTCGCGCCTACATCCAGACCCCGAGTCGGCTGTGAGGCAATAACCACTCTTGGTTCTGGAGAAAGCGCTCGCGCCAGGATTACTTTTTGCATATTGCCGCCAGAAAGAGTCCGAATTGGGTCGGTTGGACGGGCTTTGATCTGATATTCAGAGATCAATTGTTCCGCATTCTTCAGGATGAGTCTTTTATCCAAGGTGCTGCGGCGGGTGAATTTTTCTATGCTCTCCAATGCCAGATTTTCGGCGACCGTGAGTTCTCCTACAACTCCAGCGTGACGATCCTCTGGGATGCGTCCGACGCCAGCTCTGGTAATTTCTGATGGGCTTGCGTTGGTTATTTCTTTATCGCCAATAAATATTTTTCCTGAAGCGGGTTTCAACGTGCCTGAAAGGACTTGAGTCAGCTCGGATTGTCCGTTCCCGGAAACTCCGGCGATACCAAGCACTTCGCCCTCATAAACATTCAAAGAGACATTCTTGAGCGCGGTCAAACCTTTTTTGTCGACGGCGGTGATGTTTTCGATGCGGAGCAAAGGATTCCCTGCTTTTTGCTCTCCCTGACGGTATACCCCAAAAGTCTCTCGACCTACCATCATACGAGCTAACTCCCGTTCGGAGGTGTCATTCTTTAGAACCGTGCCAATCTTTTTACCGTCTCGCAGCACGGTAATCCGGTCGCAGATGGTCATAACTTCATACAGCTTATGGCTGATAAAAATGACCGAGAGGCCGTCTTTTCTTAATCTTTCCAGCGTTTGGAAAAGTATATCCACTTCCTGTGGTACGAGGACAGCGGTTGGCTCATCCATGATCAATACTTTGGCATTGTGATACAACGCTTTCAGAATTTCAACCCGTTGTCTCTCCCCTACGGATAAATGCCGGATGATTGCAGAAGGCTCAACGTCAATACCAAATTGGTTGGCGGCTTTCGTTACATTTTGAATGACTTCTTGTGGCCTGTAAATATAACCTTTGTTGTAGCCCAGGACAACATTTTCAGCCACGGTCAATGGGGAAACTAATGTAAAGTGTTGGGATACCATCCCTATGCCCCATCCGATGGCATCCTTCGGGGACGTGATATGAACCGGGCTGCCATCCACCAGGATCTGGCCGCTGTCGGCATGGTAAAGACCGTAAAGGATACGCATTAGAGTGGTCTTGCCGGCCCCATTTTCTCCCAATAGGGCGTGAATTTCCCCTTTTTGCAGGTCAAAGTCGATGTGGTCGTTGGCAACCAACGGGCCAAATCGCTTTGTGATGCTCTTCATCTCAATTGCATTCATCGAGGTCCTTGTCTGGGGTGGCAGAGTAGAAACCCCTGCCACCCCTGCATTTTAGGATGGTTTGCCGGGTTAGTTTACAGCAGCCGGCTGGCGTTCATCAATGTCAACGCGGAACAGGCCGCTCTTGATTGCCTGTTCCTTTTCTTTAACTTTTGCGACGAGGTCAGCGGGCAATTTGCTCTCGGTGCTGTGGAACGGCGCCAGGCTCGCGCCTCCTTTCGCAACCATGCTGAAGTCCTTGAGGTCTTGGGCGGTATAAGAACCGGCAGTAACCTGTTTAATGACGTATTCGACTGTGGGGGTCATATTCCAGACCGGGCTGGTGACGACTAAGTCCGGCGCCAGTTCATTTTGGTCGCTCATGTTGCCGAAAACCCACAGGTTCTTTTCCTTGGCGGCTTCGATTACACCAAAACGCTCGGCATAGAGCACATCTGCGCCATTATCAATTTGGGCGAGGGCGGCTTCTTTGGCGGCGGCTGGGTCAAACCAGCTATTGATAAAAGTCACAAGCACTTGAACTTCTGGATTTACTTCCTTAGCCCCCGCGATGAAGGCGTTTGCCAGGCGGTTGACTTCAGGAACCGGGTAACCGCCGACGATGCCGACTTTGTTGGTCTTGGTCAAACCGCCAGCTAACATGCCAGCCAAGTAAGCAGGCTCGTGGATCCAGTTGTCAAAGACTGACACGTTTGGTTCTGATGGGCCAAGGCCAGAGCCGAAAACAAAGGCGATGTCCGGATATTGCGCTGCAACGCGGCGGACAGCCTCTTCATTTCCAAAGGCATCTCCGAAGATAACGTTTGGCTTCTTCTGTTCTGCGGTTTCCTGAAGAATGCGCTCCATATCGCCGGAATACCCGATGTTTTCGGTATATTCATACTCAATTTTGCCCTCTTCCTGGGCCTTCTGCAAGGCGGCGTGGATCACGCCATCCCAGGGTTCCTCGATGGGTGTGGCAAATGCGCCAAAAACCTTGACTTTTCCGGTTTCTGTTTTTGGTGCGGCTGCTTGTTGAGGCGCGCAGCTCATCACCAGAGTGGAAACCAGAATAGCGACCAGCAAGAAGGTCATTATAGTCCGCTTGTTCATCAAAATTCTCCTCTCTTTTGGGTAACTAAGGTTATAGAAGCGGTTAAAACACAGATTTTTTTCTGCTCGACTGTTTTTTTTCGATCATCACCTCCTTTTGCGTTTCTCTGTGGCGGCAGTTAAGCCGCTCTCGAGAGGATGTCTGGAGTTGCAATGCCCTTAAAGACCGGCGTAATCTAGCGCTTCTTTGACCCGTTTTCGATCTGCTGGAAGATCTCGTATCCGAATACCGGCAGCGTTATAAATCGCGTTCAAAATTGCAGGCGCCGTAGCGAGAGATGGCGCTTCGGCGAAGCCTTTGACGCCTTGCGGCCCAAGAGGATGTGGGACCTCGACGATGACCGGTATGATTTCGGGAACCATGTTTGCAAGAGGCAGCCGGCATTTGTGAAGCGAGTCGGTCAGGTTGACACCCTTTTCGATGACAAATTGTTCAGAAAGGGCGAATCCTACGCCCATCATCACGCCTCCGTGGATCTGACCAACGACGGCGTCATAATTTAGTACTTTTCCCACGTCATTGGCAGAAATGATCTTAAGAACCTTCACCTCACCATTCAGCGTATCCACCTCCACAATGGCTACTTGCGTGTTATATGCATAACACCAATGGGTTGGCCGGGTGATGAAATCAGGTTGGCCGATGTGACTTGGCTCGCCAACGGGATGCATTTGTACAGATTCGGGCGGAATATACGTTTTTTCCACCACGAATCTCTCGCCCAGTTGCTCTAATTCCACACTTTTTCCGGTTTCTGGGTTCACCAGCCTGCTCCCAACGATTTGAATAGCCTGGGGTTCGCATTCGATCATCTCGGCTGCACGGCTGGTTAACTCTTCTTTAAGCGCTTTGCATGCCATGACTACCGCGTTGCCGCTTAAAAAGGTCTGGCGGGAAGCGGTTGTTGGACCCGTTGGCGGTGTAAGGGCTGTATCGGGTCCGATATAGGTGATTTTCTCCGCAGGGATGTTTAATGCATTCATTGCCAGTTTAACCAGACCGACTTGAGCGCCTTGCCCATACTCATGTTGGCTGGCCTTGATCACGACGTGCCCACTTTTATCCATTTCGACAATTGCTCCTGCGCTTTCGGGAATGGCGTGGCCGAACCCGATGTTTTTAACCGCCGAAGCAACGCCCCAACCAATTTTCTTGCCATTAGAAGCAGAGGGTATTTCAATAGCTTTAAATGCATCTCGAGCTGCAGCAATTGTTTGCTTGATCGAGACCACCCCTTCGGTCATAATGTGATCGGACGCTGTTGGCAGCCCTACATCCAACGCGTTGATCAGACGAAATTCAAAGGGGTCAATGCCGAGCGCGTTTGCCATTTCGTCGAATTGCTGTTCCAGCGCAATGGCAACCTGGTTGACGCCAAAACCGCGCATGGCGCCGGATGGGACATTGTTGGTGTACCAGGATTTGCCTTCAATTTTTAGATTGGGTACATAATATGGTCCGGCGCCAAAGACGACCACGTTTTCAAGAATATCCAGTCCTAGAGAGCAGTAACAACCCGTGTCCAATGTGATGCTGGCTTCAATCGCCAATACTTTTCCGGAGGGGTCGGCGCCTGTTTTGTAATGCATCCAGGCAGGATGGCGTTTTACATGCACGCGCAGCGATTCCTCCCGGCTCAGGACCATTTTTACAGGGCGGCCTGATTTAAGGGCGCCCAAGGCGAGATACTGCTGAAGGATCATATCTTCTTTCGCGCCAAATGCCCCGCCCATTGGAATCTGAATGACGCGGATTTTTTCTTCGGGTAGCCCCAAAATCTCCGAGAGCTGGGTGCGGTCATCAAAAGCGGTTTGTGTGCCTATTTTAAGGACGACACCGCCGTCTTCGGTGGGGTAAGCAATCCCAGATTCGGGTTCGAGAAAGCCGTGCTCAATGGCTGGCGTTGTGTAGTCATGTTCCGATATGACAGCGCATTTTTTAAATGCTTCTCCTACATCGCCTCGTATAATTTGTGCATGGTGGAGCAAATTCCCTTTTTCTTGGACCAACGGCGCATCTGGGCGGCTGGCCTCTTCGGGTGAGAATACAGCGGGCAAAATCCGATATTCGACCTTTATTTTTTCGACCGCCTTTTTTGCTATTTCGGGACTGTAAGCAAACACGGCTGCCAGCGAGTCTCCAATGTAACGGACTTTTTTATCGGCGATGGCAGGCTGGTCGCGAATGATGATGCCGGCCTGGTTTTTTCCGCGTATATCTTTTGCTGTGACGATGCAGACCACGCCTTCTACAGATTCTGCTTCGGAAGTATCCATGCTTAATATTTCAGCATGGGGGTGCGCCGACCACAGAATTTTTCCGTGCAACATGCCATCCAGATAAATATCGTCGCCAAAAATGGTCTTTCCGGTGACCATGCGGATGGCATCGGCTGTGCGCAAGGAGTGATCAATTTGCTCATGTTCTGGCGTTTTTTCTAATACGGCTTCGGCATGAACCATTCTTTGACTGGCTAGCTGGATTGCTTCGATGATTTTGATATAGCCGGTACACCTGCAAAGGTTTTTGTTCTGGGTAAGATGTTGTTTAATTTGGTCGGTTGTTGGTTGCGGAACTGCATCCAACAGCGCCTTTGCAGATAAGATCATCCCAGGAGTGCAGAAGCCGCATTGTACGGCGCCAGTCTCAATGAACGCTTGTTGAATAGGGTGAAGCTGCCCGTTTTTGGAAAGGCCCTCGATTGTTTCTATGTAGGCACCTTCCAGCTTTTGCATCTTAACCAGACAGGCTCTGGCGGCTTTGCCGTTGAGGATAACCGTGCATGCACCGCAATGCCCGGTTGAACATCCATTTTTGGTTCCAGTCAAGTGTAGCTTGTCGCGCAGGAAGTCCAGTAAGGTCATATCGGCGGGCGCGACAGCCTTGAGTATTTCGTTATTTAACCAAAAGTTGACCGTTGTCAGTGTGTTATTCTCGTGAAGTGACATAACTTTCCTGTTCTAGTCGTTCTAACAAGCAATCTTTAGGGATCTGCGTTCGTGATGTTGGGTCTATTCCAGACCCTAGATAAATCAGATGTTTTCCGGGCGTCTTATCCTAACAGATGGGAAGTGAGGAATGTACACGTTCCCAAGTTTTAATCGCAGTTCCCTGCTTGCAACAGCAGGGAACTACAACAGCCGATCTGATTTTATGCGGGAAATGCCAATGGTTTCATCTTGTTCACATCCACCAGTTTTCCGTGGCTGATGGTAAACTGGGGAGCCTCGTGAAAACGCAGCGCTTCCAGGACGCTGGGCTGGTTCAGCACGACCAGGTTCGCTGTCGCGCCGACTTTGAGCCCATAATCCTTTAAACCCATGCACTGTGCGGCTTTGGTTGTAACCATATCATAAAGGTGTTCCATATCCGAAGAGGTTGTAAACCACAAGGTATGAGAACCGAGGAAAGCGACCTCCAACATATTGTTGCGTCCATAAGGGTAGTATGCATCGGAGATGTCATCCTGCCCAAGACATACCAGGTTCCCTTCGTCGAGAAGTTCACGCACGCGGGCATGTAAGGGGCCGGTATGAGGGTCGCTGACAACGCCCATATTGGCTTTTTTTAGGAGGGCAGAAACTTTTTGGAAATACGGCTTGGCGTAAAATGCCATGGCTCTTGCATGATGCGCCAGAGCACGCCCTTGCCAGCCTCGCTTGATCACTTCGAGCGCCATTACTTCCAATGATCGTAATCCAGCGTCACCAGCGTCATCAACAAGCATCGAGACGTCTTTGTTGTATTTGACGGCCAAATCGAAAATAAAGCGCACATGTTCTGCAATGTCTGCATCGGTATATTCAATCCACGGAATCCCACCGGCGATATCTGCTCCTAAGTCCATTGCCTGTTTCATCAATTCGACAGAGCCCGGTTCACGAACAACCCCATCCTGAGCAAAGGCGACCACCTGGATGTCTACAATCCCTTTGAACTCTTCGCGTGCCCGGATCAAGGCCTTAATCCCTTCCATCTTTGCCTTGCTATCCACATCGGCAAAGGCGCGTACATGAGTGCAGCCATAAATGGCAGCCTGGGCGATTGCTTTGCGGACGTTCTCGATGATCCAGGATTCGTCGTACTGGTCTTTCACGCGAGCGGCCAGTTCGATTGCTGTCATGGCTTTTCCCATGTCTGCGCCATGGTAATCTTTTAGAGCGGCTTCATCCATCATTTGCAATGTATATACTTTACAAAGATGGAGATGGGCATTGACAAAGGATTCGGTAACAAGGTTCCCCTTCGCATCCAGTTCTAGCGGGGCGCTGGCGTTGAGTGTGGTTTCAATGCCAGAAATTTTACCGTCCTTGATTCCTATTTCAACCATGGTTTGCGGGTTTTGGCGGAGCTTTGCCTGCTTGATCAATATGTCGTAGCTGGCGGACATGCCTCTTCTCCTGTCGGTAGATTTTGAATTTTTATTGAGGTGGGGTAATCTTTTTATTTGTTGTGTGCATTAATATTATAGGCAAAAAAACAGGGTGTCAAGCTGCCATTGCTCATTGTCTGATAATGTTTTGTCACATTTGTGATCGGGAGCTTTGGTTTTGAGGTGTTTCCGCTACTGTGAAAGAAAAGGTGCAGAGGCTTTCAAATTCGATTTGCCATGTATATAATTTAGGCATCTATTCAATTCTCCTGTTGCAATAGTTCTTGAGGAGGTTTTTTCGTGCAGGCTCCCGGCGTCTTAATTGTGGATGATGATGCGGTTGTTCTGCGGCTGTGCGAGAAGGCGCTCGAACGCGCGGGTTATACTGTTGCTAGCGCTTCAAATCCTTACCAGGCGCTGGAATTGATACGGGAAAATCGTTTTGATCTTCTGCTGGTTGATATTCTGATGCCGCAGATGGATGGATTTGAGCTAATTGAAGAGGCAAGAAATTGCCAGACAGGTATTGCGGTTTTGGTTATGACCGGTTTTGGTACTGTAGAAACCGCCATCGAAGCCTTGAGAAGGGGGGTGGATGGCTTAATCTTGAAGCCTTTTCAAGGCATTGAAGATTTGCTGAATGCTATCCAGCAGGCTTTATTGTTGAATCAACAGAAACAGGATGCAGGCAGGCTGCATGTGCTCCGACCGTTGTTCGATGTCAGCGAGGCGCTGATTTCAGAAACGAATCCAAACCTTTTATTGGAGCAGATATTGGCTGCTGCCCTCCAGCTTTTGCAGGCTGCCCAAATCGGTATTTTCCAGAGGCCGGGTACGGAAACGGAGATGCGTCTTCTGGCTGCCCGGGGAGGGATTGCCTGGAGAAGGTTGCAAGGAAAACGGGGTTTTATTGAAACCTTGTTAAAGGGCGAAAAGCGTCCGTATTCTACTCAAGACAGCCGCGTTCCTGTTTTGATCCAGCAATTTCTTGCAAAATTTGAGTTGCGTTCTGCGATGAGTGTGGAAGTCAGCCGCGCCGGTGGGGATATGGTTTTCTTTGCAGGCCGTGACCAGCGAGAACCGCCTTTTATCGAATCGGACTATGAGCGGTTTGTCATCCTTGCACGCCAATCTGCGATTGCATTCGAAAATGCCAAGCTATATGAAGATTTGCGCCGCTCATTGAAGCGGGTTGAAGAATCTCAGCTTGCACTGGTTCAATCCGAAAAAATGGCTGCGGCTGGCAGGCTGATTGCTTCAGTTGCCCATGAAATCAACAACCCATTACAGGCAGTGAGGAATTGCTTGCACCTTGCCACTCGTGGGGAAGTCCCTGACGACCAGAAAGGATCCTACCTTGAGATGGCGCAGAAGGAGATGGATCGACTCGAAAGCACGGTTGAGCGTATGTTGGATTTTTACCGGCCTGGACGGGCAGACCGTGAGTGGGTGGATGTCTGCTGGCTGATTGAGCGGGTATTGCAATTCCTTGGCGCGCAACTCCGTAAACATGATATCGTGGTGCACACTCACTTTCAGGAGGACCTGCCAAAAATTTTTGCAATCCGTGAACAATTGCAGCAGGTAATCTTGAATATTTTGCTCAATGCAATTGATGTATTGGAGGATTCGGGGCGAAAGAAAGAAATTTGGATTGACGCGGTTCAGAAAAAAAACAATCTGAGAATCCGGATCGAAGATTCTGGTGAAGGCGTTTCGCCGGAAATACAAAGTCGAATATTCGAGCCATTTTTTAGTTCTAAAATGAAAGGCACTGGCCTTGGGCTGGCCATCAGTTATGGTTTTATTGAGGCGCAGCATGGGACGCTTTCACTCGAGCCAGGCCAGCATGGCAGCGGAGCGTGTTTTGAGATTGTATTACCGTTTCGAGGGAAACATGGCCGAAAAACGAATTCTGGTGGTTGACGATGAAGAAGTAGCCCGATTGACCCTTTCGCAGATTCTGCGATTGGAGGGATATGCAGTCAGGTCAGTGGGTGGAGGAGAGGCGGCTCTTTCTGCGTTAAAAGAACACGAATATGATCTGATGATCCTCGATCTTAAAATGCCTGGGATGGGAGGGATGGAAGTTCTCCAAAAGGCGGTCAGGGATCATCCCCAAGTGCGTGTGGTGGTCCTTACGGCATATGGTTCGATGGATACGGCGATTGAAGCATTGAGAAACCATGCTCACGATTATCTTCTCAAACCCGCTATGCCCCGCCAGATTATGGAAGTTGTAGCCAGGGTGCTAAGCGAACCGCCGCGCTCGGCGGCCAGGCTGGAAGAAAACGAGGCGCTTTTTGGCGGGCTGCGAGAACGGGCGCGTTTTATCCAGTTGCCTTCCTCGGCGGTCTTAGACTGGAATCGCCGCATGATCACCTGGCAAGAGAGGATGATTTTGCTGACGCCGACGGAACTGAGGGTCCTTGAAATATTGTGTCAGAGTCCAGGACAGGTTATTTCGCATCAAGATATTATTTTTGGCGTTCAGGGTTATGAATTGGGTTCGGAGGAAGCCGCAAACATCTTGAGACCGGTTATGTCGCGCCTGCGGCAAAAATTATCCATCATTCCAGGTGGAAAAAATTGGATATTGACCACGCGAGGCACGGGTTATGTATTCGATGGGGAGCTGGCGGAGAATTTGGGAAGTTGATTCTAGTTTGGAGATTGCCAGGGTAAATCCGTTGGCTGAATGCGCGGCGCATTCAGCCAGGCCAGCCAGCCAGTAGCATGTCTTTTCTGAGAGGTATAATGATCGAAACCCACCAGGAACAAACTAATGCCTAGCAGGGATGCCCCTACCCATTGCACAACCGACAGCCTTTCGCCGAGCCAAATTTGCGCCAACAGAACGGTGACAAGCAGTTCGCCGAGCCCTAGCAAAGCAGTTTGCAAACCACCCAGGTGTTTAACGCCCATGAAAAGGGTGAGCCGTGAAAAGAAGGTGAAAAATGCCATTCCCAAAATTGGCCACCAGGGGGTTGTGTTTAAAGGTAAATGTAGATCGAAAAGCAGATAGGCTACCATGACGGTTCCTGCCATTGCTGAAAGTGTATAGAATGTAACAGTGGGCGCAGGAACTTCGTATAAGACGCGCTGGTTGACCAATAAGTGCAAGCCATATAAAGCCGCCGAGCCGAGCATCATCGCTGCTCCAGCGAGATTTACCGGTTTGTGCCCTGCACTGACCAACAGGACAATACCAGCTGCCGCCAGGACGAGGCGGCAGATCGTTAATTTTTTAATGGGCTGGCGATCCAGTAATAGCCAGAAAGCAACAAACAATGGATAGAAGGAATATAACAAATGGCCGATGCTGGCATCTAGCTGGCTAAAACCATAGTAGTAAAGGATTGATCCAATCCCATTTAAAAAACCCGCCAGGATGCAACCGACCAGGCCAACTGGGTAGATGTAGAAGAATTGTCGCTTAAAGATCACCATTGCGACAAAGAACAAAAAGGCGGCTATACTGGTTCGTAAAGCGACGACTGCCAGGGGGGAAAATCCGAGCAATAACGCTTGTTTGCCAAAGACAGGCGCCAGTCCTAAAAAGACGGCTGAGGCTGCGGCGGCGCGAATGCCTTTCTTTTTCCCTTTAGAATCCACAATACTACTCTTTTCGCCTGCTTCACCGCAGGAGGGCGCGAACTTCATCCAGAAGTTCATCGCTCATAAAATCGCCCTTTTGCATCAAGGATTGGATGTGTCCTTTCAGGCGTTCTTTTTCGGCTGTCGTAAGTTCTTTGGCGGTTACCACAATTACCGGGATATCGGCTGTCTCGGAAGACGACTTGAGCGCGTCTAATACAGAGAAGCCATCCATCTCAGGCATCATTAGATCCAGGATGATGAGATCGGGGTGTTCCTTTCTGGCAAGTTCGATTGCTTCGCGACCGTTTTCCGCTTCAAACAGGGTGTAGTTTCCCTGGGCTTGCAAGATGCGCCGGATGAGCCGGCGGACATCCGGGTGATCATCCACAATGGCAATGCGCGGGAAGCGGTCTATGGCCACTTTGCTCAAGGCTGCCAGGAGACCTTCTTCAATGCCGCTATCTTCCATTGCCTGGCTGGGGACTATGAGGTCTCGCGACCAGCTTTCGCCGAGAATGTTGCGCTCAATTGGCATGGTGTGACCGCTGCAATTAATCACGACCACATCCTGAGATTTAATCACCCCTGCTCGCACAAGTTTAATCAAACCGGCAAACGCTACCCCTGCGGCTGGTTCCATTGAAACGCCTTCCATCTTTGCCAGGAAATGCATAGCGCGGAAGGCTTCTTCATCGGTGACGCTTTCCATGATCCCGCCGGATGCAGCCTGCATTTTTTGCCGCAGCAGGGTGTATGTCTTGCCCGGATCGCCTGTTGCCAGTGTGGCAATCAGCGTGCGCGGCGATTGGATCGGCATGGCTGAATCCTGATTGAGTTTCCAGGCGTGAACCATCGGTGCGCAGCCTTCTGTTTGAATTGCTGCTATCTTGGGGACCTGCTGGATCATTCCCATTTTTTGTAGTTCTTCAAATCCCTTGAGGACTCCCAACGGTCCCATCCCTCCGCTGACCGATTGGATATACCAATCCGGTGAGCGCCAGGCTGTCCTGCCCAGGCTGCCGGCATCCTGTGGGGGGCCAAGTAATTCGGTCAGTTGTTCAGCCAGCTCGAACGATATTGTTTTCATCGATTCGATACAAAGAATGCTTTTTGCCCCCTGATCCAGGTAGAGGTTGCGCTGCCGAGCGAATTCGGCGGCAATTTTTTTAGCCTGGTCGTATGAACCGGTTACTTTGATCACCTGGCTGCCGTAGAGCGCTACTTCTCGCATTTTGGCTGCCGGCACCAGGCTGGTGAGGAAAACCCATAGCTTGATGCCAGCCCGGGCGGCGTAAGCGGAATAGGAAATGGCGACATTTCCTGTCGAGGCGATTACAGCTTCGGTGATGTCTGCTTCTTTTAGCGCTGAGATTGTGATCGCTGCCTGCCGGTCTTTGAAAGACCGGGTTGGGGCGTGGCGCTCATCCTTAATAAAGAGATTGTGGCACCCAAGCATCATCCCAAGATTAACAGCCGGGATTAGCGGGGTGCCCCCTTCTCCCAGGATGATGTGCTCACCAGATTTCCTGAGGGGCAAAAGCTCACTATATCGCCAGAGATCAAAAGGACGAGTCGCAAGCTTTCTGGTAAGCCCGTTGGCGATGGTCTCATAATCGTAACGAGCCTCTCGCCAGGGGCTATCGCATTTAGGGCACGTGTACGTTCTTGGGTGAAATTGTGTCTGGTGGCCGCACTCCAGGCATTCGACAATCAGGTGAGATGACATTCGGCGTTTATCCTGTTCTATGGAAGTCGAATTTTCTTCAGGGCTTTTTCAAGCGTAATCAGGAGTTCATTCTCCCTCAACAGACCTTTGGTCAATAACTCCTGGCCAATGCCAACCAGTTGCTGGTGCTGATCGGCGCTTAGATCTGCACCGGTCAAGATAATCACGGGGATATCTGCCAGTTGAGGATCGGATCGTATTTGTCCCAGGATTGTGAAGCCGTTAAGACCTGGCATAAACAGATCAAGAATGATGGCATCTGGTTTTTGATTTTGAATGACCTCCCAGCCTTTTTCTCCGCTCTCTGCAAGGGTTAGCTGATAATTATT
>Ga0067045_1003936_pt1 | contig 14072 bp, 15 predicted proteins | sample TerdegcTABiofilm_FD_59184 | JGI IMG/M metagenome (GOLD analysis project Ga0067045, IMG submission 59184) | Combined Assembly of (Gp0054472, Gp0054536) Wastewater bioreactor microbial communities from Singapore -Terephthalate degrading...
AAGCGTATGGTGTGGTGCTTATCAACGGGCTCATGTTCGCCCTTTTAATTGTATGAGCTCGTTCGTCCTTGGGCTCGGTCAAACTCGCTCGCTTCACTCGCTCAAACAGTTCCCTCGCTGTTCCAAGGATTCACTCGCTCTTTGAATTAGGCTCAAAATCGCCCTAAAGATAAGCACCACACCATACTGAGCACACTGCATATGAGCGAAATTAATTGGGGACATTCCTTCCCTGATTTCCAAAAAAACTTTCGTTTTTAGTTTAACCAAGGAAGGTGTGTCCCCTTTCCTCTGAGTGAACGGTGATAACGCTGTGTCTAGATACCGGTTTCACTGAATATATACCCAAAGATTATTCTGACTACTGACTACTGACTACTGACTCCTGACTACTTTATTATGGGGGAGTTATATGCGCCTCCTGAGGGAAATCATCGGGCACAATCAGATTATCAGGGCATTGCTTAACGCTATTATCCGTGATAGAGTAGCCCATGCCTATTTATTTGCCGGGCCTGAAGGAGTGGGCAAAACGACAACCGCTCTGGCGTTCGCGCGGGCGCTGCTCTGCGCCGGCCCTGACCGGGGGGACGCCTGCGGGCGGTGCCGGGCATGCCGGCAGGTTGATCACGCCAATCACCCGGACTTTCATTATGTGCGTCCGGAAGGCCAATCAATAAAGATAGAACAGGTTCGTGGAATTCAACGCAAAGTAATGTTTCGCTCATATCAGGGGGGCCATAAAGTTTTTTTAATCGAGCAGGCCGAGGCAATGACGGCTGAAGCCGCAAATTGCCTGCTAAAGACACTTGAGGAGCCGCCTGACGAAACTGTTATTATTTTGCTTACAGCGCTGCCGCAGGTCTTGCCGTCTACGGTTTTGTCCCGCTGCCAGCAGTTTTTCTTTAAGTTGATTCCTTTTCCTGAACTGGCTTCGAGTTTGATCAGGCTGCGTGGACTGGCACAGGAAGAAGCCCGGCTGCTTGCCGCTTTATCCGGCGGTAGTCTGGGCAAGGCACTTGCTTATGTTTCAGGTTCTTTCCAAAAGGAGCGGGACACTGCCATCCAGTTGACCGTTGCGCTGGAGGAAGCGGGTGCCCTGGAGGCGTTGGAAGAAGCAGAGAAAGCATCCAAAACCAGGGATAGCGCTTTGAATTTGTTGGAAATGCTGGCCTGTTGGTACCGCGATCATTTGGTTTGGAGGGAAACAGGCGAAGTGGGACTTTTATTTAACCCCGACCAGGTTTTTACGCTGGAAAGAGAGGCCGGTTATTTTGAAACCGGGCGTCTTGTGGGAATAATAGAAGATATTGAGAAGTCAAAGAATAAAATCCGGTCAAACGCTAATATAAGGCTGGTCCTTGAGGCATTATTCCTGCGCCTGGCCGGCGGTATGAGCGGTGCACGAACATATTGGGGAGGTTGACCAATGGGACTGCAAGTAGTAGGGGTACGCTTTAAAAAAGCTGGAAAAGTGTACTTTTTTGACCCCGACGGGCATCAGTTAACGCAAGGTGACGGGGTGATTGTAGAAACTGCCAGGGGAATAGAGTACGGGCAGATGGTGGCCGGCCCCCTGGAGTTGGAAGAAGATGAGATGGTTGCGCCCCTGAAAAAGGTTATCCGCAAGGCCACTGACGCCGATATTCGCCAGGTATCGTTGAACAGAGAAAAAGAATGCAAGGCTTTTCAGATCGGGCTGGAGAAGATAGCTGCTCACAAACTACCGATGAAACTTGTGGGTGTTGAGCAAACCTTTGATGGAAATAAAGTGATTTTTTACTTTACTGCAGAAGGAAGGATAGACTTTCGGGAACTGGTGAAGGATTTGGCTTCTGTTTTTAGAACCCGGATTGAGTTGAGACAGATCGGTGTGCGGGACGAAGCAAAAATGATCGGCGGACTTGGCTGCTGCGGCAGGGAACTGTGCTGCTCGGCCTGGTTGTCTGATTTTGTGTCGGTATCGATCAGGATGGCCAAGGACCAAAACCTTTCCCTAAACCCGACTAAAATTTCAGGTATCTGTGGAAGACTGATGTGTTGCCTGAAATATGAAAATGAGTGTTATGAACATGCCAAGGGGGAGTTTCCAGAGGTTGGGACATGGGTAATAACTCCGGATGGAGAGGGAAAAGTGGCGGGTGTCAATATCTTTAAAAAAGGCCTGAGCGTTGAACTAAAGGAAAGCAAAATAGTTAAAGAATACCAGCAGGAAGTAATAGCATTGAAAAACAATCCTGCCTGTAATTGCTTGGCGGATGAAAAGGAGTGCGCCGGACCGCCGGACGAGGAGAGTGTTTAGTTGCAATCTCTTTTTAAAATAACAAAAGATATGGAAGTTAAACTGCATGCCCTTTTGGCGGAGATGCAGGAATTAAAAAATAAAGCGCGTGAGTTGGAAGAGGAAAACGCCAGGCTGAGACAGGAGTTTGCCGACACCTGCCGGAAAAAAGGCATAATTGGCACGGGGCCGGATGAAACGGGCAAAACGGGCGCAGGATTTCTGAATCTCCTGGAGCTTTATGATCAGGGTTTTCATGTATGCAATTTACATTTCGGACACAGGCGGACGACGGAGTGTCTTTTTTGTATGGCCTTTTTGAGAAAAGAGCAAGAACCGCCTGCTGAACGTCCGGAAGGTTGAAATGTTGCAGAGGTGAATCTTTTGGCTTTGGAACAAAAAGGAACGCTGTATCTTTGCGCTACCCCTATCGGCAACTTGGAGGATATCACTTTAAGGGCCCTGCGGGTGTTGCGTGAGGCCGATCTGATAGCGGCCGAGGATACGCGCCATACACGAAAATTATTAAGCCATTACGATATCCATACCCCGATGACCAGCTACCATGAGCATAACCGCAAAAAAAAAGGAGAATATCTTCTTGAGCTGCTTGCTTCAGGCAAGCAGATCGCACTGGTATCCGATGCCGGAATGCCGGGCATTTCGGACCCCGGCGCTGAATTGGTGGCGTCGGCGCTGGAAAATAACTTCGCGGTGGTCCCTGTTCCAGGCCCCAGTGCGGGTATCACCGCGCTAGTTGTATCGGGGCTGCCGACCGGAACGTTTGCCTTCGAAGGTTATTTGCCGGCAGCCTCGAAGGCGCGGCGGGATAAGTTGGCTGCTTTGCTGCATGAGCCGAGAACATTGATTTTTTTCGAGGCGCCTCATCGTTTACCGGCGACCCTGGGTGATATCCACGAGATTATTGGAAACCGTAGAATGGCGGCAGCAAGAGAACTAACCAAGCGGCACGAACAAGTGGTAAGGGGTACGGTGGCCGAGGTGCTGGAATATTTCCGGGTGAATGTACCCCGTGGAGAGTTTTGTCTTATTCTGGCCGGCGCCGCCGGTGAGCGGTTGCCGTTGGCGGAAACACTCCGGATTTTCCTGGAACCGGCTGAGCATGTTGCCCGGCTTGAAGCGGAGGGCGCCGGATTAAAGGAGGCCATCCGTGAGGTTGCGCGCATGCACGGCCTGCCGAGAAGGGAGGTTTACCGCGCTGTGGTCTTGAATAAAGAAGAAAAGTAACTGGAAAGAAATTAGTTTTCCTTTCCAGTTACTTAGTTGTTAAATAGCTTGTACTATAAATAGATTCCTGAATCTTATATCGCCTTGGTATTTTCAAACATGGTTACCGCGCATTCGCGGCAGACCAGTTTACCGCGGAAATGCTGCACTTCGGATGCGTTGCCGCAGAAGACGCAGGCAGGCTCGTACTTTTTCAAGATAATTTTTTCCGCGTCAACGTAAATTTCCAAAGCGTCTTTCTCGTCAATTCCTAAAGTGCGCCTTAACTCGATGGGAATCACCACCCGACCGAGTTCGTCAACTTTTCTTACAATACCTGTGGATTTCATTGCTACCTCCTCCTTTTTCTATAAAATGCAATAAAATACCTAAAACTTGCATAGCTAAATGGTACCAATGATGTCATTAAAAGTCAACCTGTATTTTATAATTTTTTACATTTTTTTTGCATGATGACAAGAATGGCGGAAACTTGACAAATTATTGTCCATCCTTTAAAATCAGTATAAAAATTCCGCCCTTGTCATTAAAACGGGGTGCGGGTTTTTTTGTTGGAAAGTCAGGGAGGAAGAATCATGAAAAAAGGAACATTCTATATTACCACGCCAATTTACTACCCAAGTGATAACCTGCATATCGGCCACGCCTACACCACTGTGGCTGCGGATACCATGACCCGCTTTAAAAAAATGACGGGTTATGACACCTGGTTCCTGACAGGATCCGACGAGCACGGTCAAAAAATTGAACGGGCCGCTAAATCGAAAGGGGAGACCCCTCAGGAGTATGTGGATAAGATTGTAGCCGGTTTTAAAAACCTTTGGAGCCGGCTGGAAGTAAGTTATAACGACTTTATCCGCACCACCGAGCCACGTCATAAAAAAGTAGTTTCAGATATATTTCAAAAGCTTTACGAACAGGGTGATATTTACAAGGCCGGCTATGAGGGGTGGTACTGCACACCTTGTGAAACATTCTGGACCGAAGCGCGGCTGGTTGAAGGCAATTGTCCGGATTGCGGCCGTCCGGTGGAAATGGTCCGGGAAGAGAATTACTTTTTCCGGATGTCCAAATACGCCGGCCGGATACTTCAATACATCGAGGAACACCCTGAGTTTATCCAACCTGCCTCCCGGCGGAACGAGATGGTGAGCTTTATTAAAAGCGGTCTGGAAGACCTTTGTGTATCCCGGACTACCTTTGACTGGGGGATACCGGTGCCTTTTGATCGGAAAAATGTTATTTACGTTTGGATCGATGCTCTTACCAACTATCTTTCCGCCCTTGGCTACGGGAGTGAGGACGATAGCCTGTTTAAAAAATACTGGCCGGCGGATATACACTTGATGGGCAAGGACATCGTCCGGTTCCACAGCATCATCTGGCCGGTGCTTTTAATGGCGCTGGGGATTGCGTTGCCGAAACAAGTAGTGGGTCACGGCTGGCTGCTGTTGGACAGCGGAAAAATGTCCAAGTCAAAGGGCAATGTGGTTGACCCGCTGGTGCTAATCGACAAGTATGGCGTAGACGCCATCCGTTATTACCTGCTCCGGGAGTTGCCGTTCGGTTCTGACGGGTACTACAGTGAAGATTTGCTGGTGGAGCGGATCAACAAGGACCTGGCCAATGACTTGGGCAACCTGGTCAGCCGGTCTGTGGCAATGGTGGAAAAATATTTTCAAGGGACGGTTAAGGCGCCTGACGCTCCTGAAGAACTGGACCGGGAACTGATCGAACTGGCCGAACAAACCCCCGCGGCTGTTGAGGAGTATATGGACAAGATGGAACTGTCCAACGCGCTGGCCGCAATCTGGCGCCTGGTGGGCAGGGCCAACAAGTACGTGGATGAAACTGCTCCCTGGGGCTTGGCCAAGGACCCGGAAAAGGAAGAGCGGCTTGCCACAGTACTGTACAATCTTGCCGAAAGCCTGCGGTTCATTACCATCATGGCCTCCCCTTTTATGCCGTTGCTGCCGGGCAGGGTCTGGGCACAGCTCGGTATTGAGGACCGGCCCGACCTGACAACCTGGGATTCGCTGGTCTGGGGCAGGCTGCCAGCCGGTACGGCAGTGAAAAAAGGGCAGGCCTTATTCCCCCGCATTGACGTAAAAAAATCAGGAGAAAAGTAATATATGGCGTGACGCTTACCTACGGGCTCATGTTCGCCTCTTAAAATCGTATGAGCTCCTTCGCCCTCGGGCTCGGTCAAACTCGCTCGCTTCGCTCACTCAAACAGTTCCCTCGCTATTCCGAGGGCTCACTCGCTCCTTGAATAAGAGCTCAAAATCGCCCTAAAGGTAAGCGCTACGCCATACTGAGCAAACTTTACAATCGTAAAGTAATATTAATTACCGTATTATAAAAAAGGATGATATTTGTGATCTTGTTTGATACGCATGCCCACTTGGACTTTGATGATTTCGACAACGACCGGGATGATCTGATCGAGCGCGCCCGTGCCGCAGGAGTGGTAAATATCATGAATGTCGGGTTTGAGCTTGATTCATCACGCAGGGCATTGCAAATGTCGGAAAAGTATGACTTGGTTTACGCCGCGGCCGGGGTTCACCCCCATGTCGCGGGCGAGGTGGCGCCTGATTATCTTGAACAGTTGGAAAAGCTGGCGGCCCACCCCAAAGTATTGGCGCTGGGTGAAATGGGTTTGGATTACTTCCGGAACCGTTCTCCCCGGCCGGACCAGCAAAAAGTCTTCCGGGAGCAACTGGCCCTTGCCAAGAGGCTAAACCTGCCTGTGATCATTCATGACCGGGAAGCCCACGGCGACATGATGGATATTTTACGCAACGACGGTCCTTTTCCCGCGGGCGGGGTGATCCATTGTTACTCAGGCAGTTGGGAGATGGCCAAGGAATGTCTTGCCATGGGCTTTTATATCTCTATTGCCGGGCCGGTGACTTTCCCCAAGTCTTCCAGGTTAAGAGACGTGGCTGCCCGCGTGCCTCTGGACCGCCTTTTGGTGGAGACTGACGCGCCCTATCTTACTCCTGTGCCGCACCGGGGAAAACGAAACGAGCCTGCTTACGTCCGGTTTACCTTGACCGAAATAGCCTCGCTGAAAAAAAAGGAAGCGGATGAGCTGGCAGAAATTTGCACTGAAAACGGCAGGAGATTGTTCCGCGTCCCATCCACTGCCTGAGGGAGATTTTAATGGTGGATAATGAGAAAGGACTGCTTCTGGTAAACACGGGCAACGGCAAGGGTAAAACTACTGCCTCGCTTGGTATGGCGCTGCGAGCCTGGGGGCAGGGTATGAAAGTGCTTATGATCCAGTTTATCAAGGGTGACTGGCGGTCCGGGGAGCTGAAGGCAGCGGAGAGGCTTGGGCCGGGCTTTGAAATACGCCCGATGGGCAAGGGGTTTATCCACAGCGCCGGTGACGGATCCCCGGACCGGCACAGCCGCGCCGCCCGGGAGGCTTTGAATGTTGCGGCAAGGGAAATAAACTCCGGGATATACGATCTGATTATACTGGATGAAATATTATATGCAATACATTATGGCCTGATCTCCCTTGACGAAGTGCTGGCTTTGATTGACGGGAAGCCGGAGCGCTTGCATCTCGTGCTCACCGGACGTTACGCCCCTCCTGAGATAATCGGACACGCCGACATGGTTACCGAAATGAAAGAAATAAAGCACCCCTTTAAGAAGGGTGTTTATAGTCAGAAAGGCATCGAATATTAGATTATGAAATAATATTAAGGGGGAATATTGATGCGCCAGGTACTGGTGAATATGTCTTGGATTGTAAATGCTTTTGAAAATAGCAGCGGGCACTCTGAATACTATCTTGACATGCAGACTGGCGACGTAAGGTTTTTTTCCCCGATGGATTTTCCGGAACATGTGATTATTATGGAAAAGCTTGACAAACAGCCCGAGCGGTACATTAAACTGCCTAAGAGAGACATGGATTTTTGCTTAAAAGTCAAGCGGGAGTACGCTTCACTTGTAGAAAACCCTTACTTGAAAGGATTGCTGGAAAAAGCCGTGGACGGACAGGAAGAGCAAAAGTACCGGAATATACTGATGGAATTTGAAGATGAGCGGCGGCGGTGGTATAGTTTTGAAAATGATAAATATATAGAATTCTTGTTGGATTGGTTCAGACAAAAGGGAATTGAACTGATTGATAAGCCACCAGCCGATAATTTGGAATATAACAAAAGAAAGTAAACTTACAACCGGGCAAATAACCCGGTTTTTTTATCCCATTGTATGCCCAAATATCACCGCCATAGGTGAAATTGTTCAAAAATAGCTATAATTTGACAAAAAATAAACCTATTCAGGACAGATGGCTTGTAGTAAAATAATAATTGGCAAAATCATAGTATAATAAAAAAAATAACCATCGTTGCTTCGGCAATACTGCCGTGAAACAAGAATGTCTATGTTGCTGAAAATTAGCGTTAATGCCAGACTAATTTACGAGGAGGCATTAAATGAAAGAAAAAGTTAAAGAGGTATCCCGGGACCGGGGGGCTTTGCTCAAATGGGCCGTTCTTGGGACTGTGGCGGTTGTTTTCCTGTTAAGCTGTTATGCCTGGGCAAAGAAAACAGTGGTTTTGGATGCAGACGGAAGCACGACTACGGTGAAAACTTTCTCCCGTACGGTTGGGGGGTTCGTGAAGTCGCAAAATATCGTTTTGCTGGAAAAAGATGAGGTGTCTCCTTCTCTTGAAACCCCGTTGCGGAATGGTATGGTGATAACAATAAGCCGGGCGGCTGATTTGGTTATTGCTGTGGATGGATGCGATATTCCTGCCAGGACTATGTGCCGGAAAGTTGAAGATGTGCTTTTGGAATACGGCATTAGCCTTGGCCCGGAAGATGAGGTTGAACCGGCGAAAGATGCTCCGGTCAGTCCCGGGTTGACTATTAAAGTGGCCAGGGTAAAAGTCGAAGACCAAGTAAGTGATGTCCCAATCGATTATGAAACTATAAGGCAATATACTACCACACTCCCCGGCGGGGCCAGTCGTGTGGCGCAGGAGGGTAAAGAAGGGACGGAGCGTCAGACCTGGCGGGTTACTTATAAAGACGGCAATGAAGTTGACAGGCAGTTGGTTTCCCGGGAGCTAATTGAACCGGCGACAGATAAAATTGTAGTAATCGGGAGCACCATGGTTGTATCCCGTGGCGGCGATAATATCCGTTACTCCCGTGTTTTGGATATGTTGGCTTCCGGCTATACCTATACCGGCTATAACACTGCTTCAGGTGTTGCTCCAGGTTATGGTGTTGCGGCTGTCGATACCAGCAGGATTCCAATGGGGACCAGGTTATATGTGGATGGTTACGGTTATGCAACCGCCCTCGACCGGGGAAGCGCTATTAAAGGAAACCGGATCGACCTGTTTTTTGAATCCAATAGTGAGGCTATAAGTTGGGGGCTAAGATGGGTAAAGGTTTATGTTTTAGATTAGTTTAAAGGCCGGAAGGCCTTTTTATTTTATGTGACCTATGGGCAGTCATGCGCGGCTCATGTTCGGCCCATATAATCGGGGACATTCCTCCGACCCTAAATATAGGCTTCTCCAATCGGGGACATTCCATGGGGACATTCCTCCGTAGGAGGTGTGTCCCCTTTCCTTGTTAGGAGGTGTGTCCCCATTCCTTGTTAGGAGGTGTGTCCCCTTTCCTCAGACGCGAGCTCCTTCGCCTTCGGGCCCGGTCAAACTCGGCGCCTTAGCGCCTCAAACAGTTCCCTCGCTTGTCCTCAGGCTCACTCGCTCTCTGAATAGGCCTCAAAATTGCCGCTGATGTAAGCCCATAGGTCACTGAAGGCGAATTTATTTTTGTTTTGTCAGGATTGGGGAATAATAAAGAGGAGATAAGAGTAATTTGCCGAAAATATTTATAAGCCCGGTTTTGTTGAAAGTTCAAGCGGGAGGGCAGAGGTTGATAGAAGTTGCGTCACCGGCGGTAGTGCGGGCTCTTTTAAGCCGCAACAAACTTTCCTGCCGGAAAAGTTTGGGCCAAAATTTTTTGATTGACTCCAATATAGTAAATAAGATTATCGAAGCGGCTGACTTATCGCCCGGCGACCTGGTGGTGGAAATCGGCCCCGGACTCGGCGTTCTGACTGCGAGGATAGCGCGCAGCGCCGGCAAGGTATTGGCGGTAGAGGTGGACCGGAGACTGTTGCCTGTGCTGGCGGAAGTAGTGGAGGCTGCCGGAGATGTTGAAATTATCCACGGCGATGCCCTGGAAATTGATTTTGACAGCATGGTTCAAGAAAAAACCGGTGGGCGGTATGGCCGGGGAAGCGGGCAGTACAAACTTCTCGCAAATTTGCCCTATTATATTACCAGCCCCTTACTCATACGTATTCTTCAAGAGCACTATAATATTTCCCGCATGGTTGTGATGGTTCAGTCTGAGGTGGCGGCCAGGCTGGCTGCCGCGCCCGGCACCAAAGACTATGGTGTGCTCAGTATAGCCGTGCAATATTTCACTGATGTGAAAATCCTCTTCCGGGTTCCCAGAACTGTTTTCTTTCCTGCGCCGGCGGTGGACTCTGCTGTTGTGCGGCTTTTAGTGCGGCCGCCGGCTGATCCGGTACAGGATGAGAAAACCTTCTTTAAGATTGTGCGGGCAGCTTTCGGAAAGCGCCGTAAGACTTTATTAAACTCCCTGACAGATTCAGGGTTTGGTATTGACAAGGAAGTGTGGAAGGCTGTGCTGGAAAGTGCCGCGATTGATCCGGGGCGACGGGGCGAAACTTTAAGTCTGGCCGAATTTGCCCGTTTAACCGGTAGTTTGATGGAATTTAAGGCCGGTAAATTATAACGGAAAGTAATTTTTACGGTAATTAGAAACAATAAACTGGGATATGATTATTATAGAATTAAGGTACTGCTCAAGGGGCAATATTCAGTAGTCAGTATTCAGTATTCAGTAGTCAGTAGTAAGGAGCCAGAATGAGAGTCTTAAATAATTATTCTGACTACTGACTACTGACTACTTGAATTTGACAGGCGAGGGTAAGAACCATGTATTTTGTTAGTCCTTCAAAGGGCCGTATGAACTTTGATGAAATGATGAGCGACATAATTAATTATATCAAAGGCATACCCTCCTCTTCATATAAGATTATTATCGGTTCAGACTCCCAGGTCAAAAGGGAAACTTCCTTTGTCACTGCCGTAATCGTGCACCGTCTGGGTAAAGGCGCCCGTTATTATTACCGTAAAAAAACGCATCGAAAGATCAAAAGCCTCCGGCAAAAAATTTTTTACGAAACGGCGTTAAGCCTGGAGCTTGGGGGAATGGTTCACAAATATTTCAGTAACAGCGGATTCGATGAATTGAATGTGGAAATCCACATTGATGTCGGCAACCACGGTGAAACAAAAAGCCTGATCCGTGAGGTGGTAGGCATGGTCACAGGTAGTGGTTTCCGGGCAAAAATAAAGCCAGACGCTTTTGGAGCCTCCAGCGTGGCTGATAAACATACGAAATAAAAAGGAGTCAGGAGTCAGAATTCAGGAGTCAGAATAGAATTAGTTGGGGACATTCCTCCGAAGGAGGTGTGTCCCCTTTCCTATATAACCCGATTGAGGAAGGCATGGCGTTGTCTATAGCGAACGACTTGCGGAGCGCCGGTAACAGCAGTCGGCGAAGCAAGGGTAACCGAACTGCGGCGTGAAACAGCGGACTACCAACGTTACAAATTTGAGCATAACTAGCCTAGTGGATAATGGGCTTCTTCCTTTAGCTAGCCTATTGCCGCCTTTGCAGCGCCGCTAGTTCGGTCCGAAGCGAGCCGTTCTGCTGTCGGCGCGGAATTAATTGGGGACATTCCTTCCCTGATTTCCAAAAAATTATCGTTTTTATTTTAACCAAGGAAGGTGTGTCCCCTTACCTCTGAGTGAGCGGGGACAACGCTATGCCTATACTACAACGCCATGCCTATACTCATGAAAGCAACTTGTGGTGAGGGGCATTATGCCCCTCTAAATTATTGTACTAATGAATCTATCCAGGATGTCAAAGCGTCTTTCCGGGTGGTAGCCCGTGTATTCAATGCCTTTCCTGATCCGGCTGCGTTTTTCATTCCTGAAGACGCTGAGGGCTTCTATACAGTCCCCAATGATAGTCTCGGCAATCAGCCTGGAATGGTTCTGGTCTTTTTCCTGTGAACCCAGGTATTTATGCCCGATTGTTGTACCTATGTTAACTCTTAAATCATATCTTGCCGCCAGTGCCAGAGAAACGGGAGGAATCGCAAGCTCTCTCAGCGGTATGGTATTAAGGAAACGCCGGGACACAATATGCGGTCCGTGGGAGGGTGAAGCGGCGCCTATTTTCTTTTCCAGGCCGAGCTCCCTGTTTAAACGGCGGCGTTCTTCAAGCAGGTGGGACGCTAGTGTTGACAGGCCCGCCTGGTTCACGTCCGGGTAACAGTTAGTTAACGACATGTCATAATGGCGGAAAATTACGCTGTCAATCAATTCACACAAGTTTTTTGATATATTCCCTTCCATATCCCCATCCAAAAAAAGTATTGCGTCAGCACCTCTGTCGCAGGCAATTTTAGCGCCCACCGCTCTCGGCACGTCGATACCCAGGGATTCAACAAAAAATATTGGTAAAATACGGGGGGACTGGATTTGCCGGATAATAGCCAGGGAATTATCCGTGCTCCCGTTGATTACCGGGATAACCAGATCAAGGGGGGTTGTTAACAGTGTCTCAATGGCTTTNATTATCCGCTTCTCTTCATTGCGGGCCGGTACTACGGCAACAAGCATTGTTAACTCCCTTTCCAGGTGTTTTATCTAATATATGGAAAATACGGAGGAAAGTTGCTAGGGTAATACACACGTCGCATTACTCCTGACATATTATATACAAGTGGCATGATAACCGGTTATTGAGGAGTATGGTTGTTATGGGAGAGTTTAAACAAGGTGATATAGTCGGGCGTAAATCTTACAATTCCGATGTTTTTTTCAAAGTGATTGACTTGTTTCGAGGTGCGGACGGTAGCAAGCAGGCTTATTTAAAGGGGCTACACCTCAGGCTCTTCGCGAATGCCCCGGTGGATGACCTGGTCAGGATTGAACCCGGTGTGCTTGCCAAGCATTTGATGGAGCAAACAAAAAGAAACAACGAGCATATGAACCGTATTTTCAGCCGGCGGGTGAGGGAGCGGGAGATAATCCTGGGTAGGGCTGTTCAAGGGGACCGGAGTAATGAGGAGAACCAGGGTAAAATAGACGGTTTTGATATTCCCGGGACTGTATTACACATTGACGGAGACAAAGATTACCTGGAACTCTGTTTAACAACTTACAAGCAGCTGAGCATCCCTGCTAACGGATATTGTATCGATGAAGATAAACAACCGGTGATGGTGGAAGATTTGCTTAAAAAACATAGCCCGGATTTGCTTGTACTCACCGGGCATGATGGTTTTATTAAGGGCAAAGCGGATTTTAAAGACATAAACAACTACCACTCATCCAGATTTTTTGTCGAAGCAATCAAGGCAGCCCGGCGCTATGAAAAGAGCAGGGATGATTTGGTCATTTTCGCGGGGGCCTGCCAGTCACATTACGAAGCGATCCTTGCTGCCGGGGCCAACTTTGCCAGTTCTCCTCAGCGAGTATTGATCCACGCTTACGACCCTGTATTTGTGGTGGAGAAAATTGCGTATACGTCCATTTATGACTCGATTTCAATTAGGGATATCATCGCGGGGACAGTAACCGGTTTCGAAGGCATCGGCGGGATGGAAACCCGCGGGAAGTACCGCATGGGTATCCCGAAATCGCCTTATTAAATATAGTTGAGTACCCCCTTGTTATCAGCCTGCATATCATGTTGTAGGATCCAAAGGAGGGATTATAAAAGGTGAATAGATATTTAAACGCATTTATAAAACATCGCGTAAAATTGCTGGGACTAAAAAATGTGGTGGGTGTCGGGGTTGGTTATAAATATGTCGGTGGAGATAACACTGGAAGCCCCGCTTATGTTGTTTATGTTGAAAAAAAGGTACCGCTGGCAGACCTGTCCCGCAGCCATATCATACCAAGGCAAATTGACGGGCTGGATACGGATGTGATCGAAATAGGCGTTGTTAAAATGCTGGGTGTGCGTACGGCACGCGAGCGGCCGTGCTGTCCTGGGATGAGCATTGGCCATTACCAATCCACCGCGGGTACTTTTGGGGCGGTAGTAAGAGACAAAAAGACCAAGGAATTGATGGTGCTCTCCAATAATCACGTCCTGGCAAACGGTTCCAGTGTTCAGGAAGTCAGGGCCAAGGCGGGTGATCCTATCTTACAGCCCGGCGGTTGTGATACTATATGGAAAAAGGCATGGCGTTATCTCCGCTCACTCAGAGGAAGGGGGACACGCCTTCCTTGGTTAAAATAAAAACGAAAGTTGTTTTGGAAATTAGGGAAGGAATGTCCCCAATTAATTCCGCGCCGACAGTACCACGGCTCGCTTCGGACCGAACTAGCGGCGCTGCAAAGGCGGCGATAGGCTAGCTATGGGGAGAAGC
>Ga0067045_1030796_pt1 | contig 14070 bp, 19 predicted proteins | sample TerdegcTABiofilm_FD_59184 | JGI IMG/M metagenome (GOLD analysis project Ga0067045, IMG submission 59184) | Combined Assembly of (Gp0054472, Gp0054536) Wastewater bioreactor microbial communities from Singapore -Terephthalate degrading...
CCCCCGCCGCAACCCGTCGCGGCGGGTCTTTGCGTACCAACAGAAGGGTCAGTGCCGTCAGAACGAGCACGCCCAAAGCAATGAGCGTCAAACGAGGCGATCGAGTCCTGCCGGAGTCCCTTTCTTGTGTCGTATCCGTTTCCATCCGCATCTCTCAGTCCTATCGCCCGCCCTTTTTGACGGCTGCTCCATCCCCGATCAAACCGTTCCCTCGTTCGCATAGGCGCGAATGCCGGCGGCGGAAAACTTGACGATATGCTCCACAATATCCTCAAGCTTCAACTGAAACCGCTCCGCTTGCCCGCTTTGTTCGAACAGTTCTCTTGCGCACACCGCATGGATCAACTGCCCGACCATCAGAAGAATCACCACATTGGCGTTGGTCGGATTGAGCCACGGACAAATCTCCATCAAGGCCTTGCTCATCGCCGACATGACGGGGTTCACCATTTCCGCTACGAGTATCTCCCGAGGCAGGTGCGGATCGATCATTTCCCTGGCCATCAGGTTGATGAACCGACACTGGCGGTCGCCCTCGATCAGAGGTTCGAAAAACGAGATTGCGTGTGACCGCAGCAGGTCCTCAAGCCGGGGTTGCCCCCCCGCAGACATGACCTTTGCGATGCTAGCCAGGCGGCTTTCCCGCATCTGGGCCAGTCGACGACGCCAAATCTCCAGGTACAGACTCTCCTTGCCGCCGAAATAATAGTTGACCGAAGCGACGTTACAGTCGGCCGCAGCAGCGATATCTCGAACACTCGTATCATTGAAACCCCGCCGACAAAACAACTCCTCCGCCGCTTCAAGCAACCGGTCCTGGACACCTCGCCCGTTGGTGTCGTTTCGCGTGTCCTGATTCGGTGATGCCATCATGCCTTCTCCAAACAAGCGTTTGATACAAACATTTTAAACGTTTGTTTGAAATGTCAAGACCCTTTCGTACCAATCTGTCGAAACAAAGGGATATCAATCCATAAAATCTTACTAAAAAAAGACTTACAGACCATATCATTCTCTGAATCCAAAGAAAGATCGATGATTCTGGTACAAGAGAGTCAATAGGAACAGGGGTGTCGAATCAGGGCTGCTGGCCTGCGATACCAGTGGTTGGGTGCGTACAACAGGTCACAAAGGAATGTCGGGTGCCCTCCGCGGGAAACAGACTCCGCGAGCCAGCATAGAAACAAACGACGAAAAACAATCGAGGCTCCCCCCGGCGAAGTCACAGCACCAGCATCGCGATGATAATCAAGATCGCGAAGAAAGAAACCGCCCCGAGAATCAACAGATACAAACGGTAGCGGGTGATGATTTCGTCGGGGTCCACCGACTCTTCCACCTCAACGGTTTCACCGTCTTCAAGCTTCTCGAGCATCGAAACATCGAATCGTTTGCGAGCCTGGATGGGCGGGTGGCCTTGACGGAGGGCCTCGAGGTCCATCAACAGCTCTTCGACGTTGTTGTAACGATCCTCGCGACGCTTGGCCATCATGATCTCGATGACCTCAGAGACGCCGGCCGAGAGGGACGTGTTGATGTGGTCCGGCGGGACGAGCTTCTCCCGAAGGTGGCGCTTCATGATCTCGGAGGAATCGGCCCCGGTGAAGGGAACTTTGCCGGTGACCATGTGGTAAAAGGTGGCGCCCAAGCCGTAGATATCCGCCCGACCGTCGATGTCGATCTTGCCTCGGATCTGTTCGGGAGCGATGTAGTACGGCGTACCGTAGGCCTTACCCTCCTCGCTCTGGGCTGCCTCGATGTCGGTCGTCTCGCGAGCCAGACCCATATCGGCCAACTTCACCACCCCCTGCGTGTTGATCATGATGTTCTTGGGCTTGACGTCGCGGTGGACCAGACCGTGGGCGTGAGCGTGCTGGAGGGCGTGGCAGACCTGGATAATGATCTCGATCGCCTCCTGCTCCCCAAAGATGTGGCCGTTGCTGATGTCGTCGGCGATCGTTTTACCCTCGACATATTCCATGACGAAGTAGTGATAACCGCCGGCTTCGCCGACGTCGATGGCCTGGACGATATTCGGATGGTTAAGCTTTCCGGCAGCTTGGCCTTCCTTGTAGAACCGCTGGACGTATTCGGGATTCTCACTGAAGCGTCTAGGCAAGACTTTGATGGCGACGGTGCGGTTGAGACTGAGTTGTTTACCCTTGTAGACAACGGCCATCGCCCCGGCCCCGAGTTTGCCGAGAATCTTATAGCCGGGGATTTGTGTCGCTGCCGCTTTGCTCTCTTTGATGCTGGTCTTGAGACGTTCCGCCTGGCTGGCCGTGAGGTAACCAAGCTGAACCATCAGATCCTGGAGCATCAGGGGGTCGGTCTTGCGGCGTTCTTTGTACTCTTGTACGGCTCGGCGGAGTTCTTCGTCCGTACAGAGCCCCTGATCCACCGCCATCCGTCCGAACAGCGTGTCGTAAGAGGTCTCAGTACTCATTCACTATCCCCCGGACACCCCAGGGGCCGTATCCTTTCGATCAGAAGCTCAGCTTCAGCTGCGAAAGACACACCCGATAAAACCACCGTCGCCGCGAGGGCCATTATGAAGTTATCGGCAGTGAAGTCAAACCATTTTTCCATCATTCTTCCACACAGAAAGCATTCCAGAGATTATTCTTTCGACGGATTTCCCCTGTGGGTTTACTATTTCTGGCCAACGTCTGAAAATATGAAAGTCCGCTCTATCCGGACGAGGAAAAAGAGACACATCCGGTTCTCGCGTACTTCCATGCCTCGGGCGGTATCGAACCATAACAAAACCGGATGAGTTCCAATCACAACCCCAAAGCCGGCACGGTACCAACCCACCCCCCTGCGGCCAAACCGGATTCCGCTTTTTTTGAATTGCACCTGGGCTCCAGATCGGTCACCTTAGATAGGCGTTGTCGCAATCTGCGGCAACAAATGTGCTGGGAAACAATCGGTGCAGACAATCACAGTAAATCACAGACAGCAGATCCAAAGGGTCTTTCGAACATGGAACCGAACTGGCTCAAGTGGGCCAAGCAACTGGCGGCCCTGGCCCAAAACGGCCTGACCTACTCCGACAACCCGTACGAGATCGAACGGTACGAGCACATCCGCAGGATCGCCGCCGAGATGATGGCCGAGGGCTTCGAACTCGACACCAAGACCATTCTCGAACTGTTCCCGCGGGAAAAGGGCTATGAGACGCCCAAGGTGGACGTCCGCGGCGCGGCCTTTCACGACGGAAAAATCTTGCTGGTCCGCGAGAAACTGGACGACGACAAATGGACCCTGCCCGGCGGCTGGGCCGACCCCTGCCAGACCCCGTCCGAGGCGGTCGTCCGCGAAATCAGGGAAGAATCAGGCTTTGAGGCCAAGGTCCTCAAGCTCGCGGCCGTCTGGGACCGCAGCAAGCATCCGCACCGGCCCTTCATGCCCTTCCACATCTACAAGCTCTTCTTCTTGTGCGAGATCACCGGCGGCGCCGCGATCGAGAGCCATGAAACCACCGGCGTCGGCTTTTTCGGTGAGGACGAAATCCCCCAGGAGCTCTCTATTTCCCGCACGTTGCCCTTCCAGCTCGCCCGCATGTTCGAGCACTACCGAAACCGCGCCCTGCCCACGGACTTCGATTGAGACCAAGTGTATGACCGTTTCTTCGGTTCCATCAAGGCCGAGACGCTCTGTGAATTCGAGATGCGCGTTTTTCGCTTTGCCAATACCAGCGGGGAGAGGAAGAGAAGACCCGCCGAAAAGGTCGCTCTAGGCAAAATTCGGCCTCTCGCAAATCTCGTGAAGGGTGCCCCGGTGAACCCCTCGGTCCTCCTCGCATACGTCCACGGGGGAGTCTCTCGTCATCGACAGACGGTCCTCGCACCGGGACAGCCCTGCCCCGTCATCCCCGCTGGTATCGAAAGCGATAAACACACGCCGCGAACGCGACCGACTCACGACGTTCGTGCAACAGCAGTCATACACCGCTTGAGATTTGAGATTGCGGTCCGGGCATTCCTATTGACAAAACCGGGCCACGAGGGTCTTCTGTACCGCTTTGACCTCCGTGATGAAGGCAGGGTAAATACTCCACGATGATTCCGGCGATCATTACTTCGATCTTGTGGGCGATGTCCGCGGTCAGCGCCGGACGCAGTACCCGTCTGCTTGGGGCCGGTACCGCCAATCTGAGCCGACTGACCCTGGCTGCGATCTTTCTTGCCTTCTGGGCCCACATCTGGGGTCAAGGCCTTTCCGGCGCGGGTCTGCCCTGGCTGCTCCTGAGCGGCCTGATCGGCTTCGGCCTGGGCGACATGGCCCTCTACGGCGCCTACCATCGCCTGGGTCCCCGCCTGGCGGTGCTGTTGTGCCTGTGCCTGGCGGCGCCCATTGGAGCGGTCGTGGAATGGGTCTGGCTGGGCACCCGCCTGACCGCCCACCAGATCTTCTGGAGCACGACGATCCTGGCAGGCGTGTTCACAGCCTTGGTACCGGACACGCGAACGCCGGTGACGCCGCGTGTCTGGCGGGTAGGGATCCTCATGGGCGCGTTCGCGGCCCTGGGCCAGGGTCTCGGAGCGGTCTTCACGCGAAAGGCCTCCGACCTGGCCACACAGGCGGGCCAGCACATCGATGGCGGCACCGCAGCCTACCAGCGAATCGTAGCGGGCCTGGCCTTGACAGCGGTGCTCCTGTTCATCCATCGCCTCCGCAAACCGCCGATGCCGCCGGAGCCCGACGCCGACGCCGGATTGAACCATCCGTGGCGGCGCGCCTGGCCCTGGGTGATCGCCAACGCCCTGTGTGGTCCCGCACTGGGCGTCGCCTGCTATCAATGGGCCTTGATCGTCGCCCCGACAGGCGTCGTGCTGTCCGTCGTGGCCACCACGCCGCTGGTGGTGATCCCCTTCACCATGATCCTGGACCACGAACGCCCCACCCGCCGATCCCTCCTCGGCGGCGCAATCGCCGTCCTTGGCGCCGTCGCGTTGGCGTATAGATAAAGGCTCCGGGACCCGCCAAATCAGATTGCTTTCCCTTATGCGGATTCGGATTGACCCATACATGGGTCTTATCATCCCTTCGCGTTGCTCAGGGCAGGCTCTGAACACCGCGTAGCGGAGCGAAGGATAAGGACCTGGCTGGCGACCAAGCGAAACCTCTCATCTTGTGCCCAGGTCCTTCGGCTGCGCCTCAGGACGACAGATACTTTCCACATACGTAGTATTCCTGATGCTCATGAAAGTGGCTCATCCGGTTTTTGTGTACTTTTGAGTTAAGAAGAAGGGACATGCTGATCTATCCAAAGGTTTTGCAAGGACTTAGGACAAGAGTCAAGCATGCCCACCAGCTTATTGTACCATGGGTTTTGGATTCGGGGCTATCCGTATGTCAAGACCACGTATAAGGCGAGCAGGGTGACGTTCACCATCTTTCAGGAGCATGGGGATCTTCGCTGTGCGGGTCCTCGACGATTGGATTCGCCGGGCCGAAGCTCCCGGCAAAGGATGTCCCGCTTGCCGTTAAGAAGTAGTGTAGACAGAGGTCATGCGGTCCGGGTAACAGGTAGGTATCACAAAACCGAAACTGTTACTCATAAGAAAGGACCGCATGATGGGCACAAGCTACCAAAGAAAGACACGTCGCTCCAGAAGGAAAATGCAGGATCTCACCGGCGATAGGGTGCGGGCGGAGGTGGCCGAGGGCCAAGCCTCGTTCCAGATGGTGCTGCCGATGAGTCTGCTGTTGTCGGAGATCGCGGGGGCCATCGAGCAGATCGCCACGAAGGACAGGGCTGTCGTGACCGAGATAAAGGCCCGCCAGTTGAACCGACGCCGCGTGTTTTCATCCGAGGCCGATTGTCTCTCCTGTTGAGATTGGAATTCAATGTTCATGAGTTTCCCCTTTTTGAGTCGGGAGCCTGGTATGCTCTCACCGGGGTTTCACATGACGACTAATGGTCGCAGATGTTGGCCCCCGTCTGGAGTGTGCCGTTCAAATAGGCATTGACGACTTCTTCCGGCGTACCGGCCGCGGCCCCGATGACAACCTGGATGCCGTTCTGGGCGAACAGCGCCTGTGCCCGGCTGCCCATCCCGCCGGCGATGACCACATTGACCTTATGCTGTCCGAGCCACTGGGGCAGCACGCCAGGGGCATGAACAGGAGCAGCTTCTGTGAAAATCCCCGAGATGGATTTCTCCTGCGAGTTCACATCCACGATGGCGAACTCGTCGCAATGTCCGAAATGTTGACACAATTGGCCCTGTGCAATGGGAATCGCGATACGCATGCTAAAGGTCTCCTTGTTCGTTATCTGTTTTTCACCGTTTGAACCGACCAGAAGCGCGACGGCTTCACGGAAGGCCTTCGCCGCCTGGCTCTGGCGGTACTTGTCCACGTAGGGCTGTCCCGAGTCGCATGCTTCGACGATCTGCGGATCGATCGGAATGCGCCCCAGGAACGGCACGTTCATTTCCAAAGCCATGTTTTCGCCGCCGCCTGATTTGAAGATATTGGTCACTTCACCGCATTTGGGGCACACGAATCCGCTCATGTTCTCCAGCACGCCGAGCACAGGGAGATGGAGACTGCGACAGAAGGTGATGCTCTTGCGAACGTCGGACAGCGACACCTCCTGAGGGGTGGTCACGACCACCGCGCCGTCGGCGTTCTCCAGAAGCTGGATGATCGACAGTGGCTCATCTCCCGTTCCCGGCGGACAGTCGATGATCAGGTAGTCAAGTTCGCCCCATTCCACATCCTTGAGAAACTGCTTGATCATCTGGTACTTCATCGGCCCCCGCCAGATCACCGCGTCATCCTGGGAGGTCAAAAAGAACGCGATCGACATGACCTTGAGATTCGCCCCCACCTCGATGGGTAGAATCGCATCCATCGCGGAATGGGCCATCTGGCCCTTGAGGTTCAGGATCGTCGGCACACTGGGACCGTGGATGTCGACATCCAGCAGCCCGGTTCGCTTGCCGGCCTGTGACAGCGAGATCGCTAGATTCACCGCGACGGTGCTCTTGCCGACACCGCCTTTGCCGGAGAGGACCACGATCTTGTGCTGGATCTGTGCCATCCGGCCGCGAACCTGGGCCTGCTCAGCCTCCATTTGTCTTTGGTATTCTTCGTTTTGTTGGGCCATGCCCGCCATACGCCATTCGTCCTTTCTGCAAACTGAAATCTCACCGGCTCAATCACCGCAATCCTGGAGTGTCAAGCCAACGCATAGGTCACCTGCCGCCACAGGGCCTTGATTCGCTCGGTAATCTCCCCGCCCGTATACTCCGGAACCGTTGCCTTCATGATCTGCGCTTTGGTGAAGGCGTCATCATAGGGGATTTCACCCACCACCGTGATCCCCCGTCTGCGGGCCTCTTCACTGATCTGGGCCGTCATCTGGGGATTGATGTCCGCCTTGTTGATGCACAGCAACGTCTTTATGCCGAAGTTGGCGGCCAGATCGGTCACACGCCCCAGATCGTGCCGTCCGGACAGGGTCGGCTCGGTCACGACCAGCACCAGATCGGCCCCTGTGATCGAGGCGATCACCGGGCACCCGATTCCCGGCGAGCCATCGACGATCACCAGATCGAGCTTCCGTTCTTCCGCGATCTCCTTGGCCTTGCGGCGGATCAACGTGACGAGTTTGCCGCTGTTCTCCTCCGCGATCCCCAGCTTGGCATGAACCATGGGTCCAAACCGGGTGTCCGAGAGAAACCACTGGCCATTGACGGCCTCGTTGAACGCGATAGCCTTGACGGGGCAGAACTCCACGCAGACCTTGCACCCCTCACAGGCGACCGGATCGACGGCGTAGGTCTTCTGAATCACGCCGTTGCCGGGCCCATCCAGGTGAATCGCCTCGAACCGGCATATCGCGGCGCACCGGCCGCAGCCAATGCACTTGTCCGGATCGATCGCGGCCTGCCTGCCGCCGGAGAAGTCGGATGTCTGTTTCACACTGGGTGAAAGCACAATGTGCAGGTCCGCCGCGTCCACGTCGCAATCCGCCAGAACGGCGTCCTGCGCCAGTGCAGCAAACGCCGCGGTGATGCTCGTCTTTCCCGTTCCTCCCTTACCGCTGATGACTACCAGTTCCTTCATGGAATCCTATTCCTCACGGATCTCAACACTCAAATCGTAGTGAACCGGACAGAACACCGAGCGGGACACGAGGCAGCGCTTCTCCGCCATTCCGGCCAACTCACCGATCTTCTCCGCCACGCTCGGATACTTGACGGTCACCGTGGCATGAACGGCGACTTCGACGAACTGCAGGCCTTCCGCAAATACGGTGGTAAAGCCCGTGGAACTGACCGGCGTACTCGGGCAGGACATCGACCATCATTCGCCCACGAGAGTACGCCTCGGCGATCTTCCGCTGGTTCGGGATCTCCATGACGACATCGATCCCTTCGCGTCGGCAGTATTGAGCGACGGCATTGTCTCCCACGTCGCAGCGATTGATGATGACGGCGAACGGCAATCCCAAAGCCCTGATCATCCCGACCGCCAGTTCGAGGTCGTTCAAACCGAATGGCGTCGGTTCCGTCACGAGCAGGACGAAGTCCACGTCCTTGACGGCCTCGATGACCGGACAGGAGGTTCCGGGCGGAGCGTCCAGGATCACGATGGCGTCGTCCTTCGCATGACGCTTAACGTGACGAATCAACGCTGGGGTCTGGATCGCGCCGATGTCCAGTCTTCCATGCCCGAAGACCACGCCATTGCCGGCACCGTACTCGGCGACTCCGATCCTTCGCTGTTTTTCCATGATGGCGGATTCCGGGCAGATCGCCATGCATCCGCCGCAGGAGTGACATAGCTGTTCGAAGGTCATGACGTGTTTCTGGATGCATAGGATCGCGCTGTACTGGCAAAGCTGTCCGCAGCGGCCGCATCCGGTGCACTTGGCCTCATCGACTTCGGGCACGCCCACGGTCACCTCTTCCACGCAATCGATATGAGGCTTCAGAAATATGTGCCCGTTCGGCTCTTCCACGTCGCAATCGAGGTACTGAACCGCTTGGCCTGCCCGAGTCAACGACACGGCCAGGTTCGTGGCGATGGTCGTCTTGCCAGTTCCCCCTTTGCCGCTTGCCACAGCGATCTTCATCCAACGTTCTCCATCGAATCCTTGCTCCAATCGAACTTGTCCTTTTTGATCCAGCCTTTTTCCGGAAGACTGTGAAAGCACACGGGCGTCGGGTGAGCCCATCGATTGCCCGCCAGAATCTCCCACTTCGTATAACGATTCATGGGCGAAGCGGTCTTGTCGATGCGATACCCGTCCGGGTGAAACCCCACATCGATCTCCGTCGCGTCAAAACATGTCTCTGTCATAATCCGACCTTGTCGCAGATGAGCACGCCAGCCAGCTGTCGAACCGCTCAATCGGATGCGGCACCGTTCGCAACACGGCGTCTGGGTAGAACCTGAGGTGCAGCCCTGTCCCTGCATCCGCACGGTCTCTGGATCGTTCTATGGGAAAGTTCTTCATCTCACACAGTTCTTTGCAGTCGGGTACAATCTCCTGGTCCAGGATTCGGGCCGGTGGCATTCTGTCACGCCTGCTGATAGAAAAGACGACAGAAACGGTGGCCATCTTTCTCAATTTCGGTCTTCCAGCTCGGACAGGGGCAAGTTATGTCCTTGTCCCGGTCAAGCGGGTGGGTTTGTTTGCAGGTACAAAACCTCTGTCAGACCGCCACCATGTTCTCCGTCGTTAAACCCACCATCTTCTCGACCCTCTCATGATCCGGATTGAGGGTGTATCCGCTGCTTTCCGCCATCCGACGGAGTTGCTCCAGAAGGTTTTCATACTCGACCGGGTGAGTGGTCCATTGGTTCATCTTCCTTGCTCCCATGTTCGTAGTGCAATCGCAACTGTCTACAGACCCCAGCCATAACGACCTTCCAGATCGGGGAGGCTGGCGTCGGAAGGCAGGCTTCCGTTCTACTTCACCTCGCCGGTAGTTTCGATCTCACGGATTCGCCTGTTGATCAAGTCCAGTTCGGATTGCAGCATATCCGCCCGGACTTGGAGCGCTTGCTTTTCCAATTCCTGGTTGGATTGCTGCTGTAGCGGCGTGTACCCGCCGAACCTGGCCCAAAACGGCAGACCCGTAGCACGGAACCAGTTTCGTCGGCCCCAACCGCGACCTCGCCCCCTGCCCCAAAATCCTCTACCAACGCCGCCGATCATATAGCCTGGCGTCGGATACCCGGCGCAATAACCCACCCCTCGACCTGTCATCGGTCCCATCCCGACCGGACCTGTTCCATCTCCACCTGGCATAACGTATCTCCTTTCTCTGAAGGGATCAACCTCTTGTCATAGGGCTGCCGCACTGGGGACAGCTTTGCTGATTGCACGGCTGGCCCGCCACGTGGGATACCCTATGTCCACAACTCGGACAAACACAATACCCGCCGGGACCGGCGGCAAACGGACCACCCATCCGGCCGGCGCCTGTGCCGCGTCCCAAACCGCGTCCTGTTCCCGGCCCTTGTCCTGTAGGGCCTGTTCCATCTCCTCTGGGCATGATGCAACTCCTTGGATCACTGTACCGCCATCACCAGCGACATCCGAAACGCCCTCGACCGCGTCCCCAGCCCCGGCCGGGACCGAACCTCCGCCCGAATGGAGCCCACCAGAATCCGCTGCCCCACCAGGGCCGACGGTACATGTCCGGCGCCGCCTGGCACAATCCGAGCGGCGGCACCGTCCCCATCAGGAGCGGATTGGCGTTTCCCCATCCGGGGTATACAACTGGGCGGCCGACCATCGGCCGAAAGATCATCGGCCCAACGCGATTCTGCAACGGCATGTCAACCACCTCCTTTCCTTCTAGAATCTCGACATCGACAGATGTGCCCTGCACACCCGCGAAACCTTGTATGTGAATCGGTTCATTGTTCGATTCCCGCAGGACGCAGTAGCCGCGGGCCCATCCCGTCATCGGACCTCTTCCCTGCGGGCCTGTTCCATCAAAGCCTGGCATCGGTCTGCTCCTTCCTGCCGCGAGGAACGACGCGGCCAGTTGTATGGCTCCTTCGTAGAATCATTTGTCCGATGTCGCAACCGAGGTCTGCCGCAAGCACCGGACACTTGGCCTTGAGGACAAAGAACATCTCCTTCTCGATCGCTTCCGGCAAAGCCACCGCATCAAGAGAATGGCAAATGCCGAAGTCTATAACATTGCCGGCAATCGCCAGGCGCACGGCTGTTTCGAGCGGAGTCGCCGAGCCCCGGATCTCATCTTTCAACTGCGGATACAGCCTCAAAGCGAGTCGATTCGAGCTTTGTTTCTTCTTTCGGTAAGGGTCAGGATTTCCCGTCGCCTGTCGGATCAGACGGTGAATCTGCTGTCCGATCGCCGGCGGGGTTTGACGCGCATCCGTACAACGCAGCAGTCCAAGCACCTGGTCCACTACTCGGGCGTGAATCGCCTCGTCATCGGTCACGAATCGTGCCGCAGCCAGCGTCTGTCGCAGAAAGCATGGAAAACAGTCAAGATACACGTGCATGAGAATCTGTCCGTAAGAGCACCGCCGAACAGGCGACGCGCCCAAACTTGTAAGATCACCTATGCCCAGTGGCCTTCCACGTTGGCCTGTTGTATGTCCTGGAGCCGGCCTTCCTTGAACGCGGCTACCGCCTGTTCCACCGTCTGTTGAGCGGCCAGAAGGACCCTGATGTTGGCCGCATTGAGCACTCGAAAAGCATTGGGCCCGACGTTGCCCGTAATCACGGCCTCAACCCCGAGATTGGCGATGTTCTGCGCCGTCTGTATGCCCGCCCCCTGGGGCGCATTCAAGTGCACGGTGTTGTCATGCACCTGATATGTCTCGGCCTCGGTATCCACAACGAGAATCCATCTGGCCCGACCGAACCTCGGATCGATCATGCTGGAGAACTCCTGCCCTTGTGCCGTGACTGCTACTTTCATCAGATTTCCTTTCAGGCTCCTTCTGTGCCGGCCATACCCGGCCGATTCGTGTTCCGACCTTCTGATACCCTTCGTCGCCGACATCGCTGACGGCACCGCCGGCCAAATCCTCTTCGTGCCCCCGGCCACGGCCCGGGCAACCTGAACTGCGGCAGTCCGAGCTCGCCCGTTTGGTATGCCTTCAGGACGTCATCTACCTTGCCGGTCACGTACGGCAGCAAGCGGATGCCACTGCTTGTGAAGGCTGCGGCCAACGGTTGTGAGACAGCCCCGCAGATCAGAACGTCAATGTCGAGTTCCCGCATTTTGGCCAGCCTCGCAAGAGCACCTTGCTCCAAAAGGACGATCTGGACGGGGCTCATTTCACCCCTATCGTTCAACTCCACGACGAACAGTCGCTGCGAGAAGTCCAGCACGCTCGAAACACAGTCTTCCCAAACGGTTATGGCCACTTTCATAGGGTCACCTCAAGACCTCACTTGCAAGAGTCGTGCCATGGGAACCTCCAGGAAGCGAGAGTCACTACTAAACCACAGCTATGGCAGGGTTTACAGAGAAATGCGGAACGCGATGGATTGACGAGATCGACCGAAAGGTATTGTAAAATGCAATGCGGTCTCGGCCAGAAGCGTTGCGTTATGCAACGATTTACAGGTTTAGTCCCAGAGTCTTGAGCTTGCGGAATAGAGTGCTGGGGTCAATGTCGAGCTCTCGGGCTGCGGCGGCCCGATTGCCGTCGTGGCGTCGCAGGGCCTGCTCGATCATCATCGCTTCCATCTGCTTGAGCGTCCGGAGCTCCCCGCTCTTTCCACCGTTCGCGGTTCCGCCTGTTCGGAACATTTCGGGCAGGTCCTTTTTCTCGATTACTCGGCCCTGACAGAGCACGAAGCTGTGCTCGATCACATTCTCTAGTTCACGGATGTTGCCAGGAAAGGCGTAGTTCATCAGGACCGCCATCACTTCGTTGCTGACGCAGCAGATGTTCTTGCCGTATCGCGAATTGAATCGCTGGATGAAATGGTCCACCAACAGCGGGATGTCCTCTCTCCGCTCCCGAAGCGGCGGCAGATGAAATCGGACCACGTTGATGCGGTAAAACAGGTCTTTTCGAAAGATCCCCTTATCCACCAGTTCCTGGAGGTTTTTATTCGTGGCCGTGATCACGCGGGCATCCGTCTTCACACTGGCGACGCCTCCAACAGGCTCATAGGTCTTCTCCTGCAGGACCCGCAGCAGGCGAACCTGTACTGCCGGAGAGACATCGCCGATCTCATCCAGAAAGATAGTCCCACCCTGGGCCAGCGCGAAACGGCCGGGTTTGTCCTTCTTGGCATCCGTAAACGCACCGGCCTTGTAACCGAACAACTCCGATTCCAGCAGGGTATCCGGCAGAGCGCCGCAGTTGACCGCGATGAAAGGCTTGTTCTTTCGCCGGCCCAGACTGTGCACCGCGCGGGCGAACAGCTCTTTCCCTGTGCCCGTCTCTCCCTCGATCAGCACGGTGCAGTCGCTCTCGGCCACCCGGGGCAGCACATCGAAGAGCTGTTGGACCTTCGGGCTTCGGCTGATGATATCCTCACAGCAATACTGCTTCAGGACCTGCTTACGCAGTTCCTCCACGATCGTCATATCGCGGAAGGTCTCGACCCCACCCACCACCTGCCCCTTCTCATCCTTGAGTAAGGCAGTAGAAATGGTGATGGGTTTGCGTCGGCCGTGGGCGTCGATGATATCGACGGGCTTGCTGATGATGGTATGCCCCGTCTCCATCGTTTCGCGAAGCGCACAGCCGCCCTCGCAGAGATCTGCCTTGAGAACCTCTCTGCAGGGCCGGCCGATCGCATCCTTCCGGGTTACCCCGGTGATCTGCTCCGCCGCACGATTGAACGACGTAATCCGCCAGTCCTTGTCGACGGTGAATACCCCATCGGCAATGCTGTCGAGAATGATGTCTGTTTCTTTTTGCGACTCGAAATCCATGCGACCACCAACGCCCAATCGTACGGTCCACTGCTCTCGGATGCCTCACGGGCTTACGGCGTAGAGGGTCTTTCCTGATGGCCGTAAACTCCGAGAGATTCGGCCAGAACCCCGCGAACGAGTCGGCGGCAGGCCCTCGCAAGGCGGAGGCCACGCC
>Ga0067045_1030795_pt1 | contig 14068 bp, 12 predicted proteins | sample TerdegcTABiofilm_FD_59184 | JGI IMG/M metagenome (GOLD analysis project Ga0067045, IMG submission 59184) | Combined Assembly of (Gp0054472, Gp0054536) Wastewater bioreactor microbial communities from Singapore -Terephthalate degrading...
GGGCAGTAAAAACCCGACAGGCAGGTGGGGACGCCGCTGAGGTTGAGGTAGTAGCCGTTGGAGCCGCTGTCGACGAAGCCGCTTTGCGTCACGCCGTTGAGCGTCAACGTCAGGTTGCCCGAGGTGTCCAGCGGATAGATCTGCGCCGCGCCGAGGCTGTTGTTGCTTTGCGTGTTCAAGCCGAAGGTCAGCGTGCCCGTGGCCGACGGTGCGCCGTTGGGCAGCGGCACGGCCGGCAGCGCCAGGATGCTGCCGTTGTTGTCGGTGGCGAACGCCGCCACCGGGTTGATCCCCTGCTGGCCCAAAGTGGCCGTGGTCGCGCTGCACGCCGTGCTGCTGCAGGTGTAATAAAAGCCGGTGCTGGCGCGGGTGGTGCAGGCGCTGCCGCAGTCGTATTTGAAATTGCTCACGCCCAGAATGCCGTTGGCGATGCCGCCAAAGCTGCTGGCGAAGTTGCTGCCTCCCTGCGCCGCGCATGCCGCAGGGGGTGCAGGCAAGGCGGCGTCGTTCATCACCTGGATGGGCACCGCGCTGGTGGTGGTTTCCCCGCCGAGCTGGATGGTCGCCAGGCGCATGCTGCCCCAAGCGTAGCCCGAGGCGAACTGCGCGCACGCGGCGAGCTGTCCGCTACCCGAGGCAATGGCTGGCAGCGCGCTCGACAGGGTGGAATTCAGCGCCGAGGCGAACAGCCGCAAGCCGGCCGAACCGGTATCGACCAGTACGTCGGGAATGGTCTGGCAGGCGCCGCCGGGCGCGCACACGGTGACGCTGACGTAAGGCGTGTTGGCGGTGAGCGTGGATGTGTTGGCCGGCAACTGGTGGATGCTGACCGACACCACATTGCTTGGCGCGGCAGGGGGCACGGGCGCCGGGCTGGGCGTCGTCCCCGGCGCCGACGACGTGTTGGCAGGGGCCGTGCTTGCCGCAGGAGTCGACGATGCGCCGGTGCCGGTGGCCGGGCTGCTGCCGCCACCACCTCCACAGGCAGCCAGCAGCAGCGCGATGCACGACACGGCGCCCAGTCCGGCGCGACGCAGCAGGGCGGGCAGGTCGTGGAGCGAAAACGGTTTCATCGTGAGAAGCGGCAAAACAGGCGGGCGGGGTTTTCAGGGTTGCAGCGTGGCCGGATCGAACCCCGGCGGGAGCAGCGACGGTACCCAGGCCACGCCAAAAAAGCCGCGCATGCGCCCGCCGCTGTGCACCACGATGTCGCTGCCTTTGACCAGAGACAGGTTGAGCTGCTGCGGTTGCGCGTTGGCCGCCTGCACGTAGGGGGCGAAATAGCTGCCGAGCAGTTGTTGCAAATCCGGCTTGAACGGCCCTTTCCAGGTGATGGCGAACACAGTGCCGGCGGCGTTGGCGTATTCGGTCACCGTCGTGCCTTGCGGCGTTTGCACGGTCTGCGCCTGCACGGCAGCTGCAGCCGTGGCGTTGCCGGCGGCGGCCTGCGCCGCCAGCCGCGGCGCCTGCGTCAGCAGAGTGCCGTCTTTGGCAGCGTCGGCCAGCGGGCGGCCCAGACCGGCGTGGGCGTTGGCGCCCAGCGCAGCGAGTATGAGGCACGCAACCGCAGCGCGCGCGGGCAAACGGAGGAAAGACGTCATGGCAGCACGATTCGGCGCGAAAACCAGCGATGTGGCAGAGTCTAATCGGCCTTGTCCTGCCACCGTGTGACCGCTTGGCGGCTTGGGGCTGCGGCGTGGTAAAAACCGCAACGGTACGGCCCGTGCTCGCGCCAGGCGGGCCCGTCGGCGGCTGGGCGAATGCCGAACGGCGGCGTTTGTCTGCGGCGATCGCAGCGCATGGCGCAGGGGGCGACGGCGACAGCCTGGCCGAGCAGGCACGAATGCAAGCGTTGCTCGCCACGGTGTAAACCCCGGCCGCGGCGGGCGTGCGGGCCGGAATCAGCCGATCGGCTCGTTCTCCGCCAAGTCCAGATGCGCGGTGTCTCCCCAGCCGACCAGGGTGAGTTGCCCCTGTGCGTAGAGCAGGCGGTTGATCGCCGTGTTGCGCAGCTCGAAACTGCGCGGCGCCTGCAGTTCCTGTCCGGTGGCGGCGCGGTAAAACGCGTCGAGCACGCCGCCGTGCACGGCGACGACGATGAGCTGCCCGGCATGGCGCGCGGCGATGCGCTTGAGCGCGTTTTGCGCGCGTGCGGCGAAATCGCGCAGGGTTTCGCCGCCGGGGGCGGCAAATGCCGGGTCGCGGTGGCGCCAGCGCGCGCACAGTTCGGGATGCAGCGGCTCCAGCGCGGCAAAGCTCTGGCCCTCGAAGGCGCCGAAGCTGCGTTCGCGCAGCGCGGGATCGCGGATGACGCTCAAGCCGTGCCGCGCCGCAATCGCCTGCGCCGTCTGCCAGGCCCGCTGCAGATCGCTGGCGTAGACGGCGGCCACAGGCTCTTCGGCCAGGGCTTCGGCGGCCAGCCGCGCCTGCTCCAGCCCGCGCGCATTGAGCGCAATATCGGTATGGCCCTGGATGCGCGAGGCGGCATTCCAGTCGGTCTCGCCGTGGCGCAGGGCGATGATGCGGGTCGGCTCTGGCGGGTTGTCATGCATGGTGCCCGCATTGTGCCGCAGCGCTCAGCCGGGATGCGGGCTTGCCCGAAGAACGCGCAAGGTGGCTGTCATGCCGGCTGCGAGGCGCAGGTGAGGCGGCAGGCTCGCCGGGTCGATGGCGATGCGCACGGGAATGCGCTGCGCCAGCCGGACCCAGTCGAAAATCGGGTTTGGCTCCAACAGCAGGTCACGGCCCACCGGGTTTTCGCGCGACGCGATGCCGCGCGCGATCCCGGTGACCGTGCCGCGCAGATGCACGCCGCCGGCCATCAGGCGGATGTCCACCGGGTCGCCCTCGTGGATTCGCGGCAGCTTGGTTTCCTCGAAATAGCCCTCGACATATAGGCTGTGACGGTCGACCAGGGCCATGACCGGGGAGCCGACGGCGGCGTAGTCGCCCGCTTCGAGCTTGAGGTTGGTGATGAAGCCGTCGGTCGGCGCGCGCACCTGGGTGCGCGCCAGATTGAGCTGCGCCAATGCCAGACGCGCGCGCGCCAGTCGTTCGGCCGCAAGCGCCCTGCTGCGCTCGGCCTGCGCCTGGCCCAGCCGGGCGCGCGCCTGCAGGACCTGCGCCTGGCCGACTTCGGCAGCGGCCAGCGCGTCGGCCCGCTCTTCCGCGGAGACCGCCCCGGGCGCGGTATGGTCGCGCCGCTGCGCTTTTTCGCGCAGACTGCCGTACTGCGCGAGCGCCGCGGCGACACCCGCCTGCGCCGCGCGGATGTCGGCCTGTGCCACCTGCAACGCCGCCTGCGCCGACGAGATGTCGGCCTTGGCCTGCTGCACCGCATTCTGAAAACGCGCAGGGTCGATGGTGAACAGCACCTGTCCGCGCCGCACGGTCTGGTTGTCGTGCACCGCCACGGTGTGAACCAAGCCGGAGACGTCTGGAGCGATGCGCACCACATCGGCGCGGATGCGGCCGTCGCGCGTCCACGGGGAATCGGTTTCCTCATACCACAGCATGCGGGCCAGCAAGAGGGCTGCAGCCACCACGGCCAGGGTGATGACGACGCGAAGGGCAGACTGGAGTGTCTGGGTTTTCATGATGGGAGGGTCAAAACAACAGCAGCGCGGCGGTGGTGAACACAACGACAAGCACGGCCAGCCGGAACAGCGCGGGATGCCAGACATGGCGATACCCGCCCAGCCGTCCGAGCAGTCCGTCGATCAGCGCCGTCGCAGCAAGGCCGCCGAAAAAAATCACCAGCAGGCCCGGAACGAGCACGCCGAACAGGTCGATTTCACGTGGCATGTGTGGGATTTGGAACGGGGATGGGCAACGGACCGAACAGCGGGGATTCGGTGTCGTGCAGCGCGCTGTGGATCTGGTAGAGATGGTTGCGCGCCGGGCCTTCGGGCATCGCCGCGATCGCGGCGTTCACCGCGGCATCCGCCTGCTGCCAGTGCGATGAATCCGGCATGCGATAGAGCCTGTCGATCGCACCGATCGCGGCTTCGGTGCGCGCGCGGGCCTCATCCGGCAGGGTGCCCGCAGCGAGATCGTGGCGCAGCTCGATCAGCGTGCGGCCGCTTTCCTGCACCGCCAGCGACCAGGCCATCAGGATGCGCGACTGCGCACTGCCCGCAGGGGTGTGCACGACGGCCTGCTGCACCAGATCGCGCAACCGGGTCTCGAACTGCCAGACCAGCCCTTCCAGCCGCGCGCTCGCCGCCGTTGCCACCAGTTGCCGCAGGCGCCGCAGTTGACGCGACAGGCTCACCTGTCCCGGCAGCAGCATGAAGGCGGCAGCGGCGGCGGCGAGCCCGCCGAGCTGCGACAGCGCGTTGTTGAAATACACCTCCGGGTTGTAGAGCATGGGCTGGCGCAGCCCGAGGTTGAGCAGCACGCTGATGGTGTAGCCCGAGCCGAAGCCGACGAACTGCGGGCGGGTGCTCAGGTAGGGGCCGAGCAGGAGAAACGGCAGCGTGGCGGCAACGAGGAAGGGAAAGCTGTCCCCCATCGGCAGCATGCGGAATTCGACGAGCGCCGCGACCAACATGCCCGCAGCGAACCCGTACAGCGTCTTGAGCACCGCCGACACCGGATTCGGCGACGAGGCCAGCAGGCCGCTGAACACGGTTGCCAGCAGCATGGTGGTGGCGCCAAAGGACCAGCCGCTCAGAATCCAGAACACGCTCAGGACCGTCATGGTGAGGAAGGTCCTCAGCCCGGTGAGTCCGATGTCGGACCAGTCGTTGCTGCGGTGGAAGCGCACCCGTTCCTGCTCCGTGCGGATGACGCCGGCGCGCAGAGCGTCGTCGGTGCGGGCGTAGTCGTGCAACTCGGCGGCGAGCCGCTGCAGCAGCGCGGCGCCGGTGGCGAATTCGAGCGAGCCCGACGGCTGCGCCAGTGCCTGGCGCTGCGCGGCGACATTCTGGGCGAGGGTGTGCCGAAAGCGTTCGAGCCGCTGCGCCAGCAAGCCGCTGGGGTTGCGCGCGCGTGCGGGCAGAGTCAGCGCTTCGCGCAGCGGCTGGTACAGCGCGGTCAGGGCGTTCACGACCTCGGTCTGCCCCTGGCGCTGCAGCCGGTTGAGCAGATGGTGCAGCGACTGGAATGTGGTCGCCGCGGCCATGTAGCGCTGGTTCAGCAGCCGCAGATGGCTGCTGCGGGCGCGCACTTCCGGGTCTTCGAAAATCACCGAGGCGCGCAGATCCTCGAGTTGAACCGCCGCGCGCACGAATTCCAGGTTGACTTCCTCCATGCGGGTCTGGGGCAGGCTGCCGGCCAGGCTGTCGCGCAGGAACGCGAAAAAGCGGTCGAACTGCGCGTGCGCGCTGCGGCGCAGCACGGCGCGCAGCCGTTCGGGAAACACCACGTCGCTGACCACGCCGGCCACCAGGATGCCCAGCAGCACCTCGCTGACCCGCATCTGCGCCGACTCGAATCCGGCCAGCGGGTTGCCGACCACCGGCAGCGCCACGATGGCCGCGGTATAGCCCGCCAGCACGAAGCCGTATGCCATGAAATTGCGATAGAGCACGGCGCCGCTGGCGCACAGCGTGATCCACAGCGACAGCCCGAGCAGGAACACCTCGCGCTGCTGGGGGAAGGTCGAGATCAGCAGCAGCCCGGCGAGACTGCCGGCCACCGTGCCGATGGCGCGGTAGAAGCTCTTGGCCAGCACCATGCCGCTTTGCGGGTGCATGACGATCCCCACCGTGATCATGGTGGTCGACGGTTGCTCCAGGTGGAGCTGCATCGCCAGCCAGGCGCCACCATACATCGCCAGCAGGCTTTTGGCGACGAACATCCAGGCCCTGGCCTCGTCAGCGGCGAAGCTGCGCAGCCAGGGGGCGGGGCGGGGTTCAGCGGACGGGGTGGCGTCGGACATCGGGCGCGGTCAGAAGCTGTAGCCCAGGCGCACCTGGAGATAGTCCTGCCCGGGGTTGGGGCGCTTGATGTCGGCGTTGGAATAGTGGGTCAGACGCGCGCCCAGCGTCCAGGGCGTGCCGGCGAAGCGGTACAGCAGGCCGATGGAATCGCCGAACTGGAAGGCGGTGGAGATCTGCTTGCCGCCGATATAGGTGCCCGAGAACACATTGGCGCCGATGCCCACTTCCATCGCCGTCTGCGGCGTGAACCACCAGCGCGCGAACGGCGTGAGGCCGGCATGGATGAGGTGGCTGTCTCCCGGGCCCGTCGAGCTGCTCACCCGCCCCAGCGAGGCTTCGAGCACCACGTCGAGCCGGGTGTGCGCGAACAGATCGTGCTGCCACAGCGGGGCGGATTGCAGCGCCAGCGTCACGTTGCGGTATTCGTCGCCCCTGTCGATGCCCCAGAGCGCGGAGAGTTCTGCGGCCTGCGCCTGGGTCAAGCCCGCTGCGAGCAGCAGCGCGGCGGTCGCGGCTGTCCGTCTGACTGCGCGACGCCGTGGCGCCGTGGCGGAAACGGGCCGATTCGCCCCGCACGGCGATAGGCGAACTTTTCGAAAAGTCGGGTTTTGCATGGGAGACCTCTTTGGGGTTCTTGGAGGATGGCGCGCTTTCAGTGCGCACCTGCGGCGGCGTCGCTGCCCGCGGCGCCCTTGGACGGCTTGACCAGCCAGACGATGACGATCATTCCGAGGAACAGCCACGAGCTGAGGCGGAACATCTCGTCGACCGCGATGGTGTAGGCCTGCTGGTCGATCAGGCGGTTGATCACGCCCAGGGCCTGTTCGGGCGAGAAGCCCTGCGCCTGCATGCCCTGGATGATCGGGCTGGCGACGGGACTGCCCGTATAGATGTGGCTGACGAGCTGCTCGTGGTGCAGGTCGGCGCGGTTCGTCCACCACGTGGTGTAGATCGAGGTGCCGAACGACCCCGCGGTGATGCGGGCGAAATTCGATAGCCCCGATGCCGCGGCGATGCGCTGCGACGGCAGGCCGCTGAGGATGATGGTCAGCAGCGGCACGAAAAAGGTCGCCGTGCCTATGCCCTGGATCACCGTGGGGAAGGCGTACTCCCAGTAGCTGTCGCCGGTGGTGTATCTCGAGCGCAGGAAAAACACCAGCGCGAACGTCAGGAACGAAAAGGTGCTGATCCAGCGGGGGTCGACCCGATGAATGTTGGTGCCGACCAGCGGCGAGAGCAGCAGCGCGAACAGCCCGACCCAGGCCATCACCTCCCCGGCATCGGTCGCGGTATAGCCGATGTACTCCTGCAGCCACAGCGGCAGCAGCACCAGACTGCCGAAGAACATGCCGTAGGCCAGCGCGAGCATGATGGTGCCCAGGGTGAAGGTCGGGATTTTGAACAGGGTGAGGTCGACCACCGGATGGTCGTCGTAGATTTCCCAGATCAGGAACAGCACGAATCCGATCACCGCGGAGACCGCCAGCGCGATGATCACCTTCGAGCCGAACCAGTCGAGCTCCTGCCCCTTGTCGAGCATGATCTGCAGCGATCCCACCCAGATGATCAGCAGGCCCAGCCCGGTCCAGTCGATCGGCAGTTTGCGGGTGGGGGTTTCGCGCCGCATGTAGATCGACGCCGTGACGGCAGCGGCGAGCAGGCCGATGGGCACGTTGATGTAGAAAATCCACGGCCAGGAGATGTTGTCGGTGATCCAGCCGCCGAGCAGCGGCCCGGTGATGGGCGCGATCAGCGTGGTCATCGACCACATCGCCAGCGCCGTGCCGGCGCGCTGCGGCCTGTAGCTCGACAGCAGCAGAGTCTGCGACAGCGGGATCATCGGCCCGGCGGAGGCGCCCTGCAGCACGCGAAACAGAATGAGGATCTGGAGGCTGGGGGCTTGCCCGCACAGGAACGAGAACAGCGTGAACAGCAGCAGGCTGGCGATGAACAGTTTGACCGCGCCGAAGCGCTGGGTGAGAAAACCCGTCAGCGGCACGGCGATCGCGTTGGCCACGCCGAACGAAGTGATCACCCAGGTGCCCTGCGAGGAACTCACGCCCAGATCGCCGGCGATGGTCGGGATCGACACATTGGCGATCGAGGTGTCGAGCACGTTCATGAAGGTCGCCAGCGACAGCGCGATGGTGCCCAGCACCAGCGCGGAGCCGGTGAGCGGCGCCAGATGCGAGGGGGAGGTTTTCCCCGCCGCCGGATCCGGCGCTGCGCCGGCGGCGCCTTCCTCGATTTCCTGTGAGGTGGCCATGTCAGCTCCGCACGGCCGTTCCGAAGGAACCGACACCCCCGTCGGGGGGCGGCGAGCACGGCGAGCAAGGGGACTGTTTCATGATTTTGCCTCTTCAGCGCTTGCCGCCGGCGTTGGCGGCGATGATGGCGTTGACCAGCGCGTCGGCCTTCTGCCAGTTGGCGGCGTAGACGTCGGTGCGCGCCGCCGGTTGGGTGGGGGGCAGGTCGGTGACCAGCGGTGCCTTGTGGTCGCTGATGTCGATGGTCACTTCGGTCGACATGCCCACGCGCAGCGGATGGCTGGCGAGTTGCCTGGGATCGAGCGCCACGCGCACCGGCAGGCGCTGCACCACCTTGATCCAGTTGCCGGTGGCGTTCTGCGCGGGCAGCAGCGAGAAGGCCGCGCCCGTGCCCGCCGACAGCCCGACGACCCGGCCGTCGAAGGTGAAGCTGCCGCCATAGATGTCGGCGGTGACCGTGGCCTTCTGGCCGATGCGCACGTCGCGCAACTGCGTTTCCTTCAGGTTGGCGTCGACCCACGCATCATCCAGCGGCACCACCCACATCAGCGGCACGCCGGGGGCGACGCGCTGACCCAATTGCACCGTGCGCCGCGCCACCACGCCGGTCACCGGCGCCGGAATGAGGGTGCGCTCGTACGCCAGATAGGCTTCGCGCACCCTGGCCGCGGCCAGCTTGACCGCGGGGTTGTTGGCGATCACGGTGCCGGCGGTCAGCGCTTCGTTGGACACGAGCTGCTTGCGCGCGGCGTCCACCCCGGCCTGCGCGGTGGCCAGCGCCGCCTTCGCCGCCTGCACCGCGATCTGCGCCTGACGCAGTTCTTCCGCGCCGACCGCGCCGGTGCCCGCCAGCTCCTGGCGGCGGCGCAGCGTGTCCTGCGCCTTGGCCAGATTCGCCTGGGCGACATCCACATCGGTCTGCCGCACCGCGACCTGCGCCGCCAGGGTGTCGTTGTTGGCGAAGTTCACCCGCACCTGGCGCACCGTCTGGGCGAGCTGGGCCTCGGCCTGTTGCAGCGCCACATGGGTGTCGGCGCCGTCGAGCTGCACCAGCGGCTGCCCGGCCTTGACGAGCTGGGTATCGTCGGCGTCGATGGCCACGACCGTGCCGCCCACCTGCGGGGTGACCTGGACCAGATTGCCCTGCACGTAGGCGTCGTCGGTGTAGGCGTAGTGCAGCGAATCCCAGTACTGGTAGCCGCCATAGGCCGCGCCGACGATGATGAAAAAGCCGATGGCCAGCAGCATCAACTGCCGCCGCTTGGCGGCCTTGCCGTTGCCATTTCCGGCGGACAGGGCCGCGCCTTCAGTTTTGTCGTTGTCCTGGGTACTCATGGATGCATTCCGTTGGGATTCATGTTTTCAAGGGGGGCGATGCGCGCGTCAGGGCGACTTGACCAAAACCCGTTCGGGCAGTTGTTCGGCCTTGTAGCCGCCGCCCAGGGCGCGGATCAGCGCCACGTCGTCGGACAGCGCCTGCGCTTTCAGGTCCACACCCATCTGCTGCAGTTGAAGCACGCTGGTTTCCACGCTGAGCACCGTGAGATAGTTCGACAGCCCGGCCTTGTAGCGCTGATCGACCAGGCGCATCGCGTCCTGCGCGGCGGCCAGCGCCTGCTGCTGCTGCGCGATCTGCTGACCAATCGACTGGCGCGCGGCAATGGCGTCGGCCACCTCGTGCACTGCGCCCACCAGGGTGTTGTTGTATTGCGCGATGGCCTCATCGGCTTGCGCCGACTTGCCGCGGAGCTGGGCGCGCAATGCGCCGCCCTCGAAAATGGGCAGGGTCAGCGCCGGGCCGACGCCCAGGGTCTGACTGCCGCCGGTCAGCCATTGGCTGAAGCCCAGCGCGGAAAACCCGGCAAACGCAGTGAGGTTGACATTGGGGTAGAACGCGGCACGCGCTGCCTTCACGCCGTGCAGCGCCGCCTCGACCTGCCAGCGCGCGGCGACGATGTCGGCGCGGCGGCCGATCAGCGCGGCGGGCAGGGTGTCGGGCAGATCGATCGTCGGCAGTGTGGCGAGCTGTGGCGCCAGCGTGGCCGTGGCCTGCGGGCCCTGGCCGATGAGCGCGGCCAGCAGGTTGCGCGCCTGCGTGATCTGCACCCCGGTCTGGTCGATCTGCAGACGGATCTGCGGCACTTCGGCCAACGCCTGCTTCTCCTGCACCGTGGTCTCCAGGCCGGCGCGCACGCGGTCGCGCACCAGTTTGAGCATGTGCTCACGCTGCTGCAGGGTCTGCTGCAGCACATGCCGCATGGCGATCAGCCGCGCAAGGTTGACATAGGCATTGGCCACGTTGGCGGCGAGCAGCACGCGCGCGGCCTGATCCTGCGCGGCGGCGGCGTGGGCCTCGCCAATGGCGGCCTGCAGGTTCTGGCGGTTCTTGCCGAAAAAGTCCAGCTCCCAACTGCCTTGAAGCAGGGCGGAGTTGTCGTAGAACCAGTCGCCGCCGTAGGGTCCGTAGATGGAGTTGTTGCTGAACTGCTCGCGGGTGGAGCTCACCGCCGCGTCCAGTTTCGGTTTGAGGACACTGCCTGCGCTTTCTACCTGCGAGCGCGCCAGCGCCAGGCGGGCCTGCGCGACCTGCAGCGTCGGGTTGTCGGCCAGCGCCGCGGCGATGAGGCGGTCGAGTTCCGGGTCGTGAAAGGCGGTCCACCAATCGGTTTTGGGAAAGGCCGTCTGTACGGGCTGCAGGCCAAGCTGCTGCGGTGCGGTGAGGTGGCCGGTAGGCTTGATGCCCTCGGTGCCGGCGCAGCCCGCCAGCAGCAGGGCGGCCAACAGCGGCACGGCCAGCAGCGCACGGCGCGGTACGGCGGATCGGGGCAATGACGGGGTGAGCATGGCGAGAGTGGGTCAGGAGGGGTTGGAGTCGTCGTTTTGTTCGGGGTCGCGTTCCTGCACCATCAGATGTGGCCCGGGACCCGCCTTGTTGGCTTCGCCCAGCGCCTCGCCATTGGCGATGAAGCGCCGCAGCAGGTCGAGCAGTTGCTTGAACTCCTCTGGGCTGAAGCCGCGCAAATGTTCGTTGAGCACCTCGGAGAGCATGTGCGGGATCTGCGCCGCCACTTCGGCGCCGCGCGGGGAGAGCGCGAGGTTGACCACCCTGCGGTCGCTGCTGCTGCGCTCGCGCACCAGCAGGCCCTTGGCTTCGAGGCGGTCGAGCATGCGGGTCATCGCGCCGGCGTCGGTCTGCATCTCGCGGGCGCAGGCGGCTACGGTGTCGCAGCCCAGGTGCACATGCAGCAGCGGATGCCATTGCGTGCCGGTGAGTTCGAGCGCCTGCAGTTGATGCTCCAGATTGCGCACCAGGACGGCCAGTGCGACCTTCATCAGAAAGCCGACCGAGTTGTCCTTGACATACTCCGAGCCGTCATAGAAGCGTGGCGCATCCGACCGAGGCGGAGTGGGGGCGGAAGAATTCATGCCGCGTAGTTTATTGCCTAGGCAAATACTGCCTATGTCATATCTTGATACCCATGTTATTAGAATGGTTTTGTGAAGCGGGCCCTTGTGTTCCCATCGCAGCGGCGATCGGCTTACCATCGAACCCCCGTTTTCAGCATGCTGCCGCAGATGGACCGCGCCCCCGATTTCGCCGCTTCGCTCCAGCAGACTTTCCGAGTGCTGCGGGCGGCGTTCGAAGCAGCGCCCTATCCCGACTGGGCGCAGCGGCGCAATCGCCTGAGGCGTCTGCAAGCGCTGTTGCGCCTACATGCGGCCGAATTCGCCGAAGCGATCGACGCCGATTTCGGCGGCCGCCCACCGCCCGAAACCGGGCTGCTCGAACTCTTGCCCAGCCTGAGCGGCATCGCCGATGCGCTGCGACACGGCAAGGGCTGGATGCGCCCGCGCACCGCGGCGGTGTCGCCCTGGTTTTTTCCCGCACGGGCGCGGGTGCTGCCCCAGCCGCTGGGCGTGGTGGGCATCATCGCGCCGTGGAACTACCCGCTGGTGCTGGCGGTGGCGCCGCTGACGGCGGCGCTGGCCGCGGGCAATCTGGCGATGGTCAAGCTATCGGAATTCACGCCGACGTTCAGCGCGGTGTTCGCGCAGCGCGCGGCGCAGGCGTTTGCCGCCAGCGAGCTTGCCGTGGTGCAGGGCGGCACCGAGATCGGCGCGGCGTTCAGCGCGCTGCCCTTCGACCACCTGCTGTTCACCGGCTCCGGCGGAGTCGGCCGGCAGGTGATGGCCGCGGCGGCGGCCAACCTGACTCCGGTGACGCTCGAACTCGGCGGCAAATCCCCGGCGGTGATCGCCCCAGGGTACGACCTGCGGCACGCGGCGCAGCGCATCGTCTACGGCAAGCTGCTCAACGCCGGGCAGACCTGTATCGCCCCCGACTACGTCCTGTTGCCGCGCGGGCAGGAGGCGGCGTTCGTCGCCGCCTGCCGCGAGCACGCGGCCAGCCTGTACCCGCAGGGGCTGCTCAGCCCGGACTACACCAGCATCATCGACCACCGGCAGTACAGCCGCCTGGTCGGCCTGCTCGGTGAGGCGCGCGCTGGCGGCGCGCGGGTGCATGCGCTGTTCGACGGCGTGCAGGCGGACGATCTGCGCCACCGCCTGGCACCGGCGGTGGTGTGCGATGCGCCGCCGACGGTGCGGCTGATGACCGAGGAAATATTCGGGCCCTTGCTGCCCGTGGTGGCGTATGACGAGGTCGAGCAGGCGCTGGCCTATGTGCGCAGCCAGCCGCGGCCGCTGGCGCTGTACTGGTTCGACCGCGACCGCCGCCGCATCCGCGACGCGCTGCTGCGCACTCACGCCGGCGGGGTGACCGTGGGCGACACGCTGCTGCATTTCGCGCAGGACGGTCTGCCGTTTGGCGGGGTCGGCGCCTCGGGCATGGGGCACTACCACGGGCGCTGGGGGTTCGACACCTTCAGCAAGCTCAAGCCGGTGCTGCTGCAGTCGCGGTGGTCCGGGGTCGCGCTGGCGGCGCCGCCGTATGGCCGGCGCACGCGCTGGCTGATGAAACTCATGGGGCGGCTGTAGGGCGGCGCGGCGAGGTCACGCCGTTTCCACGCCCTGCGCGCAGCGGCCGAACAACCAGAAACAGCGCCACTGGCGCATCAGCGCCTTGAACCAGTAGTCGATCTGCCCGGTCTGGTTTTCCAGCAGGGCGTCGAAATGGCTTTGGTAATCGTCGTCTGGCAAAGCGAGGTAGGCCTCCGTTTCGCCGCCCTCGTTGTGCACCGTCATACCCGCGCGGCGGGCGATTTTGAGCATGGCGGCGTTGCTGCTCAGGCATTGCATATACAGCTGGCGGAAGCCGCGGTTGCGTGCCTCGATGGCCGCGCGCTGAAACAGCCGCGTGCCGATGCCCAGCCCGCGCCCGCGCGGCAGCACCGACACGCCGAACTCGGCACGTGCCGTCTGCCCCGGTTCGATGGCGATATGCGCCACCGCCAGCAGGTCGAGCTTGCGGTTGAACACGCCAAAAATCACGTCCTGACCGAAGCGGATCGAATCGACGTAGGCGCGGATGCGCTCGTCGCTGGCGGCGTAGCCGAAACGCAGGTAGCGGTCTTCGGCGCTGAGCGCGAGAAAATGGCGCAGCAGCTGCTCCCGGTGTTCCGGCCCGATCGGGCGGATGGGAATGATCGGCGCAGGACGCTGGTTGAAGTAGGGCAGAACGGGCGACGGTGTCTGCGCGCCAGGCGCGCGCGCTTGCGGTTCGGGATATGCAGTCATGCGATCGAGCCCTCCTGGATTGTGCAGTGCAGCATCAGCGCTCTGCCTAGTGTAGGGGCTACGGCGGCGAATGCAAGGGCCGCGCCCGGATTGCGCCGTCGCGCTTGCGTCGACTGTGGCGGGAACCGCTTTTTGCAGGCAGGGGCGCCCCGGTTGCGATTAGAATACGCCGTTTGGCTTTACGCGAGGGCCAAAAACACCCATGCCGGTGGGCGCGGA
>Ga0067045_1004845_pt1 | contig 14067 bp, 8 predicted proteins | sample TerdegcTABiofilm_FD_59184 | JGI IMG/M metagenome (GOLD analysis project Ga0067045, IMG submission 59184) | Combined Assembly of (Gp0054472, Gp0054536) Wastewater bioreactor microbial communities from Singapore -Terephthalate degrading...
GTTGAGCATGTCGTTGTGACGCGGGTCGGGACGCAGGTCGTTGTCTGTGGTGAGCGGATCGGGCGCCATCAGGTAGTAGTCGCAGTCCGCGATCATCGGCATTTCCGCAGGCGCCTTGACCTTCGCGAGCGCATTCATCGGCGGTTCGTTGTAGTACCGGCCCAGCCAGCGGTTATACCCGTAGGCCGCGCCATTGGCCCAGAAGTAGCCGCCTGTGTAGCGGCCCATCTCGCTGGGGCAGTTGTAGATGCCTGCGTTCTTCGTGTACGGGTAGATCATGTGGATCCACAGCCAGGCGCCTGCGCCGGCGGTGGTGCCGTCCGGGAAGGTGCGAGTTCCGGCGATGTTGTAGTAGTTCATCGGGAAAATGTCGTCGTAGTCCCCTGCGTACATCAGAACACCGAGGGCAAGTTGCTTCACATTGGACAGACAGCTGGACTGGCGCGCTTTCTCTCTGGCCCTGGCGAATACGGGAAAGAGGATAGCAGCGAGGATCGCAATAATCGCAATCACGACCAGCAGCTCGATAAGCGTGAAACCACGGCGCATGTCATCAGTCTCCTTTTTGGTTGCCCCAATCTGGGGATTGTCAGGCCTCGACCACACCATAGTGACGCAGCCTTGTTTCCGGCATACTTCGCGTCGGCATCGAGCAACTAGACGTCTCGTCTTGCGGGTCTCCCTCCCGGCCGGGCGTCCACCGATGTGAGCGGCCGCAGGCGCCAGCCCGGGTCGTCGCTCTCCATCAGGATCGAGCCCACCAGCACGGCATCCACGCCCGCACCTGCCAGTCTCTGTACATCCTCTACCCCATTGATGCCACTTTCACTCACTAGCACACGGTCTTCGGGCACAAGTTCCGCGAGCGAGATGGTGTGCTCCAGGTCCACCTTCATGGTCTTGAGGTTGCGGTTGTTGATCCCGATGACCCGTGCCCCGGCGCGCAGCGCCCGGTCGATCTCCTGCGCCCCGTGGGTCTCCACGAGCACACCCATGCCCAGATCGTGCGCGAGGGTCATCAGAAGGCGCAATTCCAGGTCGCTGAGCATCGCGACAATGAGCAGGATGGCGTCAGCTTCGAGCGCCCGGGACTCGTAGACCTGGTAGTCGTCGAAGATGAAGTCCTTCCGCAGCACCGGCAGGGGCATGTAGCTGCGCGCGCGGTGGATCATGAATCCCTCGCCGCCGAAGTACCTCCCTTCCGTCACGCAGCTGATCGCTGAGGCGCCGTTACCCGAGTACTCCTGGGCCAGGACACGGGTATCCAGAATCTGCTGGAAGGGTCCGTGGCTCGGGCTGGCGTGCTTGACTTCGGCGATCACCTTGACCTTCGGCCCGCGCAGCATGGCCTCGAAGTTGCGGGGAGGGTCGTTCCGGGCGATGCGCTCCTGCAGGGCCGCCAGGGGAAAACGCTGCTTCAGTTCGGCGATCTCAATGCGCCGGTTGGCGACGATATCATCCAGTACTGTGCCTGTCAACGGGTGGTCCGCGTCATGCCTGTCTGGTCGCAACTTTCGTCCTCGCTATTCTTGATCGCTACGGTGGAAGGCGCCGGTTCCCGCGCGCTTCAGTGACTGCGGCAGATCTCTCGCACGACCGCGAGTCTTGCCATAGCCGCACCGGATTTGATCGCATCGCGCGCCACGAGTATCCCTTCCTGGATATCCGCCGCCTTGCCGCCCACGTAGATGGCTGCCGCTGCGTTGAAGGTCACGATGTCCGCAGCCGGCCCCTCCTGGCCTTCCAGGACGGATGCGAGAGTTGCGGCGGACTGCTCCGGGGTGTCTCCTGCCAGCGCTTCGGCACTTGCGGTCGCGATCCCGTACTGCTCGGGGGAGCACAGGGCGCTATGAATGTCACCATTGCGGACTTCGGTAACCTGGGTATCGCCGAAGGTCGAGATCTCGTCCATCCCCACCATGCCGTGTACGACCAGGGCATGGTCGGACCCCATGAGGTGCAGTGCCGTGGCGATCAACTCGGTATACTGGGCCCCCGCCACGCCCACCACGAACCGGCTGGCGCCAGCGGGGTTGGTCAGGGGGCCAAGGAGGTTAAAGACGGTGCGCAGGCCGATCTCGGCGCGCGCCTGGACCACGTGCCGCATGGAGGGATGGAATGCGGGCGCGTACAGGAAGGCCAGACCGGCTTCCTGAAGGCACCGCGCGGGGTCTCGTGTCACACCGGACAGATCAACGCCCAATTCCCGCAGCACGCCGGAACTGCCGCAGTGTCCGGCGACTGGTCCGCTGACCTGCTTGGCAATGGGGACGTCACAAGCGGCGGCGACAATGGCCGCGCCGGTGGAAATGCTGAATGTGCGCACTGACCCACCGCCGGTGCCGCAGATCTCGACAATTCCCGGGGTATCACAGGGAACATCCACAGCTCTCTCGCGCACCGCCAGCGCCAGACCGGCTATCTCTTCAGCAGTCTCGCCTTTCATCCGCAACGCTGTCAGAAAGGCCCCGATTTGCGCGCCGGTCGCCCGGCCGTCCAGGATGGCGCCCAGGGCATCCCGCGCCTGCGACAGACTCAGGTGCTGGTGGCTGACAACGTGCCGGATGCAGTCCTGCAATGCGGACATCGCGAAGGCCTCCGCGCGCCTGGAGCGGCGGTCACGGGTACGGTTACCACCGCGCCCGCGTACCTTAACTTGGCGATTGTCGCACACCACAGCCGAGGTGGTCAACTTGGTTCGCAAACTGTTTGAGGTTTCGCGAGGAGGTGCACGATATATGTCGAAGTAGTAGAACGGGTCCCCTGGAGTGGTGGCGTGGATCTGCTGGTATTGTCGGGCATTCATGAGAGGAGGCTCGTCGATGCCGTGCCGATGGCTTGTTGTTGAAGTCTTGTGCGCATTGTGTCTTGCGCTGATCCACACGGGGGGATGCGGGAAACGGACGACCGACCAAACAGTGGCGCCGGCTGGGACGATGAGCATGCCAGGCGGTGGACAGGAGGGATCTGCAGTGGCGTTCTCGCTGACAAGCCCGGCTTTCAGGAACGGAGAAAGGATCCCGACCAAGTACACGGCGGACGGGTCGGACATATCTCCGCCTTTGCAGTGGACCGATCCTCCCGAGGGGACGCAGGAGTTGGCACTCCTGTGCGACGACCCCGACGCGCCGGTGGGCGTCTGGAACCACTGGGTGATCTACGGCTTGTCGCCTGAGTTGCGCAAGCTCCCCGAGGGACTCGCGAAGACTGAGAAGCTGTCCCATCCCCATGCAACGCAAGGGAGCAATACGTGGCCGAAAACAGGCTACTGGGGCCCCGCGCCCCCAAAGGGACAGACGCACCGTTACCGGTTCACGCTTTACGCGCTGAGCACCAAACTGGACCTGGACCCGGGCGCCACGCGCGACGAGTTGCTCGCGGCCATGCAAGGGTGCACGCTTGGAACCGCGATGCTCGAAGGCGTCTATTCCCGCTGAGCCTTGGCGCTGGCATGCGGAACAGCCCGCCTCCTGATGGTGGAGGCGGGCTGCATTGTGCCGGGTGCCAGCATTGCGGCGCTACTTGACGGTGACGGTCTTCGCCAGGTTGCGCGGCTGGTCGATGTGCTCGCCGCGCAGGTCCGCCATGTGGTAGGCCAAGAGCTGCAGCGGGATGGCGATGGTGATTGGCGACACATACTCGTGGGTCCTCGGCACGTAGATCATGTCATTAGGCTGACTGGCCACGTCAGACGGATCCGCGTCCGGGTCCACGCCGGTCTGGGCGATCTTGGTGTCGCCGTCGTAGGTGACTGCGATCATGGGGCCACTGCGGGCCTTGATCTCCATGATGTTGCCGATCATCTCGTCGTAGGTCGGGCCCTCGCACGCGATGGCGACCACGAACATGTCAGGGCAGACAAGGGCGATCGGCCCGTGCTTCATCTCGCCGGCGGAGTACGCCTCGGCGTGAATGTAACTGATCTCCTTGAGCTTCAGGGCGCCTTCCATGGCCGAGGGCAGGTTGATCCCGCGGGCCAGGTAGAGTGCGTTGGGCTTGTCGTAGTGCTTCTTCGCAAGCTCGATGATGTCTTCCTCGCGCTTGAGAAGCTCTTCGGCCTGCTCGGGAAGCTTGAGCAGCCATTCCTTGATCTCGCGGATCTCTTCAGGGCTGGCCGTGCCGCGCACTTCGGCGAAGTACAGGGCGAGCAGTTCAATGGTGAGAATCTGCAGGGTGTAGGCCTTGGTGGAGGCGACCCCGATTTCCGGGCCCGCCTGGATGTAGGCCACGCCGTCGCTCTCGCGGGCAATCGAGCTGTCAACCACATTGATGACGCCGATCACCTTGGCGCCCTTGCGCTTCATGGCGCGCAGGCCCTCGAGGGTGTCGGCGGTCTCGCCGGACTGGCTGACCACGATGCAAAGAGTGTCATCGAGGACCACGGGGTCGCGCTGCTGTAGTTCGGCGGCCAAGTCTGCCTCCGCCGGAATGCGCGCGAGCTTGTCCATGAGGAACCGGCCGACGACGCCCGCGTGATATGCGGTGCCGCAGGCGGTGAAGACGACCTTCTTCAGGTTCTTGATCTCGTCAACCGTTAGCCCGATATTCTCGAAGGTGATCGGCTTGTCGGGGCTGCTGAGACGCCCCGCGAGACACGCGCGGATAGCGTTCGGCTGCTCGTGGATTTCCTTGTGCATGAACTTCTTGTGCCCGCCCTTTTCGGCGGCGTCCGCAGGCCAGGGGATCTCATAGACTTCGCGGTCAATCGGGTTCAGTTCCAGGTCAGTGATCTCAACGCCGTCGCGGGTGATTCGGCACAGTTCGTCGTCGCCGATCACGTAGACCTTGTCGGTCTCCGCACGGATCGCGCCCATGTCCGACGCGATGTAGTTCTCGCCCTCACCAATGCCGACCACCAGCGGTGAGAAGCGGCGGACAGCGATCATTTCATCGGGGCTGTCGGCGCAGATGATGCCGAAGGCGAAGGCGCCTTGCAGGTCGAGAACCGCCTTGCGTGCGGCTTCGCGCAGGTCGCCGTCGTAGTACTTCTCCACCAGGTGCGCCATGACTTCAGTGTCGGTCTGGCTCTTGAAAACGAAACCCTCACTCTCAAGCTGGGCCCGAAGCTCCTGGTAGTTCTCGATGATCCCGTTGTGGACCACCGCGACGCGTCCGTTGGTGCTCAAGTGGGGGTGGGAATTCTCCACGGACGGCTTCCCGTGAGTAGCCCAGCGGGTGTGGCCGATGCCCAGCGTGCCCAGCAGCGGGTTCTTCTCCAGGGTCTCCTGCATGATATCCAGCTTGCCGACAACCTTGCGTACATCCAGTTCGCCCTGATCGGTGACCACGGCGATGCCGGCTGAGTCGTACCCGCGATACTCAAGCCTGCGAAGCCCTGCCAGACAGATGGCGGGAGCCTGTCGTTTGCCGATGTACCCGACGATTCCACACATCGTGCGTCCCTTCCTTCGCTTTCACAAGTGCTCTCATGCAGCTTCGGGCGGCTAGCGGACCGTGCGCCACGGAGCGGTCCCGGGAGATTTGACGCTCCCGCGATGCCGTGCCGACAATCGGCGAGGTGCGCCCTGAGCGGTGGCCTGAGGCGAAAACCGTGCCATTATACTCACAGCAGGCACCGAACACAAGCGCTGCATAGCCCGCGCCGGAGGTGCGCGATGTTTGGGGGAAACCGACAGTATGCCGAGTCGGTGGATAGGTACGCCTGTGGAGAGAATACCTATTGAAGACCTANTTGGACGTTTTTGAGTNACAATTGTATCATAATTATTGACATTTATGGCGCTTCATCTATTATANCGGTCTGTGCCTGTGGGAAAAGNGGAGAAAACCCTCTGATCTGCATTCGGGTGGTTGTCATGCACAATCGGCCTGGTACAGCACTCGAAGTCCGAGCCTTCCTGTTCATCTTTCTCGTCCTTGCCGCCTCGTGGGTGTACGCCATGATCTGCTGGCATGTTCCCTGGATGACATGGTAGGCGCGTAACCGGTTTCCCCGGGACTTCCTCCCCCCACCAGACAAGAGGGGCGCCGTCGCTATCTCGGGGGCAGAGGCATCACGTGACGGCGTCCCGAAAAGACGTCGGCAGGACGGGACGGCTCCCTCGGACCCCATCATCCTTGCCGTCCCGAGTCACGAAGACGCCGCGGTCCCGCAACCGCGGCGCTCGCACTTCTCCAGGTTGTCCGGCAGTTCCCCCCTACTTCTCCATGGGGATGATGACCCCCCGCATGATCACGTCCTGGGCGAAAATGAACACGATCAACGTCGGAATCGCCGCCAGAACCAGGGCTGCGTACACCATGGACTGGGGCGCCCAGGACTGCATCTGCTGGAGCCAGACCATGAGAGTCCACATGTTCTTGTCTTGGCAGACCACGAATGCCCACAGGAATGAGCCGTACGCGAGAGTGAAGGCATGCAGTCCGATGACCGCGAGAACCGGCTTGGACATGGGCAGGCAGATCCGCCAGAACATCTGGGTCTCCGATGCACCGTCCAGCTCGCCGGCCTCGTACAGGTCCCGCGGGAGACTGTCGAAGAACCCCTTGAGGAGGAAGATCGAGAAGCCGTTGGCCGCGCCGGGCAGGATCAGCGCGAAGAAGGTGTTGAGCATGTGCAACTGCTTCATGAGCAGGAAGTTGGGGATCGCGGTGACTTCCGGCGGGAAGGCCATGGTGGCCAGGAAGAAGAGCAGGATCTTGTAGGTCGCGGGCAGGTCATAGCGACTCAGCGCGTATGCGGCGAGCGGGTTGATGGTCAGCGTGAGCAACACCGTGCAGACCACCAGGATCAGGGTATTGCGCATGGCCCGCCCGTGCACCGAGATGTACGCGACCACGTCGCGGTAGTTGCGAGAGATGAAGTCCCTCTTGATCGCCCGCTTGTCGGCTAGCATGTAATTCCACTGTGCCTCACGCACGGGGATGTCCACGGCGTCGAAATCCGCGTACTGGGTCCCGTAGGCCGCGTTCAGAGCGGCGATGGTCTCGTACTTATCCCGCAGATAGTTGCGATAGCGGATCTGCGGAGTATCGAGACGGATGAACCGAGGCGAGACTCCTGAGTCATCCTCCAGGAACATGCCCCAGTCAGCGGCCAGGATGCCGTCCCAGGGGTAGCGCTCCGGGAGTTTCACGTCCTGCCAGACAATCTTCGGGCCCAATCCGGCGACGTTCTTGTAGGCCGTGCGCAGGAAGCTCAGGTCATTCTGGTAACGTTTCTGCAGCCAGCGGGTGAACTCGCTCTGGGCGCCGGCGTCGAGTGCCACGAACTGGTACGGCATCTCCTTGCGGACGTACGCGAGCCAGTCCTTCGCGAAGTTGGCGTTGTGTGCCGGATAGCGCTCGGGCAAATGGATCTCAGAAAGGCGCGTGATCGGCATGCCGTAGCGCTTCGCATAGGTCTCGGGCTTGCCGGGGTCGCTCCCGTCCTCAAGCTCCTGGTTGAGCAGGAACTCGGCGAACATGCCCTCGACCGGAGCGGGGAGGTAAAAGCGGTTGGGCAGCCCCTGCTTGAACTCCATCATTTCCTTGTGACGCAGGTCCTTGAGCGGCTGGAAGACCCGCTTGTGCCATTCCTCGCGGCGCAACTGCAGGTCGAAATACTCCCGGTCCTCCTTGTAGGCCTGGTTCATCAGCTGGATGTTGTCCTTGTACCGGCTGCGCAGGAAGGCGGCGTAACGGTGGGCGCCCTCAAGGCTGATCTTGGGCTTCGACACCGAGTAAGCATGGGCGGTGAATGTGTAGGTGAGCGGGAGTTCCTTGATCCACGCGTCGAAGTCCTCGAAGCGCTTGTCACTCACCTGCTCGGGTGGTGTCACATCCAGGAAGTCCCCGATATCCTCGCCCGTGCTGTAGTTGTACAGCACCGGGTCCTCATTGAAGGCGCTCTCCATGTACTTCTGGAACAGCGCGGCATCGCTGTAGAAGTAGGCAGGGATGAGCCGGAAGTCGTGGGAGTCCACGTTGCTGGTGAATGAGCTGCTCACCATGAGCCAGAAGGGGACGACCATGGTGATCGCGCCCAGTGACAGGACGAGATAGATGGCCGCGATGAGCAGCCTCTGTTTCGGCGCCTGGCGGCCGACCACGGCGATATGGGGCATGATAGGACCTCCGAACGCCACGTCAACGTATCTGGAGCCAGGGCTCCTTCTTTGCGAGAGAATGTGTCAGCCGACTAATCCTTCGCGCTGGCGGTGCGGAACTGCAGGCGGCTCAGGATGCGCAACTGCATGACCGTGAACCCGATGAGGAGCGACCCGAGCACCCACGCCATCGAGACCGCGAACCCGTATTTCAGGTACATGTAAGCATTGCGCCAAATCTCCAGGCCGAGAACCAGGGTGGCGTTTGCGGGCCCGCCGCCGGTCATGATGAAAATCGCTTCGAAGGCTCGGAACGCCGCGATGAAAGCGCCCACGAAGTTGATGATGATCAATGCCCGCAGGAAGGGAATGGTGATGGTCCAGAACTTGGTCCAGAAGCCGCCGCCGTCCAGATCCGCGGCCTCGTACATCTCCTCGGGGATCGAGCGCAGCGCGGCCAGGTAGATGATGCAGCCCGGTCCCATTCCCGCCCAGATCTGGGGCAGGATCACGCAGACCATGGCCACCGCGGGGAACATGGGCACGCCGAAGACCGGGGAGGCATCATTCAGGAAGTCCTGAACGTCCGCCCTGAAGAAAGCGGGCCAGACGGCCTTGACGCCGTAGGTGATGATCCCGATCGAGACTGCCGACCAGACCAGCCCGGCAGTCTTCCAGATAGCGGATCGGCCGCTTCCCGGAATGCCGCCAAGACCCAGACTGCCGAACTGCGCCCACCATGGCGGCTTCTCGGACGGCTTCGGGGTCGTGCTCAGTAGCAGGAAACCGAGGGAGGCTGCGAGCCCCGCAAGTATGAGCACCCATACCCCGGTGTACCGGATGCCCTGCACAAGCACAACCGCGCCGACGATGACCCAGACCACGGAGGCAATCGCGTTCATCACGTACCAGATGCGGCTTGCGCGGGCGCCGGACGAGCGAACGTAGAGAATGGGCGGAACGATCCCGTACACGGGCCACATCCACCATGCGACCCGTTCGGGCTCGCGCTCCCTGCCGTGATGGAAGCTGATCGCCATGCCCAGTGCGATGCCCGCGATGAGCAGAACCATGAGTTCCTGCACGATCTCGGAAGCCGGGCCGTAGACCTTGTTGAGGAACCCGGCCTGGCTTGGATCGTAGAACTGCTTCCAGAGCATGAAGATAACGACACCGGTAGTGACCGCGGGCAAGTAGTACATGGTGCGGTAGAAGACCTTCGCCCGGGGCACTTCGTGAAGCAGCAGCGCGAGACCGATGGGCGCGGCGAAACCGAAGCCGATCATCATCGCGGCGTACCATAGCGTGCGGTACATGGTGAGCCAGAAGTCTTTCGAGAAGAAAGCCTCGGTGAAGTTCTGCAGGAAGATCCAACGGGCGCCCAGGATGATGCGGTAGTCCTGGAATGCCATGAGCGTCCCGCGCGCCAGGGGGTAGTACTGCCAAAGGCCCACGAGACAGATGGCCGGGAGCAGGATAAGCCACGCGTACATGTACCGCTTCTGCTTGTAACCCACGGTCTCGGTCTTCGCCCCGGATTCCTGGGATTTGATCTGTGTGGTGTAATGCGAGAGACTGGTGCGCATGAGCAGCACGAAGGCGATGCCCATGAAGAGGACGGCCAGTCCAGTGACGATGGTGCGAATTCGCTGCACCTCGGGCGGGACGCGGCCCAGGAGCTTGGCGTTGGTGGCTGCGACCTCTTTCTTCAGGATCGCGCGGATGTCGTCGCGTGTTGGCGCGTCGAATTGCAGAGACCGCTCGAGGGGCACTGTCATCTCGACGTAAATGAGCTGGCAGTTCTTCCCGTACGGTTCGGGCTTCGAATTGGCGATGGTGTCCTTGAGCACCTGAGCCCAGCCCTTGGGAACCTCCCGCAGGTACTCTTCGTAGCCGAACTCTTTGAGCCAGTCGGGATTGACGAACTTGGCGAACCCCGCGTCGATGAAGGCTTTGGTCTTGATGCGCTTGGCCTCGGTGGAGGCGTAGAAGCGGATGTAGTCCCAGGCGGCCTTGCGCACCTCCGGGTCGGTGATCGTGGAGTTGATCCCGTACATCGTGGCATTGATCTCGGAGTGCCGCTTCCCGGTGGGGCCCTTGGGGACAGGGCAGATGCCGACCTGGTTGGGGTTAACCTGCGCGATATACTCATCCCGCAGGTACTGGAACATCATGCCGATCTTGCCCCGCTGCCAACCGAGACTGCCCGCCGGGTCCCCGTCAACAACGCCCTCATACAGGCGCTGGTTCTTCTTCAGTTCGTCCACGGTGTACGTGCGGCCGCACTTGGGGCAGCGGACTTCGCTCGCTCCGCGCTCGAACACGCACGGTTCGTCGTCATCCTCGCATCGCGTCCACCTGCCGCGCCGCAGTTGCCAGTAGTAATCCACCGCGGTCACGGCGCCCTCATCATCGTAGGCGGCGCGCCACTCACCGTTCTCGTCCTGGACAACGGCATCGCTGCCCGCGGACCACAGGAAGCTCATGAAGTTCCACGCCGCGCTGCCTTTGGTGTACATGCCCAGTCCGTAGACGCCGTCTTCGGGCCGGGTGATGCGCAGAGCGTAGTCGTACATCTCGTCCCAGGTCTGCGGGGGCTTGTTGGGGTCGAGACCGGCGCGCTTGAAGAGGTCCTTGCGATACTGCAGGGACATGACCACGACGCCGTAAGGAATTGACCACACATGCTCCTTGCCGTCAGGCCCCTCGCGCCGGATGACCTCCCAGACCTGCGGCGGAATCAGCTTGCTGAGGTCCTCCTCCTTCTCCCACTCCTTTACATACTCATCAAGCGGGTGGAGAAACCCCTGGGAGATGTAGGTCTCGGACTGCCGGAAGTTGACGTAAAGAACCTCCGGGGCGACGCCGCCCGCCATTGCCATGAGAGGGCCGGAGTCCATGGCGCCCACTCCCTCGACCACCAGGCCCTCGAAAGGCAGGAGTTCCACGTTGGGGTGCGCCTCGCGGTACGCATCGGCGATGGCGAGGATCGCTTTCTGATCTGGCGTGACCGCCATGTCTCGGGTAGGGAGGAACTGCACCTTGAGGGTTATCTTCTTCGCGAACGCCGGCTGAGTCGGGGCCAGAAGAAAGGCCCCACACACAGCAAGCGCCGCTGCCAGCATGACGCGGCGCAATCTGAACGCCTCCTGCCGTGGTGGAAAGTGAGTCCGCGACTTCATGATCAGGGCGGATTTGAAGTATACACCGCGCACTCTCGGCGGGCAAGCGCGCGTGGTGGACGGTGAACGACGTCACGGCCGGACACCCAACCGAGAGGCCATTGAGCTGGAGATCGAATAGAGATAGGGTCTTCAATGGTACAGGTCTGTAGTTGGTCTTTATGAAACATTTCATGTCTAGTAAAAGGATTTAAATGAAACTCTCTGTAACTCTAGTCATTGCCTGTTGACTCTCTCAAGCCGCATACCTACACTGCAGGCACTATGTACACAAGAGTGGTCCTGGTACTGGTTCTGGTCATGGTCGCATCGACGGTGACGTGGGCGGCCACGTGGACTGGTGGCATGCTCTACTCCCGCTTCGGCGTCACGCTTGAGACCGAGGAGTACGACATGGATCCGGGCTCCGGCACGGCCCTGATCAACCGCTTCATCAACTCGTGGACCCCATCCGCCGACCCCAACGCAGCAGCTGGTGTCGAACGCGCCTTTGTGGTGGACGACTTCTACGGCTACCCCAATTCTACAGCCCTGAACCTAGACGACACGTACACGTACGAAGGTGGCCAGACTGACGGGAACACCTCGAACGAGCCGGCGAGCTACACGAAACCCGCGGGTGGCGAGGTTTTCGACACCGAGGCCATCTACATGACCAACGATGAACGCGCGCTGTATATCGCGATCATCACATCCACGCCGCCGCCGCCCGGTGTGCCCACACCGTTCGGCACAGTCATGACCGGAGACCTCGCGATCCATACTCAGTCGGACCCTCTCGTTCACAGTGGCGAGTATGCCTACGGTCTGAACCTGAACATGGCCGATACGGGTGAGGACGCCTACGACGACACGGAAGATACCATCGGAACCGGCCTTTACAAGACGGACTACGATGGCCCAGGCGACCTTGACGATGACTGGTACGTGGGCAACCTGAGCCTGAGCGAGACGGCCGGCAATGAGGAGACCAACTTCTACGGTCAGGGGCTGGACGGCAGCAAATTCGTCGGCGACAGCGGCGACGGCATCGTGGTGAACTACCTGAACACCGGGCTGCTGGAAGGTTACGAGACAGGCACCACAGACCCGTACGCCTCCACTTGGGAAGTCAACATTATCATCCCGTTGGCGCTGCTGCCGGAGTACCAGAACCTGGAGTATGGGGAGAGCCGAACGATCGGCGTCTCGTTCATTCCCGGGTGCCGCAATGACGGCAACTCCAGCACCGCCAACATCCGGCTGGATTACGAATACCACGATGTGCCTGAGCCGGGGACCTTCGTCCTGCTGGGGCTCGGCCTCGCGGGGATCGCCTGGTGGAAACGCCGACGGAAGACCGAGGCCAGCGAGTAAAGTCCCAGCCGGCTCCCTTCATCCGACACCGAACGGCCCCGCGCGAAGCGGGGCCGTTTTGCTTGCGCTGTCCGTCCTTACTGCCTCAATCAGCCAAGAGAGAGGCAGCACGCGCGCTGATGTCAGCCGGGAGCCCCGTCTCAGTCGCCTCGATGGCCCCGAACAGCATCGCCGCGCTCTTCAGATTATCCGACAGCACGGTGGCGGGCTCGTCGCCGCCCTCGCGCCAGTCGAGGAACTGCGCGATGATCGCGTTGTGACCTTCCCACTGGGGGCTGACCAGCGGCACCTCGGTCAGGCGCATGCCGCGGCCCGGTTCGTGCTCGTGTATCCAGACGCGGTCGTCATTGTCCACCACAGCGGCCCCGCCCTCGCACTCCGCCCGGTAGTACTCGTGGTGCCAGGATGTCTGGTGCCCGGCCTCGCTGCAGTTGCCTTCATAGCACGCCGGCGTCCCATTGGCGAAGCGCATGGCGATCAGGGCGCTGCTGTCATGCTTGAAGCTAGACCACTCAGGATTCCATCCGATGCCCCAGAGTACGCTGCAGTCGGAACCCGTGAGATTCCTGAGTTGGTCGAAGTGGTGGATTGAGCCCTCAATCAGCAGCGAAAAGGGGATATCGTGGCGCCATTGGGCCCACGCTCCGTAGCTGCGGTAGTCGGCCGCAAAGCGCGCCACGATGTAGTTGAGCCGGCCGATGCGCTCTTCCTGCAGCACCTGCTTGAGAGTCAGTACGCGCGGCGTGTAGCGGTAGTTCTGAGTGATCATCATACGCACTCCGGCCTTCCGCACCATCGACCAGATGCGTGCGCAGCCTTCCCAACTGTCGGCGATCGGTTTCTCGCTGAGAATGTCGAGGCCGCGCTCGCACGCAAGCCGTACCGACAGCTCGTGCACCGCCGGCGGCGTGCAGATGCAGCAGAAATCAGCCTCAGTCCGATCGAAGGCCTCCTCCTGATCGAGAAAACGTCGATCCTCCGGCAACCCCAGGAAGTCGCCAGAACTGGTCAGCGGCCCCTCGGTCACATCCACCAGCCCCACAATCTCCACGCGGTCCGCGAAGTTGGGGAAGAACAGGCGGATCCAGGCCCCGGCCATTCCTCCCGCGCCGATCATCAGACAGCGGTGCTTATCCATGCGCAACCGTCCTCCCAGGTGTCGACCAGTATTCTGCCCGAGTTGCGTCAGCTATCCTCTGCACATGGGCCGTAGTATTCCGCCAACGTTCTTCGCTGGCCTGCTCCCGGAGCAAGCAGTGGAACGCGAAGGTCTCTTCGACGTTGTCTTCCACCCAGTTCCACAGCTTCGGGTGTCTGCCCTGCCACTTGCCAAACCAAGCCGCCAGGTCGCCCAAAGCTTTCTCCAGACCCCGCCGATCGTAGGTTCAGCCCAGCTCTGTGCGGCAGTCACCGTCTCCTTTGCGCGGAAGATGGTCAACGGCATTCCGCAGGAGATGCACGCAGCAGCACTGCCACGCGGC
>Ga0067045_1030799_pt1 | contig 14067 bp, 14 predicted proteins | sample TerdegcTABiofilm_FD_59184 | JGI IMG/M metagenome (GOLD analysis project Ga0067045, IMG submission 59184) | Combined Assembly of (Gp0054472, Gp0054536) Wastewater bioreactor microbial communities from Singapore -Terephthalate degrading...
TTTTATCGGTTTTGGGCGAAATCGGTTCGAATTTTTTCGAACAGACACCGCCAGTTTACAATTTCAGCATTTTGAGAAGGTATTGCCTCGCCCTCTGTGAGAGTGCTTAATAAAGCGCTCCAGCTGATTTTAGGCGCAAAATTGAATTTTTGTCTTTCAAAATAAAGTTCAAGCCAACATTTTTTCACGTTCTTTGACAGTTTTCCTTTTTGCTTCCGCTAATGAAATTGGTTCGGATTTTTCCAAATACACACCGCCAGGTGGTAAACATTTCTTCTGACTTGCTTTAATGCAAATTTGCTATTACTAAAAACTAAAAGCACGATATACTTTCTATTGATTTAAACTAAAAATTGAAGTATACCGTGCTTTTAGAGCTAAATTTTACTTCTTCTGGAATGTAGGAATTAAAGCAAAAATAAATACAAGAATACCAACAATAAGAACATTCCACATTGTAGCAAGTTGATTGAAGAAAATTGCTGAAATAATCAACCAGATTCCAAGGATTATATTTAACCAGTTGTACAACATAATTTAACCCTCCTTTCATTTAGATTTTTATTTTAAAAAGAAGGAAAATTTCTCTTTTTACTTACTATTTTCAATTAAACTAACTGTAGTATCAAATATTTTTTTTAAGCTCTCTTCATTCATATTTTCAATACAGCTTTTATACTGGTTAAGATTATTTTCCACTCTCTTTTTTGCCTCAGTTGTTTTCAGGTTTCCAATAATTGCACCTACTGAGGCATAAGCAATAAAAAGTAATGCACTTTTAGGGTCGGATGAAAATGTAGTGATATAGTTCTGTAGTAGTGGGATTATTCCTTGAAAGTTTTGTAAGCAAGTCATTCCTATGGCAGTGAGAAAACTTATGCAATAAAACTCTGGAGAGATTTTCGAGAGATTCTTAAAGTTGAAGTTTAAGGGAAATCTCTTTTTTTCTGAATCATCTTTTTTAGTTTGGTTTAAATATTCTTCTACAAAAGGTTTTTCTTGTGGAATAAAGAATACAGCCCTTCTACCCTTTTTCCCTGGTTTACATTCGTTTAGTTCTTTATAAACTGGCTTGACAAGCCTTTTTCTTTCCAAGGTTTTAAGCATATCATAAGTAGACCATTTGCTGACCTTTAAAATTGGAGCAAGTTCTGTGTAATGAATAGATTCATTTTTACTGTTATAAATTTTTGTGAGAAGCTCTAAGCATTCAATTTGTCTATTTGTTAATTTTTTATTTCTTGAAAAAATATTTTTCATTTTCAATTTCTAATTTTCCCAAAATTTCCAAAAAAGTCAAATTTTTATAAAGTAAGTTTTTAAATATAATAAATGTTAGAAATTATGACCTCTATAGAAATTCTTGATGGTGCAAACGTAATAGGTGGATCAAAAATTCTTTTAAATTCTTTCAAAGAAAGTATTCTGCTTGATTTTGGTATGAATTTTAAAACTTTCTCTAAATATTTTGAGGAATATTTGCGACCGAGAAGTTCAAGAGGACTTAAAGATCTACTTAAAATGGGACTTCTTCCTCCTATCTTGAATCTCTATAGAGATGACCTTTTTCCTGAAGACCTTAAAAAGGAAGATTTTTGCTTAAAGAAGCCTATCAGTGGAGTCTTTTTATCGCATGCTCATGTTGACCATACGGGATGTGTAGGCTATTTAAGGGGTGATATTCCTATTTATTCTTCATCTCTAACACAGAAGATTTTAGAAGTTATGCAAACAACTACTAAATCGGATTTTGTAAGGGATTGTTTCTATATTAAGGAGAAAACTTTATGTGATGATGGTCTGTCGATGAAAGTGGCCAGAGGCAGAATCAATAGACCCTTTATTAAACTTAAGGAAGAAGATTGTAAGATAGGTTCATTAAAGTGCAAATTTTTTCCAGTAGACCACTCTATCTATGGTGCCTCTGCGATTGCAGTTGAAACAGAGGAAGGCTGGATTGTTTATAGTGGGGATATAAGACTGCATGGCCTGAAAGGAGAATTAACGGAAAATTTCATAGATAAAGCGTCTAAGCTTTATCCAAAAGTGTTAATTATTGAAGGAACAAGAATATTGAGCAATAAAAGAGTTTCAGAAGAAGAAGTATTTAAAAATTCACTTAATGTTGTTAAGGCGAATAGTGGAAAATTAATTATCGTAGACTTTGGACCAAGGAACATTGAGAGATTAATATGTTTCTACAATGTTGCTCTTGAAGCACAAAGAAGATTAGTGGTTCTTCCTCAAGATTTTTATCTACTTGAAAAGATTACAGAAGCGGATAGTGATTTAATGCCTCCAACTTTACTGAAGGATGACATTTGCATCTATTATGAGCCTAAAGGAAAAAGAGAGAAGTGGGAGGAGGAAATTATTGTTCGTTATAAAGGCAAATTAATAACTCCATCTGAAATTAGAAAGACTCCTTCTGAATATATCCTTTCTTTTAGTTTCTGGGATATAAATAATCTCATAGATATAAATATAAATGGTGGAGTCTACATTTATTCCTCAAGTGAGGCTTACACAGAAGAGCAGGAGATTGATCTTGAGAGACTTAGGAATTGGCTAAAATTTTTTAATTTTGACTTTATAGGTGATCCTACAATAGATACAGGATTTCATGCTTCAGGACATATTGGAAGAAGTGAACTTATCTCTCTCGTTGAGGAAATTTCTCCTGAAATTATAGTTCCTGTTCATACTGAAAAGCCTGAGGAGTTTGTTAAGTTATTTGGTGAAAGAGTAAGAGTTTTAAATAATAGGGAAAGCCTGAGTCTATAATAATTTACTACTTTTTTGAGATTCTTGACTTGAAAGCTCTTCCAGGAGTTCTGTAATGGTTTTTTTAAGCACTGGATGAACAAAATCTTGGGCAATCTCTTGCATAGGCTTTAATACAAACAGTCTGTTCTGCATATCAGGATGAGGAATTTTAAGATTGGGTTCATTAATTATTAAGGAATCATAAAATATAATATCTATGTCTATTACTCTTGGTCCCCATTTTTTCTCTCTTTTTCTGCCAAGTTTCCCTTCAATTTCTAAGATTAGTTCTATTAAATCCTTTGGCTCAAGGTCAGTTTCTACTTCTAAAGCTAAGTTTAAAAATTTTGCTTGCTCTTTATATCCATAAGGCTCAGTCTCAATTATGTTAGATTCTCTTATTATCTTTATATTACTATCTTTTAACTTTTCTATAGCTCTCTTTAAATGGTTTTTTCGATTTCCTAAATTTGAACCGAGGCTTAAGAAAACTCGTGGCATTTCTGAATCTCTTTAATGACTTTTATAACTTCTAAATTCTCCTTAACATCATGGACCCTAATTATATCTGCTCCATTTAATACCGCATAAGCAGTAATTGCTAATGTTCCCGAAAGTCTTTCCTCTGGAGAGATTCCATTTAACAACTTTCCAATTAAACTTTTTCTTGAGTATCCAATAAGAACAGGTAACCCAAAAATTTTAAAAGCCTTAAGAGATCTTATAATCTCAAAATTTTGTTTTGCAGTTTTTGCGAAACCTATTCCTGGATCTATTATTATTCGCTCTTTTTTTATCCCATTCTTTTCTAAATAGGCTATTTTTTCTTCAAAGAATGATAAAAGTTCTTTGACCACATCTTCATAATCTGTATATGTTTGCATATCTTTAGGTGTTCCTCTCATATGCATAAATATGAAGGGTGATTCCACGGTTTTAAGGAACTCAATCATTTCTTGGCTTAAATTGATAATGTTTATTATATTTGCTCCTGCTTCTAATGCCTTTTTTGCTACCTTTGGTTTGTATGTATCAACAGATAAATCAATGTTTTCAAATCTTTTTCTAATATTTGAAATTACAGGAATTACTCTTCTTAGTTCTTCTTCCTCACTCAAAGGTTCAGCACCAGGTCTTGTTGACTCTCCACCTATATCTATTATATCCACTCCTTCTCTAATCATTTCTTCTGCTTTTCTGAGAGCAGAATCTTCATCGGTAATCCTGCTTGCACTATAAAATGAATCAGTTGTTAGGTTAAGTATTCCCATAATCTTAGGTTCTTTGTTTACATAATTATTTTCATCCTCTTTTAGATTAGAAAGTGCATTATTTAGCTCTTCTCTGAAAATATTAAGACCAAAAAAGGGCTGATATTCGAGTTTTCGCAAAACTTCGCTGTATGTCCTTCTTGTTCCTATTAAAAGGGCATCAGTTTTGTCTCTTTCAAACTTTATCACATCTTTATGAATTGCAACATCACCGCCTGAGCCAAGAAATTCCTGTTTTAAGATTGTTGCAGCTCTTGAATCAATTGAATAGATTTTTAAGAGTATTAAATTACTCTTATCCCTGAAAATAGGGAAAGCTCGTTCATCAACTCCTATTTTCTTAAGCTCATCTTCTAATTCAGATTGAATTACAATCTTTATTGGCATTTTCTCTCTTGTCTCTACTCAAGCAAGCATATGCATTATGATTATGGACACTCTCAATACTTATAACTTCTATAGAGTACCAAGTAATTCGCTCGTCTTTGTCGAGAAGTAGAGCAATATTTCTTGCAACATCTTCGACAAATCTTGGGTTTAAGTATGCGTTTTCAGTTATAAACTTTTCATCCTCCCTTTTTAAAAGGGCATATAACGGAGCTGAAGCTGATTTCTCTCCAATTTCAATAATTTCTTCAATCCAGACAAGTTTCCTCATTCTCAAAGAAATCTTTGCCACCCCTCTTTGGTTATGAGCACCAAATTGAGATATTTCTTTTGAACAGGGGCAAACAAGGTGGATTGGAACATCTACTTCAAGGATGAAATCAAAATAATTGTTTTCTGACGCAATAAATTTACAATTGTAGTTCATAAAGCTATCAATTTTTGAAACAGGAGCAGGTTTTTTAATAAAATACATAAATTCAATTTCGATATGAGCATTTTTTGCATTCAATTCAGTTTTTGTATCGCATAGAATCTCTTTAAGAGAGTTGAGAGTAATATTTTTCCTGTGCTTATTTAAGATTTCAATGAATCTGCTCATATGAGTTCCTCTGAACTCTTTTGGCAGGTCAACATAGAGATTAATTCTCCCATATGTCTCCTGAGTTTTATTTGCTCGGTCCATAACTGTTATTGGATAAATAACTCCGTTTACTCCTACTCTGTCGAGATTGATTTGTCGAGAATCTCTCTCATTTTGAACGTCTTTCACTTCTTTTCTCTCCTTATTGCAACACTACTTGTTTCACTCTCCCACAATCTTACTTCATATAACTTGCAGTTAAAGCAATCGAAAATTGGATTCAGTCTGTTAAAAATCCAGCTTGCTATATTTTCGGAAGTGGGATTTTCGATTATGTTATTTAAATATTTGTGGTCAAGAATTGTTATAACATTTTCTTCAACAATTTTTTTGAACAGTGCAAAATCTATAATCATACCATCTTCTTTAGGGTTTCCAAAAAGTGTTACTGATAATTTAAAATTATGGCCGTGGAGCTCTTCACACTTTCCATGGTAATTAGTTAGATTATGTGCCGATGAAAAGGTAAACTCTTTTGTTATGAACATTATAGATAGATCTTATTTAGACCTTATAGTTGTTATTTAAGACCTCTTTTATTCTACGCATTGCTTCGATTATGTTCTCTTTTGAATTTGCATAAGAAAATCTAAGGTAGCCTTCTCCAGCTTCTCCAAAAGCACTTCCACCAAGGCAGGCAACTCCTGCTTCGTATAGCAAGTGATCAGCTAAACTTTTTGATGTTAACTCATATTTCTGTAAGATTTCTTTTACGTTTGCAAACACATAAAAGGCTCCTGATGGCATTTTTGCATGCATCCCCGCAATCTCATTCACAAGTTTTACCATTAATTCACGCTTCTCTTTAAATTCGTTATACATTTTCTTAACTTCTGTTTGATCGCCTTTTAAAGCTTCTATACCAGCCACCTGGACAAATGTGGTTGTGCAGGATACTGTATTACTTATTATTTTTTGCATTGGTATATAGTATTCTTTTGGGATCAATGCGTACGCCAATCTCCATCCAGTCATTGCAAATGTTTTTGACATCCCATCCATTAAGATTGTTCTATCCTTCATTCCAGGCATGCTTGCTATAGTTATGTGGGGTTCTCCTGAATAGATTAGCTGTGAGTAAATTTCGTCAGAGAATACTACAGCATTTGAATCCTTCACTATTTCAGAGATTTGCAGGAGATCTGTTTTAGATAAGACAGAGCCAGTTGGATTATGGGGTGAATTTAAGATTATGAGTCTCGTTTTTGGAGTAATTAATGAAGCAAGCTGGTCAATATCTACCTTATAATCATTTTCTTCAGTTAGCGTTAGCGGAACTGGCTTTCCGCCAGCTAAAGATATCGCAGATCTGTATGGTGGGTATCCAGGGTCTGGATATATTGCTTCATCACCTTCTTCTAAAAAAACTGCACAGGCAGAGTATATCAAGAGTTTTCCGCCCGCGCTTATTAAAATATTTCCTGCAGGAGCATCAATATTTCTTGTTTTTGCAAGATGTTCAGAAACAGCTTGTCTGAGCTCTGGCAAGCCACTTGCAGGAGTATAGTGAGTATATCCCTCATCTATAGCTTTTTTGCAGGCTTCTCTAATGTTTTTAGGGGTAACAAAATCAGGTTCCCCTATTTCAAGATGGATAACTTTAATACCTTTTTCACGTTCAAGCGCATTTGCTTTTGCTAAAATTTCGAATGCACCTTCAGCAGTGCAAGTTTGTGCGCGATAAGAAATTTTCATCTTCTATATTCTCCCCTTTTTAATATTATTTTTTATCTTCTATCTTTCCTTCCAGCTGTTCCCTTGTAAAATGGTTTAGGAACTAATGTTGCGATTTCATCTTTTCCTCTTATAGATATTGTAAATGTTTCACCAATATTGCTGAGGGCAGTTGGAATATATCCCATACAGGCAATTTTCTTTATTTTTGGACAGAAGCTTCCACTTGTTACATAACCTACCTTTTCACCATTCTTTAAAATATCCATACTATGTCTTGGTATGAAGTTTCCAGAAATGGAAAAACCAGCGAGCATTCTTTTTACCCCTTCCTCTTTGATTTTTGAGAGAATTTCTCTTCCTACAAAATCCTTGTCAAGTTTGACAGCAAAAGTCTGTCCTGCCTCAAGAGGATTTGTTGTTTCATCTATATCATTTCCATAAAGCCAAAGGCAAGCTTCAAACCTCAAAGTATCTCTTGCTCCTAAACCGCATGGTTTTACTCCAAAATTGCTTCCTATATTGAGAATACCATTCCATATTTTTGTAATATCTTCTGGCCTGGTTAAGATTTCGAAACCATCCTCTCCAGTATAGCCAGTTCTTGAAGTTATGGTCTTAATGCCCAGAATTTCGATTTGAGCAAACTTAAAAACCTTTATGTTCTCTAATGGAAAAGATGTAAGTTTCTGTAATAATTCTTCAGCTCGTGGTCCTTGAAAAGCTATTTGTCCATAATTGTCCGAAGCATTTATTACTTCTACTTGTAAATCAGACCTCAGACTTTTTATTTGTAAAATATGTTCAAAATCTTTTTCGATATTTGAAGCATTTACTACAAATAAAACCTTTTCTCCAGATATTTTGTATGCCAAAAGGTCATCTACTTCTCCTCCATGTTCGTAGCACATAGCAGTATACTTGATATCTCCATCTTCCATATCGGTAATTTTGTTTGTGCAAACATAATCTGCGAATTTTATTGCATCCTTGCCCTCTATTTCAATCTCACCCATATGCGATACATCAAAAATACCTGCTATGTCTCTTACCGCAAGATGTTCATCAATTATTGATGAAAATGTGAGGGGCATTTCAAAGCTTGCAAAAGGGACAATTGTAGCCCCTAATTTAATATGATCCTCATATAATGGAGTTCTTTTTAAGTTCATTATTTTTACTCTCCCTCCGCTATATCTGACAATGCCTTAAGCATTTGTTCTTTATCTGGTGCTTTACCATGCCAATCAGCGTTATTTTCCATAAAGGATACTCCCTTTCCCTTTATTGTTTTCCCAATAATAACTGTAGGTCTGTCTATATTTGATCTAGCTTTTTTAATTGCATTATCAATTTGAGATATATTATGACCATCTATTACAATTGTATGCCAGTTAAACGATTTAAATTTATCCTCAATTGGGGCTATTCCCATAACATCTTCAATCCATCCATCAATTTCAAGATTGTTGTAATCAAAAAAGACTGTGAGATTATCTAAGTGATAGTGAGCAGCTGCCATAATAGCCTCCCAGATTTGACCCTCCTGAGATTCGCCATCTCCATTTAATACATAAACTCTATTTGGTTTCTTGTCTAATTTAAAAGCTAAGGCCTCTCCGACTCCGACTGATAAACCTTGTCCTAATGATCCTGTGCTTACTTCAACTGCATCTAATTTCTTAGAAGCAGGATGTCCCTGGAGTGGAGATCGAAATTCTCTAAATGTAGCTAACATAGTTCTTTCATAATAGCCTGTTTCAGCAAGTATTGAATAAAGCAAGGGAGATACATGTCCCTTAGAAAATATTATTCTATCTCTTTCTTCCCATTTAGGTTCGACTGATTTATGTTTCAAATGATTAAAGAATAAAACTGTCATCATATCTGTGGCAGAAAGAGATCCACCGGGATGCCCTGAACCAGCTGCATAAGTAGATAAAATTATGTCTCTTCTAACCTGTCTTGCTATATTTTTAAGTTCTTCTGTTGATTTATTTACTGGATATGAAATTTCAGGCTGTTTAATATTAAATGGGTTTTCAGAAAGTAGTTTGAATGCTTCTTCTCTTCGTTCCTTACTCATTTTCACCTCTTTTAGTAATTAATAATAAACCTCTTAGATAAATTATATTATAAAAAGAAAATAGGGTCAAATTGTTGTAGAGACGACCCATCGGGTCGTCTCTACTTGAATACTTGAAAATGATTTCATTTTCTCTAATATATAAGTGATTTTGGTTTTTAAAGGAAGGATGCTAACAATGAATAAGATATTCTTTAGGGAAGAGGGGCAGTCAGTTGTTTTAATAGCGGTATCAATTCTTCTTATAGTCTTTGTTGGCCTTTCAGTTTTCACTTTAGGGGAGGCTTTAAATGTAAAGTCTCAGTTTAGAAACATCTCTGATGCAGTCTCGTTTGCAGGAACCTGCGTCCAACAGAAAGGAATTTCTACATTCCAGAGCTTATTAAATCTTGATCCATTAGTTAAAGTTTCATATAACCTCGGTATAGCTTTAGATAATCTTTATAATGGAGCTAAAGCCTTAAAAAGGGTAAGCCCTACTTATGATCCTACTGCTAATATAATTGCTTCTCCCCAAATTGGAAGTCTTATTGCTCCATATGATGGTATTATTCATGCTATAACTCCTAATCCAATTGATCCACATATAGTTGACTCAAATCTATACAATGAAACTCTATCGTTCTTCAGTGCAGATGCAATTATTGTTGCAAGAGAGATTGCGGAGAGGAATTTAGAAATTTCTTCAAATCAACTAATAGGATTAGAACTAATTTCTCTTCCTTCAGAAGTTTTTCTCCTTCGCGGACCTATTCAAAATATTCCAGGAGGACCACCTCGCTTTAAATTTGAGATAGGTATTAAAAATGGGAAACTTATTTTAAGGTATTATAGAGTGATTGGGGATAATACGGAAATTGCGGAATCTGGAGTATTCAACATAATGGTTGCAGATAGGCCAGAGCTTTTATTTCAACAAATCTTGCCAGCTATTCAAAGCAATAAAATTGGAAAATTTCTCTCTTTCTCCTATTCTTACCCATTTTCTGAAGGAATAGATGGTACTCCTGTAAATAGCGCAATAAATCTTGCTTATATTCAACTTGAAATTATAAATCTAATAAATACCTTCAGAGCAAAAATGATGGATTTTTATTCAAAATTCGGACCATTATTTAAAGAGGTTATAGAAAGCTACTGGAATAGTATGGTTTCTGATTACAATGGTTTTTTGGATTTTTTAGATTCTAATAATTTTAGAGCAGCTTTCGGTTTAGACACGTCGAGTTATAATCTTAAGCCTATTATGGCAAGTTTAAAAGATATGGGACTTTTAAATATTAAATCTTATCAGGATTTAGCGTCTAAGAAAGGGTATGACATAAACAATGAGGAAGATGTTCAAAATTTCTATAAAAATCTAACTCTTAAGGATATATTTGGAACGGAGGAGAATTTTAGGGATGCAATAGAAACATCGATTGATACTTTTTCCGAGGATCAAGGGAATATAAAGTTGCACTTAAAATCTCTTATGAATAAGATTAAAGTTTTTAATAAAGATCATGCATCCGGTAATAATATTCCTTATATACTGGCAAATTTTGCTGATATAATTTATGAAAGTCTTAATGAATCAACTTTAGCAGATTTTCTCGAAGTTCTTCAAATTGTAGCTCGTGGGATAAATGTGACTTATACAGATTTAGATGATTTTAATACTCTTGTATCTTTGAGGAGTGGCTATAGTCTTGACTCTCTTAAACCAGATGAAAGCTTTTATGAACTTTTATGGCATTTCTTCGAAACTCCGCTTATCAAATTAGAGGGCACATAGTTTTTGAAAAAGATTTTGTTAGTTTTTCTTATATTAAATTTTGCTTTAGTTTCCTGTAGCAAAAAACAGATTATAGTTGTTGGGATAGCAGAGGATACTTCTACCAATCTTAAAGATATTACTCAAAGCTTGAATAATGGAAGAAATTTGGCAATATCAGAAATAAATTCCTCTAAAGATTTTCCTTATAACATAAAGCTTAAAATAATTGATACGATGGATAGTCCTGAAAAGACCGCTAATGCTTTTAGGGTTTTATGTGATTCGCAGGATGCGGATATACTTTTTGGTGTTCCATCGGTTAAATGTGCTCAAGTTGCCAAGCATATCGCTAATTTAAGAGGGAAACCTTTTATAACAGAAGCGTTTAATGAAAAAGTTGTTGAAAATGTCGAGAATACTTTACTGTTTAATCAGAATCCCTATAATGAAGGAAAGTTAGCTGCTCTTTATTTTTTCTATGTTTTAAAGAAAAACAGATTGGCTATCCTTTATGATGATTCTGTTTCCTCTTTTGTTAGTATAGCTAAAGGTTTTCAAGAAATAAGTAAGATTGGAGCAAGTGTGGCTTTAGAATCTTTTTCTAATAGCGTTCAACCTATTGATTTTTCTGCTCATTTTGCAAGGCTTAAGGAAATAAATCCAGAGGTTATATTTATTCTATCTGATGCAGGTCTTTATTTAGAAATGTTAAAAATTGCTAAGGAAGCACTCAAAATTAACGCTATATTTGCCCTGAATAATCTTCCCAACTCTTCTTTAAATGAGCCAGTTTTCGAAGGTATTTATATAATATTACCATTTTTTGAAAAGAGGGATAAATTTGTAAATTCTCTCTTTTTTAAAAACTATTCAGAAAAATTTGGTTTAGAGCCAAATTTATATAGCGCTCTTGGTTATGATGAAATGATGTTTTTTAAACAGATTCTGACTGATTTTAAACAAGTTTCTTTTGACATTGGTCTTGTTGAAAAGCTAAAGGGATTAAAATTTGAAAAGGAAAAATTTTGCATTAGTTTCCTCGGGTTTGATAAAAATGGTCTTGCTAAAAGGCCAATTGATATCTTGAAAATTTTGGGAGGTAACATTACATATTCTTCTGAATTTTGGATGGACTATACTGGTTATAGTTTTTAGGATAAATTATTTTAGGAAGTGAATATATATGAATAGAGTTTATTTTGACCATGCAGCAACGACTCCTGTGCGTAAGGAAGTTCTTATGGAAATGCTTCCTTATTTCACGGAAAAATTTGGCAATGCTTCAAGTCTCCATTATGAAGGAGTTTTTGCACTTAAAGCAATAGAAGAGGCTCGCAAAAAGGTCGCAGAGCTTCTTAGGGCAGATCCCTCTGAAATTTATTTTACCTCCTCGGGAACTGAATCTGATAATATGGCTTTAAAGGGTGTAGCGCTTGCCTTAAGAGATAAAGGGAAGCATATAATTGTAAGTAGTATTGAGCATCACGCAGTATTAAATACAGCGTTGAGTCTTAAAAGATTGGGTTACGATATAACAGTTCTTCCTGTTGATTCGAAGGGTTTTGTTGACCCTGCAGAAGTTAAAAAAAGTATAAGAAAGGATACTGTTTTAATTTCTATAATGCTTGCAAATAATGAAATAGGAACAATTCAGCCAATTTCTGAGGTAAGCAAGATTGCAAAGGAAGCCTCCGTATATCTTCATACGGACGCAGTTCAAGTTGTTGGCAATTATCCAGTTGATGTTAATGATTTGGGTTGTGATCTTCTTTCTCTTTCAGCACATAAATTTTATGGTCCTAAAGGAATCGGTGCGATTTACATAAGAAAGGGAACAAAAATATTGCCTCTTTTGGATGGAGGAGGGCATGAAAAGGGTAAAAGGTCTGGAACTTACAACACTCCTGGTATAGTTGGATTAGGAAAAGCTTCTGAATTGGCAGTTTCAGAGATGGATGAGAGGGTTATGAAGGTTGCCAACTTGCGTGATAAGATCATTGACGGTGTTTTAAATTCTGTGCCAGATGTTATCTTGAATGGTGATAGAGTAAAAAGGCTTCCAGGAAATGCTAATTTTTCAATAAAGTATATTGAAGGAGAATCTTTAATTCTTTCCTTAGATGCAGAAGGATTTTCGGTTTCAACTGGTTCTGCTTGCAGTTCTCATTCTTTGAAAGTTTCTCATGTTCTGAGTGCAATTGGACTTAATCCAGTGGATGCTCAGGGCTCTCTTCGAGTTACAGTTGGTTTAGATAATACAGAAGAAGAGGTAGATAGATTTTTGGAGGTTTTGCCAAAAGTGGTAGATAAACTTAGGAAAATTTCACCGCTTCACAAAGAATGAGAAAAGAAAACCTAATTTTTACCAGGAGGGTATTTATTGATGTATAGCGAAAAAGTAATTGAACATTTCAGAAACCCAAGAAACGTTGGGGAGATAGAAAACGCTGATGGAATTGGAGAGGTTGGTAATCCGGTATGTGGTGATATGATGACCTTTTATATTAAGGTTTCCGATGGTAAACTTGTTGATATAAAGTATAAAACTTTTGGTTGCGCAGCAGCTATAGCAGTATCTTCTATGATTTCTGAAATGGCTATGGGGAAGAAAATTGATGAGGCTCTTGAAATTACGAATAAGATGGTCGCAGAGAGTTTAGGTGGGCTTCCCCCAACTAAATACCACTGCTCAAATCTTGGAGCTGATGCACTAAGAGCTGCTATAGAAAATTATAAGGAGAGAAAAGCTAAAGAGGAGGGTAAGGTATGAAATTTTTTAAAAAAAGTATCATTTTTTTTCTGGTTTTATCTATAATTTTGTTCAAACCTTTTTATAATTTATTCGCATCTAATGTTTATGAGAAGATAATTGAAGATCCAAAAGATGTTCAAATTGCACTTGATATTAAAGAGGTATATGTAAAAGATGACCCGCATAAACTATTTTTTAAGATTTATCCCTATGATAGTTTTGATTTTAAGAAAGAAAGCACTGGCTATGTTGGAGTCTCAATTGATATTGATGGCACATCTGATTTTAGCTCTTTTGAACCCTTTGAGTATCTTATTCTTTTTAGAAGAAGTCAGGGCAAAAATACTATTTATACATACAAGTGGATTCATGGCGCAACCGGAGGTATAGGTTTAGAGCGGATTAAACTCGAAGTAATTTTATCACACATAGAGGAAGTTTCCGATTTTGTGGAGTTTTCTCTTAAAAAGGATGATATTAAAATAAAAGATAAGAAAAAGATAAGTTTCAATTTTCAAACTTGGAAATTAGAGGGTAATACTTTCTACCTTTACGATAGGGCACCTGATAGTAGCCTTTATGTTTATGAGCTTGGTATAGAGCGACCGACTAAACCAACTTTGGAGGTTTCCACTAAGGAGCTTGATTTAGGAGTTGCTCCTTTTGACGGTGAACTTTCAGGTAAGTTCATTATTAGAAATATAGGACTAAGCGGTAAATTAGAGGGTA
>Ga0067045_1030801_pt1 | contig 14062 bp, 13 predicted proteins | sample TerdegcTABiofilm_FD_59184 | JGI IMG/M metagenome (GOLD analysis project Ga0067045, IMG submission 59184) | Combined Assembly of (Gp0054472, Gp0054536) Wastewater bioreactor microbial communities from Singapore -Terephthalate degrading...
CGGGGTTGGCCTAACGAGTGGTCGAAAGCCCTGACTCAGTCAAACCGTCAAGGCCGGGATTGGACCCCGCGGATCGCTGGTTGAGAAGTCTCCATCCCGGGGTGGGTTGGTCGCGGATTGTCTCCGTGTGGTCCACCTCTGGGGTGGGAGAGGTATACCCGGCCAAGGCGCGGGGAACAACTCCGCCGAAGCCCTCGACAGTGCGTGGAACCAGATCAGTGACATTCTGCTGAAACTTGGAAGAGCGTGGCAGGCCCCGGACCGGATGTGCCCAAACCCCGTGGCCATTCTGTTCGTGGAGCCGGTGACCGAGGGCCCCATGGTTGCGAAACCCATCGAGCGGGAGAAGAGTGGGGCAGTCTTGAGTTGCGCCCTGCCGTCAAACAGCCCTTTGATTGCTTCCCCCTTCCGCCCTGCCGTCGATCAGTTCTCGGATTGCATCGCTCGCTAATGCTCCTGTGGGGTAGATCCCGCGTCTCGTTCCAGGAAGCGGCTGGCTCCGATCTGGCGCAGTTCGTGAGCAAGCTGTCGTCCGAGAGCCTCTGGTTCGTTGATGCCACCGGAAACACAAGCACGGCAGCAGTCTTGGCCGCCGGGCTCCAGTATCACTCCCCGAACCTGACACACGCCGGCGTGGACCCGAGCGAGAACCCCGACCGGTTGGCGGCATCCTCCCCCAAGCTCAGCGAGGGCGGCGCGCTCCACGAGGGCACAGACCCTTGCGTCCCGGCAGTCAATCGCTGAGATCGCGGAGAGCGTCCTGGTATCGTCAGCGCGCGCCTGGACAGCCAGAATGCCCTGCCCGGCCGCTGGTAAGGAAATGCCAAGCGGCAGCCACTGCGTGATCGTGTCTCCCATGCCCAGTCGAAGGAGTCCGGCACCGGCAAGGACGATCGCATCCATGTCTCCGCTCTCCAGCCTGCGCAGGCGAGTGTCTACGTTGCCGCGCAGAGGGTGGAAGCGGAGGTCGGGCCGGTAGTGGGCAAGTTGTGCTATTCGCCGGGGGCTGGATGTGCCGATCACGGCGCCCTCGGGAAGGGCGTCCAGCCCGTGTGCGTCCCTGCAGACCAGCGCGTCACGGGGATCGGCGCGTTCCGGCATGGCCGCAAGTGTGAGGCCGGACGGCATTTCGGTGGGCAGGTCTTTCAGACTGTGGACGGCAAAATCGGCACGCCCGTCGAGCAGCGCCTCTTCGACCTCCTTCACAAAGAGGCCAGCGCCGCCGGCATCGTTCAGGGATCCGTCCGAGATTCTGTCGCCCGTGGTCTTCACAACCAGGAGTTCCACCCGCAAATCCGGCACGTGGTGGCTCAGCTGCTCTGCCACCAGCCGCGATTGCGCCAGCGCGAGCTTGCTCCCGCGAGTGGCGAGCACTAGGCGATCAGGCATGGCCTCCACCCTTCACCACCGCAAAGGCCTCGCTGGCCGCAGCTATGGTCTTCTCCAGATCGCGCTCGTCGTGGGCTGTTGAGATGAACGCAGCTTCGCAATATGAGGGCGCGAGATACACGCCTCTCTCCAGCATTGCGTGGAAGAACGCGGCGTACGCACTCGCGCTTGCAAAGGCGATATCATCGGCATTCGCGACGGGTCGATCTGAGAAGAACGCGGTCATCATTGAGCCGACCCGGTTGCAGGTGATATTGATGCCGGCTTTGGCCGCGGCGGAGCTGATGCCCGCCTCAAGTGTGGCAGCCTTCCGGTCCAGCAGCTCGTACACGCCGGGCTCGCGAAGAGCCTCGAGGGTGGCGATCCCGGCCGCCATTGCCACGGGGTTCCCTGCGAGAGTGCCCGCCTGCACAGCGGGCCCCAGCGGGGATACGCACTGCATGATGTCACGCCTTCCGCCGTATGCGCCGACGGGGAACCCCCCTCCGATGATCTTCCCCAGGGTGGTCATGTCGGGGGTTACCCCGTACAGCTCCTGCGCCCCTCCCGGGGCGACACGGAATCCCGTGATGACTTCGTCGAAGATGAGGACTATCCCCGCGGCAGCGGTTATCTCGCGCAGGCCCTGCAGGAAACCTGCCGCCGGCGGCACGACGCCCATGTTGCCGGCCACCGGCTCGACGATCACGGCAGCAACCTGGTCCGGGTGCTCGGAGACCAGCGCCCGGACGGAGTCGAGATCCCCGAACCGGGCGACGAGGGTCTCCCGGGCATAGCCGGCAGGCACGCCAGCGCTGTCGGGAATGCCATACTGCAGGCCCGTTGAGCCGGCTTTGACCAGGAGCCCATCAGCGTGACCGTGCCAACAGCCGTCGAACTTGATCACCTTGTCTCGCCCGGTGAAAGCGCGCGCCACCCGGATGGCGCTCATCGTCGCCTCCGTGCCGGAGTTGACCATGCGGACGAGCTCGAGAGACGGCATGGCTTCCTGAAGCAGTTCGGCCATGCGCACTTCAGCGGGGGTCGATGCGCCGAAGCTGGCGCCCTTTGAGATTGCCTCGGTCGCCGCGGCGACCACCCGTGGATCCGCATGTCCGAGGATCAGCGGTCCCCACGACATCACCAGGTCCACGTACTCATTGCCGTCGACATCCCACAGACGGCCGCCTTTGCCGTGGCTGATGAAGCGAGGGGCGCCACCCACCGATCGGAACGCTCGGACCGGGGAGTTCACGCCCCCGGGCAGCCGTCTCTGCGCCTCTTCGAACAGGAGTCCGGACCTACTCGTATTCATCGCGCTCATTCTCCGGTCTTCGGTATACGGGACTGGTCTTCTTCAACTCGCGCACGGTAGTCAGCAGCAGATACTCGGAGAGGCCGGACTCTTGCGCGAGCCGGCGGACAGTTTGGTGCACGGCGTCGAGATCAGGTCCGTGGATCATGGTGTACAGGGTGTAGGGGAAGCCCTCGAAGGCCGGGCGGAGATAGCAGTGGCTGACATGACTGTCGTCGGCGAACAGCCGCCCGACCTCATCCTGGCGCGCGCCGGGGACCTTCCACACGACCATGATATTGCCCGAGATGCCCGCCCGCCGATGCCTCATCCGGGGACCCAGCCTGCGGATGACCCCTTCATGCTGGAGGCGGCGCGCCCTGCGCAGGAACTCGTCTTCGGACATGCCGGTATCGCGGGCCATCTCCTGGAAGGGACGTCCGGCAAGCGGGATGCCCTGCTGGAGACGCTCGATCACGAGCCAGTCGGTCGGGTCAGTCATGGCGCCATCTCGTCTGCGCGGAAAGCGACCCGGATCTTGTAGACCTTCTCAGCGGGAAGATTGTGAATGGGCCCGCACCCCGCGCGGTCGGCGATTGTGGCCAGTTGCTCGCCGATTTCTTCCTCCGAGGGGGCAATGAGTGTGAACCACATGTTGTACTCATGGTCGCGCAGGTAGTTGTGGGTCACTTCCGGCATCGCGGCGAGCAGGGCGGCGACTTCGTCCACGCGTTCCGGGGGAACCCGTAAGCAGGCGAGGGTGCTGTGATAGCCCATGCTGCGTGGATCGAGAAAGGCGGACAGTTCGCGGATGATGCCCTCCCGTTGCAGGCGGTCGAGGGCGTCGATCACTTCCCGCTCGGACGCGCCCAGTCGCTCTGCCAGCGCCTTGAACGGGCGCGGGACAAGAGGCAGGCCTTCCTGCGCTGCTTCCAGCAGCCGGGCGTCGAAGCTATCCATCCGCGGCATCCTCCCGCCCCGATGGTCTGTACAGACACCAGGGGTCCTCGGCCATGTAGTCGCCAGCGGAGTAGTAATACGCGCGTGCCCGACACCCGCCACAGATCGCCTCGGCGTCGCAGTCATGGCAGTGCCCCGATGGCTTCTCTGTCCGCAACCGGTTGAAGACGGGACTGGTCGCCCAGATCTCTGAGAAAGGTGTTTCGCGGACATTGCCCACTTTGAGCGGCAGGTATGGGCAGGGCTGTACGTCGCCGTTGGGGATGATGACGCAATACGATGTACCGGCCAGGCAACCTTTGGTATAGCGCATGGGGATGCCCTTGCGCCTGGCGATGCGCATGAACTGGGGAGCGCAGGTGGGCTTGAGCTCGATCTCGACCTGGCGCTGCTTGTCGAGGATTCGGTTGAGGAGGCGCTCGTACTCGCGCGCTCTGAGGCTCTCCCCCTCGATGTCCTCGCCCCGTCCGGTGGGCACAAGGAAGAAGATGTGGTGCCCTGCTGCACCCAGTTCCGCGGCGAGATCAGTCATCTGCGCGATGATCTGTGCATTGCGCTCAGTCACGGTGGTGTGGATCTGGAACGGGAGATCGCCCTCAAGACAGTACTTCATGCCTTGCACCGAGGCTTCCCACGCCCCCGGCATGCAACGCCACTCATCGTGGATAGTCGGGTCGATGTGGTCGAGGCTGATTCCGACGCGTGCTACTCCGACCGCCTTCAGCCTGGCCACGACCGCGGGGGTAATCAGGGTGCCATTGGTCCCAAGGACAACCCGCAGGCCGTGGTCGGCGCCATGGCGGCACAGGTCGTAGATGTCCTCGCGCATGAGCGGCTCGCCGCCGCTGAGCACCATGATTCTGAACCCGGCCCGGGCTATCTCCTCGAGCAACTGCTTGCCTTCGTCGGTGGTCAGTTCGTCCGGATCCGGCTCGGCTCCCGCTGCCCGGTAACAGTGCCTGCAGAACTGATTGCACTGGCGCGTGGTGTTCCAGGATATCAGCATCCAGCCTGCTCCTTGAGCCAGCGAGCAACGTCAAGCGCGTGGTAGGTGAGTATGAAGTCGGCGCCGGCCCGCTTGATCGAGGTCAGTATCTCGAGGGCCACTCTGCGCTCGTCGATCCAGCCCCGTTCCGCGGCGGCCTTAACCATGGCGAATTCGCCGCTTACATTGTACGCAGCAACGGGCACCGGGAATGTGTCCGCGACGGTGCGGATAACGTCCATGTAGGCCAAAGCCGGCTTCACCATGATCAGGTCGGCGCCCTCGTCGATATCCAGGGCAGCTTCGCGCACCGCTTCCCGGGCATTAGCGGGGTCCATCTGGTACCCGCTGCGGTCACCGAACTGCGGCGCGGAGTCCGCCGCATCGCGGAACGGTCCGTAGAAGCCGGAAGCGTACTTGACCGCATAGGACAGGATGGCGGTCTGTGTCAGCCCGGTCTCGTCCAGGGCATCGCGGATCGCGCCGACTCGTCCATCCATCATATCAGACGGGGCCACGATGTCCGCGCCGGACCGAGCGTGGGAGACCGCGACGCGCGAAAGCAACTCCAGGGTGGGATCATTCAGCAGGTTGCCCTGATCATCGAGTTGTCCGCAGTGCCCGTGGCTCGTATACTCACACAGGCAGACGTCAGTGATGACGCACAGGTCGGGCGCCAGCCGCTTGATCTCAGCAACTGCCCGCTGCACCACGCCTGTCTCAGCCCAGGCTTCGCTCCCAAGCGCATCCTTCGCTTCCGGGAGGCCAAACAGCAGCACCGCGGGCACGCCGGCGTCCGTGACGCCCTCGACTACCCGCCCGAGTTCGTCAACAGACAGGTGATAGTTGCCGGGCATGGAACTGATTTCGTTGCGCACGCCCCGACCGGGCACAACGAACAGGGGCAAGACGAGGTCCGAAACCTGGAGCTGGGTCTCCCGGACGAGGCTGCGGATAGCCGGGGTGCGCCTGAGCCGGCGCAGGCGAGTTCGGGGGAACAAAGTGCACCTCCGTATTGCTGAACTAACTGTTCAGGCCCATCAGTTCCCGGGCATGCGCCCGCGCGCTGCAGGAAACGCCCTCCCGCAGCCAGTCCAGGATGTCAGACTGCAGGAGACGCTGCCAGGCGGCGGCCCGGTCGGGTTGTTGATCATACCTGGCCAGCACTTCAGGGCGGAGCTCTCCCATGAGTTCCGCCAGGCTCCCGTGCTCCTCGCCGACGACGCTTTCAAGCAGCATACGCAAGTGCTTGGCGAGGGCCGGCGCAGTGCCACCTGTGGAGACGGAGATGGATACCGGGCCTCGTTCGATCTGGGCGGAGACATAGAAGTTGCAGAGGGCCGGCTGGTCAACCACGTTCACGAGCAGGCCGCGGCGCCTGCATTCCTCGGAGACAGTGGCATTCAGAACCGCATCATCCGTGGCCACAATCACGAGGAAGACGCCGTCGAGATCGGGATGGGCATAGTCGCGCACGTGCAACTCGAGGGTTCCCTCACCGGCCAATTGCTGCACCATCGGGGACGGATCGCGGGCCACCACGCGAACCATGGCTCCCGCCCTGAGCAGCGCCTTGATCTTGCGCTCGGCGACGCGGCCCCCGCCAACGACGAGGCATTTGTGGCCGTCGACACGAAGACTTATGGGAAAGCCACGGCTCATGATTCCACATCCGAGGCTGGCTGGGTCCCGCTGCCAAGCGGCGCCTGAGGGGTCTAGAGCTATCAAGAACGGGGCCCTGCTACATTCGGAACTGGCCTGTACGGAAGTGTACTTAGCACTCCTCCAGCCGTCAAGGCGGCGGTTCTGAAGCACAGTCAGGATACTCAAGAGCACAAAACGCCATGCGGATCGCTTTGGTTGGAGTGAACCATCAGACGGCAAGCGTGTCCCTGCGTGAGCGGGTCGCTATCGCGCCCGGTCAACTGTCAGGCTGCCTAAGGGCCGCGACGGCATTCGAAGGGGTCGATGAAGCCCTCATCCTGTGCACCTGCAACCGCTCGGAGCTGTATCTTGCACTGCCGAACGGCATTCCCGGGCCCCGGCCCCAGGACGTTTTCGCGCACATTCACCAGATCGACCCCGCGCTGATCGAGCCCAGCTACTACGTGCGCGAAGACGCTGAGGCGGTTGTGCATATGTTCCGAGTAGCCGCGGGGGTGGACTCGCTGGTCCTGGGTGAGACCGAGATCATTGGCCAGCTTCGGCAGGCAGTACAAAGCGCCCGGAAGGCCGGGACGGCAGGCAGGATCCTCACACGCCTGGGGCAGAAGGCACTGGCCGCGGGCAAGCGCGCACGCACGGAGACCATGATCGGCCAGGGCTGCATGTCTGTGCCATCGGTGGCGGCAGAGCTTGCTCTGCAGGTCTTCGATGACCTGTCAGAACGTGAAGTGCTGGTGGTGGGAGCCGGTGAGGCGGGGCGACTGGTGGCGCGGCGGATGATCGGCTGTGGCGCTCAAAGGGTAGCCATTGCCAGCAGATCGCTGGAGCGCGCCAAAGTTCTGGCGGCTGACATCGGCGCGCGGCCCGTCGATTTCGGGGATCTCACGGATGAGTTGGCGCATGCTGACGTTGTCATCACCTCCACCAGCGCACCCCATCTGTTGATCACGGCAGACCGCCTCGAACAGCATATGTCCCGCAGGCGGGGGCAACCGATGGTGATCATTGACCTCGCGGTCCCGCGCAACGTCGACCCCGCGGTGCGCGGGTTCCCGGACCTTTACCTGTATGATCTGGACGACCTGCAGAAGTTCGTACAGGAGGCTGAACAACAGCGGGCCTGTGAACTGCCTCTGGTCGAAGCGATCACCGCGCAGGAAGCGAGCGACTTCATGGTCTGGCTTAGGTCTCAGGAAGTCAACCCTCTGCTTCTGAGCGTACGCGAACAGGCCGAGGCGATCCGCGGGGAGGAAATGGCCCGCTTGCAGCAGTCTGTCCCGAACCTCACCCGGAAGACCGAACGAGCGATCCACCTGATGAGCAAGCGGCTGGTCCGGCGACTGCTGGGGCAGCCTTTGGAGCGCATCAGACAGCTTGCCTGTGAGGGCCTGTCCGAGCACGATTGCCGACTGATCGCTGAACTGCTGGACCTCGATTCGGCAACAGGCAGCATGTCTGAGCTTGGGGAGGGGCCGGATGAGTGATGTCCTGCTGCTGGCGCTCCCCGCGGCCGGTTACCTCGTCGCCGGGGTGCTCCTCAGCGTCTCGCGCAAGCGCCCGGCTGCGCGCTCGGTTCGGTGGGCACGGGTGCTGGTGGGGACAAGCGTGACCCTGCACGCGGCGCTCATCCTACTGCGGCACTACTCCCAACCCGCCGGCGTCCTGGCCAGCGCGCGGGAACTGCTGGTGCTGATCTCCTGGCTTGCAGTCTGTGCGTACCTGTTGACGGCGGCTTCGCTGCGCGGTTCCGGGGTCTCCGGTCCGGTTCTGTGGGGAGCGGGGCTTACGCTGCTGGCCGGCACACTCGCGCTCCCGGCGCGCCCCGAAGCTGTCCCCGTGATTCTGGCCAGCCCCTGGCTGCTGCTCCACGTTCCGTTGGTCATCGTGGCCTACCTGATGTACGGAATGGCGGGGGCGGCTAGCGTGATGTACCTGGTCGTGGGCGGCACGCTGAAATCCCGCAGACCGGTGGCACTGCTGGGCAGGATGCCGACCCTGGAATCCCTCGATCGCTTCTCGGACCAGATGGCCGGCATAGGTTTCCCGTTCCTTACCGGGGGGCTGATCGCCGGCATGCTCTGGTCTCGGGAAGCGTGGGGACAGTTGATCCCCGGGTCCCCGAAGCAGGTGATTGCGCTGGCAAGCTGGGTCATCTACGCCGTCCACCTCTATGCCAGCGTGGCGAAGAGGGAGCGCGGCAGGCTTTGCGCGTGGCTGCTGGTGGGAGGGTACGTTGTTGTGATCGCAGGCTTGCTGGTTCCCACAGTCTCAGACGGACCCCACCGGTTCGTATGAAGGGCGACGCGAACGTGAAAAAGGGCGGCATCGGAAAGGTCTTTCTGGTTGGAGCAGGCCCGGGCGATCCCGGCCTCATCACCGTCAAAGGGCAGGCTTGCCTGGCAGCCGCCGACGTCGTGCTTCACGACCGGCTTGCCAACCGCCGCCTGCTTGCCATGGCGCGATCTGACGCTGAGCTGATCTACTGCGGGAAGTCGCCGGAAGGCCACGAGATGCGGCAGGACGAGATCAACCGGGTTCTCGTGGACAGGGCGCTGCAGGGCAAGCGGGTGTGTCGCCTGAAAGGCGGCGATCCCTTCGTCTTCGGACGTGGTGGCGAGGAGGCTCTGGCCCTTGCAGAGCACAACATCCCTTTCGAGATTGTTCCCGGCGTCACATCAGCCGTCGCCGTTCCCGCGTATGCAGGCATACCGGTGACGCATCGCGGGGTCTCGACAAGCGTGGCGGTGGTGACCGGGCACGAGGATCCCGACAAGCCAGAGAGACAAGTGGACTGGGAGAGGCTCGCCACTGCCGCCGAGACCCTGGTGGTCCTGATGGGAGTGGGCAACCTTGCCTCAATCGCGGACCGGTTGCTCAGGGGCGGACGGGACCCGCAGACGGCTGTGGCGATCATCAGCCGGGGGACACTCCCCGAGCAGACGACACTCATCACCACCCTGGCCTCAGCCGCGAAGGACGCGGAAACAGCGGCAATCCGTCCCCCCGCCATTGTGGTCATCGGCGACGTCGTGAAACTGCGCTCCGAGCTGGGCTGGTTCGATGACCGGCCGCTGTTCGGGCGGACAGGCCTCGTGACCCGCACCGCAGAGCAGGCTGGACAACTGAGCGCCATGCTGGAAGACGCGGGCGCTGTGGCGCTCGAGTTCCCTGTGATACGCATTGCCCCGCCGGAGAGCTGGGCGCCTCTGGACGATGCGCTCTCGCGGATTGAGAGCTTCGACTGGGTTGTCTTCACAAGCGCCAACGGCATCGCGATGCTCCAGGAACGTCTCGAGGCACTGGAGGCCGACATCCGGACGCTCAAGGGGCCCCGGGTTGCGGTCGTTGGACCGGGCACCGCCACGGCCGCCCGGGCAGCGGGACTCCGGGTGTCTCTCTGCCCGGAGGAATATGTGGCCGAGTCCCTGGCGGAGGCACTCATCCATGAGGGGGTTGGTGGAAAGAGGGTACTTCTGCTCCAGGCCGCCCAGGCTCGCGCCACTCTACCCGAGAAACTGGCGGCCGCCGGCGCGGATGTTGTGCGAGTGCCTGTGTACCAGACGCTGCCGGCATCGCCGCGCGAGCCGGAGGCTCTCGATATACTCGCGGAAGGTCGCGTTGATTTCGTCACTTTCGCAAGCTCCTCAAGCGCCCGCTACTTCGCCATGGCCGTCGGCCATGAACAGGCTCGCGAACTACTGGGGAACGTCTGTGTCGCATGCATCGGACCCATCACGGCCGCTACCCTCCGCGAACTGGGCGTCGAGCCCACGGTGATAGCAGACGAGCACACCATTCACGGCCTGGTGGCGGGATTGGCCGCCCACTTCGCTCACGAACCCAGGAGGTCCGCCGAGTGATTGGCTGCACCAAGCTGCTTTGTGGTACCGCAACCGTATCGGAAGCTCTACGTCACGGCCGCGACAGCAGCAAGCTTCCCCCGCATATGCTGCAGTTCTCTTCAGACTATCGTCCGCTGGTGGTCTGGAACACCACGAACCGCTGCAATCTGCGCTGCCGCCACTGCTACCTGAGTGCCGAAGACCGCGACTACGGCAACGAGTTGACCCATGCGGAAGCGCTCGCGTTCATTGAAGACATCGCGCAGATGAAGTGTCCCGTGCTCCTGTTTTCGGGCGGGGAGCCGCTGCTGCGTCCCGACCTGTTTGAACTGGCGGCGCACGCAAGCTCCCTGGATCTGCGCCCGGTGCTGTCCAGCAACGGGACGCTCATCACACCCGAGACCGCCGAGAAGCTCGCGGCGTCGGGGTTCCGGTACGTCGGCGTCAGCCTGGACGGTCTTGAGGAAACTCATGATGCGTTCCGAGGGCGAAAAGGGGCCTTTCGCGACGCGATCCAGGGCCTGCAGAACGCAGCTGGTGCGGGGCTGAAGACCGGGGCCCGTTTCACGGTCAATGCGGACAATGTCGCGGACCTGCCGGGTGTCATGAACCTGGTGGCTGAGGCGGGGATTCCCCGCTTTTGCATGTATCATCTTGTGTACGCCGGCCGCGGCTCGGACATGGTCGCCTGCGACACTGATCTCGAGACGAAACGCAGAACCATCGAACTGGTGCTGGAGATGACGCAGCGCTTCGCGGAACGGGGCCTGGAGATCGAGATCCTCACCGTGGATAACCACGCCGATGGGGTGTACATCCGCAACCGGATCGCATCCGAGCAACCTGAACGGCTGGCGGAGGTGGACCGCCTTCTCGAAATGCACGGTGGATGCTCCGCCGGGACCAAGATGTCCAATGTGGACCCGCAGGGGAACGTGCATCCCTGCCAGTTCTGGGGACACGTCACCCTCGGCAACGTCAGGGAACGGCCCTTCAGTGAGATCTGGAACGACCCGGACAATGAGCTCCTGAAAGGGCTGCGCAACAAGCAGGAGCATCTCAAAGGACGCTGCGGCAGTTGCCGGCGCAAGGCGATCTGCGGCGGCTGTCGGATCCGGGCCGAGGCCGTCACCGGGGATATCTGGGAGGCCGATCCGGCCTGCTACCTGACGGACGAGGAGATTGCGTAGCTCCCGTCAACGATGCCCCAAGCGCCTCCGCGGTTTTGCCTGTCGGCGTCGAGTGCAGGGCGGCACGAGACCTGCGACGAACAGCCATCAGCATACAGGCAGACTGTGGCGCTGAGGAGTTGAGCCCCTCTCGTGACCGCGTGTCCCCTCCGGTTCGGCAGTGTACTCGCCACGCTTGTCGCGCTCTTGGTCGCCGTGGCCGACCTGACCCCGGCGTTTGCGGCTGCCTCGCGCGACGAGCTCGTAGTCTGGGTCCAGGGCCTGAGCCCCGGGACCAGGGCCGCCCTGCGGAATTTCGAGCAGCAAACGGGCAACAAGCTGGTTGTCTCGATCTACGGCTCCGGCATGGACCCGCAGAAGCTCATGTGCGCCATCGCCGGAGGCAGGCCGCCGGACGTGATCTATCAGGACCGTTTCGCAGTTGGCGGCTGGGCGGCACGGGACGCCTTCATGAAGCTGGATGACCTCGTCGCGAACAGTGATGTGATCCGCCCGGAGAACTACTACGCGCCCTGCTGGTCTGAGGCGTGTTACGAGGGGTCGGTCTACGCGATCCCGGTGGGCACAGACAACCGGGCGCTCTACTACAACAAGGACGCGCTCATCCGCGCCGGGTATGTGGATGCGAAGGGTGAAGCAGTGCCGCCGAAGACGTGGGATGAGCTGCGGGCGTACGCCAGGAAGCTGTCGGAGTTCGACGACCAGAAGCACCTGACACGGTGCGGCTTCATCCCGAACTACGGCAACAGCTGGCTTTACATCTACGGTTGGCAAAACGGCGGGGAGTTCATGGACCCCAGCGGGAAACGCTGCACGTTGAACGACCCGAAGATCGTCGAAGCGCTGCAGTTCATGGTGGATATCTACGACGACCTGGGCGGGGTGTCGGAGGTTAATGCCTTCCAGGCGGGGTTCGAGGCGGCTGAGAACGATCCCTTCCTGACCGGGAAGGTGGCGATGAAGATCGATGGCAACTGGACGCTCAACACCATCGCCACCTATGCCCCGGACCTGAATTTCGGCGTCGCGCCGGCGCCGGTGCCTCAGGGAAGACCTTTCATCTCGTGGTGCGGGGGGTGGAGTTGGGCAATTCCCGTAGGCGCGAGGCACCCGGAGCAGGCCTGGGAGTTTGTGGAGTGGATGTCACGCCCTGAGACCTACGCCGCCATTGACGAGGTGGATTCCCGGTACAATCTGTCGCGCGGCCAGCCTTTCGTCCCGAATCTCAACGCCAACAAGCTCGTGACCGCGCAGGCGATGGAACGGTATGTCACCGGCAGCGAGACACTGAACGAGAACCTCCGTGACGGGTTCAGGGTGTTCGTGTCGCTGCTGCCCGTCTCGCGGTTCCGCCCCGTCACTGCGGTGGGACAGAAGCTGTGGGACGAGCATGTACGGGCGTTCGAAAACGCGACGAACCACGTGTATGAGCCGAAGGAGGCGCTGGACCGGGGGACGGAGGCAGTGCAGAAAGAGCTGGATGTGATCCTGCGCAAGGGGCGCGGGGCGCCGTTGAACTGGACCTGGCCGCTGGTGATTCTCATCCCGCTCATTCTGATTCCACCGGTGGTGTATCTGCTGAGAGAGCGGCGCAGAAGCGGCAAGCCGCTGTTTGCGGGGGAATCCGGCGCGGGCTTCGCTTTCGCCTCGCCGTGGTTCATCGGTTTCCTAATCTTCACCCTCGGGCCGTTGCTGGCGTCCATTGTGTTCAGTTTCTGCGACTACGACGTGCTCCACCCGCCCAGGTACGTGGGTCTGCTGAACTACCGCGAGCAGCTTGGCCTGAGCTTCGGCCATGATGCAACCACCGGCAGGCTCACGGTCTCGGCCACCGCCCCGCTCTTCTGGAAGTCCCTGTGGAACACGATCTACATGATGATCGGTATTCCGCTGGGAATGGCTGCGGGCCTTGGCGTGGCGCTGCTGCTGAACATGAAGATCAAGGGCATGACGGTCTACCGCACGATCTACTACCTGCCCGCGATTGTGCCGGCGGTGGCGAGTTCCATCCTGTGGCTCTGGGTGCTGAACCCCCAGAGCGGGGCGATCAACTCGCTACTTGGGATGCTGGATCTTGGACGACCGCCGTGGCTGAGCGACCCGGCGTGGTCGAAGCCCTCCATCATTCTCATGGGGCTCTGGGGCGCAGGGAGCGGGATGATCATCTGGCTGGCGGGCTTGCAGGGCGTGCCGGAATCCCTGTATGAAGCGGCCCGGATTGACGGCGCCGGAAGCTGGAACCAGTTCCGTCATGTGACTCTCCCGATGCTCTCCCCATACATCTTCTTCAACCTGATCATGGGAGTCATCGGGACGCTGCAGATCTTCACTCAGGCCTTCATTATCACCCAGGGCGGGCCGGTGGACTCGACCCTCTTCTATGTCTACAACCTGTTCAACCAGGCCTTCCGCTACTTCCACATGGGCACCGCGTCGGCGCTGGCGTGGATTCTGTTCGTGGTGATCCTGGGCTTGACCCTGGTTCAGCTCAAGCTTGCGCCCCGCTGGGTGCACTACGAAATGGGGGATGAGGCGTGATGAGCGCAACCATCACCCCCCAGGCCCGGCAGCGACGGCGGACGAGGGTAGTACACGTTCTCGCACACACGGTGCTTCTTCTAGGCTGCCTGCTGTTCGGTTTTCCGTTCTACTGGCTGCTTTCCACCAGCGTCAAAGAGCAGGACGAGATGTTCCGGGAGCCTCCGGTGTGGGTCCCTGCGTGGCCGCGGGCGGTTGAGAAGAGCCCGTACTTCGCGCA
>Ga0067045_1030802_pt1 | contig 14058 bp, 16 predicted proteins | sample TerdegcTABiofilm_FD_59184 | JGI IMG/M metagenome (GOLD analysis project Ga0067045, IMG submission 59184) | Combined Assembly of (Gp0054472, Gp0054536) Wastewater bioreactor microbial communities from Singapore -Terephthalate degrading...
CTAAAGCTATTTTCAGGGTAGGGTTTAATTTTTAAATGGTTGCTTTTGAATCCTAACTACCTGATTAACAAATAGGCATTTTTTGATTTTAAATTATTTTGGACAGCTGTGTCATAGAATCAGGAATTGTCCGGAGCCACATCCAGGTTTTTTGGGGTTCTACGGTTTCACGCAGGCGGGCTGTGAAGTAACCAAAATCATGCGCCACTCGGGTTTGCTCAATTCCAATTATATAGGTTGGAATTGCAAAGAGTAGAACGCCAATGGTCAGCAGCCAGAATCCCCAACGTGTAAGTTTATCGTCCCATTGCGTTTTGTTCGCTAATGAAAATGTTCGGGCAGTCATGTAAAGGAAAGCGATGGCGATGTAGCCAAATGCGCCAAGCAGGGCAACATGTCCGTGTGGCATGATTAGATAAGTGCCATGAGAATAGTAATTGATCGTTGGTAAGTTGATGAGCATACCCAAAAAGCCTGCGCCAATCCAGTTCAGAACGGCAGAACCGGCTATCCACATAAAAGGCGTTGCAAACTCATTGGGTTGTCCCTGGTGCTTCTGTTCACGGGCATTTTTCATGGCTTCCACAATCATTAGAGCCAAAGGTAGGGGTTCGAGTGCTGAGAATAATCCACCTATTGCAATCCAGTATTCGTCCAAACCCTGCCAGAAGTAATGATGGCCAACCCCCAGGGTTCCGCTTAAGCTGATCAAGAACAATTCGAACAACATGGTTCGAACAGCGGTTTTTTGAGAAATTAAACCTATGGAGGCAGTAAAGAAAGCTATCACCCCGGCGGCAAACATTTCAAAGGTAAGTTCAACCCACAGATGTATCACCCACCAACGATAATAATCATCCACAGTATAATTGGGAATGATTTTATGAACCGGCATCATTCCGGCCATATACAAGGTAGCTATTGCAAATGCTGCCCAAATGATGGTTCCAACAATGGGATTGTTTGTGGCTGACTTACGTATTAGGCTTATAATCAGAAGGAACCAGAAGACCAGACCTATGACCAATCCGATATCCCATACCCTTCCAAGATTAATCAATTCACGGCCTTCATTACCAAACCAAAACCAGGTATTGCGCATGTGACCCATTGCTCCCTGATATAGCCCATAGATAGCTCCGACTGCAACAACCAGAAGTGCAATCCAGAGTACATCGATCAACCATGGATATTTGTGGTCTTTTCCTGCAACCCAGGGGGCAATAAGCAGACCTCCTACTAACCAACCTACTGCAATCCATAAAATTGCGATCTGGGTGTGCATCGAGCGGAAAACATTAAATGGAAATAATGATTGGGGAATCAGAAAGTCGTGAGTGGGATCGGTGTAAAGGTGTGCCAGGTAGCCGCCTAAAAACATTTGAACAACCATTAGTCCGGCAACGACAGGCAAATATTTTAATAAGCGACGCTGAGAGGGAAAAATCTTGTCGATAACAATACTTGCTGTCAATTTTTCATTGGGGTCTTTTTTAAACAGGTATTCATAAGCAATGTAAATGACTACGATTGTCAGAGTCCAAAGAAGCAGCATTTCCCAGAGGGTAACTTTGTGCGACATGAATGTCAGCCCTTGGTCTAGTTTGGGTTCAGGAGGCCAGTTGTTTGACCAGGTTCGTTGCGTGCCTGGCCTTAGGCTGGAGGCAACCAGCTGCGTCCAATCCACAAAGGCTGCGATTTTTGCAGCTTCCTCTGGCTTGATAATTCCTCCCGGCAGGCCCCTCTCATGGTCTCCCTCTGTTAGCATCTTTGTCAGGTATTTGACATTTTGATGAAATGCTTCAGCAGAAGCTTTTGTATAAATAGTAGTGGTCTTTAGAAGCTGGGTTTGCTTTTTAACATCCTCTTTAACTCTTTCTTTTACCGCACCCCGTTCAATGGATGTTAGCTCACCGGCTGGTTTTCCATAAAGCTCGCGTGCGTAATAATCATACAAATACTCAGTCCGATAATGCAGAAAATCGGTAGAGAAGTCCGGACCCATGTAGGCTCCCATGCCCAACAGTGAGCCCCAGTCGGTTAGATCAAATTGCTGAAATAATGCCTTCCCTTTTACTACATCAGTGTAGGTGTAGAGTACTTCCCCAGTTTCAGATTTTACTTCCTGGGGAATAGGAGGAACTTCCTTTTGTAGGTTAGCTGTGTAATAAATCAGCGCCGTCACCATAATGATGGCAATGAACCAGAAGCTTATGTACAAGCCCTTTCTGGTCATGAATTTGTCAAGCAGGCTTTCTTTCATTTTATTGGGTTTTAAGGTTAATTATGGATTTATATACTACTTTAAGGTAGTATTTTAATTCAAAAAAATTATAATTTGATATTTGGGTTTTGCAAAAGTTGGCTTAGGGAAAACGAACTAAATAATTGATAGAGACTTTTTCTGTGGTTAGTCCATTGGTTGTGTAAGGCACAGGGATGTTCATCAGAGCAATTTTCGAATCCCAGAATACACCTCTGCAAAACTGTGGTATCCTCCATTGCATTCAAAATTTCCAGAAGGGTGATTTCTGCGGGGGTTTTCAGGAATATGTATCCTCCATTTCTGCCTTGAAGGCTGACTATCAGTCTGGCTTTTGAAAGTTTTGTCATTAATCGTCGAACATATTTGTCGGGAATAAGCAATTGAGTAACTACCTCGCGGGCTGCAACCATCTCAGGGTATTTACTTGCCATATAGAGCAAGACTCTGAGCGCATAGGTCGTTGTCTGGTTTATAATCATAAAAATGCTACCTTGTGGTATTGTTTTGCAAAAATAAATTTTTTCTGTCTTCTTTCTTAAAATTAATAAGTATTTGTTTTTTAGAATTTTTAGTTGCTTGAATTTCCGTTCACATTTTTTTGTTCACTTACCTGTAGTGTCAGCTGCAAGATTAAGGTCAGAGTTTGCCTCGGGTGTGTCAAGGCTTGGGAAGGTTGGGGAAGCTGGTTGAGAATCCATGGAATACTTGCAGCTGCCTGCTCAAGAGCATGTACAAGGAGCTTCATTCTACTGCGTTCAACGAGCAGTCGGATTACCGGGTTATGAAGCTCTGCCATTATACAACTCAGCGAGGTAATGAGCAGGGCTGCCCTGATGACCATATTGATACCTGCGGTGAGGTTATCGCCCAAATGGTTGGTTGGGCTTGTTAAATTAGTACCAAAAATGAGGGCCATGGCCAGAATAGCCGTAAACTGCAGCCATAAGGCTGGTTTTTTAAATCGTTTGAGGTAATCTTTATAACGAATTCCAGCAACTATAAAATATATCAGTGTGAGCGTCCAACCAAGTATTAACTTGCTATTTGCCAGTAGCACAAGAATAGTGATCAATGAAAGAAGATGGATAGCTATCATTCCTGGTATGGGTCTTAGGGTTGTGGGCATATTAAAAAAAGTTGACGGGGTTATAGTTTGATTGTTTTCAGATAAAGATTGAAGTGGAGTATTCAGTGCGGATACTCCTGACTTGAAGCCAAGCCAGGCTGCAATTACTCCTCCAATGCCATACAAGGAAGGAATCAGTATTAAAATAAGGGTGGGATCGGCAGTCTGCCAGCCCGTTTGCCGGGCAATCCATTGAAAAACATTGAACAGGACAATGGCAATATTCCAGCCATAAAGAATCAATAGGTTAACGATTTTATGTATCAAAGATGCGTTCATGGCAAGCATACCCCCGACAGCCATCCCGGCAAAACCGCCTCCCAATACCCTGACAGAAACTTCCATCAATACGGATTCAGAAAGGATGCCTATGATTGGACCAAGTATGATATGCGAGGGGGAAATAGATTTTAAAAGTGCTGTTATCAGCCCAACTCTCCAGAGAAGACCTTTATAGGGCCATATTTGTAAAAAGCCGGACATCAGTCCGATAGAAAAAAAAGTTAATATACTCCCAGCAAAAGGTATGCGTAGGTTGTGCATAAAGGAACCCAATACAATTTCAATGGATGCCCAGAGGGTTGCTGGTGCGGTGGCTAGCATCCAAATATTTCCTCCATAAGTCTTGAGTTTCATTTATTGTATGTTGAGTTTTTTAAGATCTTCGGGTGTGTTAACATTAAAAAAAATGTAGTTATGATAATTTGGGAAATTATCAACAGGAACAGGCATAAAACCTCTGATTTCGAGTAACCCTGTGACCTTGTATTGTCCTTTATCGAGCAATTGTTTTGTTTGTTCGGCTAATGCAGTGGGATATACTCCACACAAAGGTTCTATTTTCCCGTCGGCATGTTGGGGGATAACTGGTATCTCAGCCTTGATGGCCAGTTTTAGGATATATCTTAGATGAATTTCTTCGATGAACGGCAAATCGATAGGGAGCACGAAAATTTGAGGGAATTTGGCTGCCTTCATAGCCGAATAAATTCCTCCCAATGGGCCTGTATTTTGGATTTCATCCTTTATGGGGATTGCATTTAAGGTTTTATAGGAGTATTGAGAAGTACTCAAGAAAATCTCATCACAAGTTGCTGTTAACAACCCTAAAGCTCTTTCCAAAAGGGATTGGCCTTTAAAAATTATCTGAGCTTTAGGAAAACCCATACGACTGCTTTTCCCACCGGCAAGCAGTACTCCCGATACAGGAAAACGTATCATTTCATCGATTATCGTCCTTATTCGATTCGTTTTCTTCGTCTTTCCCTGCCATTCCGTCTTTAAAACTTTTAACCCCTTTGCCCAGGCCACGCATCAGCTCAGGTATCTTTTTTCCTCCAAAAAGCAAAAGGACGATAACGATGATAATGATAAGTTCTGTTTGGCCAATCATTCCGGCAAAAATAGTTGCAATCATCTTGTGCGGCTTTTATTGAATTTGCGATGCAAACCTACATAATTTTATGCAACGCTAACAATTAACATCTACCAATATTAATTATTACTTATTGCTATAATTCTTTCTGAAAAATAGGCAGGCATCTCCATAACTCAGGAAACGGAAATTGTTGTCAAGAGCATAATGATAGGCCTTTAACCAGTCTGGTCCATAAAAGGCAGCTACCAATAGGAGTAAGGTGCTTCGGGGCTGATGGAAGTTGGTTATAAGTATATCTACGAATCGGAATGGGAAACCTGGAACAATCATGAGCCGGGTAGTGCCCTTAATACGTTCAATATTGTGGCTATCGAGATAATGAAGAACGGCCTCCAATGCTTGTGTTGGTTCAGGAAATGGGCCTTTGTATGCATCCCATTGTCCGACATGAACAGCCTGGGTAGGAGCGACGCCGTTCAATAAGTTTTTCCCAACCAGGTAGAGGCTTTCCATGGTACGAACAGTAGTGGTACCCACCAAAATTTTGGTATGGTTAAAATGGTTGAGAAAAAATTCAATAGTCTCTCGTTCTACTACATATTCCTCTTCGTGCATTTGATGTGTCCTTGCATCATCAGCATCCACCGGGCGAAAAGTGCCTGCACCTACATGAAGTATAACGCGTTGCCTAACAATATTCTTTTTTTCAAGCGCATCCAATACTTCATTCGTAAAATGGAGACCAGCTGTAGGTGCAGCTACTGAGCCGTTTACACGTGCATATACAGTCTGGTACCGGTCTTCATCTTCACTGGTAGCTTCGCGATGTATATAGGGTGGTAGGGGAATTTGCCCAGCGGCCTCTAATACTTCTGCAAAACTGAGGCGGGCTGGATGCCATTCGAATTCAACTTCAAAAATCTCCTCCTGACGTCCTTTTTTAGTAGCATAGAGTACTCCCCGATAACCTTCCCGAGTATCGAAATTTAGGGTCAGTCGGCCTTCTTTCCACCTTTTGGCTCCTCCAACTAGGGTTTTCCATTTTACAGGAGATGGTGAACTCAGTGCTTGATTGATTTCGCGATCTCCCGCTGGACCAAGGCAGAAGATTTCAATTTTAGCTCCGGTGATTTTTTGAAAGAGCAGCCTCGCATGGACTACCCTTGTTTCGTTGAAAATCAATAGGCTATTTTCAGGAAGGTAAGTGTGTATGTTTCGGAAAATGTCATCTGTGATTAATCCATTGGGTCGGGCTACCAGCAACTTACTTGCATCTCGCGGTTCAACGGGAAAAAGGGCGATGCGCTCTTCCGGAAGCTGATAATCGTAATTGGCAATGTTAATACTGTGATCTATCATTGTTATTTTTTAACAAACATTAAAAGGGCCCTGCCATTCAAACAGGGCCTGGTCAGGTTTTGGTTAACTGGTTATTGATAAAGGTTTGTGAAAATGATACCCGGTTTTGTGTCAGACCTTCATTCGTGAAACCTCGCGAAGATACATGTCTCTAATTTTTAATAAATCTTCAAGCTTTGGATTTTTAACATATACCCTCACAAAGTCCACAATACCGGTTTCGTTGAACACAAATCCGAGAGCCGCGTCAAAGGTACTAAAATCAATGTTATGTTTAATATGGTAGGTGATGGGCTCAAATTCTTCCCATGTTAACATTTTAGGAAGAATCACGTAATGGTTCTCAATATGTACTAGGTCATGATAAAGATTATCTGCCTCTTTTTCAATTTTGAAATAACGCCGGATGCGTATAAGGCTATCATAAGATTTTACATCAATATGCTTATGCAATACCAGTCCTTGCCCTTCAAATGCTGTTACAATCTCAGGTAGTTGACTAATATTGGGTATATCGAGGCGAATGGCGTGGTAGTTTCGGTTGAACAGGGTGATGTCAGAAGGTGCAGCGTCGAAAACCAGGCTGCTCGAGTTTTTTATGGCCATTGTAGCTCTTACCACATGGTTAGGATCGTACTCGCGGGTATCTTTTATGACTAAATATAGTAGCAATGGTCGTTGTTCGAATTGATAGTCAATCATACAGTAATATCCTGGAAACGGCTCAATAGATTCAAGAACCAGGCAGCGGCATTTATACCCTGGATAAAAGGTGGCTAATTTCTCTTTTTTAACAATGGTTCCAATAGATTCGAAGTAATTTGTTTGAAGCATGGCTGGTCTTTTATTTAAACTTTTACAAAAATAAGGTTATGTGCAGGAAAATCAAAATTCAACTCTAGTACAAATATAAATGTTTTTATAACTAAATAATATTGGCAATGAAAGATACTCAGAAGGGGTGGGGTATGTTAAGCCGACTGCAATATTCTGATGTATTCTATATTTTAGTGATTTTAGCTTACTTTTGCGGCAAATAAGCGCAGATGCGGAAACATTTTCCCAATCTTGTTACTTCCTTCAATTTACTGAGCGGCGTTGTTGGAATATTATTGGTGATGAATGGTAATACTGCCTATGGATCTGTGATGATAGTGCTGGCTGGTGTTTTTGATTTTTTTGATGGATTAACAGCCCGGTGGCTGGGTGTTCTGTCTCCTATTGGTCGCGAACTTGATTCACTGGCTGATGTGGTTTCGTTTGGTGTCTTGCCGGGATTGATTTTACTACGACTGTACCAGTTTTACTCAATGGATTACATTGGGATTTTTTGGGTAGCAGCCGGATGGTTCTCTCTCTTATTTCCAGTGTTTTCGGCATTTCGTCTTGCCCGATTTAATGTGGATACACGTCAGGAATTTCACTTCAGGGGATTGCCTACCCCTGCGGCTTCTTTATTGGTCGCCTCGCTCGATGCACCAGGTGGATTGTCTTCCCTGTTTGGCGCTTGGATCATGCATCCCTTATTGCTGCTAAGCCTCGGGTTGATCCTGTGCATCCTAATGGTTTCCGATGTGCCTTTTTTTGGTCTTAAAATCAAACGATTATCTCTTAGAATATATCCTGTTCAATTTGGATTCCTGGTATTAAGTATGGTGCTTGTCTTATTTACACAAATGGCAGGGGTGGGACTGAGTCTGCTTATATATTTGGGGATAAACCTTACGGCAGCAATTTTAAAAAAAGAGATTTAGCGTCTGAGTTCAAAATTTTGACCCAGGTAAACCCTGCGAACCTGTTCATCATTGGCCAGATCTTCTGCGGTTCCCGATTTCATGACAGTACCTTCAAAAAGTAAGTAGGCTCTGTCGGTAATACTAAGGGTTTCATGAACATTATGGTCAGTAATAAGTACGCCAATATTGCGATGTTTGAGTTGTGCCACAATGCTTTGCAAATCTTCCACGGCAATTGGGTCAATACCTGCAAAAGGCTCATCTAATAATATAAACTTAGGGTCAACGGCCAGGGCTCTGGCTATTTCAGTTCTGCGGCGCTCACCTCCAGAAAGTTGTATGCCTTTACTTTTTCTTATTTTTTCCAAACCAAAATCCTTAAGTAAAGCCTCAAGCCTTTCCTTTTGTTCAGCTTTGTTAAATTTGCTGAATTCGAGCACGGCCCTAATGTTGTCTTCTACCGAAAGGTTGCGAAACACTGAAGCCTCCTGGGCCAGGTATCCAATACCCATTTGTGCTCTTTTGTACATCGGCAACCCTGTAATGTCAGTATCATCCAGAAAAACTTTACCTGCAAAAGGCTTGATTAATCCGGTAATGATATAAAAAGTAGTGGTTTTCCCAGCTCCATTAGGTCCGAGCAATCCAACTATCTCTCCCTGATTAACTTCAACCCACACGTCCTTAACAACCATGCGGTTGCGGTATTTTTTGTAAAGTCCTTCTGTTTTCAGTTTCATGCCTGGGTTTCGTTTTCAAGTTCTTCCCAAAATTCGAGGGCTCTGCGGGTATGAGGAATGACAATGGTGCCGCCTACAAGATTAGCTATGCCAAACACCTCGAAAATTTCAGCCGTGGTAACACCCAGTTGATGACATTTCAGGAGGTGGTAGCGAATACAATCGTCGCACCGAAGCACCATGCTGGTTGCCAAGCCCAGCATTTCCTTGGTTTTGGCTGGCAGAGCACCTTCCTCATAGGCAAGGGTATCCACACCATAAATACGCTTAAGAATTTTGCTATGCGGAGATGCTAAGATTTTATCGTTCATCCGCTGGCGGTAGGCATTGAATTCGTCAACTAATTTTCCCATGGTACAATTACATTAAATTAAATTAAATAATACCTTCTTTCAGGATGTCGTGAAGATGGATAACCCCTTTGTAAATATTATTTTCTACAACAAGCAGTTGCGTAATACTGTGAGCGCGCATAAGGTCGAGAGCATCGGCTACCAATGCTTCGGGATGAATGGTTTTAGGATTTTGAGTCATAATGGTAGCAGCCTTTAATTCGGGATTAGGTCCAAATTTCTGAAGCATGCGACGAAGGTCTCCATCGGTAATAATTCCCAGAAGTTGTTCGTTCTCTAATACGGCTGTACAACCCAGTCGCTTAGATGAGATTTCAAGTATGACTTCAGTAATTTGGGAATCGGGCTTAACCATAGGCTTTTCATTGCGTATGTATAGGTCAGCCACCTGCAGGTAGAGTTTTTTGCCGAGTGTGCCCCCAGGATGAAGCCTGGCAAAATCGTCGGAAGAAAAGCCGCGTGAGGTAAGCAGGGCTACGGCCAGCGCGTCGCACATGGCTAACTGGGCTGCAGCACTTGCAGTAGGAGCCAGGTTATTGGGGCAAGCTTCCTTTTCAACCATGGTAAGCAGGGTGATGTCTGCTCTCTGTGCAAGAAAAGAATTTGGGTTTCCTACAATGCTAATCAGTTTATTGCCATTGGCTTTGATGAGAGGCACCAGTACCTTTATTTCGGGGGTATCACCGCTTTTGGAGAGACAAACCACAACATCATTGGGGCGCACCATGCCCAAGTCTCCGTGGATAGCATCCGCGGCATGAAGGAAAAAAGCCGGGGTTCCCGTAGAGTTGAGCGTGGATACAAACTTTCGTCCTATGTCCAGGCTTTTGCCGATACCTGTTACAATAACTCTTCCGGTGCTCGCCAGGATGACTTCTACGGAATTAGCAAAGTTGTCATCGATGTAGGGTAGCAGACCCTTAATGGCCATGGCTTCCTCATTCAAAGTGCGGCGGCCTGTCTCTATGATTTTGCTTCTCTCGGTCTGCATCAGTGTGATATGTTTGAGCCGGCAAATATACGAATACCCTCCGGCTTGCGTTTTTCTTTAACGACTTTGCCCTTGTTGGTATTGTTTATTGTTTGTATGTTTATAAAATCTATATGTTAAATTTTGTTATCAGATTACTAATTCAATTTTTTATTATTATCTTTACCAAAACAAAAGCAATGTGTACCGATTACCTTAAATGCTGGAGATTATTTTCTCGACCGATGAACCTTGCCGGGAATGAAAAAGCTTTTATCTTTGCAAGTTCATGTCAAAATCATTTAAATATCTGATAATCAATACTTAACACAAAAATCCCAACAAATCAGAGGTAGGTAACAAGGTACCGGATGCTTTTGAAATAAAAGATTTGAGATAAATCATAATGAAAGCAGAATTGAAAGAAAAAGTGCAAGTACAGGATGCTGTTTATGAGGCCTTGAAGAATTTCTTCGGGTTTGATCATTTTAAGGGGAGTCAAGAGGCGGTGATTCGCAGTGTGCTTGCCGGCCACGACACATTTGTAATTATGCCCACCGGGAGTGGTAAGTCGCTTTGCTACCAATTGCCAGCCATTATTAGCGAAGGAACGGCTATTGTGATATCTCCGCTTATTGCCCTTATGAAAAACCAAGTGGATGCCATTCGCAATTTCGGAATGGAATTGGGCCTAGCTCACTTTTTGAATTCCACTCTTTCGAAGGCCGAGATAGCCCAGGTGAAGGCAGATTTAGAGTCAGGACGAACAAAATTGTTGTATGTGGCGCCTGAGACCCTTACCAAGGAGGATAGTGTAGAATTTTTTCGAAATATCAAGATATCATTTTATGCTATCGACGAGGCTCATTGCATAAGCGAATGGGGTCATGATTTCAGGCCTGAATACCGCCGCATCAGACCCATCATCGAGGCTATTGGTCAGAATGTACCTGTGATGGCCCTTACGGCTACAGCCACGCCTAAGGTACAGGAAGACATTCAGAAAAATCTGGGCATGATGGAAGCAAAGCTTTTTAAGTCGAGCTTTAACCGGCCCAACCTTTATTATGAGGTACGCCCCAAGACCAACGATGTTGTAAAAGATATTATTCGCTACATTAAAAATAATCCGGGTAAGTCCGGCATTATATATTGCCTCAGTAGGAAGAAAGTGGAAGAGCTTGCAGAAACCCTTCAGGTAAATGGCATTAAGGCTCTTCCTTATCATGCCGGCCTCGATGCACAGACCAGGCGCAACAACCAGGACGCTTTCCTTATGGAGGAGGTCGATGTGATTGTAGCAACTATAGCTTTTGGTATGGGAATTGACAAGCCGGATGTTCGGTATGTAATTCATCACGACATGCCCAAAAGCCTCGAAGGCTATTATCAGGAGACCGGACGTGCAGGACGCGACGATGGAGAAGGTAATTGCATCGCTTTCTACAGCTATGAAGACATGGAGAAACTTGAAAAGTTTCTGAAAAACAAGCATGTAGCCGAGCAGGAAATTAATAAGATGCTTATCAACGAGACCATCGCTTATGCTGAATCCTCGGTTTGCCGTAGAAAAGTATTGCTCCACTATTTTGGAGAACAGTACACCGAAGAATCATGCGGGAATTGCGACAACTGCCTGCACCCCAAAACCCGTTTTGATGCTCAGGATTACGTGGTTACTGTGCTCGAGGCTATTCAACAAACCAAGCAGCAATGCAAGGCTAAACATCTTATTCACATTATCACTGGAAAAGCCACAGCTAATGTTAAGGCTGCCAAACACAACAAGCTTGAGGTATTTGGCAAAGGTGAAGAAAAGGATGAAAAGTTCTGGAACGCTATCATTCGCCAGATGCTTATCGAAAATCTTATTGAAAAAGAAATAGAAAACTACGGTATTTTAAAAATTACCAATTTAGGCAAAAAATTTCTGAAAAATCCGCAACCTATTATGATGACAGAGGATCGTGATTTCGACAATCTCGAAGAAGAAGAAGGCCTTGAACAAGGAGGTGGAACTAAGCCTGGTACAGCAGACGCAACTCTTTTTGCTCTGCTCAAAGACCTGAGAAAAGAAATTGCCAGGAAAGAGAATCTTCCCCCGTTTGTCATCTTTCAGGATCCTTCTTTAGAAGAAATGGCCATTCAGTATCCCATAACCATGGATGAACTGAAGCAAATTACCGGCGTGGGTGCTGGCAAGGCCCTGAAATTTGGCAAGCCTTTCCTCGACTTAATCAAACAATATGTAGAGGAAAACGAAATTATTCGCCCCAATGATATGGTTGTCAAGTCGGTAATCAATAAGTCGGGGCTTAAAGTATCTATTATTCAAAATATTGACCGTAAAGTTCCTCTCGAAGACATCGCCGTGGCTAAAAATCTTACATTTGATGAATTACTCACGGCCATTGAACGTATTGTAGCCTCAGGTACCAAGATCGATATTAACTACTACATCGATGAATACATCGATGAATATCACCAGGAAGAAATTTTTGAATATTTCCGTTCGGCAGAAACTGATTCAATTGAAGATGCTTTAAGGGAATTAGGCGAAGATGAATACTCCGAGGAAGAAATTCGCCTGATGCGCATCAAGTTTATGTCGGAAATGGGTAACTAGTTTCCTGGCTTATCAGGTACTACAATAGCTGCCATATACTGAAATTCCTGTGGCAGCTTATATTTTTATAAATTTGCCGCTAACCTTATAAAATTCACAATTAAAGCCTTTTGAAATGAATAAAAGCAACATCAGTTTAGTTCTTAGCGTATTGGCCTTCATTGGCATGCTTCTTTTCTGGATTATCGGCCCCTCCGGCAGGCATAAAGATTTTAAAGGAGGCATTGCCGATAGCTCATCAGGCCACCGCATCGCTTACATTCATACCGATTCTATATTGGCTCACTACGATTTTGTAAAAGCCAAAGCTGACGAATTGGCAGAAAAAGCCAAAAAATTTGATGCTGATATTACCCGCAGACAACAAGAACTTGAAAAGGAAGCTGCTTATTTTCAGGAAAGTGTTAAAAAGAATGCGCTCTCAGAAAAAAGCGCCCAGGAAATATATGGTCAGTTGATGCAGAAGCAACAAGGCATCATGGAGCTTAAAGATCGTTACCAGCAAGAACTGGCTTTAGACGAGGCCAATATCAATGTTATTCTGGTAGATACGGTCACAGGAATGCTTAAACGATTTAACAAAGACTTACAATTTGACTATATCCTTGGATACAACAAGACAGGAAATATTTTTTATACCAATCCGGCTCTGGATATTACCCAGGACGTTCTCGAGATTTTGAACAAGGAATATAACTCCGCCACCAAACGTTCAACGGAGAAATCAAAGGAAGGAAAGTGAAACCTGGACTCCCTTTTTTATTGGCTGCTCTTTTAGTGGTCATGGTAATTCCCGGTTGCAAGAACCCTTCAAAGGAACCACCTCCTCCGGGAGTTATCCCAAAAGAACAATTCACCCGTTTGATGCTCGACATGCATCTGGCCGATGGATGGTTTGCCTATCGTCGGGCCCAGGGAGAGGATCCTAAATCGCTGGCGCAAAGAATCTACGACTCTGTGTTTTCCATACATGGCATAACGCGTAAACAATTTGAGGAAAGCATGGAATGGTACGCTGCTCATCCGTTGGTGCTCGATAAGATATATGATGAAATGATTCATCGGGCCAATGTTCTGCAAATTTCCCTCGATTCAGCCACAAAGCAGTCGCACCCTGCTGAGAATATTGAAAAACGTTAGTTTATAGCCTGGTGGCAATTTTCATCAAGTTTGGTTTGTTTCAGCTGCATTTTAGGAATACGTAGCGGATTTTATTTTTTCAAATACCACCAAACATAAAGTGTAGAGGCCACAAGGACTCCGATCTGAAATGAGATGGGTGTGGCTATTATGGGGGCTTCGATAAGACTGGCGCTAACTGCTGCCCATTTCAGACCATAATAAACCAATTTTGAACTGATTATGGCCAGCGGCATAGCAAGAATTATGGGGCTTAATGGACATTTTTCAGGCTGTAATAGTGTTAAACTGCAGTAAATATCAAACTTTGCAGGATTTGAAAGCTATGAATAAAAAATTTGCTTTTACTGCGGTTCGAAAAGGA